>Ga0209051_1001693_pt1 | contig 17693 bp, 15 predicted proteins | sample AraplaCvi_mMS_r2_2_FD_184286 | JGI IMG/M metagenome (GOLD analysis project Ga0209051, IMG submission 184286) | Arabidopsis root microbial communities from North Carolina, USA - plate scrape MF_Cvi_mMS_r2 (SPAdes) (version 2) | ecosystem: Host-associated > Plants > Roots > Endosphere | place...
CAAGAAGTACGACCTGCGCAGCCAGCCCGACCTGTTGGGCAAGCGGTTCGACTCCCCGGCGGTCCGCATCGTCGCGAGCGTCATCGGCATCGTCTCGCTGTTCCCGTGGGTCGTTCTCGGAATGCAGGCTCTCGGAACGGTTTTCGAACTCGCCAGTGACGGCGCCTGGTCGGTGACCACGTGCCTGATCGTCGGTCTCGCCGTGATCCTCGTCCGGCAGTACTGGACCGTCCGGATGGGCATGCGCGGCCTGATCATGACCGACGCCTTCCAGGGCACGGTCGCCTACGTGTTCTCGGCCATCCTGTGCGTGGTCCTGCTGTCCGGGATTGCCGGCGGCCCGATCAGCGTCGCCGACCTGAACGACGTCGCCGACAAGTACCTCGTCCTGCCCGGCGACGGTGACGCCTACGGCCCGCTGTACATCTTCGCGCTGATCTTCACCGGTGTGGTCGGATCCCTCTGTTGGCCAACCAGTTTCCAGCGCATCTACACGGCCTCCAGCGTGCGGTCGGTGAAGTCCGGCACCCTGTGCACGGTCCTGATCTCCGGCGTCTTCTACACCCTGCTGATGCTGGTCGGCATCGCCGCGACGGTCATGCCCGACGTCGCCGAGAGCCCGCAGGCGGGCTGGTTCACCATCATGAGCGACTACGGCGGCACCTGGCTGCTCGGACTCGGCATCACGATCGTCTTCGCCGCCTCCATGGGCCACATCGACGGCAGCGTGCAGGTGTGTGGTCTGCAGATCGCCAACGATCTGGTCAACACCACCAAGCGCCCGTTGACGGACAAGCGGCTCACCCAGGTCGCGAAGACCTCGATGCTGGTCTTCATGATCGCCGCCGGTGTCGTCGCCTACGCCACGTTCAACATGACGCGCCTGCAGCTGCTCGCTCAGATCTCCTATCAAGGCGTGATTCAGCTGTCGGTGCCGTTGTTCCTCGGCATCTTCTGGCGAGGCGGCAACAAGCAGGGGGCCGTGGCCGGCATGCTCTCGGGGTTCCTGGTCGCGATGGTGCTGACCTGGATCTACCCCGACGACATTCGCTGGCTCGGCAGCTTGACCGGCGGTATCGTCGGGCTCGTGGTGAACCTCGCCGTCTTCCTGGCGGCCGCTGCGCTGGTCAAGACCGACGACGCCGACAAGACACGGGTGAACGAGATGTTCGAAGCCGCGAAGACCAAGTTGCGAATCCCGGCGCCGACGCCGCCGGTCTCCCTCGACGACCAGGTGCAAGAGTTGGCCGACGAACAACGATGACCGCCGCACTGACCGACGCCGCGTTCCTTGCCGACTTCGCCGAACTGTCGGCGATCGGCGCCACCGTGGCCGGCGGGGTGGATCGGGAAGCCGCCACCGCGGCCGACGGTCGCGCACGGGAGTGGTTGCGCGCCTGGTTCGTCGAGCACGGCTTGCACCCTCGGGTCGACGCGGTAGGCAACATGTACGGCTGCGTCGAGGTCGCGGCGGACGCCCCGTACGTCCTCCTCGGCTCGCACCTGGACAGCCAGCCGACCTCGGGTCGCTTCGACGGCGCCTACGGGGTGCTGGCCGGGGCCTATGCCGCGGCAGCGGTCGCTGCGGAGGTGGCCGACCGGCCCGGGGCAGCCCGTCACAACGTGGCGGCGGTGAACTGGTTCAACGAAGAGGGCTCCCGCTTCTCGCCGAGTTTGATGGGCAGCGCGGTCTACGTCGGCAAGACGACCGCGGACGCGGTACTCGACACCGTCGGAAAGGACGGCGTCTCGGTGCGGGATGCCCTGGTTCTCATCGGCTTTCGCGGCGATGACGTGGCACCCACCGCGTCCTCGTACGCCGAGATTCACATCGAGCAAGGCCGAACCCTCGAAGACGAGGGCCTCGACATCGGGGTGGTGACCAGCAACTGGGCCGCCTACAAGTACGTCGTCACCGTGCACGGCGAGCAGTCCCACACCGGCGCCACCCACATGCGGTATCGCCGCGACGCACTGGTCGGCGCCAGCCAGGTGGTGCTGGCCGTCCGGGCCGTCGCCGACGAATTCGGCCCCGACACCGTGCTCGGTTCGGTGGGGCGGTTCACCGTTGAGCCCAACTCGCCGGTGGTCGTGCCCGCCCGAGTGCGGCTCGCGGCGGATCTGCGGGCTCTCGACGGCGACACGGTCGAAGCCGCGCACCGAGCCTTCCTGGCGAAGGTCGCCGACATCTCCGAGGCCGGCGAGGTCACCGTCGAGATCGAATCGGCGGCGCTGCGCCCCTCGACCCGCTACCAAGACTCCGGGATCGCCTTGGCCGGTGAAGTCGCCGACGGCCTCGGATTGCGTTGGCGGACAATGCCCACCATGGCGGGGCACGACTCGGTCAACCTCAAGGAGCTGGTCCCGACGGTCATGCTGTTCATCCCGAGCGTCGACGGCGTCTCCCACAACGAACGCGAGTTCAGCACCGACGCACAGCTGCTCGCCGGCCTGCACACCATGACCGAGACCGCCCGGCGCATGGTGACCGGCGCCCTCGAGACGGCGCACGTCTCGTGAGCGACGACGTTCTGGACTCTCCCGCGGACGTGGTGCGCGAGGCCTACCGCAGCGGCACCCTGACGCCGGTCGACGTCCTGGCTCTCACCCTGGCCCGGATCGACGCCCGCAATCCGGCCGTCAACGCCATGGCCTACGTGGACGCCGACGGCGCCGCGACGGCAGCGGAGGCCGCCGCTCACCGGTGGGCCGCGGGCACGCCACTGGGCCCCCTGGACGGACTTCCGGTGACCATCAAGGACAGCGTGCACGCGGTCGGAACACCGTGGCGCCACGGGTGCGCCGCCAACGCGGACGTGCCCGACTCGACGTTCGACTCCCCGCCCGCCGCCCGGCTGAAGGAGGCCGGGGCAGTCATCGTCGGAAAGACCACCATGCCCGACTTCGGCATGATGGCCGCCGGTGTCAGCTCGCTCTACGGCATCACCCGCAATCCGTGGGACACGTCCAGAAACAGCGGCGGCTCCAGTGCCGGCGCGGGGGCGGCGCTCGCGTCGGGCATCGGCTTCTCGGCGGTGGGCACCGACATCGCCGGGTCGGTGCGACTGCCCGCCGGGCACTGCGGTCTGGTGGCGCTCAAGCCGACCCAGGGCCGCATTCCGCACACCGCCCCGTCCACCATGCGCTCGGCCGGGCCGATGGGTCGCACCGTCGACGACGTGATGGACATGTACGACGTGCTGTCCGGCCCCGACGTCCGCGACCTGTGGAGTCTGGCACCGCCTTCGGGACCGACACCCCGAAACCCCCTGACACCGAACGGCCTTCGCATCGGCGTGCTGCCCGAACTGGGGCCGAACTTCGGCGCCGACGAGGCGGTGCTTGCGGTGCTGGCCGACGCCGCGGCCGCGCTGCGGGAGGGCGGCGCAGAGGTCTCGACGATGGCGCCGCCCTTTCGCGACGACCCCTACCCCGCACTGGACCGGTTGTTCCAGGTGCGCGCGGCGGCCGAACTGGAGTCCATCCGCGAGGACCTGCGCGAGCTGGTACATCCCGCCATCCGGGGCTGGTGCGGGCCTGGCGCGGACCGCTCGGCGACCGACTTCACCCGCGACGGCGAGGCGGTGGCACGCTCGGCGGAGCTGGTGCGCGCCGCGACCGCCGAGTTCGACTACGTCATCTCACCGGTCATCCCAACCGTCGGATTCGCCGCCGAGGACGTCGGACTCGACCCGTCACACCCGTTGGCGCACTGCGGTTTCACCGCCTGGGCCAACCAGACGGCGCAACCGGCCGCGGCCCTGTGCTTTGGCTTCGCCGGCGGCATGCCAATCGGCATCCAGGTGATCGGACCCCGATTCGCCGACTCCGAGGTGCTGCGTCTGACCAAGTGGCTGGAGAGCAAGCGCCCCGGCACGATCACCTGGCCCGACCAGGCCGCCGTCCGCACGGGAGGAAACTGATGCCCACCACCGACATCGCCGACTCGCTGCACTCGCTGGGACTGTTCGTCGACGCCGGCATCACCGCCGACGCCACTCCGACGATGGCAAGCCCGAGTTGGTGGGGTGCCGACTCGGAGTGCTTCGACGTCCGGACCGACGGCGAAACAAAATCACCGGCAGCCGTTTTCGTGAAGTCGATGATCGGCCACGCCAGCGCCTACGTCGACGTCGGGCAGGCGTTCGCCGCCGCGACCGAAGCCGGGGATAAGGGTGTCGGCCCGGCGGTTCACGCCTCGGATCCCGCCGCTGGCGTCTTGGTGATGGAGAACTTGGTCGACACCGCGTCGACGGCGACGTTGAACGTGTTCGACGACGACGCCAAGCTCCAACAACTGATCGCCCTGCGCAAACGGGTCCACGAGTTCGGGTCGATCACCCGCTCGGCCACGGTCTTCGACGACGTCCGCACGCTGACCGACCTCGCCACGGCCAACTCCGTGGCCCTGCCTGCGGACTTCGACTGGATGGTCCGGATGCTGACGATGGCCGAAGAGCGCATCGTGGCAACCGGTTTCGACACGGCGCCATGCCACGGCGACGGCAACGTCTCCAACGTCCTGCTCCCCGACGACGGGCGGATGCTGCTGCTGGACTGGGACGTGGCGGCGGTGATGGATCCGCTGCAGGACATCGGCGTCGTGCTGGCCGAGGTGCGGCCCTTCGACTCGACCGCGCGGCAGGCGTTCGAAGCGGCGTGGGGCAGTTTCGATCAGGCCCTGTTCGATCGGGCGCGCGTCTACGGCATCGTCGACTGCGTCCGCTGGGGATTGATCGGCGCCTACGCGGACGCGGCACGGCCTGGCACGCTCGAGTACTCCAAGTTGTCCGACTGGCAATTCCTCAGAGCTCGAGCCGGGTTGGGCGACGTCCACTTCCACGATCGGCTGAGGAACCTGTGAGCGGCATCGACTCCGTCCGCGACACCACCGGCAACCGGGCGGTCGGTACCGCGCGCAACGACACCGAACGCAGTGTGGAGACCGCCCTCGCGGCGATCGAACCGTGGCATGGCAAGCGGCTCGAGTACGCCCCGGTGCTTGGCGGCCTGCAGAACAGCAATTGGCGGATCACCGTCGAGGGCACCGACACTCGTTACTTCCTGAAGATCCCCGGCGCGGGAAGCGAAACGTTCATCGACCGTGCCCTGGCCAACGAGGCCGCCCGCCGCGCCGGGGTCAAGGGAATCGGCCCCGAGCTGGTCCACTTCGATCCGACCACCGGCGTCGAGGTCATCGAGTTCCTCGAGGGTTACCGCGCCTGCACCAACGGCGATTTCAAAGACGTCACCATCCCCCGCCAGATCATCGACATCTACCGGGAACTACACGACGGCGAACTGCTCTCCGTTACCAAGACCATGTTCGACATGATCGACGAGCACCTCGCGCAAGCGCACGAGCTCGACGTCAAGCTTCCCCAGGACGTCGAACTGATTCTCGGCGAGTACCAGGTGGCCAAGGGTGCACTGCTGGCGTCCGGGCTGGATCTGGCTGCGTGCCACAACGATCCGATGCCGGGCAACTTCCTGGTCGCCGACGGCGAGCCGATGAAGTTGGTGGACTACGAGTTCGCGTCCAACAACGAACGCGCATACGAGTTGGCGCTGTTGACCACCGAGATGTTCTACACCGAGGAACTGGTCAACGAACTCGTAGAGGAATTCTACGGCCGCGCCGACTTCGGTCTGCTGGCGCGCGTGCAGGTGTGCGGCGCGTTGGCCGACACGAAGTGGGGGCTGTGGGCGTGCGTCAACCAGCAACTGAGTTCAGCGTGGGACTTCGACTACCACAAGTACGGCTGCTGGAAGCTGATGCGGGCGCGGCTCAAGATGTCCGATCCGCGCTGGCCGTTCTGGCTCAAAGCGCTGTAGTCACATCGGGTTTGGCGTCGGCCCAGGGCCGGGCGGCCTCGTAGTTCGCCGCAGCGCGCAGGACGGCGGCGTCGGCACGGTGCGCGCCGGCGATCTGCAGCCCGACGGGCCGACCGTCCGCGGTGAATCCGGCGGGCACCGTGATGGCGGGTGTCGTGGTCATGTTGAACGGGTAGGTCAGCAACCAGCCGAGCAATTGGCGTTGCAACGGCTGGCCTTCGAGCCACTCGGGGGCGAACCGGTCCAGCGGGAAGGTGGGGCTGGCGAGTGTCGGGCTGACCAGGATGTCGTAGGTACGCATGAATTCGCCGAAGGTGTCCCACATCTTGCCGCGGAAGGCTTCCGCGCGGCCGATTTCGACGGCGGTCAACGTTTCCGCCTGCGCGAAGATCTCGATCAGATTGTCGTCGACCTCGCCGCGTTGGTTCTTCCAGTCGAGCACGTCGTACTCACACGAGTAACCGGGCACCCACAGGCCCTTCCACATGGCCTCCTCGGGATCACCCCAGTCCGGCGTGGCCTCCTCCACGGTGGCGCCGAGAGATTCGAACGCGCGCAGCGCTTCTGCGCACACCGCGACCACTTCGGGGTCGACGTGGCCTAGACCGAGATCGGGTGACCAGGCCACCCGCCAGCCGGTGACGTCACCCTCGACGGCCTTGGCGTAGTCGACGCCGTCGGACGGCACGCTGTTCGGGTCGGAGTCCGACGGTCCCGCCATGACCGAGAACATCAGCGCGGCGTCGGCGACGGTGCGCGTGATCGGGCCGTGGAAGACGTGGGTGTAGTGCCGCCCGTCGAGAAGCGTGTGCGGGATGCGGCCGAGCGACGGCTTGAATCCCACCACGCCGCACATCGCGGCGGGAATGCGCACCGAACCCGCGCCGTCGGCACCCTCGGCGAGCGGACCCAACCCGGCCGCAACCGCCGCCGCCGCACCGCCACTCGATCCGCCGGCGGTGTGGCCCTGACGCCATGGGTTGTGCGTGGGTCCGTAGACGTGGTTGTCGGTGCCACCGTAATAGCCGAACTCGGGCGCGTTGGTCTTGCCGAGAAACAGGCCGCCGGCTGCCTTCAACCGGGTGACCACGGTGGCGTCGTGCGTTCCGACGTTGCCGGCCAACGGTTTCAGCGACGAGTCGAACGGCAGACCGGCCATCGTGGTCAAGCCCTTGATCGAGAACGGCACCCCGTGCAGCGGTCCGCGGGTGTTGCCGTCGGCCACGTCCTGCTGCAGGCTCGCGGCGTCGGCCATGACCTGCTCGCGGTCGAAGTGAATGTAGGCGTTGATCCGTGGGTTCACCGCCTCGATGCGGTCGGCGAACTCTTCTGCGATCTCCGTCGGACTGACCGAACCGGTTCGGACGGCGTCGGCGAGAGCGGTGGCGGGCGTCCAGCACAGTTCGTTGTCGGCCATGACGACAGCCTAGGACGCAAGCCGCATCGCCGCAGGCTGCGTCCACCGATCGGTGGACACGGCGTTCATCCGACGCATCCACCAGTCACCCGACAGACGCCGTCGTCGCGCTGGGACATAGTTGTCCCATCGCCGGAACACACCGGCCAACCAGGGACCAGAAGAGGCCAAAAAGGCCACTCCAACAGAAGGATTCACCATGAACGCCATCGCCCGCAGCCTCGTCACCGCCACCATGATCGGCGCCGCCGCCCTCGGGCTGGCCGGAGTCGCCAGCGCCAGCACCTCGACCACCCCGCAGGGCCCCGGCTACTCCTTCAGCCCCGGCACCTACGCCACCCCCGCCCCCAGCGTGAAGCCCGGCTGGTACGGCAACCACGGCCCCGCCTACATCGCCCACCTCACCGGCAAGTAACCCGCCACACCCAAGAACCCATCAGGCCCTCCCCGACCAATCCCCGGGGGAGGGCCTGGTGTACTTCATGGGGCTGGTCCCAATCAGTCAGCTGGCACGCCAGCCAGCGCCAGCGGTCCACGGCGATCCGACACGCGCTGTAGGCCGAGGTGCCCACGCAGCGTGGCGTGGGCGTATTCGCGCCGGAACAACCCGCGGTCGCGCAGGATGGGAACGACGTGGTCGACGAAGAGTTCCAGACCCGAAGGGAACACGTCGGGCATCAGGTTGAAGCCGTCCACTGCGCCCGAGAGGTACCACTCCTCGATCGCGTCGGCGAGCTGTTCCGGTGAGCCGACGACCAGCCGATGCCAAGTGATCACGCGATCCAGGAGCTGCCGCACGGTGAGATGCTCGCGCCGCGCCAGGTTGACGACGATGTCGCGGGCCCCCTGCGATCCGCCCGCCGACTCGGCGCCGTCGACTAGCCACGCCGGCAGCGGTTCGTCCCACTTCAGCTCGGAGACGTCGACGCTGAGCTGCCCCGCGAGATGGGCCAACCGACCGTCACCCGACAACTCGTTGAGCTGGCGGTTGCGGCGCTGGGCCTCCTCCTCGGTGCTACCGAGTACGAAGGACAGCCCGGGCATGATCCGAATGGCATTGCGCGGCCTGCCGTGAGCCACGGTGCGAGCCCTCAAGTCTTCGGCGTAGCGCAACGCGTCCGGCAGCGACGCCTGCGCGGCGAAGACACCGTCGGCGTAGCGCGCGGCGAGGTCGAGGCCGCCGGCGGAGCCACCGGCCTGGAACAACACCGGGTGGCCCTGCGGTGAGCGGGGCAGCGTCAGTGGCCCGTCAACGCTGAAGTACTCGCCGCGGTGGTCGATCGTGTTGACGGCGCCGATCCGGCCGAACGCCCCGGTCGCCTTGTCGGCGAGCACCGCGTCGTCGTCCCAGGAATCCCAGAGCGCCCGCACGACGTCGACGAATTCTGCTGCACGACGGTATCTCTCGCGCCTGTCGGGCTGACCGGCGTCGTCACCGGACCGTCCGAAGTTGTTCCACGCGTACGGGTCGCTACTGGTCACGACGTTCCACGCGACGCGACCTCGGCTGAGGTGGTCCAGCGAGGCAAACCGCCTGGCGACGTTGTAGGGCTCCTCGAACGACGTCGAAACCGTGCCGATGAGGCCGAGATGCGTTGTCACCGAGGCCAGGGTCGACAGCAGCACGATCGGGTCCAGCGCCAGTGGCGGCGCGCCAAGCGGTTCCCCCGGCTTCTGGAACAGCGACGGACTGTCGGCGAGGAACAGCGCGTCGAGGGTGCCGCGCTCGGCGGTCTTGGCGACGCCGATCCAGTACGCCGGGTCGGTGAACCAGTGCGGGTCGGCGCCGGGATGTCGCCAGGCGGCCGGATGCATGCCGTCGGAGAGAACGTTGACCCCGAGATGGAGTTCGCGGGACGTCACGTCGGTCGCCCCGGCAGCGCGAGCTTCTTGACGTCCGGGTCCTGGGCGATGAAGGCCTGTACCCGAGGGTCCTCGAACGCCTTGACGAGGTTGCGAACGTTGGGGGCGTCGGCGTAGTCACTGCCGACTGTCAGAACCGACGCGAACTCCTCCGGTGAGGTCGGCGCGTAGATCAACTGGCTCTCCGGAACACCGGCGGCCAGAAAGGATTCCGCATAACCGACGACCGCGTCGAGGTCCGGCAGCGCCCGCGGCTGGGCACCGAGGTCGAGCAGGGTGAACGACAGGTTCTTCGGATTGGCGGCGATGTCCTGCTGCGTCAGGGCGGTGATGTCGGCACCCGGCCGCAGCGTGACGAGTCCAGCCTGCGCGAGGTACCAGATCGCCTGTGCGTTGTTGGCGGGGTCGGACGGCAGGGAAACCCTTGCGCCGTCGGGTATCTGATCGGGGCTGCGGTACTTGTCGGACCAAATGCCGAACACCCAGTGGAAGATCGGCCCCGTCGCGGCCTGCTCGCGGAACCCGGGGTTGGCGTCGAGGACCTGCTGGAGCCAGTGCCGATGCTGGAAGATGGTGCCGGCATAGCGCCCGTCGCTGATCGCACCGTTGATCTGGGTGCTGTCTCCCAGGCCGACGGCGGCGACCTTGACCTCGTATGCCGGGGCGATCTCGTCGGCGACGTACTCGATGATCCGCTTCTCGGCGGGGTTGGAGTCGAGGTACACGACCTCGAGGGTCGCGCCTGCCGTCTCGTTGGCCGACGTCGTGCCGCCCGCCCGTGTCACGTAATAGGCTCCGGCCGCCACGATCACGACGACGGCGGCCAGCAGGTACGGCCACCGTCGTCTCTTCCTGATGGTGAATCCGTGCTCTGCCGTCCCGGATGCCGCTTCGTCGATGCTCATCGGTGGAAGTGTGGTTCGAGACCGCGCCCGAGGAAAAGCCTTTCCATCACCCTGGCGCCAATTCCGAGGTGCTGCACTCGTGCTGATCGCAAAGGTGTTCGGCGACAATCCGTTCTGCGAGCCTTCACCGGTGATCGAACTGACCAACCTGACCAAGGCCTATGGCCGCGGGGACCAACGGACGGTGGTGCTCGACGGCGTCACCTTCCGCGTCGACGCCGGTGAAATCCTGGCCGTCGTCGGTCCGAGCGGCGCGGGCAAGAGCACGCTGGCGCAGTGCATCAACCTGCTGACGCCGCCGACGTCGGGTTCGGTCGTGGTCAACGGCGAGGACCTGACGACGTTGTCGGCAGGCAAGCTGCGGGTGGCCCGCCGGCGCATCGGCACCGTATTTCAGGCCGCCGGCCTGCTGGAGCGTCGCACGGCGGCCGAGAACGTCGCACTGCCACTGGACTACCTTGGCGTCACGGCATCCGAGACGAAGCGCCGCGTCGCCGAACTGCTGGACCGGGTCGGCCTCGCCGATCGGGCCGGGCACTACCCGTTCCAACTCTCCGGAGGTCAACGACAGCGGGTCGGCATCGCGCGTGCGTTGGCGCTGCGGCCGTCGGTGCTGCTGTCCGACGAGGCAACGGCCGGGCTTGATCCCGTCACCACCGATTCGGTGGTCGACCTGCTCCGCGAACTGCGCGACGACCTCAACCTGTCGATCGTGTTCATCACTCACGAGATGGACACCGTGCTGAAGATCGCCGACTCGGTCGCGCGGTTGGACCACGGCAGCATCGTCGAATCCGGTCGCATCGTCGACCTGCTGACCAACCCGCGGTCGTCGCTGGGCGCCGAGTTGCGTCCGCAGCGCTTCGACGCCGAACCGGCGGCGGGACAACAGATCTGGAACGTCGTCTACGACGGCACCGACGTACCCGCCGACTGGATCGCCACGGCGTCCCAGGACCTGGGGGTGCCGTTGTCGATCCTCGGGGCGTCGGTTCAGGTGGTGGCCGGCGTCAGCGTCGGCGGCGTGACCCTCGGCGTTACCGCCGAACTTGGTGACCGCGTGCGCGGTGTGCTGGCGCGCTACGGGCTCTCGGCAGATCTCGCCGAGCACTCGCCGCGGACTCGCGCGTTGGAGGGCGTCGCATGACCGAGACACTGCTCGCCAACGCGAAGGTATCGGTCGGCGAACTCCCCGGACTGCTGTTCCCGGCGCTGGTGGACACCCTGATCATGGTCGGGATCGTGATGGCGATCGTCGTGGTGGTCGGCGTCCCACTGGGCGCCCTGGTGCACAACCTGGCGCCGGGCGGGCTCTTCGAGAACCCCGGCCTGCACACGGTGCTGAGTTGGGTCATCAGCGTGGGCCGGTCGCTGCCGTTCCTGATCCTGATGGCGTCGATCATGCCGTTCACCAGACTCATCACCGGCACCAACATCGGCATCGCGGCGGCGGTGGTGCCAATGTCGTTGGCGGGCATCGCCTTCTTCACCAGGATCGTCGAGAACTCGCTGCGGTCGGTGCCGCCGTCGGCGGTGCAGGTGGCGCGCGCCTCGGGTGGGTCGCCGCTGCAGATCATCCGCACCGTGCAACTCGGCGAGGCCGTCCCGTCGATCATCGGCGGGCTGACCATCAACGTCATCGCCATGATCGAGTACTCCGCCATCGCGGGCACGATCGGCGCCGGCGGAATCGGCTACGTCGCAGTCACCTACGGCTACCAGCGATTCGACCAGGGCGTCATGCTCGCCACCATCGTGATCCTGGTGATCACCGTCGCCGCGGTCCAGCTGATCGGGGACGCCCTCGTCCGGCTCACCACACCGCACCGTCGACTCGCTGCCGCCGCCGCCCGCCCCCTCCGCAGACGCGCACCCGCCGTCTAGTTCGAAAGGCTCACCATGACAACCACTCCCACCGCATCGCCCGAAGCCGACGACCATGGCTTCGAACTGCGCCGACGACCCAAGTGGATCTGGCCCGCGCTCGGACTCGTCGTAGTGGTCGTCGCGGCCGTCGCGGTCAAGTTCGTCTTCTTCGGAGAGACCAAGTCCGCCAACGAGATCGCCGGTGCCACCCTGGTCGTGGCCACCAACGAGGGCAACGCCGCCGAGCAGGCGCTCATCGAATACATCGCCAAGGACGTCGCGCCACGGCACGGCATCAAGGTCGCCTTCCGCGGCCTCGCCGACAGCAACACCATCAACCGAGCCGTCAGCGACGGCGAGGTGGCCGGAACGATCTATCAGCACAAGCTCTGGCTCAGCCAGGTGCTCGAAGCCAACCCGGACTTCCGCGAAACGGCCGCGACACCGGTCTTCCGGTGGGGCTTCGGCATCTGGTCGGACAAGTACACCGATCCGTCGCAGCTGCCCGACGGCGCCAACGTCTCCCTCTACTCGGATCCGGCGAACGAAGCGCAGGGGCTGTGGCTGCTGGAGCGAGCCGGACTGATCACGCTGAACCCGGCGGTCGACAAGTTCCAGGCCACCCAGAAGGACATCGTCGGCAATCCCAAGAATCTCAAGTTCACCCTGCTCGACTTCGCTGCGCAGTCGCGGTCGCTGCCGGACCTCGACGCCGCCGTCGGCTACACCGAGTACTACCTGGCCGCGAAGGTGCCGCTGACTCAACAGATCTTCGCGCCGCCCGCGCCGGACGAGTTCGCGGGACAACTCACCATCGGCAGCAAGTGGGCCGACACCGACAACGTGAAGAAGCTCGTCGAGACGTTCCAGGATCCGGCGGTGCAACAATTCCTGGCCACCGATCCCAGCGTGAAGAACATCCTGTTGCCGCTCGGGTAGCGGTCGTACGATCGAGCCATGGTCGATACCGGAGCCGAAGACGCCACCAAGCTCGCCGGCGGTAACGTCGCCGCCCTGCTGCCCCGTACCGATCGCACGGTCGAGGAGGAGCGGCTGCACCGCAAGCAGAACCTGGCAGCCGCCTTCCGACTGTTCAGCCGGTTCGGGTTCGACGAGGGCGTGGCCGGGCACATCACCGCCCGCGATCCCGAACTGACCGACCACTTTTGGGTCAACCCGTTCGGGATGCACTTCGGCCACATCCGCGTCAGCGATCTGCTGCTGGTGCGGCACGACGGCGAGATCGTGCACGGGGACCGTCCGGTCAACCAGGCGGCGTTCGCGATCCACTCGCAGGTTCACGCCGCCCGGCCGGACGTGATCGGGGCCGCGCACTCCCACTCGGTGTACGGCAAGACGTGGTCGACGCTCGGCAAGCTGCTCGACCCGATCACGCAGGACGCCTGCGCGTTCTATCAGGATCACGCGCTGTTCGACCAGTACTCGGGCGTCGTCCTCGATCTCGAAGAGGGCAAGCGCATCGCGCATGCGCTGGGCGACGGCAAGGCGGCGATCCTGCGCAACCACGGGCTGCTGACCGTCGGCCATTCGGTCGAGGAGGCCGCCTGGTGGTTCATCACGATGGAGCGGTCGTGTCAGGCGCAGCTGATGGCGGAGGCCGCGGGCACCCCCGTGCTGATCGACGACCAGATGGCGGCCTTGACCCGTGGGCAGGTCGGCAGCCACTTCGCGGGGTGGTTCAGCTTCCAGCCGTTGTTCGCGAAGATCACCAGGGAGCAGCCCGACCTGTTCGAATAAGCGAGTCACTACCGTCACATCCGTCACAACCTGCGTAGCCTGGACGACGATGGACGTGCGGTGGAAGGTCTTGAGCGTGCTCGCAGCGGGCACGCTGCTCGTCGGTTGCCAGTCCACGGTCGACGGCAACCCGCAGGGCAGCGGCCCGAACCCCACCGAGCCGACCGTTCCGACGTCGCAACCGTCGCGCTCCAGTCCGACCCCCACCACGACGACGACCACCACGCCGATCGCCGCACCCCCGCCCGTGGCCGAGGCGTTGCCGCCCCAGAACGGCTACGTCTTCATCACCACCAAGTCGGGCCAGACCCGGTGCCAGATCAACACGACCGAAGTCGCCTGCGAGGCCCCCTTCACCAGCTCGCCGGTGGTCGACGGCGCCCCGGCCAACGGCGTGCGAGTCACCGCCGACGGTCAGCTCAAGTGGGTGCTCGGCAACCTCGGTGACATTCCCGTCGTCGGAATCGACTACCGCACCTACACCGCGCAGGGCTGGACGATCGTCGCATCCGAGGACGGAACCAAGTTCACCAACGACGGCACCAGCCACGGAATGTTCGTCGCCATCGGCGGTGTCGACGCCTTCTAGACGTTTAGCCAGGGCGCCCCGACGGGAAGAACCCACCGGTGAAGCATCGCGAGGAACGCCCCGGTCCACACGTCTTCGTTCTCTTCGGTGCCACCGGAGACCTGGCCAAGCGCAAGCTCTTCCCCGGCCTGTACCGGCTCGCCGCGGCGTCGCGGCTGCCCGAGGACTACGCCATCATCGGGTCGGGTCGGCACTCCCCCGGTTCCGACGACGAGTTCCGCGAGAAGATTCGCAGCGGCCTGCAGGAGTCGGTCGACGACGTCGACTCCGACGTACTCGAAGATCTGTTGAGCCGCTTGAGCTTTCAGACGTCGGACGCCGGCGAAGAGGACGGCGGCAAAGACCTCGCCGCCGCCGTCCGCAAGGCGCACGACGGCCTCGGAGAGGATTCGCGCACCCTGATCTACCTGTCCGTGCCGCCAACGGCGATGCAGTCGATGATCGGCATGCTGGGCCGCGAACATCTGACCGACGACGCCCGCGTCGTCGTCGAGAAGCCCTTCGGCACCGATCTGGAGTCGTCCCGCGAGCTCGACGCCGCCCTGAAGGAGGTCGTCAGCGAGGACCAGGTGTTCCGCATCGACCACTTCCTGGGAAAGGAAGCGGTGCAGAACATCCTGGCACTGCGATTCGCCAACGGTCTGATCGAGCCCGCGTGGAATCGTGACCACCTGGTCTCCGTGCAGATCGACCTGCCGGAGACGTTGACGGCCGAGGGCCGCGGCGCGTTCTACGAGTCCACCGGCTGCTTCCGCGACATGATCTCCACCCACCTGTGCCAAGTGCTCGGCTTCATCGCCATGGAACCTCCCGTGCATCTCGACCCGACCGCATTGCGCAACGAGAAGGCGAAGGTCTTCGCCGCGATGCAGCCGCTGAACCCCGACCGCGTCGTGTTCGGGCAGTACGAGGGCTACCGCGACGAAGAGGGTGTCGCCGACGACTCGAAGGTCGAGACGTTCGTCGCCCTGGAGGCCTTCGTCGACACCGAACGCTGGCAGGGCGTGCGGTTCCTGCTGCGCACCGGCAAGGCTCTCGGCGCCACCCGGCGCACCGTCACGCTGACCTTCCGCACCCCGCCGATGGGTCGGTTCGGCGACAGCGAGTACGGCCCCAACCAGCTGATGATCGAACTCAGCGACTCGCCGGAGTTCGGCGTCAGCCTGATGGCCAAGCGGCCGGGACCTCGAATGGACCTGGTGCCGTTGACCTTCAACCTCGACGTCGCGAACGAAGATCCCGACGACGTCCCGCTCGAGGCCTACGAGCGGTTGCTGCTCGACGTGATGCGCGGCGACCAGACCCTGTTCACCAGGGCCGACGAAGTGGACCGGCTGTGGGAGATCTGCCAGCCGGTTCTCGACACCCCGCCGCCAACGCTGCCGTACGCTCGCGGTTCGTGGGGCCCCGACGAGGCGATCGAGTTGGCAGGCCCGGAAGGGTGGCACCTGCCCGATGCCTGACGACTGGCCCGCCATCGCGGACCATGGCCTGATAGGCGACCTGCGCACGTGCGCCCTGGTGGCCACCGACGGCACCGTCGACTGGTTCTGCGCACCGCGCTTCGACTCCCCGAGCGTGTTCGGTGCGATCCTCGACACCGAGCGGGGCGGCAAGTGGACCCTCTCGCCGGCGGGCGAGGTCTCCCGCACCCAGCAGTTCTACTTCCCCGACACCGCCGTGTTGATCACCCGTTTCCTCACCCCCGACGGCGTCGCCGAGGTGCACGACTTCATGCCCGTCCTCGGATCGGGCGACCCCGAGCATCGCCAACGGCTGGTCCGCCGGGTCAGCGGGGTGCGGGGCACCATCACCATGCGGACGTGCGTCGACGCCCGACCGGATTACGGGCGCGAGCGGTGCGTCGCCGAGGACAGCGGCGACGGCGTGCTCATCACCGGTGACGGCGTCCGCCTCGGCCTGGTGGCGTCGGTCGACCTGTCCATCGAGGAGGGCGACGACAACACCCGCGTGAGCGCGGAAGTCCAACTGTCTCAAGGTGACAGCGCACTGTTCGTGCTCGAGATGCTCAGCGGAGACGACTCGCCGTCGAGCAACGCCGTGGACATGACCGACGACTTGCTCGATGCCACCACCTCGTACTGGCGGTCGTGGTTGCGCCAGTCGCGCTACGTGGGCCGCTGGCGCGAGATGGTGCACCGCTCGGCCATCACCCTCAAACTGCTCACCCACGAGCCGACCGGTGCCGTCATCGCCGCACCGACCACCAGCATCCCGGAACTGATTGGGGGAAGCCGCAACTGGGACTACCGCTACGTCTGGGTCCGCGACGCAGGCTTCAGCCTGTACGCCCTGCTCCGGCTCGGCTTCACCGACGAGGCCCGGGCGTTCATCGGGTGGCTCTCCGAACGGCTCGGCGAGGAACGCGAGCAGGGCGACGGCCCGGAGAACCTCGGACCGCTTCGGGTGCTCTACGACATCGACGGCAACCGGCCAGTGGACGAGACCGAGCTGACGCATCTGCGGGGGTACCGCGACTCTCGCCCGGTCCGGATCGGCAACGCCGCGGTCGACCAGTTGCAGCTCGACATCTACGGCGAGCTCATCGACTCGGTGTACCTGTTCAACAAGTACGGCGCCGGAATCAGCAGCGACGCTTGGGATGACGTCGTCGACGTCGTCGAGTGGGTGATCGAGAACTGGGACCGCGAGGACGCAAGCATGTGGGAGGTCCGCGGCGACCATCGCGCGTACACGACCTCGCGGCTGTTCTGCTGGGTCGCCCTAGAGCGCACCATCCGCATCGCCCGCCAGCGTGGGTTGCCCGGTGACGTCGGAGCGTGGTCGAAGACGCGCGACGAGATCTACGCCCGCATCATGTCCCGTTCCTGGAACGAGGACTTGCAGGCCTTTACGCAGACCGAAGGCGGCACCGAGCTCGACGCCGGGGTGCTGCTGATGCCGATGGTGAAGTTCCTCTCGCCGGCCGACCCGAAGTTCCTGTCGACGCTCCAGGCCGTGGAGAACGACCTGGTCACCGACACTCTGGTCTTTCGCTACTCGCCGGAAACCGACGGTCTCGACGGCGAGGAGGGCACCTTCTCGCTGTGCTCGTTCTGGTACGTGGAGGCGCTGACGCGGGCCGGCCGCCTCGACGACGCCCAACTGGCGTTGGAGAAGATGTTCACCTACGCCAACCACGTCGGCCTCTACGCCGAGCAGGTCAGCGCAACCGGCGACCAGGTCGGCAACTTCCCGCAGGCCTTCACCCACTTCGCGCTCATCAGCGCGGCGATCAACCTCGATCGTGCACTCGACACAGGAGACAAGTCATGACAGTCGCCCAGCAGGAGCGCGCCGCGCTCGTCACCACCATGCGCGGCGTCGGCCCGGAACAGCCGACGCTGTGCGGAGATTGGACCACCCGCGACCTGGCCGCGCACCTCGTCATCAGGGAACGTCGGCTCGACGCCGCACCGGGCATCATGGTGCCGAAGTT
>Ga0209051_1001697_pt1 | contig 17666 bp, 14 predicted proteins | sample AraplaCvi_mMS_r2_2_FD_184286 | JGI IMG/M metagenome (GOLD analysis project Ga0209051, IMG submission 184286) | Arabidopsis root microbial communities from North Carolina, USA - plate scrape MF_Cvi_mMS_r2 (SPAdes) (version 2) | ecosystem: Host-associated > Plants > Roots > Endosphere | place...
GGGCATCAAGGGCATCCGCTCGAGCTACCCGGGCGATCTCTACTGTCACGTGACGATCGAAACCCCGATCAAGCTCACCGAGCACCAGCGCAAGCTGCTCAAGGAGCTCGACGAATCGCTGCGCAAGGGCGGCGACCGGCATTCGCCGAACTCCAAGACCTGGACCGACCGGGTGAAAGACCTGTTCAAGTAAGGCGCCCGATCGGACGATAACCGTACACCGGGCGCCGACGACGGCGCCCGTCCACGGTTTTCGTCCCATGACCCATGTCCGTTCCGGCAAGCGAGCGGTAGCGCCCGCCAGGCCGGGCGGATCCGAGAACGCCTACGACCCCGGCCTCGCCAGGTGCCGGGCGCTCGTCATCGACGCGAACCCGACCTCGCGCAGCATCCAGGCCGCGCAGCTCCGCGACCTGGGCGTGGGCACGATCGTGCAGTGCGGCCGCGTCGAGGACGCGCGGCGCCAGCTCGAGGCCCGCGAGTTCGACATCGTCCTGTGCGAGCAGGATTTCCGCGGCGACTATTCGGGCCAGGATCTCCTGAACGACCTGCGCCGCGCGCAGTTGCTGCCCTTCTCCACCGTCTTCGTGATGGTGACGGCCGAGGCCAGCTACGCCGCGGTCGCCGACGCGGCCGAGTCGGCCCTCGACAGCTACCTGCTCAAGCCCCACACGGCCCAGGCGCTCGGCGAACGCATCCGGCAGGCACGGCAGCGCAAGCGCGTGCTGAAGGACATCTTCGCGGCGATCGAGCAAGGCAGCTACGAGCTCGCGGCGCAGCTCTGCATGCACCGGTTCGAGGCGCGCGGCGCGTACTGGCTGTACGCGGCGCGCATCGGCGCGGAACTCCTGCTGCGGGTCGGCCGCCACGACGAAGCGCGCACGATGTACGAGGCGGTGATCGCGACGCAGGCCATGCCCTGGGCCCGCCTGGGCGTGGCCCGGGCGCAGATCGAGTCCGGCCAGGGGCCGGCAGGCCGCCGCACGCTCGAGAGCCTGATCTCCGACAATCCGGGATTCGCCGACGCCTACGATGTGATGGGCCGCGCGCAGGTCGACCAGGGCCTGTTCGCGGAGGCCCTCGCGACCTACCGCACCGCCACCCAGCTCACGCCGGGCTCCATCACGCGCCTGCAGCGCCAGGGCATGCTCGCCTTCTACATGGGAGAGGCCGACGAGGCGCGGCGCGCGCTGGAGCGCGCCACGACGCTGGGCATCAGCTCGCGCATGTTCGATCTGCAGTCGCTCGTGCTGCTCGCCATCACGCGCTTCGTCGACCGCGACGCCAAGGGGCTGCAGCGCTGCGTGGACAACATGCGCCACGCCCTCGAGAAGGCGCCGCAGAGCCCGCGCCTGCAGCGCTTCGCGACGATGGTCGGCATCTTCAACCTGATGCTGCAGCGGCAGATCGCCCAGGTCGTGGCCGACACGCGCGCCCTCGCGCGCCAGATCGCCGAGCCGGACTTCGACTTCGAGGCGGCGTCGAACCTGGTGTCCGTCATCGCCCACCTGACGGCCGCGGAGCTTCGGCTCGAGGATGCGGAACCGTGGATCGACGCGCTGGGCCTGCGCTTCTGCACCACGCGAAGCCTCTCGGAGCTGCTCGCACGCGCGGCCACGGCGCACGAGCCCTTCGCGCAGCGCCTGCGCGATCGGCACCAGGACATCACCCGCCTCGCCGAGCAGGCGATGAGCCACAGCCTCGCGGGCGAGCCGCGCGCCGCCGCCACGGCGCTGCTGGGCGCCGGCGAGCGCACGATGAATGCCAAGCTGATCGACATGACGCGCCTGGTGATCCAGCGTCACATCGCGAGCATCGACGATGCCGGCCCGCTGCTCGCCCGGGCCGATGCATTGCGCGAGCGCTTCGGAAGCGCCTCGATGGCGGCGCCGATGTCGAACGACGCGGGGCGCCAGAGCGGCGGCGTGGCGCTGCGCATGCGCGCCGCGGAAGGCGAGACAGCGGGGACCGAGACGCTGCCTCCGGCCGCGGCGTGAGCATGGCGCGAGCGAATGCGGGGTCAGGTCTGAAGACCTGACCCCCTCTGGCGATCGGTTCGGAGGGTGGGGCCAGGTCTTCAGACCTGACCCCGAATTCGTCGCCCCGTCAGAACAGGCACCCCTGCGAGGGATCGGGCGCAGCCGCCGCGCGCAGCGACGGCGCCGCGACCACCGGCCGCCGGAACTGCGAGGCATCGAGCGGCGCCCGCTCGCGATCCAGACCCAGGCGCTTCACCGCCATCTCGAAGCGATCGCGCAGCAGCTTCGCCCACAGTCCCGTGCCGGTCATGCGCGTGCCGAACTCGGACTCGTAGTTCCTGCCCCCGCGCATGTCGCGCACGCGCGCCATCACGCGCGCAGCGCGCTCGGGGAAGTGCGTCTCGAGCCATTGCTGGAACAGGGGGTTCACTTCCCACGGCAGGCGCAGGACGGTGCTGAAGGCCGTGGTCGCGCCCGCATCGCGCGCGGCCTCCAGGATGCGTTCGAGCTCTGGCTCGTTGAGGAAGGGGATCATCGGCGACGCGCTCACGCCCACCGGCACGCCGGCACGCGCGAGCGCCTCGATCGTGCGCAGGCGCCGGTGCGGCGCGGCCGCGCGCGGCTCCATCACCCGGGCAAGCTCGCCATCGAGCGTGGTGAGGGAGATGTAGACGGCGGCCATGCCGGCGCGGCCCATCTCCCCGACGAGATCGAGGTCGCGCTCCACGCCGGACGACTTGGTGACGATCGAGAAGGGGTGCCGGCACTCCGCGAGCACCTCGACGACCGCGCGCGTGATCCGCAGCCTGCGTTCGACGGGCTGGTAGCAATCGGTCGCGGCGCCGAGATTCAGCAACTGCGGCTCGTAGCCCGGGCTGGCGAGCGTGGCGCGCACGCGCTCGGCCGCGTTCACCTTCGCGATGATGCGCGTCTCGAAATCTATGCCCGGCGACATGTTCAGGTAACTGTGCGTCGGGCGCGCGAAGCAGTAGATGCAGCCGTGCTCGCAGCCGCGATAGGTGTTGATCGAGACGTCGAAGTGGATGTCGGGCGAATCGTTGCCGTTCAGGATGCGCTTGGCGTGTTCCTCGATGACCGTGGTGCCCGGCGCGATGTGCTCCTCGGACGCGCACTGGTCGAGCGTGCCCCAGCCGTCGTCGCTGGCCTCCCGCTCCACGCGCTCGAAACGATGCGCGATGGCCCACGCGGTGCCGCGGCCCTTGAGCGCCGCGCCCTCGCCTCTGCTCGTGCCCGCGCCAGCCTGCGAGGGATCGACGGGCACATACGAGGCACCGACCCGCGCGAGGGGGACAGGAGCGATGGGGATGATCTGGCGGGGCGGCGCTGACATACTGTCAATATATACAGTAGTCGGCGATGGCACAAGAGCCATGCCCGCGTGATGAAAGCCGATAATGCGCAAGCCTTCCGCGCGCGAAACGGCGTATCGTCGCATGCGCGCGGTGGCCTCCAGGCCTCCGGCATGCCGCAGATGACCCCCGACACTCCCGTCTCTTCCCCATGCTAGCCCTGCGCGTCCCGCGTGTCTGGCAGCTTTCGCGGCGCCGCCGATTCATGGCGCGCGTGCACCATTGCGGGCCCCCGGCCGCCCTCGAACGATCGATTCCCCACATCGCTTCGAGGAGCTTCCCATGCCTGCCGATCGTCCCCTGCCGCTCGCACCGCCATCCTTTTCGCCTCGCCTCCTGGAGGTTCTCCGCGGCTACGACCGATCCCGTTTCGCCGTCGACCTCGGCGCCGGCCTGACCGTCGGCGTGGTCGCCCTGCCGCTGGCGATGGCCTTCGCCATCGCATCGGGCGTCAAGCCCGAACAGGGCCTGTTCACCGCCATCATCGCCGGCCTGCTGATCTCCGCGCTGGGCGGCTCGAACGTGCAGATCGGCGGTCCGGCCGGCGCCTTCGTCGTCATCGTCTACGGCATCGTGCAGCGCCACGGCGTCGCGAACCTGCTCGCCGCCACGATGCTGGCGGGCATCGCGCTCTTCGCCATGGGATGGCTGCGGCTCGGGGCGCTCGTGCGGCAGATCCCGGTATCGATCGTGGCGGGCTTCACGAACGGCATCGCGGTGCTGATTGCGCTGTCCCAGATCAAGGACCTGCTAGGCCTGCCGATCGCCGCGATGCCGGCCGGCTTCGTCGCGCAGGTCGGCACGCTCGCGGCGCACGTGGAGCAGGCGAACCTCGAGGCGTTCGCACTCGGCGGCGCCTGCTTCGTCGGACTTCTCGCCTGGTCGCGCCTGACGGCGGAAGGACGGTTCCTCCCGGCGGACCGGCGCGCGGTGCGGTGGCTGCGGCTGGCCACGCGGATTCCGGGGCCGGTCGTCGCCCTCGTCTCCCTGTCGCTGCTTGCCGCGGGTCTCGGCATGCACGTGGAGACGATCGCCAGCCGCTTCGGCGGCATTCCCCAGGCGCTGCCGCATCTCGCACTCCCGGCGCTGACATGGAGCGGCATCCAGGAGCTGTTCATCCCCGCCCTCACGATCGCGATGCTCGGCGCGATCGAGTCGCTGCTTTGCGCGCGTGTCGCCGACGGCCTCGCCCCCCTCCCTCGCCACGACCCGAACCAGGAGTTGATGGCGCAAGGCATCGCCAACGTCGTGGCGCCGCTCTTCGGCGGCATTCCGGCCACCGGCACGATCGCGCGCACGGTCACCAACATCCGGGCGGGCGCGACGAGCCCCGTGGCCGGCATCGTGCACGCGCTGACGCTGCTGGTGATCATGCTTTCGGCGGCGCCGCTCGCGGGCCGCATCCCTCTCTCGGTGCTCGCCGGCATCCTCCTGTTCGTCGCATGGAACATGATGGACTGGCGCGAGTTCGCCCGCCTCGGGCGGCATGGACTCGAACCGCGCGCGAAGTTCCTGAGCACCTTCGCGCTCACCGTGCTCCTCGATCTCACGGTCGCGGTGGAGGTCGGACTCGTGCTCGCCTGCGTGCTGTTCGTCTATCGCATGAGCCGCCTGTTCGGCCTGGAGGCCGACACGCCACCCGACGCACCACCGGACATACGGGTCTACCGCCTCTACGGCGCGCTGTTCTTCGGGGCGGCGGGCCGGCTGGAGCGCCTCGCCGACGACGTGCCCCAGGGCACGCGCGGCGTGGTGCTGGATGCGCACCACCTCGTGTCGATCGACACCTCGGGCCTCGATGCCCTCGACGGCCTGCGCCGCGACCTGGAGCGCCGCGGCGTGCGGCTCGCCATCGCGGGCCTGCACCGCCAGCCGCTCGACGCATTCGGCGCCGCCGCCCCGCACGGTCCCGGCGAGGTGCCCTTGCTCGCGCCCGATGTGCCCGGCGCGCTGCGAGCCTTCGCGGCGCTCGAAGCCGGGCCTGCCTGATGGCGCATGGCACGAAGCTCGCTTCGACGCTATGGTAGAGACCCTGGCCCTCGGAGCGATTGCGCGCGTGGAACTCCATCGGATCGTGATCGTCGGCGGCGGCGCCGGCGGACTGGAACTGGCAACGCGCCTGGGCGACACCCTGGGCAGGCGGCGGCGCGCGAGCGTCACGCTGATCGATCGCCACCGCAGCCACGTGTGGAAGCCGAAGCTGCACGAGATCGCCGCGGGCAGCATGGATCTCGACGAGCACGACCTGAACTACTTCGCCCAGGCGCACTGGCACCACTTCCAGTTCCGCGCCGGCGAGATGGTCGGCCTCGACCGCGCGGCGCGCGAGGTGCTCGTCGCCCCGTTCGTCGACGACGAAGGCCGCGCCGTCACGACGGCGCAGCGCATCGGCTACGACACGCTGGTGATCGCGGTCGGCAGCCAGAGCAACGACTTCGGCACGCCCGGCGTCGCGCAGCACGCGATGAAGCTCGAGACCGCCGACGACGCGCGCCGCTTCAACCGCCGGCTCGTGAACGCGGCGATCCGTGCCCACGAGCAGCCGGGCGAGCCGCGCACGCATCGCCTGCGCGTGGCCATCATCGGCGCCGGCGCCACGGGCGTGGAACTGTCGGCGGAACTCCATCGCACGACGCGCGAGCTCATCGCCTACGGCCTCGACCGCATCGACCCCGACAAGGACCTGGAGCTCCACCTGATCGAGGCGGCGCCGCGCGTCCTGCCTGCCCTGCCCGAGCGCTTCTCCGCGGCCACGCAGCGCCTGCTCGAGGAGCTGGGGGTGCGCGTGCACACCGGCGCGCGCGTCGACGAGGTGCTCGCCCACGCCGTGCGGCTCGCCGACGGTCGCGAGATCGAGGCGGAGCTTGTCGTCTGGGCGGCCGGCGTCAAGGCCGCCGACGCCCTGAAGGACCTGGGCGGGCTGGAGACCAACCGCATCAACCAGCTCGTGGTGGAGCCCACGCTGCGGACCACTCGGGATGCGGACGTCTTCGCCCTCGGCGATTGCGCCGCCTGCCCCTGGCCCGAGAAAGGCGGACTCGTGCCGCCGCGGGCGCAGGCCGCGCACCAGCAGGCCACGCACATGGTGGCGCAGATCCGCCGACGCCTGCGCGGCCAGCCCCTCAAGGAGTACCGCTACCGCGACTTCGGCTCGCTCGTCTCGCTCGGCGAGTTCTCGACCGTCGGCACCATGATGGGCGGGCTCGTGCGCGGCAGCCTGTTCATCGAGGGCCGCTTCGCCCGCCTGATGTACATGTCGCTCTACAAGCTGCACGAGTACGCGCTGCACGGCTTCTGGAAGATGGCGCTGAACACGCTGGCGCGGCTCATCACGCGGCGCACGGAGCCGCGGGTCAAGCTGCACTGAGAACCCCTGCGCCCCGCCGCCGAACGGACGTAGACTGCGCGCCAGTCCATGCTGGCGGGCCGAACCGATGTCGCTGCTCCTCAAGTGCATGATGGGCGCGCTCGCCGTGCTGATCATCGCCGTCCTCTCGAAGACGAAGAACTTCTACATCGCGGGCCTCGTGCCGCTGTTCCCGACCTTCGCCCTGATCGCCCACTACATCGTCGGAACCGAGCGCACGGCCGCCGACCTGCGGACGACGGCGCTGTTCGGGCTGTGGTCGCTGGCACCTTATGCGGTCTACCTCGTCGTCGTATGGTGGCTGTGCGTGCGCCTGCCGCTGGCGGCCACCCTGGTCTGGGCGACGGTCGCGTGGGTCGCGAGCGCGGCGGCCCTGCTCGCCGCCTGGTCGCGCGTCTTTCCCTCCGGGCACTGAGAAGCCGGCCTCACGCCGAAGGAGCTCCTCATGATCAACGCCGAACGCCTGACCGCGAACCTGGAGGGCGACTTCGCCGTCTTCCTCATCGGCATGCGCATCAACAAGCCGTGGAAGATCGGCAAGTGGTGGCCCGTGGCCCAGGCCATGCCCCGCATGCTGCGCGAACTGGCCGCGCAGCCCGACTCGGGGCTGCTGGCCGGCGAGATGTGGTTCGGCCGCACGACGATCATGGTGCAGTACTGGCGCACCTTCGACCAGCTCCTCGCCTACGCGAAGGACAGGCAGGCGCAGCACCTGCCCGCGTGGCGTGCGTTCAATCGCGCCGTGGGCACCAACGGGGACGTCGGCATCTGGCACGAGACCTATTGCGTCTCGCCCGGCACCTACGAGAACGTGTACGTCAACATGCCGCCCTTCGGCCTCGGGCGCGCCGGCGCGCTCCTTCCCGCGGCCGGCGCGCGCCAATCCGCGCACGAGAGGCTGGGGGCCTCCGGGCGGGCGCCGGCGACGCCGTAGCAGCGTCTGCTTCCATCGCTGGTCGCGGCATCTGCGCCGAAGCCGAAAGCCCCCGCGAGCAAGGTCGCGGGGGACTGTCACGCGACGTGCGCGACAGGTGATTCATCCCCGGGGTCTCGGTCCGCGTGCCCCCTGCCCATCAACCCAGCAGGTGACCCGCGGCCCGCCGCACGAGCATGCCGGCATCGAGCGCCGCGATCGCCCTGGCCTGCGCCTTCGGCAGCGGCAGCCCCTCGAAAGCGCCGTCGATCGCCAGGTTCGCGACGCCGTGCGAGAGGCTCCAGCCCGCCAGCGCGAGCTCGAGGCCGCGCTTCGGGTCGTGGGCCGACGCGGCACCGACGAGCACGCCGAAGGCCCGCTCCGCGGCCGCCTTCAGGCCGGGATGCTCGTTCTTTCGCGCGAGCGTCGGGCCGAACATGAGCCTGAAGCGGGCGGGATGATCGAGCGCGGCCCGCACGTAGGCCTCGGCGATGTCCAGCAAGCGTTCGCGAGGCGGCTTCCTGCCCGCGGCCGCCGCGGACATCGCATCGGCCAGCCGCGCGAAGGCGCGCTCGGCGACGCCGGCGAGCAGGTCGTCGAGGCTCGCGAAGTGGTGGTACGGCGCCGCGTGCGAGACACCCGCCGCCTTCGCGATCTCGCGCAGCGTGGGAGCGTGTCCGCCGTGCTCGTCGAGCCAGGCCTCTGCGGCATCGAGCAGCGCGGCGCGCAGCGCCCCGTGGTGATACGGGCGCGGGGCGGCGACGGGAGCGCGGGGCTTGCGGGTGGACGGCGGGCGCGGCATGGCCCCGATCTTGACATAGGAAAGATGCGTGCGCACGATGCTGATCTTGACAATGTAAAGACCGGAGCCCGCGATGTACCACGCCATCGTCCGCCACAAGCTGCGCCGCGCGTTCGCCGCGATCAACGCGGGTCGCTACGACGGCATCGTCGCGCAGTTCGCGCCGCGCCATCGCCACGTGATGTTCGGCCGCCATGCGCTCGCGGGCGACCGCCGCAGCCTCGCATCGACCGCCCGCTGGTACGAGCGGCTGCAGCGCCTGCTCCCCGGCCTGCGCTTCGACGTGCACGCCATCGCCGTCGCCGGCATGCCCTGGCGCACGGTGGCGACGGTCACGTGGGACGATCGCTTCCTCCTGCCCGATGGCAGCGTCGGCACCAACCAGGGCGTGCACGAGTTCGAGCTGCGATGGGGCAAGGTGCACTCGCTGGTCGTGCACTGCGACACCGAGCGCCTGCAGCGCTACTGCGATCGCATCGCCGCCTGCGGCGTCGCCGAGGCGCGGGCGGAGCCGATCTCGGACGTCGCGTGAGCGCGGGGGAGCGGGCGGCGAGCGGCGTCCCGAGCACCGGGAACCGGTTCAACGCCAGCCTCGGCTACCACTTCCGTCTGCGCACCCGCGGCGTCACCGGCGTATCCTGGTCCCCGGATCCGCCATGTCGAACTCCGACAGGTTGACGTCGCATCCAGGGAACTCGCCGGGATCCGGGCGAATAGAGTGGCTCGCAATCGTCAACCGCTGATCGAGGGCACCATGAGCCGCAACCTGCCTACCCTGACCCGGCGCCGCTTCGTCGCGGGCGCCACCGCCGCCATGGCGCTCTCCAGCTCGCCGCTCGCGCTGCGAGCCGAGGCCCGGCCGATCCGCATCGGCTGGACCGCATGGTCGGACGCCGAAGTCGTCACCCAGATGGCCAAGCTGATCCTCGAGCAAAAGCTCGGGCAGAAGGTGGAACTCGTGATGACCGATGTCGCCTTGCAATACGCGGGGCTGCAGCGGGGCCAGCTCGACCTGATGCTGATGGCCTGGCTGCCGGGCACGCACAAGAGCTACTGGGAGCAGGTCAAGGGCGACGTCGAGGACCTGGGCGCGCTGTACACGGGCGCCCGCCTGGGCTGGGCCGTGCCCGACGAGATTCCCGTCTCGACGCTGCGCTCCATCGAGGACCTGGCGAAGCCCGAGGTGCGCGAGAAGCTCGGCGGCCACATCCAGGGCATCGATGCCGGCGCCGGCCTCATGAAGCTCTCGGAGCAGGCGATCAAGGCCTACGGCTTGGACTACAAGCTCCTGACCGCGTCCGATGCCGCCATGGTGTCGACGCTGGATCGCGCCATCCAGCGCAAGCAGTGGATCGTGGTCACCACCTGGTCGCCGCACTGGATGTTCTCGCAATACAAGCTGCGCTACCTCGAGGACCCGAAGCAGGTGCTGGGCGGCAGCGAATCGATCCACGCGCTGGCGCGCAAGGGCTTCAGCGCGGCCTATCCCAAGGCCGCGGCCTTCGTGCGCAACATGAAGGTGCCGCTGCCCGACCTCGAGGCCGTGATGCTCAAGGCGCGCGACACCAGCGCCGCCAAGGAGGCGGCGGCCTACGTCGCCGCGCACGGCGACGTCGTGCAGCACTGGCTGGGCGGCGTCGCCTGACGCCGCGCCACTCCACGTGAGCCCGCCTTCCGCGGGCCTTCGTCGGGCTCCGGTGCGCCGCTGAGGCGCCCGGCCCGCCCGGCGCGACCCCCTGCCTCGGCACATCGCCGAACCGCGTCACTTCGCCTTCGGGGCGTCGCGCCCGCGCGCGCCCCGGTGGCGGCCCCTTGTCGAAGGAAAAGCTCCCATGGGTTGCCTGACTCGCACGTCGTCCCTGGCCTCGACCGTCGCCGGCTGCGGCCTCGCGCTGGCCGGATCCGTCGCCCTGGCCGAAGAGCCTGCCCCCGCGTTCAAGCTCGATGGCGCGATCCGGATGCGCGCCGAGTACCTCAGCTGGAACCCCGACCGCCAGGGCACGCTCGAATTCGACACCGCGCGCATCGGCTTCACGTACGACGACGGCCGGCTCCTCGGCGCCGGCCGGGAGCGCTACTACCACTATTCCACGCGCCAGTCAGGCGGCGACGAGCCCACCAGCCTGGTGATGAACGAGTACCTGTGGGGCGGCATCCGCTTCCCGGACAAGAGCCAGCTCCACGTCGGCCAGAACGCGATGCCGTTCGGCGCCCTGCCCGTCGCCTCGAACAACTTCTTCGAGTCGATGGCCTACTACGTCGGCTACGAGGACACATACGCGATGGGCGCCAAGTACCTGCGCAACGATGGCGGGCTCAGCACCGCGGTGGCCTGGTATCCGACGGACGGGGGCAACTTCCTCGGGGGCGCCACCGAGATGTCGGTGCTCGATGGCGTCGACTCGATCCGCTACAGCAACCACCTGATGCGCGCCTACGGGCGCAAGGAGCGCAACACCTTCGTCGGGCGCGTGGCCTACGCGTTCGAGTTCGGCGGCGGCAAGTCCGAGCTGGGCCTCTCGGCCCTCACCGGCAGGCTGGAGACGACCAGCAGTTCGCTGAGCTCCGGCGATCGCGACGCCCAGGCGATCCACTACACGGGCGAGTTCGGAAACTTCGGCATCAAGCTCGAGACCATCCGCTACCGCTACGGGTTCTCCGGCGCCGGCTCCGTCGCCGGCCCCTGGTGGAGCGCGTGCGACAACGACTGTGTCGTCATCGGCTCGTACGGCTTCACCAACCGGCTGGCAGCGCGCGGCGACATCGACATCGTCGACTTGAGCTACAAGATCCCGGGCACGCTCGGCCCTTTCGGCAGCTTCCGCGTGTACAACGACTGGAGCCAGCTCAGGAAGCGGGCCGCGGGCTACGCGGACAGCAGCCAGAACGTCACGGGGGTCGAGTTCGGCACCGGCGGCTGGTGGATCATGCTCGACCTCGCGTTCGGCAAGAACCAGCCCTACCTGTCGCCCGTGTTCGGCGATGCGCTGGCCGCGGGCGGCACGCCCAGCAGCGGCCGGCGCTTCAACGCCAGCATCGGGTACTACTGGTAGCGGGCGGCGCCCGGCACGCGTCTCAGGAGGCGTGCACCGGCTCGTCGCCCTCCGCCACGGCCTCGGCCGGCACGCGCCCGCCTCGGGTCTTCGAGCCGGAATCCAGGTGCACGAGGCCCTGGCTGCCGCCCTGCCGGCGATGATCGCTGGGCGAATGCCCGAACTGGACGCGATAGGCCTTGCAGAAGTGCGAGGCGGTCTGGAAGCCGCAGGCCACGGTGATCTGCATGATGGGCGCGCTGGTGTGCGCGAGCAACTCGCGCGCGCGACGAAGGCGCAGGGCCAGGTAGTACTGCGCCGGCGTCACGTCGTGGTAGCGGTGGAACAGCCGTTCCAGCTGGCGCAGCGAGACGCCCGTCGCATCCGCGATCTCCGACAGCGGCAGCGGCTCCTCGATGTTGGCCGCCATCAGCTCGGTCGCCTCGACGAGGTGCTCGTAGCCGGGGCCGACGAACTCGGGCTGCGGCAGGCGCTGCTGGTCGGTCTGGTCGCGCACGCGGTCGACGATGAACTGCTCGGAGATCGCCATCGCCAGCTTGTTGCCGTGATGCCCGCGCACCAGGTGCAGCATCATGTGCAGCGGCGCGATCCCGCCGGAGGCCGTGAGCCGGTCGCGATCGACGACGAAGACTTCCAGCGCGAAGCGCACCTTGGGGCAGGCCTCGCGCAGCGCGGAAAGGTTCTCCCAGTGCACGGCGCAGCGGTAGCCGTCCATCACGCCGGCCTCGGCCAGCGCATGCGCGCCGGTGCACAGGCCGCCCAGGCCCTGCCCTCGCGCCGCGCGCCGGCGCAGGTCCTGGATGACCGCGCCGCTGATCGCCTTCTGCACCGCCACGCCGCCGCAGACGAACACCGCTTCGCACGAGTCCAGGTCCGCGAGGCTGCCGGGCTTCGCCATCGCGAGCCCGTTGCTCGCCAGCGTCTCTTCGCCCTTCACGGTCGCGATCGTCCACGTGTAGAGCGTCTGCCCGCTCAGGAGGTTCGCCATCCGCAGCACCTCGACCGCGTTGGCGAACGCGATCATGGAAAAGCTGTCGAGCAGCAGGAACCCGAAGTGGCGGGGCGCGGGGACGGGGTTCGAGGGGGCAGGCATCTGGCGCAATACGGCTTCGACTTTGATTCTCATCAACCGAGGGCCTCCTCGAACCGGGGAATACGCCTATCCCGGAGGACGGACGAGGGACAGCTTGCAGAGATGATCGAGCAGGAGCTGCGCCTTCTCCATGACGGAGCCTTCGCGGATGACGGTGCCGCCCTTGCGGCCCGAGTCGGCCGAGCCTGTGGCGCGCGCCATGCGGGCCGCGCCGCTCTCCGTCGACACGGGCGCGAGCGGCCGCCGCTGCCTGCGCGCCGGCTCCAGGTTCCAGGCGGCGCCCTTCTCCTCCGCCGGCAAGGGGGCGCCGACGGCGGTCTCCACGATGCGGCCCGCCTGGGCCGCGACCCACGAATACCGCCGCGGCAGGTCCTCGCGCTGCTCCAGGCGCGGGCTGGTGACGAGCACGGCCGCCACGCCCCGCTCGAGCCGCCAGGAATGCCGCGCGCCGCGCGGCAGCGCCTGCACCACGCGCCAGCCGCCGTCCGGCTCGCGCAGCAGGTCGACGACCTCGTTGATCACCGGCCACTGCAGGCGCCGCGCCAGTGCATAGGGCAGCAGGCCGCTGCCGAAGCCCGATTCCGCGCGCGGCCCCGCGAGCACGGGGCCGCCGTCGCGGCATGCGCCCTCGAGCGCGGCCACGACGTCGCCTTCGCTGCCGTCGCCCCGATGCCGCAGGCGAACCAGCCGGCCGACGCCCTGGGCCAGGTAGTCGCGCATCACGGATTCCGGCATGTCGCCCACCGTGCACAGGCGCGGCTCGCTTCGGTCGCCCAGCGCCTTCTGCGCCAGCGCCACGGCCGCGGCATCGGCGCGGCTGCGCGTCGCCCGGCCGCTCGTCGGATCGATCCGCACGCTGACCAGGACCGTGAGCCCGGCCGGCTTGACCTCGTCGTTCATCGCGCCACCTCCAAGGGTTCGGGAGTCGCGCGCACCAGCGTGAGCAGCGCGCGCATCAGGTTCTGCACGTCCTCGGCCACGGTCAGCTCCGAGCGCTGGGCGATCGGGGCCGCGGGATCGGTGTTGACCGCCATCACGTGCCGGCATTCGCGGATGCCCTGCAGGTGCTGCACGGCGCCCGAGATTCCCATCGCCAGGTAGCCGCGCGCCTGCACGGTGCGCCCCGTGGCGCCGATCTGCTGGCTGCGCGGGAAGCGGCCGTCGTCCACGGCCACGCGCGAGGCGCCGACGGCGGCGCCCAGCGCCTCGGCGAGCTCGTGGAACAGCTTCACGTCGGTGACGCCGTTGCCCGCCGCGAGGATGAACTCCGCCTCCTCGAGGGCCACCTGCTGCGCCCGGCCGCCCATGCGTCCGAGGTCCCGCAGGCCCGCCATCGCCCGCGCGCCGGGCGCCTCCAGCGTGAAGTGCTCGCCGAGGCCGAGAAAAGGCAGCTCCGTGCGCGCGACCTGCCGCGCGACGACGAGGAGGTCCAGCTCGTCCAGCGAGGCCGTCGCGTCGCCCGTCGAGCGGCCCACCGCTCCCTGGTCGCGGAGGCGCGCACGCCCGTCCGCGATCTCGACGACGGGCGCGGCCACGGACAGCGCCTGCGCCACGGCCAGCCGGCGCGCGAGGTCGGCGTCGTCGCCGCGATCCGGCACCAGCGTCAATCGCGGACGCAGGGCGCGCCAGCGCTCCGCCACGGCCTCGACGAGCGCGTCGGCCGCCGTCGCCTCCGTGTGCGGCAGCATCTCGAGGCGATCGATGCCCAGTGCCGCGGCATCGAGTTGAAGCGAGGCCTCGGTGCTCGGGACGACGACGACGACGGCCTCGTCGGGCCGCGCGAGCAGCGCCGCGGCCGCGATCGTCTCGCGCGCATGCTCGTCGATGCCGCCGCTGTCGGGATGGGTGACGACCAGCAGGCAGGACGCCGCCGGCCGGGCGAGGCGCGCACGGCGGACCGCCGCGTGCGCATCCCCCGCCGGGCGGACATCGCGCTCGCCCTCGGTGCCGCCCAGCACGATGCGGCGCAGCCCCTGGGGCGTGATGAGCGCCGGGCGGCGCGGATCGACTCGTCGAATCATGAGGCCTCCACGGCGCGGGCCACGAGCTCGGCCACGTCCAGCACTTCGGGCCGCTTGCCGACCACGCCCTCGAGCATCGCCGTGCATTGCGGGCAGGCGACGGCGACGATCTCGGCGCCGGTGGCGCGCGCGTCGTCCATGCGCAGGTCGGGGATGCGGCACTTGCCCGGGATGTCGGTGGTCGGCGCCCCGCCCCCGCCGCCGCAGCAGCGCGCGTTCATGCCGTGGCGCTCCATCTCCACCACCTTGATGCCGATGGCCTTCAGCGCGCGCCGCGGCGCCTCGGTCTGGCCGTTGTAGCGGCCGAGGTAGCAGGGGTCGTGCAGGGTGACCGTGGGCGCCGGGGCGTCGCCGCGCGCGACCGGCTTCAGCGCCTGGCGCTCCAGCAGGTCCGCCAGCAGCTCCGTGTGGTGCCAGACCCGCGTCTTCCCGTCGGCCAGGCGCTTCGCCCACGCCTTGTCGAGCACGGGGTACTCGTTGCGCAGCGCGTGCAGCAGGTGGGGATCCGCCGTGACGAGGTTCGCCGCCGGGCGCGTCCACAGGGTCGCGATCAGCTGGCGCGCCAGGCGCTGGTAGCCGGCCTCGTCGCCGAGGCGACGCGCCACGTCGCCGCAGTCGGTCTCGGCCTCGCCCAGCACGGCCGGCACGATGCCGCCGGCCTTCATCGACTGGACGAGCGCGCGCAGCGTCTTCTGCCCGCGCAGGTCGAAGCCGGCCTCGCCGGCGAGCAGGAGCCACTCGACCTGCTGCTTCGGCCCGGCCAGCGGCAGCCCCAGGTCCGTGGCCCAGTGGTAGCGCGCGGCCAGGGGGTAGCGGCCCTGCGTGTCGGTCTCGCGCAGCGCGGCCAGCACCTCGCCGCCCTTGTTCGGCACGGTGCCGCCCTCGAGCGTGAGGTTGCGACGCAGGTCCACGACGAGATCCACGTGCTCGATCAGCATCGGGCACGCCTGCACGCACGCGCGGCAGGTGGTGCAGCTCCAGAGCGTCTCGGCATCCACCAGCCCCGGCACCACGGCCTGGTCCGGAGCGCCCGCATGGCGCCCCACTTCGCGGCCCGGATAGGGGTTGCCGGCGTAGCGGGCATCGCTGCCGCCCGCCATGCCGGTCACGAGGTCGTGGACGAGCTTCTTCGGGTTGAGCGGCTGGCCGGCCGCGTAGGCCGGGCAGGCCGCCTCGCACTTGCCGCACTGCACGCACGCGTCGAAGGACAGCAGCCGATTCCACGCCAGGTCGATGGGGCGGGCGACCCCCGGCGGTTCCTGGCCCAGCGCCACGGGCTTGAGCGCCGTGGCGGGCCGCTGCGCCGAGGGACCGACCTCCTGCACCTGGAAGCGCTCGGGGCGTGGATGCAGGCCGAGGTGCAGGAGGCCCGCCACGGCATGCTTCATGGGCCCGGCCATCCCGACGCCCAGCGCCAGCTCCGCGGCGCCGGCTCCCAGGGCCAGCACGCACAGCGCCGCCCACCAGGGCGCGACCTGCTCGTGCCACAGAGCGCCCACCGCCAGGGCGACCAGGCCGACGGCGCCGGCCGCCAACGTCCATGGCAGGCGATTCCAGGGGCCGCGGGACACGCGTGCCGCCACCGCGGGCATGCGCCTGCGCATCGCCATCATCACCGTGCCCGCGAGCATGAGCGTCGCGAAGGCCACCAGGGCCACATCGAGCGCGGCGAGGCGCAGGCGCAGCCCGTCGTTGAGCGCGACCAGCGCCATGCAGGCGATGGCCCCGCCGGCGACCGCCACGTGCGCGCGCGCCACCGCGGGCTCGCGCGCCACGACGTGGTGGAGGTCGACGAAATAGCGCTTGGGGATGGCGAGCAGGCCGCGCCACGCCACCACCGCGGGCCGCCCGTTGCGCCACAGCGCCGCGCGGCGCGCGGTGCCCACGGCCAGGGCGGCCACGGCCAGCCAGAACACGCCCGTGACGAGATCGCGCCAGACGAGGGCGGACAGGAGGTGTGTCATCAGAAGTCCTTGCACAGGCGCAGCGCGTCGTAGATCGCGCCGTGGATGTTGTGCATCGACACGCCGTCGCCGATGCGGAACAGCGCGAACTTCCCGTCGCCGTGCCCCGCGTGCGAGAGCGCCGGCTGGGGCTGCGCCGCGTAGAGCGCGTCGATGTCGGTCTGGCCGCGATTGACCGAGCGCTCCTTGAGCTGCCAGTACAGCCCCTCGTCGGGCCGGATGCCGTTCTCGATCACCACCTGGTCGACGACGCGCTCCTCCTGCACGTCCGTGTACTCGTTGCGGAGCACGGCCACGAGCTTGTCGCCCTCCGGCGTCGACTCGCGGTAGACCCGGTCCAGCCAGTGGTTCGGCGTGAGGACGACGCCTTGCGCGTAGAGCCGGCGATAGAAGATCGGGAAGGTGGTGCCGCCTGTGTCGTCGGCGACCTTGACGTCCGGCGTCACCAGCTCCACGAGGTGGCCGCGGCTGCCGATGAAGTCGGCCACGCCCGAGCCCGCGTGCGTGCTGATGCCGTCGTAGACGAGCACGTTGCCCCGCGGCGCGACGCGGCCGCTCAGGATGTCCCAGCTCGACACGGAGAGCCCCTCGGCGGCGCCCCACTCCGCGTTCTGGTCGGTGTGCGGGATGCCGCCCGTGGCGAGCACCACGATGTCGGGCCGCTCGTCCATGATCATCGAGACGCTCGCCTCGGTGTTCAGGCGGCGATCGACGCCGAGCCGCGTGGTTTCCAGGTCGAACCAGCGGATGATGCCGGCCATCTGCTCGCGCTTCGGTGCCTTGGCCGCGAGGTTCACCTGCCCGCCGACCTGGCCCTGCTTCTCGAACAGCACCACGTCGTGCCCGCGCTCGCGCGCGACCCGCGCGGCCTCGAGGCCCGCCGGCCCCGCGCCCACGACCACCACCTTGCGCTTCGGCCCCGTGGCCTTCGCGATGACGTGCGGCATGGTGCGCTCGCGGCTCGTCGCGGCGTTCTGCACGCACAGCACGTCGAGGCCGTTGTACTGGCGGTCGATGCAGTAGTTCGCGCCGACGCACTGCTTGATCTGGTCCTCGCGCCCGTCGCGGATCTTGATGACCATGTGCGGGTCGGCGATCTGCGCG
>Ga0209051_1001699_pt1 | contig 17625 bp, 15 predicted proteins | sample AraplaCvi_mMS_r2_2_FD_184286 | JGI IMG/M metagenome (GOLD analysis project Ga0209051, IMG submission 184286) | Arabidopsis root microbial communities from North Carolina, USA - plate scrape MF_Cvi_mMS_r2 (SPAdes) (version 2) | ecosystem: Host-associated > Plants > Roots > Endosphere | place...
GAGGAGGGCCGTGATGACCAGCGCGTGGTCGGAGAACAGCAGGCTGCGCGTGTCGAGCACGCCGGGCGTCAGGCGCAGGTCCTTCTCCTGCAGCAGGGGCCAGGGCAGCTGCCACGCCTCCACCACCGTGACCTGGCCGCGTCCGAGGGGCAGGCGCAGCGCGATGCTGGCGGGCCCGTCCAGCAGTTGCCAGGTGGGTGCGACGCCCGCGCGCGGACGCATGTCGCCCGAGTAGAGGCAGCCGTGGAAGACGCGGCCGGGCTCGAAGGCGGGGACGGAGCCGGGGCTCTCCACGTAGGTCTCGCGGCAATGTTCCGCGCGCCGCGCCGGGCGTCCGAGCGGCGGCAGCGCCACGGCCGGGGAATCGTCCTCTTCGTCGTCGTCCTCCTCCGCGGACGAGGCGGCGGTGCTCGCCGCCGATGCCCCCGGCCGCGGACGCGACGTCTCGGCCGGCCGCAGGGGCACCCAGCGCAGGCGCTCGCGGTCCCGGTCGCGCAACTGGGCCCGGCTCAGCACGAGGTGGCCGCCGGCCCGTACCCAGGACTCGATCTGCGCGTCGCGCTCGGGAAAGAGATCCCAGAACGGCGAGTCGAGCACCAGCGTGCCGGTGGTCGGCGGCAACGTGGACAGGTCCCGCGGCGTCTCGAGCGTGGTGCCGGCGGCCTTCAGCAACGCGCGCAGGCCGTAGAAACGGTCGGTGGCGGCCGCGCCCCGGGCCGGGTCGTCGGCTTCGGTCTCGATCCACTCGGTGCGGCTGACGATCCAGCCTGCGACCACGAGCACCGCGACGAACGCGAGGACGCGCCACAGCAGCGCGGACTTCATGCGCGCAGCTCCGCGGCGGCCGCGGGCGTCGGGTCGAGCCGCGTCGTGAAGCCCGTGCACAGCAGCTCGCCCAGGTCGTTCGACAGCGCGCGGCCGCCATAGGTGCTCGCCTCCCAGGCGCGCACCAGTTGCGTGAGGTAGCGCAGCGCGTCGGCGCCGAGCACGGGCCGCGCGAGGGCCAGGCATTCGCCCTCGGTCGACGCGGACTGGATCGGCAGCCCGTGGCGGTGGATCAGGCGCGAGAGCGCGCCGCGATAGAGCAGCGACAGCGCCGCGGGCACGTCGTCGGCGCGCCAGAGCGCCCAGGCGGCGGCGCCGATGTCGACGGGCAGGCTCTCGGGGCGGACGTCCAGGTCGCGCACATGGCTGACGGCCGGCGCGTCGTCCAGGCGCGCGCCGGTGCGGCGCAGGACGACGAGGTGGCGCAGGCCGACCAGCAGCAGCGCCGCGGCCAGCAGCCCGAGGCCGTAGACCAGCAGGCGGCTCGTGTCGTCGAGGAATCGACCGAAGGCGCGCAGCCACTCGATGAGGGCGATCTCGTCCTTGTCCGGCTTGCGCTTGTCGGGTGGCTCGTCCTTCGAGGGCTTCCAGCGCAACTCGTGTTCCTTGTGGCGGCCCGCCAGCAGCGGGTCGGCGGCGAGCGTCGCGACGGCGGCCTGGACGGCGGCGGCACGGGGCGAGGCCGCCGACGCCGCGGGGGCGGACGGCTGCACGGCCGGCTGCGCGCCCGCGGCGGCGCAGGCCAGTGCGAGGGCGAGCGCCGCCCCGAGGCGCTCAGTGCCCGAACGCATGGCGCAGGTCCTGTTCCACGTCCCAGGCCTCGAGCTGGACGCGGCGGTTGAGGTACATCGCGAAGCCCGCGGCGACGAAGAAGGGCTCGACGAAGAGCACGGCGAGCGCGTAGGCGGCGTAGGCGGTCAGCTGGGAGGCCAGGGTGTCGTCGAACAACGCGCGCAGGTGCGCGAAGGTGGCGAAGCCCGGGCTGATCCAGGCGCCGAGCGACCACAGCGCCACCACGAACAGCAGCTCGACCGTCGAGAACAGGCCCTGCATGGTCATCGCCGAGCCGTGCTGGTGCCGCAGGATGACCTGCATGCGCCGGCGCCGCGTCGCGCCCGACTGGCCCTCGAGCTGGATGACCGGCAGCATGTAGGCGCGCCAGAGCGACAGCCGTCCGAGCGTGAGCAACTGCGCGAGCTGCGGCCACGGCGCGCGGGCGCGCGCCGCCCAGGCCTGCGCGAAGCCGGTGGCCTCGCCGAAGACCTGGCGCGCGAAGACGTGCAGCAGCAGGCGGTCGAGCCAGGGCTTGGCGCACCACAGCAGCAGGCCGGGCAGCCAGGCGGCGAGCTCCATCGTGCAGCCGCAGGCGAGCACGAGCGCCAGCGCGAAGGGCAGCCAGGCGCGCAGGAGGGAGGGCGCGGCCTGCTGCGTCATGCGCACGCCCAGGTCGGCGGCCTCGACCATGGGCCGCGGGCGCAGGCCCAGGCTGAGCTGCTCGGCCCTCATCGGGGGGCCCTCGCGCTGCCGCGGGGACGCCCCTGCAACACCAGGTAGGCGAGGACCAGCGCCCAGCATGCCGCGCCGACGCCGTACTTGACGCCCGGGACGATCCAGCCGGCCGAGGACCAGAAGGCCTCCAGGGCCGCCGCCACCAGCAGCATGGCGAACGCGCCGTACATCACCGGCGCGGTCTCGAGCGCCGCCGCGCGCAGCGCGTCGACGCGCGTGCGCCGGCCGGGCGCGAGCAGCGCGTGGCCGAGGCGCAGGCCGCAGGCGCCGGACAGCACGATCGCCGTGAGCTCGAAGGCCGAGTGCGTGACGACGAACGAGAAGAAGCGCTCGCCGTCGCCGCGCGCGACGAGGTAGCCGGCGACCGCGCCGCCCATCACGCCGTTGTAGAGGAGCACGGCGATCGTGAGCAGGCCGAAGGTGAGCCCGGTCGCGAAGCACTGGAAGGCGATGCCGACGTTGTGCATCACGTAGAAGCCGAACATGCGCCAGTCGTCGCCGGACGTGCGGCCCAGGTGCTCGGCCGCCTCGGGGCCGTACATGCGGTCGAAGTTGCGTGCCTGGCCCGCGTCCACCACCGAGAGCAGGAAGTGCGGGTCGAGCCAGGTGGCGATGCCCAGCGCGAGCATCGGCACGTAGGTGAGCAGCGCGGCGATCAGCACGTGCGGGCGCAGGCGCCGCACCGCGAGCGGGATGCCGTGCTGCACGAGTTCGCGCAGCTCGGCCAGCCCGAAGTCGTGGCGGCGGTAGATGCGCTGGTGGGCGCGCGTGGTCAGCGCCTCGAGGCGCGCGACCAGGTGCACCGGGTAGGCGCGCTCGCGCGCGAGGGCGAGGTGTTCGCAGCATTGCCGGTACAGCTGCGCGACGCGCGCGCCGCGCGCCGGCGCGACGCTCGGCGCCAGCGGATCGGCCGGTTTCCTGCGCCGGGCCGCGCGGCCCGCGTCGAGGGCGTCGAGGCCGCGCTCCAGCTCGTCCCACGCCGGGGCGTAGCGTTGTTCGAACTGCCTCGGGGTCATCTCAACGCTGTCCGGCGAGCCACTGGGCGACGGCGAGCAGCCGCGGCCCCGGGCGCAGGGGCGGCGGTGCCGTGCCGCCGGGGGCGAGGTCGACCGGGGGCAGGACCGGCTCGGCCAGTGCCGCGAGCTCGTCGATGCGCTCGGACGTCAGGCGTGCGGCGCGGCCGGCCAGCTCGAGGATGGCGACCTGCTGCGCCCGCGTGAGCGGCTTGCGCGGCGCCATCGGGCGGGCCTCGGGCAGCGCGTTGGCCACGCGTACCGGTTCGGCGTGCACGACCAGCGTCCCGGCCACGATGTCGCCCAGGCGCTTGAAGTCGCTGCGCAGCAGCATGGCGAGCAGGCCGGCGCCGAAGCCGAAGGGCAGGAAGTCGACCGCGCGCAGCAGGTTGCGCGTGACCGAGGCCGCGGGCGTGACCGGCAGCCCGGTGTCCATCACCACCTGCAGGTGCAGCACCCGCTTGCCCGGCGTGGCCGAGCCCGGCATGAGCTCGAACACGATGGGGTACAGCCACTCGAGGACGAAGTAGACGACCAGCATCAGGCCGATGCCGACCCCGCTCAGGCGCGACAGCACCGTGGCCGCCGCGACGTAGGCCACGCCCCGGATCAGGAAGTCGAGCGCGAACGCCAAGGCGCGCGCCGGCACGCCGGCAGGGCGCAGGACGATGTCGATGCCTTCCGGCGTCTCGGCGTGGAGGGTCGTGTCGAGCTTCAAGCGCGCAGGGGTCAGGAGCGGAGGTCCGGCAGGTCGCCGTTGCGGCCGGCGGCCTCGGTCGGCCGTCGGCGGGCGCGCGGATGCGGGGGGCGGCCGCCGGATGGTAGCCGGTGTGGGACGGGCCCGTCCACGACGGTGCCGGCGCGGCGGCCCGCGCGCCCGGAACTACCGGACGTTGACGACCACCGTGTCGGCGACCTGGTCGTGCAGGCACTGCCGCGACTCGCGGAAGATGCACAGCACGTCCGCCAGGGCGACGAGCGCGCCCAGGATCGGGATCAGGGGCAGCAGCGTCGCGAAGCCCGCGCGCACGACGAACAGGCGCACGAAGCCGGCGCGGCTGCCGTCGGTGCGAACGATGCGCATGCCGAGGATGCGCTTGCCCAGCGTGCCGCCCCAGCTGTGCAGCATCCAGCCCTGGATCAGCATCGCCGCGATCCAGCCCGGGGCCAGTGCGCCGAGCACGGCGAAGCCGCCGAAGAACCCGTGGTTCTCGCGCATGACCGTGAAGGCGCCGCCGCCCGTGAGCGCCGCGATGCCGTACACGATGATGGAGTTGATCACGCCATCGAGCAGCGCGGCGCCGAGGCGCGCGCCGCGGCCCGCGAGCGGCAGGCCGGCGCCGAGCGTGTCGGGCTCGGCGAGCGCGGCCTTCGGCGGCGTGAACCGGTTGTCGTCGGAATACTCGGTCATGCGGTTTCTCCCTGTTCCTTCGTGTGACGTCGGGATGCTAACCGGCCGCGTCGGCGGACGACCTCGGGAGTCTCCCCGGGGTCGCGCGGGCCTACATGAACAGGTGCTCGCCGGCGTTCTCGCCGCCCAGGACGACGTAGTTCACCTTGCGGATGTCGGCCACGCAGGTGCCGCCGGCGTAGGAGATGGAGCTCTGGAGGTCTTCCTGCATCTCGCGCAGGGTGTCGGCGAGCCGGCCCTTGACCGGCTCGAGGATGCGCTTGCCCTCGACGTGGCGGTATTCGCCCTTGTTGAAGTCGGAGGCGCTGCCGTAGTACTCCTTGTAGCGCCGGCCGTCGACCTCCACCGTCTGGCCCGGGCTCTCCTCGTGACCGGCGAACAGCGAGCCGATCATCACCATCGTGGCGCCGAAGCGGATGCTCTTGGCGATGTCGCCGTGGTGGCGGATGCCGCCGTCCGCGATGATGGGCTTGGTGGCCACGCGCGCGCACCACTTGAGCGCCGAGAGCTGCCAGCCGCCGGTGCCGAAGCCCGTCTTCAGGCGCGTGATGCAGACCTTGCCGGGGCCGACGCCTACCTTGGTCGCGTCGGCGCCCCAGTTCTCGAGATCGATCACCGCCTCGGGCGTGCCCACGTTGCCGGCGATCACGAAGGCCTGCGGCAGGCGCTCCTTGATGTGGGCGATCATGCGGCGCACGCTCTCGGCGTGGCCATGGGCGATGTCGATCGTCACGTAGTCGGCACCGATGCCGGTGCGGGCGAGTGCGTCGATCATCTCCTCGTCGGCCGGCTTGACGCCGGCGCTGATCGAGACGATCAGGCCGCGCTCGCGCATGGCGCGCGCGAACGCGACGTTGTCGAGGTCGAAGCGGTGCATCACGTAGAAGTAGCCGTTGGCGGCAAGCCACTGCGCGATCGGCTCGTCGAGCACGGTCTTCATGTTGGCCGGCACGACCGGCAGCTTGAAGCGGTGCGGGCCGAGGGCCATCGTGGTGTCGCACTCGCTGCGGCTGTCGACGCGGCACTTGCGGGGCAGCAGCAGGATGTTGTCGTAGTCGAAGATTTCCATCGGGGGCCTTCAGGGAGCGGGTCTGTCCTTGCAGCGATCGGTGGCGATCTGCAATATGCGGCCGTCGCGGCCTTCTATCCAGGCCACGGCCATGACGCGATCGGGGCGCGCGGTCTCCGGCCAGCGCAGCGCGAACAGCGGCGCGACGGCATGGCGCGTACCCGGGCGGGCGGGCAGGGCGAGCGGGCCGGTGACGGCGCGCACCACGTGGCGGTCGACCACCGTGCCGCCGGTGCCGCCCTTGACGTTCTCGACCAGGCCGACCCAGCCCGTGGCCCCCTCGGGCCAGGTGCCGGTGGCGTGCAGCTGCACGCCGAAGTAGCCCTTCCACGGCAGGCTCGCGTGCACACCGAAGCGGTGGCCAGGACCGGCGGGCAAGAGCTCGGACTGGGTGTCGAACGCGGCCGGCGCCGCCTCCAGGCGCGCCGGCAGGCGGGGGTCGAGCCGGGCCAGGCGCTCGAGCGATTCGGACAGCGCGGTGGGCAGCGCGGGGTTGTCCCCGGACGCGGCGGGCGCGATCCAGTCGAGCGACCAGCCGTCCTCGCCCGCGTCCTGGGCGCCGGGCAGGCGCGAGGATGCCGGGTCGGCGCCCCAGCAGTCGGTGCAGGCGGCGCCGACGAAGCGTTCCACCACGACGCGCGCGGTGACGGGACAGTTCGGGTCGGGCGCCGCGGCCGGCAGGCGGCCCCCCGCGAGCGCGGCCGACGAGGCCGCCAGCCCCGCCGCCGCCAGGGCCGCGAGACGGGCGCCGCTCCGTCGAACTCCTAGAATGGGTGGATGCATATCCAGCATTCTGACGCCGATCCGGAAAGCCGTTCCGGAGGCCGGCTGCTCCAGGGCCTCAACGCGGAGCAGCTCGCCGCCGTGACGCTGCCGGCGCGGCCCGCGCTCATCCTGGCCGGCGCCGGCTCGGGCAAGACGCGCGTGCTCACCACGCGCATCGCCTGGCTGCTGCAGACCGGCCAGGTCTCGCCCGGCGGGCTCATGGCGGTCACCTTCACCAACAAGGCCGCGAAGGAGATGCAGGCGCGCCTGGGCGCGATGATCCCCGTCAACGTGCGCGGCATGTGGATCGGCACCTTCCACGGCCTGTGCAACCGCTTCCTGCGGGCGCACTGGAAGCTGTCCGGCCTGCCGCAGGGCTTCCAGATCCTCGATTCGGGCGACCAGCTCTCCGCCGTCAAGCGCATCATCAAGGCGATGAACCTCGACGAGGAGCGCTTCGTCCCCAAGCAGGTGACCTGGTTCATCGCCGGCTCGAAGGAAGAGGGCCTGCGGCCGAAGGACGTCGACGTGCACGACGGCCAGACCCAGAAGTTGGTCGAGATCTACGAGGCCTACGAGGCGCAGTGCCAGCGCGAGGGCGTGGTCGACTTCGCCGAACTCCTGCTGCGCGCGTTCGAGCTGATGCGCGACAACGAGGCGCTGCGCGAGCACTACCGGCACCGCTTCCAGCACATCCTGGTCGACGAGTTCCAGGACACCAATCGCCTGCAGTACGCCTGGCTGAAGATGTTCGCCGGGCCGCACGGCGCGGTGTTCGCCGTCGGCGACGACGACCAGAGCATCTACGGCTTCCGCGGCGCCCTGGTGGGCAACATGGCGGACTTCGAGCGCGAGTTCCGCGTCGAGAAGGTCATCAAGCTGGAGCAGAACTACCGCAGCTTCGGCAACATCCTCGACGCGGCCAACCACCTGATCGACCGCAACTCGCGCCGCCTGGGCAAGAACCTGCGCACCGACGCGGGGCCGGGCGAGCCGGTGCGCATCTTCGAGGCTACCAGCGACTTCGCCGAGGCGCAGTGGTTCCTCGACGAGGCGCAGCAACTGCACCGCGCGGGCACCGCGCGCGCCGAGATCGCCGTGCTCTACCGCAGCAACGCGCAGTCGCGCGTGATCGAGTCGGCGCTGTTCAATGCGGGCATCCCGTACCGGGTGTACGGCGGCCTGCGCTTCTTCGAGCGGGCCGAGGTCAAGCACGCGCTCGCCTACCTGCGCCTGATCGAGAACCCGAACGACGACACGAGCTTCCTGCGCGTCGTCAACTTCCCGGCGCGCGGCATCGGCGCGCGCACCGTCGAGCAGCTGCAGGACGCCGCGCGCCAGAGCGGACGCAGCCTGGCGCAGAGCGTCGCGAGCGTGCCGGGCAAGGGCGGCACCAACCTGGCCGGCTTCCTCGCGCTGGTCGACAGGATGCGCGCCGAGACGCGCGGGCTCACGCTGCGCGAGATCATCGACCACATGCTCGCCGAGACCGGCCTGCTCGAGTTCTACCGCACCGACAAGGACGGCGCCGACCGCGTCGAGAACCTCGAGGAACTGAAGAACGCCGCCGAGGCCTTCGTCACCCAGGAGGGCTTCGGACGCGAGGCGGTGGCGCTGCCGGCCGACGAGCACGGGCCGGGCACGCTGGCGCGGCGCGACACCTCGCGCGACGTGCCGGGCCTGGTGCTGGACGCACCGGTGACGCCCGACGCCGAGACGGGCGAGATCATGTCGCCGCTCGCGGCGTTCCTCACGCACGCCTCGCTGGAGGCCGGGGACAACCAGGCCGAGGCCGGCCAGGACGCGATCCAGCTGATGACCATCCACTCGGCCAAGGGGCTCGAGTTCGACTCGGTCTTCATCACGGGCCTCGAGGAGGGCCTGTTCCCGCACGAGAACTCGCTGCAGAGCAACGACGGCCTGGAGGAGGAGCGGCGACTGATGTACGTGGCGATCACGCGCGCCCGCAAGCGGCTCTACCTCAGCTTCAGCCAGACCCGGATGCTGCACGGGCAGACGCGCTACAACGTCAAGAGCCGTTTCGTCGAGGAGCTGCCCGAGGCCAACGTGCGCTGGCTCACGCCGCGCCACCAGGCCTTCGGCTCCGGCTATGCGCGCGAGTACCACCAGGCGTGGGAGCGCGGATCCGGCCTGAAGTCCATCGTCGGCGCCGGGCGGGTCGAGACGCCGCCGCAGGGGCTGCCGGCGGCGATGGCGCAGGGCCGCACGGCCACCGGCAACGGGCACCGCTTCCGCCAGGGGCAGTCGGTCTTCCACACCAAGTTCGGCGAGGGCGTGATCCTCACGCTCGAGGGCTCGGGCGAGGAGGCGCGCGCGCAGGTGAACTTCGGGCGCCACGGCATGAAGTGGCTCGCGCTGGCGGTCGCCAAGCTCCAGCCGGTCGACGAGTGACATGACGCCGATCCACGCCCCCGACGGTTCACTCGTCGGCTGGTACGACGGCACGCACGTCTTCGACCGGCGGCTCGAATGGGTCGCCTTCCAGCGCGGCGGCCATCTGTTCTCGTGCCGCGACGCCGAATGGCTGGGGCCGCTGGGCGGCGGCTCGCTGCTGGATCGCTCGGGGCGCGTCGTGGCCTGGCTCGCCGGGTCGGTGCCCGCCGGGGCCTTGGCGCCGGGGCGGCCGATGCGGCCACAGCGCCCGCTGCCGCCCAGGCGGCCGCTGTATCCGCCGGAGCCGGGGCGGCCGGGGATGCCGGCGAGCCCGGTCGGCGGGTGGTCCGCGCTCGGCTGGCTCGAGTGGCTGGGGCTGGCGCCGCCGCCCGCGCCCGCGCCCGCGCCGGAGGCTCAGGCGCCCGGGGACGAGGCGGGCGAGATCTCGAAGCTGTCGTCGAACCCGAACCAGAGCGAGACGTAGAACACCGTCGACAGCACCAGCGAGAGCATGAGCGCCATCGGCACGACGAGCGCCCCGCCGGTCACCAGCGCGACCAGCGTCACGACGAAGGACATGAGCATCATCAGCGGCACCCAGGTGAGCAGGTAGACGATGAAGGCCGCGCGCGTGCGCCACAGGGCGACGACGCTGCCGAACATCGCGCGCACCGCGCGCTGGCCGCCCCAGTGGACGAGCGCCGGCGCATGCCACAGCGCGGTCGACCCGAGCGCGACGACGAAGGCCTTCAGGGCGAGCACGAACTGGCCGCGCCCGCTGAGCGCCGGCGCGGCCGCGAGCGCCTGGAGGTCGACGAAGCTCGTGTGCAGCGTGAGCCAGCGACGCGCTTCGCCGTCGTCGATGGCGTCGCCGGCGATGGTGGCGAGGCCGGCGAGCAGCGCGTAGACGACGCCCAGCGCCAGCAGCGAACGGCGCGCGGCGGAGGAGCGCTCCAGCGCCGTGAAGAGGTGGTGCGGGCGCACCGGCAGGTCGTTCAGCGCCGCCTCGGTACCGACCATGAAGCCGAGCGAGACCAGCGGCATCGGCACCATGGCGAGCAGGCCGGCCAGCGCCGGATCGAGGTGCAGGGCCTGCAGCACGCCGCCGACGACCGACAGCACCAGGCTGACCAGCACCATCAGCAGGATGAAGATGCAGAACAGCGACATGAAGCCGAACGGCTGCCGGGCATAGGCCCGGAAGGCGCGGCGGATCCACAACGCGCCGGCGGCGGCCGGGACCGAGCGGACGGTGACCCGGGAGGCGGGGAGGACGGGAATCATGCGAGCCGGGGAAGCCAGGTGTGCTCGACGCAGTCGCGCAGCACGCGTTCGAAGTGGGTCGGATCCTTCGGCTTGAGCAGGGCGGCCTCGCGCGGCAGGTGCCAGTCGGCCAGGCGCGAGAGCCAGAAGCGCAGCGCGGCGGCGCGGCGCATGCCGGGCAGTGCGGCGAGTTCGGCGGCGCTCATCGGGCGCGCGGCATGGTAGGCGGCGACGAGCGCCTGCGCGCGGAGTTCGTCGAGGCGGCCGGAGTCGAGGTCGACGCACCAGTCATTGATGCACACGCCCAGGTCGTAGGCGTGGTGGTCGACGCCGGCGAAGTAGAAGTCGAACACGCCCGACAGGCGCGGCGCATCGGGCGGGCCGTCGAACAGGGCGTTGTCGCGGAACAGGTCGGCATGCACCGCGCCGGCCGGCAGCGCCTGCGTGGCGGGGTCGGCGTGGAAGCGCTGCTGCCAGGCGAGCTCGTCGGCCAGGCGTGCGGCGAGCGCCGGCGCCACGTGGGGCGCGACCAGCTCCACCGCGTGCGCCCACCAGTCGAGGCCGCGCAGGTTGGGCTGGCGCATCGGGTAGTCGAGCGCGGCGTCGTGCAGGTGGGCGAGCGTGGTGCCGAGCTGGGTGCAGTGGTCGACGCCGGGATGGTCGACGCTCGCGCCCGGCAGCCTGTTGACCAGCGCGGCGGGCTTGCCGGCGATGGCGTGCAGGAACCGGCCTTCGGCATCGGTGCGCGGCTCGGGCACCGGCAGCCCCTTGCGGGCCAGGTGCTGCATCAGGCCGAGGTAGAAGGGCAGCTGGTGGAAGCCCAGGCGCTCGAAGACGGTGAGCACCCAGCTGCCGCGGTCGGTGTGGACGAAGTAGTTGGTGTTCTCGATGCCGCCGGCGCAGCCGCGCATGTCCAGCAGCGTGCCGGCGTCCAGCGTGGCCAGCAGCGCGGCGGCGGTGTCGAAGTCGACTTCGGTGTAGACGGCCATCGGGGAGGGCGCGGCGGGCGGGCCGCGCGGTTCAGGACCCGGAGCCGAAGCTGAAGTTGAACAGGCGCATGCCCGCGCCGTGGTCGTTCTCGGGATCGACGCCCGGATCCTTGGGCTGGATCTCGTAGCTGCCCATGCCGGGGATCTTGGAATGGACGACGATCTTCCGGGTGACGCCGCGCACGCGGGTCTCCTCGATGCGCACCTGCGAATCCTCGGTGACCAGGTGCTCGACCTTGGGTTCCTTGGCCTTCGCGGCCGGGGCGTTCTCGACCAGCGTGGGCAGCGCAGCCACGGCGGAGGCCGGGCTCTGCGGCGCGGCGGCTGCCGGGGCCTGCGCTTCGGTCGTCTGGGCGGACGCGGCGGCCGCGAGGGCGGCCAGGAACGTGGCGACGAGGCGCGGGGCGGCGGACGAGCGGGCGGTCATGGCTTGATTCTAAGCGGTCGGCCCGCCAAACCCGGGCGCGCGGCGCGGGCTTGCCTTCGCCGGGGGGCAAGGGCGGCATCGCGGGGCGCTCCCTGCCGGCACAATGCCCGCCATGACCGACACGACCCTGCTCCTGGTGGATGGCTCGAGCTACCTCTACCGCGCCTACCACGCCATGCCCAACCTGACCGGCCCGGGCGGGGTGCCCACGGGCGCCATCCACGGCATGGTGGCGATGATGAAGAAGCTGCGCGAACAGATCGGCGCCGACTACGCGGCCTGCGTGTTCGACGCGCCGGGCAAGAACTTCCGCGACGAGTGGTATCCCGAGTACAAGGCGAATCGCTCGGCCATGCCGGAGGACCTCGCCAGGCAGATCGACCCGATCCACGAGGTCGTGCGCCTGCTGGGCTGGCCGGTCATCTCGGTGCCGGGCATCGAGGCCGACGACGCCATCGGCACGCTCGCCCGCGCCGCGGCCGAGGCCGGCTGGAAGGTGGTGGTCTCGACGGGCGACAAGGACCTGGCCCAGCTGGTCAACGACCGTGTCACCCTGATCAACACCATGACCGACGAGGTGCTCGACGTGGCCGGGGTGCTGACCAAGTTCGGGGTCCCGCCGGAGCGCATCATCGACTACCTGGCGCTGGTGGGCGACACCGTCGACAACGTGCCGGGCGTCGACAAGGTGGGCCCGAAGACCGCGGTGAAGTGGCTGCTGGAGCACGGCTCGCTCGACGGCGTGATCGCCGCCGCGCCGGGCATGAAGGGCGCCGTGGGCGAGAACCTGCGCAAGGCGCTCGACTGGCTGCCGCAGGGCAAGCGGCTCGTCACCGTCGTCACCGACCACGACATGGCTCCCCACGTCGAAGGCTGGCCGGCGCTGGACGCGCTGGCCCTGAAGCCCCTGAACCACGAGCGGCTGCTGGAGTTCTACCAGCGCTTCGGCTTCCGCAGCTGGCGCAACGAGCTCGAGCGGCAGCTGGGGCTGGCGGGCGCGCCGGCCGCCGCCGCCGCCGCGCCGCTGCCCACCGAGCCGGGGCCCGCGCCGGCGATCCCGCTGGCGCGCGAGTACGACACCCTCTTCACGTTCGAGCAGCTCGATGCGTGGATCGCGAAGCTGAAGGCGGCGGAACTCTCGGCGCTCGACACGGAGACCGACTCGCTCGACGCGATGCAGGCCCGCATCGTCGGCATCTCGTTCGCCGTCGAGCCGGGCCGCGCCGCCTACGTGCCGCTGCGCCACGACTACCCCGGCGCGCCCGACCAGCTGCCCTTCGACGAGGTGATCGAGCGGCTGCGCCCCTGGCTGGAGGATCCGGCGTGCGCCAAGGTCGGCCAGCACGTGAAGTACGACAGCCACGTGTTCGCCAACATCGGCGTCCAGGTGCGCGGCTGGAAGCACGACACGCTGCTGGAGAGCTACGTCTACGAGGCGCATCGCCAGCACTCGCTCGAGAGCCTGGCGCAGCGCCACCTCGATCGCAAGGGCCTCAGCTACGAAGACCTGTGCGGCAAGGGCGCGAACCAGATCCCGTTCTCGCAGGTGGACATCGAGCGCGCGGCGCTCTATTCCGGCGAGGACAGCGAGATGACGCTGCACGTGCACCAGGTGCTGTACCCGCGCCTGGCGGCGAACCCGGGCATGAAGTTCGTCTACGAGCAGATCGAGATGCCGGTGGGCGAGGTGCTCGCGCGCGTCGAGCGCCACGGCGTGCTGATCGACGCGCAGCGGCTGGCCGAGCAGTCGCGCGCGCTTGCCGAGCGCATGGTGGCGCTCGAGGGCGAGGCCTACGAGATCGCGGGGCAGCCGTTCAACCTCGGCTCGCCCAAGCAGATCGGCGAGATCCTGTTCGGGCGCCTGGGCTTGCCCGTGATCAAGAAGACCGCCAGCGGCGCGCCGTCGACGGACGAGGAGGTGCTGGAGAAGCTCGCGCTCGACTTCCCGTTGCCTGCGCGCATCCTCGAGCATCGGGGGCTGGCCAAGCTCAAGGGCACCTACACCGACAAGCTGCCGCTGATGGTCAATCCACGCACGGGCCGCGTGCACACGCACTACGCGCAGGCGGTGGCGGTCACGGGGCGGCTCTCAAGCAATGACCCGAACCTGCAGAACATCCCCATCCGCACGCCCGAGGGGCGGCGGGTGCGCGAGGCTTTCGTCGCGCCGCCGGGGCACGTGGTGGTGTCGGCCGACTATTCGCAGATCGAGCTGCGCATCATGGCGCACATCAGCGGCGACCCGGGCCTGACGCGCGCCTTCTCCGACGGCATGGACGTGCACCGCGCGACGGCCGCCGAGGTGTTCAACCTGGCGGCCGAGGAGATCACCAGCGAGCAGCGGCGCTACGCCAAGACGATCAACTTCGGGCTGATCTACGGCATGGGCGCGTTCGGGCTGGCATCGTCGCTGGGCATCGAGCAGAAGGCGGCGCGGGACTACATCGACCGCTACTTCTCCCGCTTCGCCGGCGTGAAGCGCTACATGGACGAGACCAAGGCGAGCGCCGCGGCGCTGGGCTACGTCGAGACGCTGTTCGGCCGGCGCATCGAGCTGCCCGAGATCCGCGGGGGCTCCGGCCCGCGCCGCGCGGGCGCCGAGCGCCAGGCCATCAATGCGCCCATGCAGGGGACGGCGGCCGACCTCATCAAGCTGGCGATGCTGGAGGTGCAGAAGGCGCTCGACGAGCAGGGGCGGGCGACGCGCATGGTCATGCAGGTGCACGACGAGCTGGTCTTCGAGGTGCCGGAGGCGGAGATCGAGTGGGTCAAGGAGGCGATTCCGCGCCTGATGGCCGGCGTGGCGAAGCTGAGCGTGCCGTTGATCGCCGAGGTGGGCGTCGGGATGAACTGGGACGAGGCGCACTGAGATGACGGCCCGGCCGCGGCTTACCGCGGCCGCCCTGCGAGGCGGCTGGCGGCCGCGCTCCGGGAGCGGCCGCCCGGGTCGGCGCGTGCGGGTCCCCCGGGTGGGTGTCTCGAAAATGTCGCGAGATATTCATAAACTCGGGGGATGACCGACCTTCCCGCAGCCGCGGCCCCCACGCGACTGACCCTGCTCAATCGCGAACGTTCCATCCTCGAATTCAACCGGCGCGTGCTCGCCCAGGCGATGCGGCCCGACGTGCCGCTGCTGGAGCGGCTGCGCTACGTCACCATCGTCTCGTCCAACCTCGACGAGTTCTTCGAGGTGCGCTTCGCCGACGCGCTCGAGACGGTGCGGGCGCAGAGCAGCGCCGAGGCGTGGCGCTCCATGGTGGGCATCGCCACCGAGGCGCATGCGCTGATCGACGAGCAGTACGGCATCTTCAACGAGAAGGTGATGCCGGCGCTGGCGCAGCACGGCATCCGCATCGTCAACCACGCGGAGCGCAGCGAGGCCCAGCGCGAGTGGGTGGCGCGCTTCTTCGAGCGCGAGGTGCGGCCGCTGCTGCTGCCCGTGGGGCTGGATCCCGCGCACCCGTTCCCGCAGGTCGCCAACAAGACGCTCAACTTCATCGTGCAGCTGGGCGGGCGCAACGCCTTCGGGCGCGAGAACACCATCGCCATCGTCAAGGTGCCGCGCGTGCTGCCGCGCGTGATCCGGCTGCCGGACGCCGTGGTGGCGAAGGACGAGCAGCAGTTCGTGCTGCTGTCCAGCGTGATCCGGGCGCACCTGGCGGAGCTGTTCCCGGGGCGCATCGTCGAGTCCTTCTCGCAGTTCCGCGTCACGCGCGACTCCGACATCGAAGTCGACGAGGAGGAGATCCGCAACCTGCGCACGGCGATGCGGCGCGGCCTCACCACGCGGCACTTCGGGCGCGCCATCCGGCTCGAGGTGGTCAACACCTGTCCCGAGGCCTTGTGGCGGCTGCTGCTGGCCCAGTTCGACCTGCCCGAGGCGGCGCTGCACCGCGTGAACGGGCCGGTGAACCTGGTGCGCCTGAACCAGCTGATCGACCAGGCGAGCGACCCCAAGCAGGGGCCGGCGCTGCGCTTCGACAGCTACGAGGCGTCATGGCCGGGCGGGCGGCTGCCCCGCAACGGGTCGATGTTCGAGCGGCTCGCCGAGGGCGACGTGCTGCTGCACCACCCGTTCGAGAGCTTCGAGCCCGTCACCGAGTTCCTGCGCGAGGCTGCGCTCGACCCGGACGTGCTGGCCATCAAGCAGACGATCTACCGCACGGGAGAGAAGTCGGAGCTGATGGACCTGCTCATCGAGGCGGCGCGGCGCGGCAAGGAGGTGATGGCGGTCGTCGAGCTCAAGGCGCGCTTCGACGAGGAGGCCAACATCAACTGGGCCGAGCGCCTGGAGGCGGTGGGCGCGCAGGTGGTCTACGGCATCGTGGGCCTGAAGACGCACGCCAAGCTGCTGCTGGTGACGCGCCGCGAGGCGAGCCCGCGCGGGCCGCGGCTGCGGCGCTACGTCCACCTGTCCACCGGCAACTACAACCCGAAGACGGCGCGCCTGTACACCGACGTGGGCTACCTGAGCGCCGACGACGGCATCACGGGCGACGCCGACCAGATCTTCCAGCAGATCGCCAGCCTGACGCGGATGAAGCCGCCGCGCCACCTGCTCACCGCGCCCTTCGTGCTGCACAAGCGCATGCTGGCGCACATCGCGGAGGTGGAGGAGGCGGCGCGCCTCGGGCGGCCGGCGCGCATCGTGGTGAAGGTCAATGCGCTGACGGACACCGCGCTGATCGAGGCGCTGGTCAATGCAGGGCAGGCCGGGGCGCGCATCGACCTGATCATCCGCGGGGCCTGCATGCTGCCGCCGGGCATCGCCGGGCTGACGGAGAACATCCGCGTGCGCTCGGTCGTGGGACGCTTCCTCGAGCACTCGCGCATCATGTATTTCTGCTGGGGCGACGGGAAGGACGACGAGGCGCTGTACCTGTCCAGCGCCGACTGGATGGTGCGCAACATGCTGCGCCGCATCGAGATCGCCTGGCCGATCCGCGACCCGGCACTGCGCCAGCGCGTGATCGACGAGTGCCTCGTGCCCTATCTTCACGACACGCGCGACGCCTGGTCGCTGAATGCCGATGGCACCTACTCGCGCATCGGCGCCGACGGCGTCAGCGCCCAGCAGGCGTTGATGGCCCGCTTCAGCCAGCATACGGAGTGAGCGAATGGACCTGATCCTGTGGCGGCATGCCGAGGCCGGCGACAGTCTCCTCGACGAGGCGGCGGATCTCGAGCGGCCGCTGAAGTCCAAGGGCGAGCGCCAGGCGCAGCGCGTGGCCGACTGGCTCAATCAGTTCCTGCCGGATTCCGCGCGCATCCTCACGAGTCCTGCCGTGCGCTGCACGCAGACCGCGGCGACGCTGGGGCGGCGGGTGAAGAAGGTGGACGCGCTGGGTCCGTCGGGCACGGTGGAAGGCCTGCTGGCTGCAGCCCGCTGGCCGGACGCCAAGGAGCCGGTGCTGGTCGTGGGGCACCAGCCCACGCTGGGCATGGTCGCCGCCTACCTGATGTGCGGGGAGGCGGCGCGTTCGTGCGAACCGTGGTCGATCAAGAAGGGCAGCGTCTGGTGGCTGCGACACCGGCCGCGGGAGGATCGCGCGGAAGTGCAGATCGTGGCGGTGCGGACGGCCGAAGGGCTCTGACGAAGAAAGCGCTTGCGCTTTGTCTTTGGCCTGTCATAGAATCACAGGCTTCGCTGATCGCAAATCAGCTCTGAGTGCGAGACGGTCGGTCAAGCGGCTGTCGAGTGAGTCGGACAAGTAGGTTGTTTGAAAAAACACTTGCGAATCCAAAAAGAACTCGCTTAGAATCGTGGGCTTCGCTGATAACAATTCAGCCTTGAACGCGATAAATGCCGGATGAATATCTGGCGCGCTTCGGGTGAATATGGTCAGCGAAGGAAGCGAGAAGGTTGGTTGATGTTGAAGACGACAATAACTGACCGCTTGACAAGGTTTTAAAATCAAGTCAAAATCTCGTTTCTCTGCTGATCACTGATCGGCAAACGC
>Ga0209051_1001700_pt1 | contig 17623 bp, 12 predicted proteins | sample AraplaCvi_mMS_r2_2_FD_184286 | JGI IMG/M metagenome (GOLD analysis project Ga0209051, IMG submission 184286) | Arabidopsis root microbial communities from North Carolina, USA - plate scrape MF_Cvi_mMS_r2 (SPAdes) (version 2) | ecosystem: Host-associated > Plants > Roots > Endosphere | place...
AACGCTGATCCAGGGCACGATAGGGGTACCCTGGGCCAGCAACAGACTTCTGATCCTGGAGCAGATGGGACCGGATTTCCCGGTTGATCAATATGGGGAAGCGGTGATGACCCATTTCACGGCCCTGGCGGCGACCGAACTCCAGCTGAAACCCGGCGTCCTCGAACTCCTCGATGTCCTCGATCAGCTCGAACTGCCGCGAGGCATCGCAACGTCGTCGTCCCACTCTACCGTCCGGAGCCATCTTTCGGCTCATGGTCTGGAAGGCCGTTTCGATGCGGTCATTGCATACGGAGACTATGCGGCAAGCAAACCCATGCCCGATCCGTTCCTGACTGCCGCGAAGAGACTGGGCGTCAATCCCGCCCTGTGCCTCGCGCTGGAAGATTCCCACAATGGCGTTCGCTCTGCCTCGGCGGCCGGAATGATGACCTTCATGGTCCCCGACCTTCTTCACCCGACGCCGGAAATCCAATCCCTCTGCACAGGTATTGTCAGCGACCTCAACGCCGTCTGCGAGCTGATCCTCGCGGCCTCGGCTGACCGTACTTTGGCGTGAAGGGATCGCGGTGGCTTTGGGCGACGCCCGAGGCGCGTGCGCATATGTCGTGGGGCTGATCAGCGAGCGCGCGTGGCCGCGCCCAGCGTCGCAAGATCGATTGCCTCCGGGACGGAATCTGTGTTCTCAAGTGAGCATCGACTGCCCTTCGGGCCAATTCGGCCGTCCAACCTTATCGAGACCATTGTCTATTCTGTCTTGATCGCTGAATGGATTGCTTCGACGGCCTCGGAAAGCTTGTTTGCGTCGTCGTTCGGCTGGCTGTTGGTCTGCACGGTGATCAGAATGCCATCCTTCTCGTACCACACATAAAGAGTGCGATAGCCCAGGGTCATTCCCTGATAGAACCAGGCCGGGCCGCCCGGTATCATGCCCTGCACGAGGCCGAGGGCAAAGCCCTGAGGATGCTCCTCGCTGACCTGCGCGATCGGTTCACCTGTCTTGGTCGAAACCATCGACATCCATTCGGCCTGTTGCTTCGGCGGCACCGCACGGCCTTCGAACACGGCGCGCATCCAGCGGGTAACATCGCGCGCGTTGGAGATAGCGCCGCCCGCGGCCTGAGCCCAGGAGGTGCTGTCTTCACGCACGTCGCGACCGATCATCGGCTTGTTCCAGCTTTCCTTGCAGTCGGGCGGCTGGTATTCGGCGCAAGCGGTGTTTTCGAAATAGCCGTGCGCCAGCCGGGCGATCACGTCCGGCGGGTAGGCGCCTGGAGAGTAGAAGGTGGAGTGGAGGCCGTGCTGCTGGATCACCAGTTCACGGACAAGCTCCTGATAGGGTTTGCCCGTCGCCTTGGCTGCGATCAGGCCGGCGAGAATGTAGTTGGTGTTGGAGTAGTGGTACCCTTCGCTCACCGGCAGGTTGTTGCTGCCGTTGGGATATGCCGCGGCGATCAGTTCTTCCGCGGTCAAGTCGCGTTTCGGCTGCTCTACCCAGCTGCGCGAGATGAATTCGGTCTCGGAATAATTCGGGATACCACTGGTCATATCGAGAAGGCGGCGGATGCTGACGCTGCCCCAGGCGGGATATTGCGGCAACCACTTTCCGACCGTGTCATCGATGGAGAGGAGCCCTTGGGCTTCCAGTTTCAGGATCACCGCGGCAGCGAAGGACTTCGACGTGCTACCCATGGCGAAGAGGGTATTCTGGTCTACCGGCGGATCGTCATCGGCTCTTCCGGTCTTGCCTGCAAAGGCTTCGATGTTCGGACCTGATGCGCCAAGGCTGACATAGGCGGCGATGCCGGTGACACCCTCGAGTGGTGAGCGTTCCGCGAGCCAGGCGTCCAGCGCTTTCTGTACGCGCTGAGTTTGCGTGGGCGTTTCGCCGGCAAACGCCGTGCCCGTGACAAAAAGGACGATTGCTGCCGCGAGTCCTCGACATCTAGCCAGTTCCATGATCGCGCCGCCCCTCCGGGAAGTTAGCCATTCTTGAAATGAACATGACAGATCGGGAATAAAATACTGGCCCAGCTGGCAAAACGCCATGGGCCGGGATGCTGGTGACAAATAGACACGACAACTGAAGGGCGGTCAATCGGGAGGAATTCTCGACCTCCCGTAGGCAATGACAAATTGAATGTGGCGACGGAGGCCCCGGGTCAATGCGACCATCTATGTCCGCTTGGGGCCGATAGCTGCCATCCATATTCGAGCAACCTTACGCCGATTGCAGACTTGACGTTGGTGCCGAAGGGATGCCCTAACGCTCTTATTAGAGATGGCGGCAGCGGGTAGTCTTATGGTTTGGATTGCACTCAGTAGCGGATTGCTCATCGCTTATCTTCTCGGTTCGATCCCAACGGGATACCTCATGGGAAGGATGCTTCGCGGCATTGACATAAGGGAATACGGGTCGAAATCCACCGGCGCGACAAACGTATTGCGCACCTTGGGTAAAGGGCCAGCTTTCTGTGTGCTTGTCGTAGATGTCCTGAAGGGCGCAGCGGCAATACTCTTCGCCGCCCGCTACTATTCCTGGCTGATCGCGCAGCCATCGTTCACATCATCGCCGGACATTGCCCCCCAGTATTTAGTGCCTTGGTATACCTGTGTTGCTGGCCTAGCGGTGCTGTTTGGCCATGGCCGTTCAATATGGTTGGGGTTCAGGGGCGGAAAGTCTGCTGCAACTGGTCTTGGCGTGTTATTGGCGATCTCTGTTCCTGTGGGGCTTGGCGCAGCGGCTGTATGGATTCTGACGCTCGCGGCCTTCCGTCTCGTTTCATTCAGTTCGATTCTTGCCGCACTAACCGCCATCGTGCTCGTCTTCGGCCTGGAGCACCCGACTCCTTATCGACTGCTCGTCGTTGTTGGCGGGCTTTACGTCGTTGTTCGGCATCAGGCCAACATTCAAAGGCTCGTTGCAGGTACGGAGCCACGGTTGGGACAGGGGAAGTGAATGGGAGGTTGTCCGACCCTACGGCTTGTCCGCTTCGGGCCGACAGCCGACTTTGGGGTTGGCCGCCTTGCGCCAATTGCGGTCATATGGCCACCGCAATAAAATAGTTTGCGGTAGCGTCCGGTAAGGACTGAAAATTGCCGGGACAATTCAAGAGAACCAGCGCTAGTCCCTGGCGGCCCACATGAAAAACGTCTCTCGCTGGTCTCCCGCTCCGACCGCCTCCAGGTAACGCGGCTTCCAGACATCGCCGATGAACGCCTCCATCGTCGTGGGCAATTTCGGGCGATCCTCATGCTCCCCATGGAACCTTACGATGCCATTGTTCAACGCGTCGGCACTCAGGGTGTCGTCCTGCCATTTCTCCGGCGTCCCGAACCGCGCCAGAAATTCGGCCTCCACGTCTTTGCGGGTCGTCTCGATGTATCGGTACTCCACCGGCCTGCCGATCTCCCTGCCAATGATCGCGGCCAGTTCGTTCATCGAGACATCTTCCGAGCCGACTTCGAGATAGACGCGGTGTCTGCCCCTCGGATTGGTCAGTTCCTTCGCTGCCAGCCATGCGATGTCGTCGGTCGCCACCCAGGGCATCTTCAAGTCGGGTTTGCAGAACCAGGCGATGCGACCATATTTGGCAACCGGCCCCGTCCACGCCGACACGTCTTCCATGAACCAGGCGGCGCGCAGGTGGACCAGATCGATATTGCCGAGTTGGTTGAGCTTTTCGTCCAGATCGTGGAAACACTCGAAATGGCCCGTTTTTCCCTTCACATCCGAACCCATGGCCGTCAGGCTGACGGCCAGTTTGACGGAGGAATTTTCGAGCGCATCGACAAAACGCCGGGCAACGGCGGGGTAGTGTCCCGCGATGTTGTTCCAATCGGTCTTGACCATCAGGAACGCGGCATCCGCACCCTGGAAGAACTGGTCAAGCTCTCCCGCTCCGGTGTCGAAGCTTCCGAGGAATGGCTCCGCTCCGAGCTCGACCAGTGCATCGAGCGGCGGGCCACCTCTCGACAGTGCTCTGACCTGATGCCCTGATCTCAGCAGGGTCCGGGTCAGCTTGGCGCCGACTCGTCCCGTGGCGCCGACGACGGAAATTCGCATGACCGTCTCCTTTCGGTTGTTGATCACCGAGGTGTAGACTATTGCTGCCCGTACGAATTTGGAGATAATGCCAAATGATCTCGAAATCGGGCCAATCCGCAAAGCTGCCTTCCTGCTACGACGATTTTGATCCCGACTGGTCAGATCGCCCGGCCATCGCCGTCCGCCTCGACTTCAGCGACTATGAGGCTGAAGTGCCCCAGCACCAGCACAGGGAAGGGCAGCTCATCCTGGCCCTGCACGGGGCCGTCACATGCAGGACGGAGAATGGCATCTGGATTGTCCCGCCAGACTGCGGGATCTGGATACCCGGCGGCGTGCCCCACAGCAACCAGGTCACGTCCAACGCACGCCTGTCCTATCTGTTCGTTCAGCCCGAAGCGGCCAGTCTGCCGCGGGAGTGCTGCACTCTGTCCGTATCGCCGATGCTGCGCGAGATGATCCTCCGGCTGGCGGATGTACCGGTCAATTCTGCTCCGGACGATCATGTCGGCCGCATGGTGCGGGTCTTGCTGGATGAACTCGCGCAAATGCCGATACAGGGGCTGGACTTGCCCGCGTCCAGCCATCCCAAGATCGCCGCGATCACTGCCGCCCTGATGGCGGACCCGAGCGACCGTCGCACCCTGGTCGATTGGGCGGCGCACGTTGCCATGAGCGAGCGATCCTTGAAGCGGCTGATGGTCCAGGAAACGGGACTGACCTTCGGCCGGTGGCGGCGGCAACTGCACCTGGTCATCGCGTTGCGCGAACTGGCCGGCGGCGCGACGGTCCAGAGGGTGTCGAGCGACTTGGGATATGAATCCGTCACCGCCTTTATCGTCATGTTCAAGAAGGCATTGGGCACAACGCCGACGCGCTACTTCGCGAGCTGATTTGCGACAGCGGAGCACCTGGCCACCGTCTCCCAAAATGGGAAGCTCACGCAACATATCCCGGACGATGGCCATGTCCCACGGCAGGAACTCCGTGATGCCCAGGCCCGCGACATCTGCTTGCTGCGCAACATCCGACAGCAGGCGAACGACTTCCTTGATCGGCATGCGTCCTTGCCGAATGCCTCAGCTACCCCGGTCTCGATCCATCCTGATCTGTCGCAGCATGCTGTGGCCCGACAGGATGAGTTCGAACAGAAAGGCTGCCAGCGAAGACATCAGGGAAACGATCGCGCCACCAAAGAACCACACGAGATTTTCTGGCCGGAGCCGGATTGCCAGCGCGCCCGAAAGAAGGTTGAGGATTGCGCAACAGGTACAAATGCCGGCGACAACGCCAAGTATGACCGCGGCCTCGAGGATCAAAGTCCGGCTTCGCAGATAGACGAGCTGATGCAACCGGTTCTCTCGTGGGAGGTGAGTGTCCGTTGCCTCGTTCAGCCTGTCCGACACGCGCCCTAGACGGGTGACGTAGATTCCGACAAACGCCGCTGTACCAGCGAGCAGGAATACCGGGGCAAGCGAGGTTTGGATTACCTGAGCGTAGTCGACTATGATCGGCGGGGTGTCCATATGGATTCCGTATCAATTCGATGCTGCAACAGGAAATCCATACGATGGGTGCTTCCACGAAGGCAAATCGAAAAAGCGAACTCTGAAAGGCTCACGTGAGGTCGGCATTGGGCCGACAGCCGAGATTCAGGGTTGGCCGCCTTGCGCCTGTTGCGGTCATCCGTATTGGGGCATCAGAGCCTGCTGACGGCCTCCACGACTTCGCGCAGCGCAATCGGTTTTTGCAGGCGCTTGATATTGGCGAGGTCATCGGGGATCACGTCCGGATCGTATCCCGTGAGAAAGACGAACGGTATGCCGCGCTCCAGCAATCGATGCGCGATTTCGAACTTCGGGCCCCCACCGCCGAGATTCAGGTCGAGAACGACCGAGGTCGGAGTCTCATGTTCGAGCACATGTGCTGCGTCCTCCGCTGTGGGAGAGGGTCCAAGAACGATCGCGCCCGCGCCGCGCAGAGCAGCGGCAGTGTCCGACGCAACGTAATAGTCGTCTTCCACGACGAGGATCGTCTTGCCGCTCAGATCAGGTGCTCCGGTCATATCGACAGTTCCTCCGTATAGCCGCGTCGGTACGGGCGCATCGGTCTCCAGAATGCTCTCAGCTTCGCGAAGCGGAAACTCGATATGACATCTGGCGCCCTCGGGCTCGATCGTCGTCTTTCCAGTGCCCCGGAGTTCGTAGGGAATCCTGGCCTCGATGAGCTCCGAGCCGAAGCCGCGGCGGGTCGGCGGGGCACGCGATGGCGCGCCTTCTTCGACCCAGTCGATTGCGATCCAGGTTTTTTCCCGCTTTTCGAAAAGGGTCCAGGTGACAGTCACCTTTCCCCTGCTGACCGAGAGCGCGCCGTATTTCAGGGCGTTGGTCGATAGTTCATGGAAGGCCAGGGTTAGAACTTCCACGGCCTTGGGGGATAGCATGATGTCGGGGCCTGTCAGTTCATACTGATTTTCGGAGTGCGCTTGTGCCCCGATTTCGCTTTCGAGGATGTCACGCATCCATCCGCCCGCATTGGCCTGGCGCGTGAGGAGGGTCTGGACCCGGGCCAGGGCCAGAAGACGTCCAGCAAGGGACGTCTTGTAGTCTTCCACATCCGCAGCGCCATCCGCAGACCTGACGGCCATGGAGCGGATCACCGCCATGATGTTGCGCACCCTATGCTGCAGTTCATGCAGCAGGACGCCCTGGTGCTCGACGGCCATCTTTGTTTCGGTGACATCTTCCGCGATGCCGCCAACGCGCTGCACATTGCCGTTCTCGTCAAAGAGGGGGAAATCCGTGTCCCTGATCCAACGGAATGAACCGTCGTCTCGCCGAATGCGGAACTCGTGAATAGCAGGGTCACCATGACAGGCCTGCGCTATGTGATGGCCTGCGGTCTCCCGATCCTCGGGCAGGACCATCGCGGCCCAGTATTTGATGTCGCCGAGGAGCGCGTCCGGTTCGGTGCCATAGATCGTCGCGATGGAGGGGCTGACGAATTCCATTCTCAACGTTTCTGCGTCTCTGATCCAAAGGCCGGATGAGGACGCATTGGCAAACTGCTGAAACCTGTTTTCGCTTTCACGCAGGGCGATCTCGGCGCGTTTGCGTTCGGTGATGTCATAGAAGACGCTGACCAGGCGCCGGCTTCCAGAGCCGCCGACGCGTGCGGTGGAGCTGTGAACCCATCGTCCGGTGGGCTGGTGCCACTTTTCAATCTGCTCGGCTACTCCGGTCTCAACCACCCTGCCGAACATTTCAATCCAGTATGGCTCCGTTCCAGGCATGAATTCACTGGCCAACCTGCCTGCAACATCCTTCAATCCGCTCTGCTGTTCGTACCCGGCATTGGCCTCTACGATCCTCCAATCGACAGGCCTGCCAAAGTCGTCGTAGATCATGTCGAAGACGCAGCAGGCTTCGATCATGGTTTCAAACGCCGCACGAAACTTCGCCTCGCTCTGCCGCAAGACGTCGATCTCGGCCCTGGCGTCCGAGAGGAGGCGCTCCAGTTCTCGTGCATCAGCCACAGCCAAGCTCCTCGCGCAGGACATCGCTCACGAAGTCGATAGGCCACAACTTATCACACAACTCGATGGTAGATCGGCTATTTCAAAGCCGACGTCCGGTCTGTGCGAAAGCAGGTTTCAGCCGCTTGTCCGCCGCGGATAATTCCACGGCATCAGCACGTCGATCTGGCTCTGTGGCCGCTGACGATAGCGGTGAGTGTAGCGGACAGGTAGGCGAACGGATCGCCAGCGTCGAGCTTGGAGGTTTCGATGGGCGAGGCGACAGTCGCCCGGTTCTCCGCTGCTGCATCGTGCGCGGCGAAGAGAGCATTCTTCCGATAGAGTGCTATCGGTCTTATAATTTTCCCGACACTGTCGACGCGATCATGGCATGCTCAAGTCCAGGCCAAGCATCCCGCCAAGGACGAAGGCGACGAGCCCCGTGCCCAGTAGCGCCAGCGCAAACATTGCGACCATCGTGCCGCCCGTGCGCAGTAACGCTCGCCTCTCGCCCTTTTCTCCTCGGTCGTAATGCCACTTGATCGCGAAGAACATGGCCGCTCCCAACGCGAGAACCTTGAACGTAACGAAGACTACGGGGATCCAATCCATCTTGGAGACTTTCATGTACATCAGCTACGCGCCTTATGATCTCTTCTTGGGCAAACGGATACTTCCGATGATGCAAGGCAGCTATGTAATGGCAGGGGGCGGTTTCGCGGCGGGTGTCGTTGGCGTTCGGGAATGACCGCTTAGGGGCCGAAAGGAGACGGACAGCTTCCGGGATTCAGGCTGCCAGAAGGGGACTTCGGGTCTGAGTAGGCGGCGCTGTAACCTGACCCCAAATATGAGAGGTCGCTCGGGTACGTCCGCCCACTGCGGGCCGGGACCGCCACAGGATTCCGAACCCTGCGATCATCTACACGAGGAACGCCGCGTGGCTTGTTCGGCAGCAGCGGCTGGACGGTGCTTCACCCAAAATCAGCCAAGTCCAACCGGCCTCCAAATCAACGCCTCGGTTAATCTGAAACCTATCTTCTCGGAACCCCACTTCCGAGGAATGGCTTAAATTATCGGCCTTCCTTTGTCCCAGAAATCATGGACCTTAGTCCACCATACGAGAGTTTCCGGCTGCAGCCATGGAAGAAAATCGTCAGGGAGAGTTTTGCGATGCAGATGTCCATTCTGCAAATCTTCGAGGAGACCTACTGTAGCCGCCTCTTTAACATACGGATCGCCCTCGATGTGCCAGCGTTCGACAACATTAAAGACCGCGTCAAATCGATGCGTATTACCGGTTTCCAAATCCTCAATCAGATGTCGGGCAAGCTCTGACAGTGCCAAGTAAAGTGGCAACTCGTCGTCAGATCGATATTCCTCCTGGAACGTCTGCCACTTTCCATGAAACGACGGGTCAGCCCGCAAAAGCGGCTCAAACATATTCGAGCGATCGAACTCGAACGACGGCGCGTTGATGTCGTTCCCGGACATAATGCTTTTCGCTATTCCGATGCCTGCGTCGCAAGGCGTGATCTGACAAGTTGATTGGGCCGTGAACCCGCTAACGGTCATTCAATAGATCGCGAACAATTTCAAGATATCGTTGAACTCTTCGCCGAAGGTGGCTCGCCACTACGGGCGATCGTAAACCGCTGGAACGGCGCTTATTTAAGATTCCCAAACGGGTAGTCAGACAGTAGTCTCCATCTCAAGGGGAACACTATGCACCTACATTCTTATCGACTGCGGAATTTCCGCCGACTTCGGGACGTGCATGTTGAGCTTGCATCCGACATCTCCATTTTCGTCGGGGCGAACAACAGCGGAAAAACATCTGCCACGCAGGCGGTGCAGATGTTTCTCTCCGGCGGCAAAGATGCCTTTTCGTTATATGATTTCAGTTCGCATGTCTGGTCGTTGCTGGATGAGATCGGCGAACGAGAGGGAGAGGTTGCCGAGACGGAGTTTCCTACCATCTCGCTTGATCTTTGGTTTGAGGTAGGAGCAGAAGACCTCTACCTCGTTATCCCCATCCTGCCTTCTACCGCTTGGGCCGGAACACTCGTTGGCGTCCGCGTAGAATTCACGCCGAAGAATATCGCCGAATTGATCCAGCGTTACCGCGCCGCTCGTGATGATGGACGCGCGAACGCGGCGGCGCTTGTCGGTGGCGCGGGCGATTATGTGCCTTGGCCGAAATCAATGTCGGCTTACCTGCTTAAGGAGCTGAGACGCGAGTACGAGCTGCGCTACTTCGTACTCGATCACACGCGGTTTGATGCGAAGTTTGAGGCGGTGGCAGGATATCAACCGCTGCCGCTGGGAGACGAACCGGGCGGCGCTGCCGTGCTGAAATCGCTTGTCAGAGTGGATTTCCTGAATGCGCAACGGCACCTCGCGGACCCATCAACGGTGTCCGGCGGCGGTCGTTCGGAAGATTTGTCGAAGCGGCTAAGCCGCTTTTACCAGCGCAATCTCGATCAGCGTCAGGATGACCATCAGGCGCTCAAGGCGCTGTACGAGTCTGAGGTGGGCCTCGACAAGCATCTCGCGGAAGTTTTCAAGGACACATTGGAGCGATTAGGGCGCTTGGGCTATCCCGGCCTCAATAATCCACGGCTCGAAATCAAGTCGGCCCTGAACCCCTCGTCCATTATGGCGCAGGATGCACGCGTTCATTACATCGTGGGTGATGGCGCGCAGACGATCACGCTGCCTGACACCTACAACGGGCTTGGCTTCAAAAACCTGATTTATATGGTGGTCGAGGTGCTCGACCTTCAAGGGCGTTGGAAGGCCGAAGAAGAGAAGCGGGCGCCCCTCCATCTCATTTTCATCGAGGAGCCAGAGGCGCACCTTCACGCGCAACTTCAGCAGGTGTTCATTCGCAACATTCTCGATTTGCTGGTCATGCCGGGCGAGGCTGAAGGATCATTTGCCAGCCAGGCGGTCATTACGACGCATTCGCCGCACATCTTGTACGAGCGCGGCTTTCAGCCAATCCGCTACTTTCGGCGCGATTTGGTCGAAAACAATCAGGTCACGGAAGTGCTGAACCTCTCTGCGTTCTACGCCCAGGAAACAGAGCATCGCGATTTTTTGCAACGGTATCTGAAGCTCACCCACTGCGATTTGTTTTTCTCGGACGCGGCCGTGCTCGTGGAGGGCAATGTCGAGCGATTGTTGCTCCCGATCATGATATCGAAAGTTGCGACATCGCTAAGATCCTCCTGCATCTGCATTCTCGAGGTTGGCGGTGCCTTCGGTCACACATTCAAATCGCTGATTGAGTTCCTCGGGATCGTCACGCTCATCATCACCGACGTGGACAGCGTTACCCTCTTACCTGCCGACCACAACGGCGATGATGACGACGATGACGAGCTTGAGTTAGAAGTCGAGGCCCCAGAAGCGGAAGGCGTTGATGGCGACGAGGCATTGTTGGGCGGTGATGCTCCGCCCGCACCGGCTGTCGATGCCGCCGACGCCGCGCCCATCCGTCGCTACGGCAAGAAATGCCTGCCAAGTGTGGCCGGAGCGGTAACTTCGAACCAGACTCTCGTCAAATGGCTTCCGGCAATGCAATCGATTGATGATCTTTTCGCGGCGACGGGGCAGGAGAAGGAAAGCCCGGCAGACGGCACGACCCGCGTCCGGGTTGCTTATCAGTCGCCTGTGCCGGTCGCGTGGAATGGTCATAACGCCGAGATGGCTGGACGGACCTTGGAAGAAGCCTTTGGGCTCGAAAATGCCGAATGGTGCCAGAGCGCAGAACAGAAGAAATTGGGTCTGCGCTTACGTGGTGCACTGGCCGATCCAGCGGTGCTGGCGGCTGGTCTTCACAAGCGGGTTAGTAGCGCCAAGTTCGACAAAACCAAATTCGCCCTTGGGGTGCTTACTGCTCGACCGGAAGAGTGGCAAGTTCCAGTGTACATTCGCGACGGTCTCATTTGGCTCAAGGCACAGGTCGATCTCGAAGTAGAGGCAGAAATTGAAGGAGTCGGGGTCGTTGAGTAGCCGCGCACAACAACCCGATACCCAGGCCGACGTAGATCTTCGGCACTGCTTGGAAGCGCAGCCGCCGACCAGTTTCAATATGGTTGCCGGGGCGGGTTCAGGTAAAACCACGTCCCTGATCAAAGGGCTCGCCTCAATCCTCGCCATCCACGGGGAACGCTTGCGGCTACGCAGGCAGCGCGTGGCCTGCATCACCTATACCGAGATTGCCGCCGGGGAGATTTGGGCGGATGTGGGGAATAATCCTCTCGTTCACGTCTCCACGATCCATAGTTTCCTTTGGTCGATCTCGCGTGGTTTTCAGCAAGACATCGCCGCTTGGGTCGAGAACAGGCTCGACGAGCGGATCGGAGAATTGCAGCATGCTGCCGCCAATTTTGGCCCTCGCGTCCAGCAGAAAACGCGAGACAAGAACGCCCGCGATATTGTGCGATACGAGCAACAGCGCGAGGCAATCACCCGTGTTCGTACTTTCGCTTATGGAACCGGAAGTGATTACGCCAAGGGCATCCTCGGCCACGACGACATCATAAAGATGGCTTCGCAGTTGATGATCCATCGACCGCTTTTCCGAACTCTCGTCGCGCAGCAATTTCCGTTCGTTTTCGTGGACGAGAGTCAGGATACCTTTCCCGTCATCGTCGAAGCGTTGATGGCGGTCCAGCATCAGGAGCAGGCCCGCTTTTGCCTCGGATTCTTCGGCGACCCGATGCAGCGCATTTATCCCACCGGCATCGGCACGGTTCCCAAACCCGATAGTTGGCGAGCGATCCCCAAGCCGGAAAATTTCCGTTCGCCGATCGCGGTATTGAACCTCGCCAATGCCATCCGGCGTGACGGAGACGATCTGATTCAGGTCGGTGGCCGGAAGAAAAAAGAAAGGGGGGAGGAAGTGCCGCTCGTGGGCACGGCGCGACTGTTCGTCCTGCCGACCGACGCCAATCGCGACAAACGCGTGGCACAAGTTCGGGCGTGGGTTGCCCACGCCAACAATGACGAGATGTGGCAGCCCTTCGCCGTGAACGATCCGGTGAAAGTGCTAGTGATCGTGCATCGCATGGCGGCGAAGCGATTGGGTTTCGGTGAGCTCTACGGCGCGCTCAATGACAAGGCGCCGGACGCCTTCAAAAATGGATTTCTGGACGCAACGGCTTGGCCGCTGCGACCGTTGGTTTCGTTTCTCCTCCCGCTTGCGGAGGCTGTCTGTAATGGGCGGGACTTCGATACGATGCGACTGCTTCGCCTTCACTCGCCGTTGCTCGTGAAGGCCAACCTGCAAGGAGTGAACGTCGCCGAACGCCTAAGTCAACTTCAGGTTGTGAGCAATCAGATCAGTGAGATGATGGGACCGGAATCGCAGGCAACTATCCGTGACGTGTTGATGCTTGCCAAAGAAAGTGGCTTGGTGGCGTTTGACCCTCGGCTGTCCGCTTATCTTGACGATGTCACGGTGGACGAACCTGAGAGCGAAGAGAACGAAGATGGCGAAGCGGAGGGAGAGGACGATTCTTCAAGCGAGATCAATTCGATGGTTGCATTCCTTGCGTGCCCGGCCAATCAGCTCCGGCCTTATCAGGCTTACGTCAACGAGGAGTCCCCTTTCTCCACCCAGCAAGGCGTGAAGGGGGCCGAATTTGATCGCGTACTTGTTGTGCTCGACGATGACGAAGGCACGCACTTTCAATTCTCCTACGAAAAGTACTTTGGGCTGAAGCAACTGTCCGCGCGGGACAAAAGGACGCTGGAGGAAGGCGGTGAAACCGGCGTCGAGCGAACGAGACGACTCTTCTACGTTTGCTGCACGCGCGCTCGGCAAGACCTAGTGGTAGTTCTTTTCGTGGCTGATCCCGCAGCGGCGATAGCGCATATTCTCGGGCTTGGGCTCTTCCCAGAGGCGAATATCCTCTCGCAGGATGCGCTCGCTTAGCTGGCTCTATCGGCCGCTTCTCTAGTCCCACCGTCAGAAAGCAGGCAGTCGGCGAACGGCCTCCGAGCGTATAAACCGCTCAAAACGAAGCCACCACCAGCGGCACCGGTCCCACAACACACCCAGCCCCGGCAGATGCGGATAGTCGCGGTCGCGCAGGATGGTTGCGCTCGTGGCGGTGACAATGGCCGTTCCGAGGTTGCGCCGGCGGTGCAGCCGGCCACATCCCCACCCCCCCGTCACATCTCCGGCAGACCTGCCTTCCTGAAACCGTCGACAAAGTGGTCCCTCACAGATGCATCGCGCAGCGGCTGGGAGTTGAGCCAATGGGCGATCGTGAAATGAGGGTGGGCGATCAGGAACAATTCTGCTTCTCGCAGCGCCTCGTCATGGTGGCCCAATTGCGCAAGCGTGGCGGCCAGGAATTTGCGTGAGTTGGTACGATAGGTGTCTTCCCTGCGCAGTGTCGCGGCTGCGGCCTCATAGTCACGCGCGGCGTATTGCGCCTGCCCGAGATGACAAAGATACCAGCAGGCCGGACGGGGATTGAGCCGCAGGGCTTTTTCGATCTGCGCCAGGCCGTCGGCAATCCTGCCGTCCAGCACGGAAATGTCCGACATGGCGGCCCAGGTGTCGGCGTGGTTGGGGTCCAGCTCCAGGGCCTTGGCGAAGGCGGCCTCCGATTCCTGCCATCGCCGCTCGTAAGCCAGGATGGTCCCCAGGACGTAACGGCAGCCGGCATCGTTGGGGTCGAGGTCGACCGCCTTCTGCGCCGATGTCGTCGCCATCTCCCGGTTGGGATCTTCGGGCTCGCCGAAATGCGTCCAGGCCAGCCAGCGGTTATAGGCGAGCAGGCCGAGTGCCTCGGCATAGGATGGTTCGAGCTTGAGCGCGCGCTGCAGCAGCATATGGGCCTCACGCTCGGTTTGCGGCGACTCTTCCGTCAGCAGGCGGGCGCGCACACAGAGGTCGTAGGCCTCAAAATTCTTCGGCCGATTGCGCTGCGGCGGGATGGTCAGCCGGCCGACGAGGGCTTCGACGATCTTGGCGTTGACTTCATCCTGCAGTTCGAAAACATCTTCCACCGTCCTGTCGAACCTCTCGGCCCACAAGTGCCCGCCGGCAAGCGTGTCGACCAGCTGGGCATTGATGCGGACGCGGCCCATTGCGCGTCTGGCGCTCCCCTCCAGGACGTAGCGGACGCCGAGTTCCTGGGCGACCAGCTTCACGTTGACCGGCTTGCCCTTGTAGCCGTAGACGGAATTGCGCGCGATGACGAACAGGCCGGCCGTGCGGGAAAGGTCGGTGATCAGGTCTTCGGTCAAGCCGTCGACGAAAGGCGCGTCCGTTTCATCGCCACTCATGTTGGTGAACGGCAATACGGCGATCGAGGGATTTTCCGGCAGCGGCAATATGCTCTGCAGCGCATCCGGCCAATGCCACACGTGGACCGGGCGAGTGAGGTTCTTCAGGTAGCGTTCGCCTGCATCGAAGAAGCGGTCGTCGATCTTGCCGAGGATCTCGCCGTGAACGCTGGATGAAATGCAGATGCCTCCCGGCGCGGCCAGTCTCTCGAGGCGCGCCGCGACATTGACCCCGTCGCCGAGGACGTCCGAACCCTCGTCAATGACATCTCCGAGATTGACGCCTATGCGCAAGAGCAGGCGCCGGTCTCCGGAAGCCTCGACGGCAGCGTTGGCCAGCTGCATTTCCAACGCTGCCGCGACCGCTTCCACCGCGCTGCCGAATTCGATCAGGAAGCCGTCGCCCATGACCTTGAAGATGCGGCCTTTGTGGCGCATCACGGCCGGCTCGATCGTGCCGGAACGGAGTTCCCTGAGATTATCCAGCGTTGCGACTTCATCTGCCTCCATCAGGCGTGAATATCCCACCACATCGGCAACGACGATGGCGGCAAGGCGACGCTGAAGAGATTGATCCGTCATGTGAGGACAAGCCTAACGACCGAATTAGCAAGTTATTGTTCAACCGTCGGTGAGTCAACAAGGGGCAGGGGCAAGTCCAGGCGCTCTCCACCGCCATCGAGCCGTGGTCCTTGTGACCGACGGCGTTGAGGTCGGCGAATGAGGATCAGTAACGCGACCGCCTTACGGTCGAAGCGGGCTTCAGCCCGTCACGGCTCCCTCGTTCGCCGGTCGGACCATGGCCGCGAACTTGGCGAGGACGCCGCGCCTGTAGCGCGGTGGAGGCTGGACCCAGAGGCTTCGGCGTCGCGCAATCTCTTCATCGGGGACGTCGAGCTGCAGAAGCTGGCGATGGGCGTCGATGGTGATCTGGTCGCCCTCGTGGACAAGTGCGATCGTTCCCCCCTCGAAGGCTTCGGGCGTGACATGCCCGACCACCATGCCCCATGTGCCGCCGGAGAAGCGACCATCCGTGATGAGGCCGACGCTTTCTCCAAGGCCACGTCCGACGATGGCCGATGTCGGGGCAAGCATTTCCGGCATTCCCGGACCGCCCTTCGGCCCGAGGTAGCGCAGCACCATGATATCGCCGGCCCTGATCCTGTCCGATAAGATAGCGTCCATTGCGGATTGCTCGTCGTCGAAGACGCGCGCCGGGCCGGTAATGACCGGGCTCTTGAGGCCGCTGATCTTTGCCACCGCGCCGCCTTCCGCCAGATTGCCCGTGAGGATGGCGAGATGTCCCTCGCGATAGAGCGGCGCTGCGAGCGACCGGATAACCTCCTGGTCGGCAGACGGTTCGTCGGGCACAGCGGCGAGTTCGTCTGCTATCGTCCTGCCGGTGATCGTCAGACAGTCGCCGTGCAGGAGGCCGGCATTCAGCAGCAGCTTCAGAACCTGGGGAATGCCGCCGGCAGAGTGGAGATCGACAGCCATATAGCGGCCGGATGGCTTGAGATCGCAGATGACAGGTACCTTGCGGCGTATCCGCTCGAAATCCTCCAGCGTCCATTCCACCTCGGCCGCATGGGCAATGGCGAGATAGTGCAGCACCGCATTCGTCGAACCTCCCGTGGCCATGATCAGCGCCACGGCATTTTCAATCGACTTGCGCGTGACGATGTCGCGCGGCCGGATGCCGGCTCTTACAGCGTCCACCAGGACACGCGCGGACTCGACCGTGCTGTCGATCTTCTCCTGGTCGGGATTGGCCATGTTGGAGGAGTAGAGCAGCGACATGCCGAGCGCCTCGAAGGACGAACTCATGGTGTTTGCAGTGTACATGCCGCCGCAGGATCCCGTTGTCGGGCAGGCATTGCGCTCGATACCCTCGAAATCCTCGGCGCTCATCCTCCCGGCGATGTAAGCGCCGACGGCCTCGAAAGCGGAGACGATGGAGAGGCTCTGGTCCTTCCATCGACCGGGCTTGATGGTGCCGCCATAGACATAGATGGCCGGGACGTTGGCGCGCAGAATGCCGATCATGCCGCCCGGCATGTTCTTGTCGCATCCGCCGATCACGAGAACGCCATCCATCCACTGGCCCTGCACCGAGGTCTCCACGCAATCGGCGATAACCTCGCGCGAGACGAGGGAATATTTCATGCCCTCCGTTCCCATGGCCATGCCGTCCGAGATGGTCGGCGTGCCGAAGGTCTGCGGATTGGCTCCGGCCGCCTTGATGGATGCGACCGCCGCATCGGCAAGCGGCTGGAGCCCGGCATTGCACGGCGTGATCGTCGAGTGCCCATTGGCGATACCGATCATCGGCTTGTCGAAATCGGCTTTCGCATAACCCAGCGCATAGTACATCGCGCGATTGGGAGAACGAGCAATGCCTTGGGTAATATGCCGTGAACGGTCGTTGTCAGCCATGAGCGCCTCCCGCTAGCCAGCCGCGACTATAGCGTGTCGGCAGGCAAATACGCTGAGAAATATGCACTTGCGGCCAGCGAAGTCGCCGACGGCCAGCTCACTATTCTCGCTCCTGGCCGTTCAGCTCACCCGAGTTCCTGGGCAAGCCCGATGAGGATGCCTTCGGGGCCGCGGATGTAGCAGAGCCGGTAGGTGTCCTGATACCGGACGACTTCGCCGACGAGTTCGGCGCCGCGCGCACGCAGCCTTTCGAGCGTCTCGTCGATATCGTCGACGGCAAACATGACGCGGAGGTAGCCGAGCGCGTTGACGGGGCG
>Ga0209051_1001704_pt1 | contig 17606 bp, 14 predicted proteins | sample AraplaCvi_mMS_r2_2_FD_184286 | JGI IMG/M metagenome (GOLD analysis project Ga0209051, IMG submission 184286) | Arabidopsis root microbial communities from North Carolina, USA - plate scrape MF_Cvi_mMS_r2 (SPAdes) (version 2) | ecosystem: Host-associated > Plants > Roots > Endosphere | place...
GCGCCGGATTCGTGCTGTCCACGACGGTGCCCTCCACGACCACGTACTGGTAGGGCGGCTCCTCACGCTGCACCGTCAACGTCACGGCGCCCGCCTGCTCGATCAAGCGCGCCTTGCGGGAGCCGGCGCCGGTGTTGATGCGGATCAACCCGTCGTCGGTGACGTCGTACCAAATCGGGACGCTGGCCGGAGGTCGGCCGCCATCGGCCGCCACCGACAGCACGGCGACGCGCACGTCTCGCAGGAATCGTTCTCGTTCTTCTTCGGTGAAGGGCCTCATGAACCGGGCCAACACGTGAACTGGCGCACACTATTCCCGTCAAACGATCAGCGGTTGCGGAGCTGCCGGCGAGCAGCCCACACGTCGGCGACGCCGATGAGCGACAAGAAGCCCATCGCGGCCGCTCCGCGTCGACGGTTGGCTCCTGGGGACGTCAGCGCCTTCGCGAGCAGCGCCACGTCCAGCACGTCGCCAGCAACTCTGGTCCAAACCAGCTGGCGCGACACGAGCAAGATGGCTGCGGCATGGACGCATTCGCGGGCGCCGAGCAACTGGATGGCGCGGCGAGAACCGCCGTCGTCCGCCACGCCGGCGAGCCGCGCGACGCCGTGGGGTGCGAGTAGCTCGGACAGCCCCAGGGCTGCGCTGGCGATCCCCAGGGACGTGGCCAGATCGGGAGTTCTAATAAGAGTGCTCGTCGTCATCGCAGTCGGTTACCCCGACCGACGACGTTCATGCGGTCCGTTCACCTCACCAGCAGGCGGGTCACGGCGCGGTTGAGCCGTCGCCTTGGCCAGCCGGTGGCGCCGTCGGCGGCCAGGGCGGCGCGCGCCGCGTTACGCCCGCACACCCCGTGCACGCCACCGCCGGGTGACGCGCCTGCGCTACCGAGGAACACGTTCTGCAGTGGAGTCTCCGCCCGACCGAATCCCGGCGCAGGCCGAAAGACGAGCTGCTGGAACAGCTGTGAGGTGCCGCCGTTGACCGCGCCGGTGTACAGGTTGGCGTCGCTGGCCTCCAAATCCGACGGGCGCTGCACTGACTTGCCGACGACGTGCGCGGCGAACCCCGGGGCGTACCGCTCGAGAACGTCGTCGACGCGTGCGGCGAGCTGCTCGGCAGACTCGTCGTCGGCCAATCCGCGCGGGAGATGGGTGTAGGCCCAGGCACTTTCGGTACCCGGGGCCGACCGGGTGGGGTCGGCCGTCGTCATCTGCCCGAACAGCATGAACGGGTTCTCGGGCAGGGTCCGTGTGTTCAGATCGGCCATCCACCGGATCAGGCCGTCGTGATCGGCGCCCAGGTGGACGGTGCCGGCGTCGGCGAGATTGGCCGACCGCCAGGGGATCTTCGCGTCCAGGGCGTAGTTGACCTTCAAGACGGGGGTGTCCCAGACGAACCGTTCGAGACCGCGTCGGATCGACGCCGGCAGTGCGTCGGACGGCAGCAGGCGCTGATAGAGCTGCGGTGCCGAGGTGTCCGCGATGACGGCCCGTCGGCATCGGATCGTCGCGCCGTCTGCGGTGCGGACCGCGGTGGCGCGATCGCCGCTCAGCTCGATCGCGGTGACGGCCCGGCCGCATTCGACGCGGGCCCCAGCCGACTCGGCGCGCCGAACCAGTGCCGCCGCAAGCTGACCGGCTCCGCCGACCGGCACCGGGAACCCGCCGTCCTGCGCCATCATGATGAGCAGGAATCCCATGACGCCGCTGGCCGGAGCGTCAATCGGGACGTCTGCGTGCATCGCGTTTCCGAGCAGCAGCAGTCGGGCGGCATCGCCGTCGAACAGCTGCTCGGCCATGACCCCGGCGGGCAGCAGCAGTAGGTGCAGCAGACGAAGCGCCTCGGCGGTGCCCAGCCCGCGCAGCAAGCCGAGAGGTCCTCGCAGCGGCGGGAACGGCGCGAACAACGTGTCGAGCAGCGGGCCTTTGATGCCCTCCCACTGATCGAACAGGTCACACCACCGCTGACCGTCGCCGGCATGGTACCGGTCCAAATCCGTTGCGGTGCGGTCGACGTCGCGATGGATGAGCGGCGCGGCGGAGTCGGTGGCGTCCCGGGGGTGCCCGACGACGGCCGGTGCGTGGGTCCACCGCAGTCCGTGGTCCTCCAGTCCCAAGTCGCGTAGCGCCGGCGAGGCTACCGACAGCGGGTAGAAGGCGCTATACAGGTCGCTGACGTAGCCCGGCGTCAACTCGGCGCTCTTGACGGCGCCTCCCGGCTCGGATTGCGCCTCGAGCACGAGCACGTCCCAGCCGGCGTCGGCGAGCAGCGCCGCGGACACCAGGCCGTTGTGCCCGGCGCCGATGACCACTGCGTCGACGGTGGTGTCGGCGCTAGTCGTCATCGTCGGAGACTCGCCGTTCGGCCAGGGCCGCGAGTCGCCAGGTGCACTCCCGGTTGCGCGGCATGGCGGCGGCCAACGCGACCCGCTCGGGCACCCACCCCATGGGCATGCCCACCGGGACCTCGGCCATCTCAATGCGGCAGCCACCGCCGTCGAGGTCGAAGAGCCGCAGCGTGATTCGCGCCTTGCCGAACGGTCGGCCCTTGGCCAGCAGCACCAAGCGCTCCTGGGGCACGCTGTCCAGCACCTCGGTCTGGTCGTCGAGGAGAAGCGGCCAGACCCCTACCGAGTGATGAATGGTGCTACCCACGGCCGGCCAGTCCGGTGACACCGCACGCATGCGGCTGTTGCCCACGACCCACTGGGAATACGTCCACCCGTCGGCCATCACCTCCCACACGCGTTGGCGACTGGCCGCGGTATCACGTTTGACGGTGAGTTCGCTCTCGACTTCGCTTGGTGGCTGGGTCATTCGGTCTCCTCGTGGTCAGCGATCGCCGAACGGTGTGACGATCAATCGGTTGGCCAGGGCCTTGGCGGAATCGGGCAGCACCTTGGCCGTCGCTCCGATCACCTTGCTCAGCACGGACGACGCGATGACGGTCCGATCGCCGCGCACGAGCGCGTCGTAGCCCTGCCGGGCGGTTCGCGCCGGATCGTCCTTGAACGGCAGTCGCCCCAGCGGTGTGTCCACCATCGATGCGCGCCGGAAGAACTCGGTGTCGGTGGCGCCCGGCATCAGCGCGGTCACCGTCACCCCGGTGCCGCGGAATTCGTCGTGCAGTCCCACCGCGAACGACTGGATGAACGACTTCGAGGCGTTGTACATCGTCTGGTACGACCCGGGCATCATCGCCACGATCGACGAGGTGAACAGCGCGCGGCCGGTGCCGGCGTCGTACATGTCGCGCAGGACCAGCTTGGCCAGATGCACCGTCGACCGCACGTTGAGGTCGACGATGTCCAGATCGGCCGACGTGTCGCCGTCGACGAACCGGCCCGCCCTGCCGATGCCCGCATTCAGTGCGATGGCTGCGGGCACTCTGCTGAGGGCCTCGTAGACGCGCTCCACCTCGGCCGGCTGGCGCAGGTCTGCCTGAAGCGCCTCAACCGTGGTCGTGACGGACAGTTCGTCCGCGACGTCATAGATGCCCGTCTCGTCGGCGACGAGGAACAGGTCGTAACCGTCGGCGGCGAACAACCGGGCCAGTTCCAGACCGATGCCGCTCGAGGCTCCGGTCACCACTGCCAGGGGTTGGTTCACGTCACTTGACCTACCCGGCACCAGGGGTGCCAAACGCCATCAGAGTGGCGGCCGCCCCGCCGATCGCACGCTCGATGGCGTGTTCATTCGGGCGACGGGTACGACAAGCGTGCGCTCGGCGGCTACGACACCTGGTCGGGAGCGTCTCGGCCACGTCGACTACGCAGGTAGGCACGCTCCCGCAACTCGGTCAGCCACTGCGGGCCCAAACCCACGCCGGTCGTCGTGTTGCGCGTTGGATCGAACGACACGTCGTGCTCTTCATCAGTGGGAATGGTTCGCACCAGGGTGATTTCGGCCAATGGGCGGAACGGGCCGGAGCCGTGGGCCTGCTGGATGGCGAACTGGACGCCACCACCGTCGACCGCTTCGCGGACGGTGTCGAGGGAGAGGCCGGGCCCCACCTCGGTGGTCATCTCCGCGGTGACCCACCACCACCCGTCGGCTCGCCGCAACGGCATGAGCGTCGAGAGCGTGGTGCCCGTCCACGACAGGGTGGGCCGCAGGGCGAAGCGGGTCAGGCGCCCCGACCCGGCCGACACCATCAGGACGTCCCACGGGGTGGCTGCGTCGCCCCGTGGCGGCATTCGCAACGCCAGACCGATCAGATCGGGCAGGCCACCCGGAACGCCGACGGCCTTGGATACCCGCGCCAGCACGTCGGCCGACTCGACCGGTAGTCCCTCGCCGGGCGGGGCGACCCGCTCGACGCGGCCCGCCGCCAGGATGCCCAAGGGGTGGAACACCCTGCGGTGGCGTAGCGCGGAACCGAGTTGCAGGGGTAGGGCGACGAAGTCGGATGGTTTCACGTTGAACACCTTCGAATGGGAGGGCGAGGAATTAGGCGACGCACACGCGCACGGTGTCGAGGGTGGGGTCCGCCACGTCGGGCAGGGTCATTCCGGCGGCCAGGCCAGAACGGAGATAGTCGATCACGGCCTCGTCGATTCGCTCCCCGGGAATGACCGCGGGGATGCCCGGGGGATAGGGCGTGATCTGTTCGGCGGCGACGTGCCCGACCGCGTCGCCGACCGGCACCGTCTCGGTTGCGCCGAAGAACGCGTCGCGCGGCAGCACCGCGGTCTCGAGTTCGAGATCCGACGGTGACGGGAGGTCGACCGGCGTCGTGGGCGGGAAATCCGCTGCAGCGTCGCATAATTCGGCCAGCGCCGTGGTCAGTCGCCGCGTGGTGTCGGGGTCGTCGGCGAAGGACAGCGTCGCCAGGATGCGTCGGTGATCGGATAGCCCCACGTCGAGGCGGTGGTGTTCCCGTAGCCAGTCCGCGGCCTGGTATCCGGTGGCGCCGAGCTCGGAGACGTCGATCAAGACTTGCAACCGGTCGAGGTCGTGGGAGGCCTCGACGCCGACGAGTTCGTCGTCAAGGACGTGCAGACCGGAGATGGCGTCGACGTCGGCACGGACATCGGCTGCCAGCTTCAGCGCATGGTCGAACAGGTCATTGCCGTGCTCGACCATCTGGCGCCGCCAGCCGTCGAGGGCGGTGTACACCAGGACGTTTGGACTCGTCGTCATGAGCAGGTCGGCGCACTTGGACAGACGTTGCTCGTCGACCAGGTCACCCTGCAGATGGAAGACCGAGCCCTGCTCGAAGCCAGCGCCCATCTTGTGCACGCTGACCACGCAGACGTCGGCTCCGGCATCCATTGCCCAGGTGGGCAACTCGTCGTGGAAGGGTAGATGGGCACCCCATGCCTCGTCGACGATCAACGGCTTTCCCCTGGCGTGACAGATGTCGGCGATGCGAGCCAGATCGGCGCAGGTGCCGTACGGGCTGGGACTGACGATCAGGGCGCCGGCGGCATCTGGGTGGCGCTCCCAGGCCTCCTCGACCTGCTCGGGTGACGGCGGGTGGGAGAAGTGGCGCTCGGTGTCCCAGCGCGGCGGAATCCACCGCGGCTGCAGTCCGGCGAAGATGAGCCCGGCGACGACGGACTTGTGGCTGTCGCGTCCGAGTAGCAGTCCACCGCCGTGCCCGGCGACTGCCATCATGGCCGCCTTCACCGACAGCGAACTGCCACAGGTGGAGAAGAACGCGCTGTCCGCGCCGACCGCGTCAGCCATGAGTTCTTCTGCGCTCGCGAGGTACCGATTCTGGCTCCGTCGATCGTCGAGACCGCTGCTGGCGAGGAGGTCGTCGCGGAAGGGATCGCGGCCCATCACCGCCAAGACCCGGTCGTCGACGCCCCGCCCCTGACGGTGCCCCGGCGGGGTGAAGCCGTACCTGTCCAGGCGGTGATACTCGGCCATGGCGTCCAGCAGGGGAGCCCGCGAATGGTCCATGTACGCCACCTACCCGTCCAGGCCTGGATCACTCCTCGAACGTCGGGCGGGTGGGGGATAGCTGCAATCTCTGCCGCGAGACGTAGCCGGTGGCCCGGCTACGTGCGACGCTGCAGGAGACGACGACGCCAGCCCGACGTGCGAAAGAGGTGACGATGGCGACGACCGGCAAACTCGCTGGCCGCAGCACCTTCGTCGGCCGGCGGGCCGAGCTACGGGAGATGGCCGAGCTGGTCGAGGCCGCTCGGCTGAGCCGCAGCGGCGCGGTCGTGGTGCGGGCCGCCGCGGGCCTGGGCAAGACCTACCTGTTGGAGCGGGTGGTGGCGGAGTGCGCCCAGGACGTGCGGGTCGTGGCCGTCAGCGGCATCGAGGTGGAGCGGGTGTTCGACCACGCCGTGTTGCAGCGACTCTGCGCCCAGCTGAGCACCCACCTGGACCGGCTTCCCGATCTGCAGCGTCGCGCGCTCGAGGTCGCCACGGGCGCACTTGGCGGTGAACCACCGGACCCCTTCCTCGTCGGCCTCGCCGTGGTCAACCTGTTCAGTGAGGCCGGTGCGGAGCGCCCGTTGCTGTGCATCGTCGACGATGCACAGTGGGTCGACGACCCGTCGCGCCAAGCGTTGGGCTTCGCCGCCCGCCGTCTGCAGGCCGATCGCGTCGCCCTGATCTTCGCCACCCGAGACGCCGACGCCTACCACCTGGACGGCCTTCGGCAGCTTCGGCTGGCACCGCTGACCGATGCCGAGTCGCGTGCGCTGCTCGACGCGGTGCTACCGGGTCGCCTCGATCACCGGGTGCGCGAGCGACTGCTGGGGGAGGCGGCGGGAAACCCGTTGGCGCTGACGGAGATGCCGGAGACGTTGACCCCGGGCGAATTGGCCGGGGGTTTCGGTCTCGTCAACCACCGCACGTCGGCCAACGGCGTCGAGGACGTCTTCACCGAGCGGTTGCGAGCCCTGCCGGAGCGCACCCGGTTGCTGCTGTTGACCGCGGCAGCCGAGCCTGCCGGCGAGTCCGCGTGGCTGTGGGCCGCCGCCGCACGGTTGGGCGTCGGGGTCGAGGACGCCGCGCCGGCCGAGGCCGCGGGTCTCATCCGGCTGGACACCCGATTCAGGTTTCGCCACCCCCTGGTGCGTGCGGCCGTCTACCGCAGCGAACCGGCGGGGAACCGACACCGGGTGCATGCGGCGCTTGCCGAGGCGATCACCAGCTCCGACGCTGCGGACTACCGAACCTGGCATCGGGCCCACGCCATCAGCACACCGGTGGAGGCCATCGCCGCCGAGCTGGTCGAGTCGGCCGAACGTGCCCGAGGCCGCGGTGGAATCGCCGCTGCAGCGGCCTTTCTCGCCCAAGCGGTCGAACTCACCCCCGACAGCGAGACGCGAGCCCGACGTGCGCTCGACGCCGCCGCCGCCAAACTCGACGCGGGCGACGTCGCAGCAGCCACTCGGTTGGTCGACACCGCCGACGGCGCCGGACACCACCCTCGGGTGGCCTTGCTGCGAGCTCGACTCGCCTTCGCCGGCGACCGGGGGCGTGAGGGTTCTCGGCTGTTGCTCGCTGCCGCACAAGGTTTCGCCGACGACGAACCGGACGCGTCACGCGAGGTGTACCTGGAAGCGCTGATGGCAGCGATGATCGTCGGCCGACTGGCCGGGGACGCGGACGGACCCGTCGCCACGGCACGGGCTGCCCAGGTGGCGCCCCCGCCGTCCATCCCGCCGCGGTCGGTCGACCTGTTACTCGACGCACTGATCGTGCGCTTCGTCGACGGCTACGTCGCGGCGGCGCCTGCGTTGAAGAAGGCACTACAGGCCCATCTGCGCGACGTGCATGCCGGCACCGCCGATCCGCGCTGGCATGACGTGACCAACCGAATTTGCCTGGACCTGTACGACTTCGTCGCCTACGAGGTGCTCGCAACGAAGCAGTTGGACATGTTGCGAGCGGTCGGTGAGCTGACGGTGTTGCCCGCTGCGTTGACGACGCTGGCCGCGGTCCGCGTCATCGGCGGTGACTTCGACTGGAGCCAGGCGTTGTTGGACGAGGCGCTGATCGTCTCCTCGGCCACGGGAGCTCCGCCGCATCGTTCGGCCGCCGCGCTGCTGGCCGCACACCGCGGGGACGAGTCGCTCTGGCAGACCACCGCGGGGCAGACCATCAGCGAGGGCACCGAACGGGGCGAGGGCACCGAGGTGACGGTCGCTCTCTTCTCCAAGGCGCTGCTGAACAACGGGCTGTCCCGCCACGACGAGTCGTTGGAGGCGTGCCGGGCGGGTCTGCGCTACGACGACATCGGTCTGTACGGCTGCCTGCTGATCGAAACCGTGGAGGCCGCTGCGTATTCGGGCCACGATGCCGAGGCACGTGCAGCCGCCGACGAGTTGGTGATGCGAGCGGCCGCCAGCCCGACCGAGGCGGCGTTGGGTCTCGCGGCGCGCGGCACGGCGATCGCCAAGGGCGCCGAGGCCACCGACGCCGACTATCAGCGGGCCATCGCCCACCTCGAACGCAGCCCGCTGACCGTCTACCGGGCCCGCACCCATCTGGTCTACGGCGAATGGTTGCGCCGTCACCGCGGCAATGCCGCCGCAGTGACCCAGTTGCGGCTGGCGCAGGACCTCTGCGAGCGGATCGGCGCCGACGCCTTCGCCGACCGGGCTGCGCGCGAGCTGGAGGCCGCCGGAGGTGTTGCCGTGCAGCGCAATGCGCGTTACGACACGGGCTTGACTGCGCGCGAGCGGCACATCAGTCGGCTGGTGCGGCAGGGGCTGGGCAACGCGGAAGTTGCCGATCAGCTACTCATCAGCCCGCGCACGGTCGAGTGGCACCTACGCAACGTCTACACCAAGCTCGGCATCACCTCTCGGCGGGAGCTGCGTCGCGTCGACCCGTGACGGCTCGGTCGTCTTCCCGCTAGCCGGTAGGGCCGAAGTCCCGCTGGCGCCGATGACGGGCTCGTTGCCGGCGCCGACACTTGCCGTGAGCGAGGGTCTTTCGCTTGACGAGCGCGGGAGGTGGCATGAATTCGACCCAGTGGCTGTCGAGTGCCGCGTTCTGCGTCTCGATGACGGCGCTGCTGTCGAATCTGGGGGTGCTGTGGCTCAAATGGCCTCGCATCGTCGTCGAGGTGTCGATCCGCGACGTGCAGAACGTCGTGTTGACGGTAGTCAACAACGGCTCCGAGGCCGTCACCATCAAGAGTGTCGGTCTGACGTCGACCGCGGACGGGAACCGGCTGGACTATCTCGACATGTGGCACACCTGCCAGACTGCCGCCCTGCCACGAGCTCACGGGCGCAGCGGCCGCTGGTGATGCTCGTACGCGTAGACGGGCATGCGTCTGCGATCTTCGAATACGGGTGTGACGCCTTGGCTGGGCCGCCCCCAGAGCGTTCCTACCGCGGGTACACAAAGCGGTACCGCGCCTGGCGCGGGAGCACAACAAGCTGGCGCTGACCGACAAGGGGCAGGGTTCGCCTCCCGTCATGGTGGATGAGGGAGGGCGGCCACCATCGGTGTCCTCCCGAACGACACCGCTACCGAGGCACTCGTCGGTAGTGGGGATAGCCGCAAATACCCACCAGCCGAAGGAGTTCCGATGAACTATCGTGCCTCGTGCGCCGCCGCCAAGGTCAACGGTGCCGACCTTGCCGCCTATTGTCTAATGCTCGGCGATGACGCTCTCATCGCGTCGCAGAGGCTGGCCGAATGGCGCATCCGCGCAACCAAGCTCGAGACCGCGGTTGTGTTTGCCAACATCGGCCTGGACCTGCTTGAGCAGGCGCGCTCTCTACTCGGTCGCGCGGGCGCCGTTGATCCAGCGACGGTACCGCACACGCCTGCAGGCACTGCGGTGTCTGCTGAGGACGCCTTGGCGTTCTTCCGTGAGAGGGCCGAGTTCCGCTGTGTGCGGTTGGTGACCCAAGACAACGGCGACTTCGCTTCCAGCATCTTGCGACTGCTGGTCTTCTCCACCTATCGTCAGGCACAGCTGAACCGACTGCTCAGCTCGCAAGACCCGGTGCTGGCGGGGGTGGCCGTCAACGGCAGCAAGGAAGCCGCCTACCACCGCGACTATGCCGCGGGTTGGGTGACCGCACTTGCCCGCGGCACCGCGGACTCCCGTCGACGCGTCCAGACGGCGGTGCGACGAGTCTGGCCCGACGTCGGGGAACTGTTCGTGCCTCACCCGGTCGAAGTCAGGCTCACCGCCGCGAAAGTTGCAGTGAATCCCGCGAGGTTGCGCACCGAATTCGAATCCGTCATCGCAGAGGTCTTCGATGCCGCCGAACTTCGCGTGCCGTCAACACGCACCTCTTCAAAACGCGCCGGTCGGGCTGGACTGCACAGTGAGGACTTGGGTTTGCTGCTGGCCGACATGCAGTCGGTAGCCCGCACACACCCCTCTAGAAGGTGACGGGGACCAACCTGCACCTACCAGCGATCTGAGCGCTTCCGGTCCCGTGACGGCGCCCTACACAGCACCCGTGCACGAAATTCCCACGCCTACTCGGCGACTCGCCGCAGTGGCCCCCGCACGCGGAATGCGCTGCAAAGAAGAGGCTCGAGCAAGCAGGCAAGAGACCGATACCGCATCCCGCCGGGCCGGGAAGCCAATGCATCCATCAACCTCACAGGAGTTCGAACCATGGACCTCGTTCAACCCAATCACGACGCAGCTGAGCACCCGGCCGAGCGCTACGACTACGTGGTGGTCGGCGCCGGATCGGCGGGTTGTGTCCTCGCCGCCCGATTGTCCCAAGACCCGGCGGTCCGAGTGCTGTTGCTGGAATCCGGTCCCGCCGATAGCCGACCCGAGATCACCATCCCCCCCGCTTGGCCGACGCTGTGGGGTTCCGACGTCGACCACGGCTACGACACGGTTGCCCAACGCGGCACTGCGGGACTCGTCCACCGGTTTCCACGGGGGCGCACGCTAGGTGGCAGCAGCAGCATCAACGCGATGATCTACCTGAGGGGCCACCCCGGTGACTTCGACTGCTGGGCCGCTTCGGGCTGTGCGGGCTGGGACTACGACTCCGTGCTGCCCTACTTCCAGCGCATGGAGGCCGTCAAGGGCGGGCATTCCCGGTATCGCGGCGCAGCTGGTCCGATGACCCCCGCCCCGGCGCGCGTCGGGGAGGCAAACCCGATGTCAGTTGTCTTCATCGAGGGCGCGGCCGCCGCCGGGCACCGGATCACCGAGGACTTCAACGGAGAGAATCCCGAGGGAGCGGGGTGGCACGATCTCACGATCGTCGACGGTGCCCGGCAGAGCGTTGCTGACGCCTACCTCCACCCTGTTCGGGGCCGGATCAATCTCACCGTGTCCACCGAGTCGCATGCCCGGAAGCTGATCTTCGACGGAAACCGTTGCCTGGGTGTGCAATACCGACGCGGGGGCACCGTCCTAACCGCTTACGCCGAGAATGAAGTCGTGCTCAGCGCGGGAGCGGTGGATTCGCCCCGGCTGCTGATGCTGTCAGGGGTCGGCCCGGCCGCCGAACTCCAATCGGCTGGAGTGGCGGTGCTACACGACCTGCCGGGCGTCGGCCGCAATCTGCACGATCACCCGCTGTGCCCCGTCGTCTACGAAGCGACTCGGCCCATTCCCGCGGGACGGAACAACCATGGCGAAGTGTCCCTATCATGGCGCAGCCAGGCTTCGCTTGCAGGACCGGACATGCAGATCCTGTTCATCCACATCCCCTTTCACCCACCGCACCTCGTCGGACCGACTGATGGCTTCACCTTGGGTGTCGCCACGGTGCCAGACGCCCGCGGATCCATTCGGCTTCGCGACGCCAACCCCGACACACCGCCACTGATCGACCCGAACTACCTTGGCGTCGAATCCGACGTACGACGAATGGTGCACGGCATCGCCGTCGCGAGGGAGATCGCTGCGACCGACCCCTTCATACCTTGGCGAGCCCGCGAGGTTCTCCCCCGAGCCGACGTGACGAGCGAGAAGGCGCTACGCAGTTTCCTGGCTCAGGCCACCGGAACCTATTACCACCCCGTGGGCAGCTGCGCGATGGGCATCGGCGACGACGCGGTGGTCGACGCCGAACTCCGCGTCCACGGTCTGCGCGGACTGCGGGTAGCGGATGCGTCCGTCATGCCGAGGATCGTCTCAGTGAATCCCGGGGCGGCGACGATCATGATTGGGGAGAGGGCCGCCGACCTCATCTCGGGGTCGGCGGCGTCTGCCCGTCATCTGGGGTCCGATCGCGACTCTGCCAGTGCCAAGCGCCGGTAGCGGGATGGCGTCATGCCGTAGCGCGCACGAAACGACCGAGACAACCACGCCGGATCCGTCAGGCACCACCCGCCGGCGACATCCGCGATCGAGCGTCTGTGCATCGCCGGGTCGGCCAGGTCCTGCCGGATCGCTTCCAAGCGGAGGTCGCGAATCATGCCGACGACTCCACGGGCCTCGCTCTCGAACAACCGTTGCAACGTGCGCGTCGACACGTGGTGTTCGCGAGCGAGTTCGGCGGTGGACAGGGAGGGATCGGACAACCTGGCCTTGATCGAGTCGAGCACTGCGTCGCGCAGCGCGAGTTCCGGCGTCTGGGTTGTCGGGTAGGCGACGTCGGCCAGCGCGGCCGCCAACAGGGCCGTCACCGCAACGCCCAGCCGGTGGCGAGCGCTGGGGGACGTCGTACCGAGTTGATTGACCTCGTCGAGCACCGAGCGCAGTGCGCGGCCGGCGCCGCTGGTCCGGTGGACCCGCGTCGACGCCTCGTTCAGCACACCCGCCGGCAAGCCCAGCGTGGCCATGGGGACGGTGACGACGACGCATTTCCACCGGTCGGGCATTGCCAGCTGATAGGGACGCGCCGCGTCGTAGACCACGAACTCGCCCGGCTCGACGTCGAGATCGGTGCGGCCCTGGGTGAACCACCCCGCCCCGCGGGTCATCATGGCGACCTTTGCGACCTCAAGGGGGATCTGACTTACGGCAGCGGCACTTTGGCTTACGAGCTGGGCGTTTCCCGTCAGGGAGAAGACGTCGATGGCACCCAGCCGGACCTGCGCGAGCCGGCCGGAGGGACGGTCGACGCCAATGGGTCGACTGCGCAGCCCGTGGAACAGCCCCTCGAGGAGCCCGCCCCACCCGGTGACGTCGACCGGTGAACCTCGCACCCACGCGAGGTTAGCTGCAGCGGCTGGCAATTCCCTGGAAGATGTAGGTGAATCCGGACGGTCTAGCCGCCGCCGTCGCGGACCCAGGCGTCTTCCTGCCCGGGCTCGGGCAGCACCCGCCCGCCCTCGATGGCGAAGCGGGCCGGGCTGTTGCCGATGATCACCAAGATCCGCTCGGGCGGAATGCCCGTCACCCGGGCCGCGGCGTCGGCGATTTCGCGGACCAGCCGGTCGACTTGCGCCTCGGGATGTCCCGTGCGGGTCCAGCCGTCGACGATCAACGGAGCCGCGGGTCGGCCGCCGGTGTAGACGTCGTCCTCTGGCAGCGCGTAGAAGACGACGTTGACGTATTCGCTCGGCACGTGGTTGACCCGCGAGTGGATCGACGCGAGCTCGGCGGCCAGCGCCGCCTTCGTCGACGCGGTCAACGTCGAGCGTGTCGTCGTGCAGGTGTAGACGGGCATGGTGACTCCTACATCGCGATTGGAGACGTCCGGCGCAACGCGTCGGGGCCAAGGTCCTCGAGGCTCCGGTAGCCGTCGACGGCCATGATCAGGTCGGCTTCGGCGAGCAACGCCCGGAGCACGTGGACGGTGCCGTCGGCCCCACCTAGTGCCATGCCCCAGGCGTACGGCCGGCCGATTCCGACGGCGGCCGCGCCCAGTGCCAGCGCCTTGACGACGTCGGCACCCGACCGCACGCCCGAGTCGAACAGGACCGGTACGTCGACGGCCGCCACTACGTCCGGAAGGCATTGCAGGGCAGGCAGACCGCCATTGGCCTGCCGCCCGCCGTGGGTCGAGACGTACACCCCGTCCACGCCGGCGTCGACGGCACGCCGCGCGTCGTCAGGGTGACAGATTCCCTTCAGGATCAGCGGCAGGCTGGTCACCGATCGCAGCCAGGTCAGGTCCTCCCACGTGACCGACTGACCGAAGATCGACGCCCAGTACGGCGCCGCCGAACGTGGATCGGTGTCGAGGGTGTGCGAGTCGACGCCGCACTTGGCGCGAAAGACCGGGTCGGTGAGGTAGTTGGTGAGGCAATTGCCGCGCAGCTGTGGAAAGTTCGACGTCGTGAGGTCGCGAGGACGCCATCCGGTGATCCACGTGTCGAGGGTGATCACGATGCCGGAGTAGCCAGCGGCCTCGGCGCGGTGCATCAGGCTCTCGGCGAGCTCGCGTTCCGTCGGGGTGTACAGCTGGAAGAACGAGGGCACGGTGCCGGTGTGGGGCCGAACCTCCTCCATCGGGTCGACGGTGAGGGTGGAGGCGATCATCGGCACACCCGTGCGGGCACTGGCCTGAGCCGCGGCCACGTCGCCATGCCCGTCTTGCGCGCACACGCCGATGACGCCGATGGGAGACATGAAGATTGGTGATTTCCAGCGCTTTCCCCACAGCTCGACCGAGAGGTCTCGCTCGGTGGCGCCGACGAGCATCCGTGGCACGAGTCCCCACTGGGAGAACGCGGCGACGTTGGCGCGCTGGGTGTGCTCGTCACCGGCACCCCCGGCGACGTAGGACAGCACCGACGGAGCAAGTGCGCTCTGCGCCTTGGCTTCCCAATCGGCGTAGGCCATCGGCAGGGAGGGTACGACGCCCTGGAGACCCTTGGCGTAGATCTCGTTCTGAAAGTCGCCGAAGCTCATGATCGCGTCCTTGATCGTCGGGTCAGGGGATGAGTATGGTCGAGCCGTGGGTCGTGCGGGCCTCCAGCGCCCGATGGGCGTCGGCGGCGTCTCGAAGCGGGTAGGTCTCGCCGACGGTGACGGTGATCATGCCCGAACCGACGGCATCGAAGAGTTCACCGGCGCGCCAGGCGAATTCGTCGGGTGTTCGGTTGAAGTGGGTACGGTACGGACGCGTCAGATAGACCGATCCGGCGGCGTTGAGCCGCTGAGGGTCCACTGGAGGCACCGCGCCGCTGGCGGCGCCGAACAACGCCAGGGTGCCGCGAATCGCCAGGCTGGACAGGCTCGCGTCGAAGGTCGACTTCCCGACGCCGTCGTACACCGCGGCCACCCCCTGACCGTCGGTGAGGTCGCGGATCCGGTCACCGAACTCCTTGGCGTCGGAGGGATAGTCCAGCACGTGGACCGCTCCCGCGTTCCTGGACATCTCGGCCTTCTTGGGAGTGGAGACGGTGGTGATGACGCGGGCGCCCTTGGCGGTGGCCCACTGCGTCAGGATGAGTCCGACCCCGCCGGCCCCGGCGTGCACCAGCACGGTGTCGCCGGGCTTGACCACGTACACCGAGTTGATCAACAGATGCGACGTCTCGCCCTTGAGCAGGGAGGAGGCCGCCACCTCTGGGCTGATACCGTCGGGAACGTGCGCGGTCAAATCGACGTTGGCCACGCAGTATTCGGCGTAGGTGCCATCGGTGTCGGCGGTCGCGACCCGTTGGCCGACGGAGAATCCGGTGACGTCCTCACCGAGGGCCTCGACGACGCCGCATACCTCGCACCCCAGGATGAACGGCAGGGCGTGGGGGTACATCCCGGTGCGGAAGTAGGTGTCGATGAAGTTGACGCCGATGGCCTCGGTGCGCAGCAGCACCTGTCGTGGGCCCGGTGTGGGCGTCGGAAGCTCGACGTAGGTGAGCACCTCCGGCCCACCGTTGGCGGAGATCTGGACGGCATGCATGGTGGTGTCCTATCCGTCGATGGTGATCTTGAAGATGAGCTGAGTCAAGGAGCCGAATGATCCACGGCCCCCGATGAACAGGCGCTTGACGTCGTAACCCGCGACGTCCTTCATGGTCTCGGCGCCGAAGCGCGCTGGCGCGTGCCCGTCGACGACTGCCACGTCGACGCCGAGCAGAGCGTGTCGGAGGTGGGTGCGTTCACTGCCCGTGGCCGTGGCGACCACCTCGCCGACGGTGCGGTGGCCCCCGCTGGCGGGGATCGCGGCGCAGCTCACTCGACGCTCGGCCAGGTGGCGGTTGACCTGTTCGACCGTGGCGTCGGCGCCCACGACCAAGCTGAGGTTGCCCAGGTTGACCGAGATGTCGGTGACTTGCCCGGTGGTCAGCGGGAGGCTCGGGTCCTCGGCGAGGCGGCCGGCGACGGCATCGCCCACCGCAGCGCCAAACCTGCCGGCGTCGGGCTCGTCGGCCGACCGGTCGGGCAGCATGACGCCGGGGTTGAGCAGCCCGGCGGGGTCGAGCGCGTCCTTGATGGCCCGCTGCACGGCGATCTCGGTCGGGGTGAAGCGCTTGGTCATGAACGGAATCTTCTCGGTGCCGACCCCGTGCTCACCGGTGATGGTCCCACCCAATCGCAGTGCGGCGGCGATGATCTCGTCGTTGGCGGCAGCCAAGGCGGCCGCGGCCCGGGGGTTGTCCGGGTCGAAGAAGCTCGTCGGGTGCAGGTCGCCGTCGCCGGCGTGTCCGGTGACGGCGATGAAGGTCAGCCCGTCGCGGTGACGCTCTGCGGTGGCTGCGATCGCGTCCTGCATCTCGGGGATGCGGTCGCGCGGGACCGTGACGTCGCCGATGAAGAATCCCATGCCGCTCTGCGCGACCGCGACCGGCAGGTTGAGGCGACCGTGCCACAAGGCCGTGCGGTCCACGTCCTCCTCCGCGACGCGGACCTCCGCGGCCCGTTCGCGAAGGAGCTTCTCGACCGCTGCCTGGTCGCGGCGAACCTCCTCGGCGGTCCCGTCCACGTCGATGAGGACGACGGCCGCGGCGTCGAGTGGGTAGCCGGTGTCGTAGAGCTGTTGCAGGCCGGCGATCCCGGCGTGGTCGAGCCATTCCACCGCGGCAGGCACCACCCCGCTGGCAATGATCGCGGCGATGGTGTCGGCGGCGTCCCGGGCGGTGCGGAACGCACCCATCAGGCTGTGGGTGACCTCCGCGACGGGCCGCAGGGCGACGATCACCTCCGTGACGATGCCGAGCGTGCCCTCGGATCCGATGATCAGCCCGAGGAGATCGGGGCCGTCGTCGTCGGCGTTCAACGTGGCGGTGGAGCCGTCGGGCAGCACGACGTCGACGGAGAGGATGTGGTTGTAGGTCACGCCGTACTTCAAGGCGTGTGGGCCACCGGCATTTTCGATGACGTTGCCGCCCACCGTGCACAGGTGCGCGGACACCGGGTCCGGCGAGAAGCACAGCCCGTGCGGCGCGACGCGCTCCTGCAGATCGAAGTTGACCACCCCTGGCTCCACCCGGGCGCGACGCCCGGCGACGTCGACCTCCAGGATCTGGTCGAGACCGGACAGGTCCAGCAGCACACGCCCGGCGCCCGGCATCATGCCGCCCGAGCAGTTGGAGGCGCCGCCGCGCGGGACGACGGGGATGCCGAACTGCGACGCGGCCTTCATGATCGCGGCGATCTGGTCGCGGCTGCGTGGGCGCAGGAGCAGGTCGGCAGTGGCGCCGACGCCCCAGAAGTCGTGGCCACGTTCGGTCAGGGTGGCCGGGTCGGTGACGACGTCCCCGAAGGCGGCCACGGCCGCGGTGAAGTCGACGAAAGATGAGGTGTGAGAGGCGGTTTCGTTGCTGGTCATGTGATTGCCTGTCGTGCA
>Ga0209051_1001706_pt1 | contig 17565 bp, 17 predicted proteins | sample AraplaCvi_mMS_r2_2_FD_184286 | JGI IMG/M metagenome (GOLD analysis project Ga0209051, IMG submission 184286) | Arabidopsis root microbial communities from North Carolina, USA - plate scrape MF_Cvi_mMS_r2 (SPAdes) (version 2) | ecosystem: Host-associated > Plants > Roots > Endosphere | place...
GAGAGCGCGGGTGTAGGGATGCTTTGCGCGGTGGAAGATGTCACCTGTTGTCCCGGTCTCCACCTCTTCACCGCGGTACATCACGACGGTCCGGTCGGCGATTTCGGCAACGACGCCCATGTCGTGTGTAATGAAGAGGACCGAGGTTTTCTGTTCGTCCTGCAGCATCTTGATGAGATCGAGGATCTGCCCCTGGATGGTTACGTCGAGCGCTGTCGTCGGCTCGTCGGCGATGAGGAGTTTCGGCCGGGAGGCAAGCGCCATGGCAATCATCACGCGTTGGCGCATGCCGCCCGAAAAACGATGCGGATACTCGTCGAAACGGGAGGCCGCGGACGGGATGCGAACCTTTTCCAGCAGGCGGATCGTCTCCGACCTGGCCTCTGCCTTTGACATCGCCCTGTGGCACAGCAATGCCTCCGAGATCTGATCGCCGATGGTAAAGAGCGGATTGAGGCTCGTCATCGGCTCCTGGAAGATCATCGAGACATCGTTGCCGCGCACCTTGCGCATCTCGTCTTCGGAAAGGGACAAGAGGTCACGGCCATCAAGCATGACCTTGCCCTCGATACGGCTTGAGTCCGCCTGCAGGAGCCGCATGATCGAGAGTGACGTCACACTCTTTCCCGAACCGCTCTCGCCGACGATGGCGACCGTCTCTCCAGGTGCCACAGAGAAGGAAACATTCCGCACGACCGGTTTCCAGCCACCATCCACCAGAAACGAGGTGGTCAGGTTCTGAACGGACAGAACCGGGTTAGCGGGTCGCGCAACGCTAGTCTCTGTGACACTCATTTTTGTTCCTTTCCTTTATCCCTTGCCGCCTGCCGATTCTCAGTCCGGCCAGCGCAACATCCCGTCGAAGCGGTGTCTGCTGCGGTTTTCGAACGGGGTGGCGATGATCTCGTTCGAGGCGCGGGCTCTGTCGAGTTCTTCGCTCAGCCGGGCGGCGACGATCTTTTCCTGGCCAGGATGCAGGTTGCAAGGATCGAGATAGAAATGCTGATGCTCGACCTCGTGGTCGCGTACGATGACTGGCTGGTCGCCGCGCGACAGTGCCGTGGCCAGATCCCATGCGGTGATGTGCGCCTCGCTTGGCGACAGCACGACCCGCAGGCGGTCGAGCGGATTGTTCGTCGGATCAGGTTCGATGAGGGCCGTCACGCCCGGGCGGCCATCCAGCGTTTCCTTCCAGAGCTTGAGATAGCCTGTCTCACGTTCGCGAATTCCAGCGTGATCGCGCTTTTCCCACGCTTCCAGCGCAGCCATGACGCCATAGATGCTTTCCTTGCCAACCTTCATGCCGCGACCGATCCCCATGTTCTGAAGGAAGGCGCTGCGGACCAGTTCCTTCTTGCCGGCAACGATGCCGGAGGTCGGACCGCCGAGGAACTTGTGGCCGGAATAAAGGGCGATATCGGCCCCTTGTGCAAGAAACAGCCTGAGGTCGTATTCGGAAGCTGCGTCGACGATGACCGGAACGCCCCTGGCGTGAGCGATCTCGACGAACTCGCTGAGATGCAGCAGGCCATAGTCGACGACATGATGGGACACGACATAGACGGCCGCCGCGGTCTTTTCGGTGATGGCATTTTCCATGTGAAAGCGATGCGTCGATGTTGCCTGCCCGATCAGCACGACTTTGCCGCCGGCAAGTCGGATGGCCTGATCGACGGGCGCGCCGTAGCTCACGACATGACCCATCTGCACGAGGACTTCGTTCTTCTCGAGCGTCACATCGGGCAGTTTTTCGATGGCGAGGAGATTGTTGCCGGTGATTGCACCGGCGACAGCAAGGCTGATGCCAGCGGAGCACGACGCCGTGACAAAGCCTGCTTCGGCGCCGGTCAGCCTGGCGATGACCTTGCTTGCCATGCGCTGCAGGTCATTGATTTCGACAAATTGCGGCAGGATTGCTTCCATCGCCTGGATTGCTTGCGGAACGACGATCGAGGCGCCGAGGCTGGTCATCGTACCGGATACGTTGATGACCGGGCGCAAGCCGATCGTGGTGCGGATATCATCGGACATTCTAGTTCTCCAAAGTGGCGGCGGCTTGCGAATTGCCATCGACAGTTATGCCATAGTAATGTAATAGCGTCCCGTAATCAGACGAGGAACGTTGAAATTGGACACCAAGCCCTCCTCCGCAACTCAGATTGACGAGACGGTATCGGTTGACGAGGCGGACGCCAAAGGCGCGCGGCGCTCTCGGGTGAGCGGCATCGATCGTGCCTTGCAGGTTATCGATTATCTGTACGAGACCGGTTCCCCGGCCGGAGCCTACGCGATTGCCAAGGCCGTCCGGGCACCGCTCTCCACGGTCTATGTCATCATTGACGACCTGGTCGAGAAGAACATGCTGGCACGCAATTCCGACGGATCGATCTGGCTGGGTTCGCGCCTCTATCATTACGGTCTCGCCTATGCGCGGTCGCTGGATTTCATGAGTGTTGCCACGCATGAAATGCACGATCTTTGCCGCCAGGCGGGCGAAACCGTGCAGGTCTGCGGTCGCGACGGCGACTACATGCTGGTCCTTGCGATGGCGGACGGTCCGAGCCACTTCCAGGTCGCCTCGCGGGTCGGGACGCGCGTGCCATTGAACTGGACTGCATCCGGCAGACTTCTTGTCGGTCACCTGCCGGAGAGCGAGCGGGTGGACCTGTTCAGGCGCTGCGCCCGCACCTCGCCGACCGGACGCGCCGAAATCGATGCGGCAACGCTCTCTGACGCAGCCGGAAAGGCGTTTGCGGAGCGGCTGTCGATCCAGGTCGCCGAGTCGGACTACGCGGTTGCCTGCATTGCCTCGCCGGTCTGCGACCGCGAGGGACAGTGCGTTGCGACCATCTCGATCGTGCTGCCGGAACAGAAGGTCCTGTCCGACGAGAGCCGCTACACCGAACAGGTGCGGGCTTCGGCGCAGCGGATCGAAAAATTGATGGGTTGGCGCAATCACTGATCAGGGTCTCCTCAATCGTTCAGCGAGACGATCGCCTCGATCTCGACGGTGATGTTGCCGGGCAGTGATCCGAAGCCGACGGCCGAGCGAGCGTGCTGGCCGGCCTCCCCGAAAATTTCGATAAACAGATCCGAGCATCCGTTGATGACGCTTGGATGGTTTTCGAAGTGCGGCACGGCGTTGACCATGCCAAGCAGCTTGACGACCCGCTTTACCCTGGAGAGGTCGCCGAGAGCGTCATGCATGACGGCGAGCAGATTGATGCCGGTAAGCCGTGCATGCTGGTAGGCCTCTTCCGTACTGACATCGCTGCCGACCTTGCCGGCATGGAGATGACCATCCGCCTCCCGCGGGCCCTGGCCCGACAGGTAGAGAATATTGCCCTCGCGGACGTGGGTGATGAAGTTGGCGATCGGCGGTGGCGCTGATGGCAGGGTAATGCCGAGCGCCGCGAGGCGCTCATAGGGCGTTTGCACCGCTGCCGCGGCCTTTGCTGGTGACGTGTTCACGTCTGCTCCTATCATGCGGGTTTTGACCTTCCGCTCAACGCCACGAATAGCCGTGACTGTGGCGGACAAGCTTGCGGGCACGCGGAATATAGCGGCTGGCGGTGGTCGCCTCCGATCCGATCACCGCGTAGCGCGGTTCGAACAGCTTCTGCAGGCGGGAAACATCGCCATTGGAGTCGGTGGCTTCGAGATCGGCGTCGATGAGGTCGAAGATGGTGAAATCCGCCCTCTGGCCGACGGAAAGACGGTTTTCCATCGACAGTTTGATCACCGAGGCCGGCGCGTGGGTCACTGCTTCCACGACCTTGTCGAAAGGCATGCCGACGGAGAGGAGCTTCGACATTGTCGTTGCCAGGTCCCAGACCGGGAAGTTCATAGAGTGACCGTGGAGGTCGGTCGAGATCGAGAACGGCAGGAGGCCACGCGCAATCGCTGCTTCTGCCACCTTGAAGGAGAAGGACGCCCCACCATGACCGATGTCGAGGCGAATGCCTTCGCCAGCGCAACGCTCGGCGAGATTGAAAAGGTCCTCGTCCTCCATGATGCTCGAGCCCGCCTTGCCGTTGAAGCAATGGGTCACGACGTCGCCGGGGCCGAGGATCTCTAGCACCTCGTCGTAGAGCGCGGGCGGCTCGCCGACATGCACCATCATCGGAATCTTCAGGATCTTTGCGATCTTCTTGCCGAGCTTGACGGGTGTCACGCCCCAGGAGCCGGTGATGACATGGCTCGCACGCACTTTCAGGCCGACGATGTGCTCGCTGTTCTGCGCATAGCACTCGAGAATGCGGTCGAGATCGATGTCGCGAATATCGCGAAGCTCAGCGACGCGATTGCAGGCGACAAGGCCGATCGAGCCGAGATTGAGGAACGCCTTGATACGCTCTTTCGACGGCTCGATGATGTATTCGCGGAAGCCGTGGAAGTTGGCTTCGCCGGCCGAACCAGCATCAACGAGAGTCGTGACGCCCCGCTCGGCACCGCATTCCGACGGGCGGATCGAGATGTCGGTGCCGCCGTGCCAGATATGGACGTGGAGGTCTACCCAGCCGGGTGAAATCCAGGCGCCTTTCGCATCGATGCGAGAGGCATCCGCAGGGGCTGCAAGCGACGGGCCGATTGCAGAAATCTTTCCATCGGCGCCGACAAGGATATCCGTCGTGCCGGATGGTGCAGCGCCACCAAAAGCCATTGGCTTCACGTTGGTGATGAGAAGCGGCTTGCCCGCTGTTTCACCGGTCATTCTAGAGGTCCTTTCGAAGTCTTGGGTCGAGCATGTCCCGTAGACCGTCGCCGACCATTTGCAGCGACAGCACGGAGAGGATGATGGCGAAGCCCGGGAAGTAGGTCATCCAGTCGGCCTGGCCGATATACTGACGGCCGGCTGCGATCATGGTTCCCCAGGTCGGGATTTCGGGGCTGACGCCGAGGCCGAGGAAGGAAAGACCGGCTTCGGCAAGCATGGCGCTGGCAAAAAGGAAAGTCCCTTGTACCAGGATCGGCGACAGCAGGTTTCTAAGCACGTGCCGCGTCATGATGTGGAAGGTGGAAATGCCGAGCGCCTGCGCCGCTTCGACATAGGGGAGCTCGCGGATCACCAGGGTCGAGGCGCGAACGATGCGCGCCAGACGCGGCGAGTAGACGATCGACAGGGCAACGATGACAGTGGTGAGCGACGGCCCGAGCGCGGCGACAAGCGCGATCGCCAGAAGAATGTCGGGAAAGGACATCATGGCGTCGATCAGCCGGGCAATCGGCGTGTCGAGTTTCTTGAAGAAGCCGGCGAGCAGTCCGAGCGTGACGCCGATCAAGGCGGAGAGCGCAACAACGGCCACCCCGACCAGGAGCGAGAGCCTGCCGGCATAGATCGTCCGCGAGAACACATCACGGCCGAACTCATCGGTGCCGAACCACCACAGCTCACTAGGCGCCTTGAGCCGGTTGACGATCGAAAGCTTCGAGGGCGAGTAAGGCGCAATCCAGGGGGCGAGCGCCGCCAGAAGCACGAAGATGGTCAGGACGAGGATGCCGGCGGCGACCGTCTTGCGTTTGAGGAGGCGGCGAAGAAATTTGCTGCGCTCGCTGGATGGGGTTCTCTCGGTTGTGGTTGCGATATCGGCCATCAGTAGCGCACCCTTGGATCGACCAGCAGATAGAGCATGTCGATCGCGAAATTGATGAGGACGTAGAGGCCGGCAATCACCAGCAACGCGCCCTGGATGACGGGATAGTCGCGTCTGAGAACGGCAGAGACGACAAGATTGCCAACGCCAGGCAGGCCAAACACGGTCTCGGTCACCACGGCGCCGGAGATCAGCACGGCTGCGGTGAGCCCGAGAACGGTCAGGATCGGGATCAGTGCATTCTTCAGTGCGTGCTTGAGCACGACCTTGCGTTCGACCAGTCCCTTGGCTCTTGCGGTACGGATATAGTCGTCGCCCAGCACGTCGAGCATCGAGGCGCGGGTAAAGCGCAGGATCAGTGCGGAGGAGACGAGACCGAGTGCGAAGGCCGGCAATGTCAGATGGTACATGCGTTCAAAAAAGGACGCGCCGGGACCGCCATAGCCCGAGACAGGAAAGGCGTTCAGGCGCACGGCAAAGAACTGCATGAGAATGAGGCCGAGCCAGAAGCTCGGGATGCTCGCAGCCAGCATGGCGATGGTGGTCGACAACTGGTCGATAAAGGAGCCGCGCCGATATGCGGCATAGATGCCGATCGGCAGCGCGATGACACTTGCGATCACGAGCGAGAAGATCGTCAGGAAGAGGGTCGGCTCCGCGCGCTCGAGAAGCGCCGACGTGACCGGCATGTTGAGGAAGATCGACTGGCCGAGGTCTCCCTTCAGGAGCTGGCCGATATAGAAGAAGTACTGGACGACGATCGACTGCTCGAGACCCAGCCGGGCGCGTAGGTCGGCAACGTCCTGGGTCGTTGCATCGGGGCCGAGCATGACTGCGGCCGGATCGCCGGGTGTGACGCGCACGATCACGAAGACAATCGTGACGACGAGAAACATCACAACGATCATGCCGAAGAGGCGCTGGAGGATGTAGCGTATCATGGAAAACGGCTCCTATGTCCGCTGGAGCGGGATCATGGACGGATACCGGCCTCACGGCCGGCACCCGCCGCGCTTTCGGCCTACTTCTTGATCGACGCGTTCCAGAAATATGGCCAGGGCGCGGGATCGACACCCTGAAGCTTTGTCGACATGGCCGAGACGGCATTGAAGTCGCCAATCTTCATGAACGGCACTTCGTCGTACATCGTCTTCTGGACATTGGCCCAGAGCTCGACGCGCTTCTTTGGATCCACTTCTGTCGTGAAGGCATCGACGACACTCTTGCGCGCCGGTGTATCCCACCAGCCGGGCGAACTCGGGGACAAGGAGCCGATGAGAGCCGGTTCTGGAAGGAACGGGCTATGGCTGATATAGATGTCCCACAGCCCCTTGTCGGTTCGGCGCTGTGTCAGCGTCGCCCAGTCGACGACCTGCAGGTCGACCGCAAAACCGGCAAGCTTCAGGTATTCGGCCGCGACCTGGGCCATCTTGTAGTGAAACTCGTACTGGCGGCTGGTGAGGATGCGGATCGGCTCCCCGTTGTAGCCGGCCTCCTTGGCAGCTTTTGCGGCGCCCTCAGGATCGGCAACATTGTAGTTTCCCTTGACACCGGCATCCGTGCTCCAGGCGAACTTGCTTGGGTAAATATTGCCGTCGGCCGTGTAGAAGTCCGTACCGCCGAAGGCTGCCGCCATCATGTCTTCCATGCTGAGTGCCTGGCGGACCGCCTTGCGGATCGCGACGTCTTTCGTGACGCCGGCAGCGGTGTTGAAGACGAAGACCGGATAGCCGAATGGCTTCAGCAGCAGAGGCTGGGTTGCCGTCGACGCCTTCAGCTTGTCGAAGGATTCGACCGGCAGTGAATCGATGTAGTCGTACTGGCCGGAGACAGCCGCCTCGACACGGGTATTCGCATCGGGTACGGGCACGAAGCGGATTTCGTCGAGATACTGGTGGCGGGCGCCGCCGTAACCGTCGCTCTCGCCGGAGCGTGGCTTGTAGTCGTTGTAGCGGACCAGCTGAATATACTGGTCAGCCTTGCGCTCCTTCAGCATGTAGGGCCCGGTGCCGATGAACTCGCTCATCGTGTCGGCCTGCTTTTCCGCAGGAATGATGATCGCCGCGGAATTGTTGAAGGCAAGCAGCGAGACCAGCGGCGCGTAAGGCTGCTTCAGCTTGATGGTAACGGTTGACGGGTCGGTCGCAGTGATCGACTCGATGAAGGCCGCAGCCTGTTTGCCACGCGAGGCAAGCTTGGTCCAACGGTTGAGGGAGGCCACGACGTCATCGGATGCCATGTCGCTTCCGTCGTGAAACTTGACGCCGGTGCGCAGCTTGATCGTGTAGGTCTTGCCGTCGGCGCTGACCTCGGGAAGCGCCTCTGCCAGGAGCGGCGTCACGGCCCAGTTCTTGTCGAAAGTGTAGAGCGTTTCGAAGATGTGCTGGGTGACAATGCCGACGAGGTCGGCCGTCGATGTCATCGGATCGAGTGTCGGTGGTTCGCCGATCGTCGCGACGTTGATCACACCTCCTTTTTCCTGCGCCAGCAAAAGGGACGGCGCTGCGATCAGCGCCGTCGTGACGAGGAATGCGAGCTTCAATCTCATATCTAACTCCCGATTTGTTCCACAATTATGTTATATGAACTTTTATAAAAGAATACATGGCAAGACAGTCCTGTCAATGCAGGATCGTCTCGTCTGATCTCGTCTGCTCTGGGAAGCCGGCCACGCTGTCGGCAAAGGGTGCTGCAAAATCTTAGCACCACCTGAAATTATATAGGGCGAGTCGCCTTATGGTTGCTGGCGCCAACAGGGCTTTGCCCCTTACTGTGCGGTCGAGGCCTCTGTTTGAGGGGAATTTGATGTCAATCGAAGCCCGACATGCATTGATAGCCAAGGCATTCAGCCGCGTCAGGCAGGCCGGATGCCCGCTGGAGACATCCGAGGAATTCGAGGGCTGGCTGGGACAATGGGCTCGGGGCGACATCGATATCCAAACGCTTCGGAAACGCTACGTCGAATTGCTGCAGACCCGGGATGCTGCCTGGAGAGAGAGGCACGTGCTGGTTGATTGAATGCTTCTGAGGACCTGGAGGAGGGGACTTTGATGAGTGATCGGGCGATGGGTTACCTGGTTGCGGCGGAGGTATGTGCCTTGTTCTGGATCGCTGTTGCGATGCTGACGCTCGGCGCGGCTTAGGTCTGACTGACGGGCCGAGGCCGGTTGAATGACGGCTCCGGCTGTCGTTCGTGTTTCTATTCGGCTCTAGGCCGCCTGCGTTGCGGCGCGAGCGGAAAGCTTGGAATTTTGCAGGCGCTCGGCAACGACATATTGTGCCGCAAGCCCGGCTGCAAGGGTGGCCGCCTCGAGGAGCAGCGGGAACTGATAGGCCTCCCGAAGAACCTGCAAGGCGATGCAGATCAACGAGCCCCAGGCAAAAACCGCAAGCCCCTGTTTTCCGAGGAGGGTGACGGCGCCAAGCCGTTCTTCTGCAGCAATCCGAGCACAGATCGGCAACTGCGAGACGACGTAGGCGAGAGCCAGGATGTGGAGCAGGCGAGGAAGCGGAAGGGTAGCCTTGTCGAAGCCAACGAGGAACGCCGGATGGTTGCCCCAGTTCGTCAACTCGTAGTGCTGCCCCACGATCACGAAAAGCGAGAAGACGAGGTAGGTAAGCGATGCCGCCATCAGCGTCGGGTTGTATCCGACGAAAGTCTCCTGTTTCTTCGATGCCATGCCCGCGCACAGACCGACGCAGTAAATGAGCTGCCACGAGAATGGATTGAGGAACCACATCCCTTCCGTCGGGAAGTTTGGAAGATTGATATTGAAGTAGCCTGCAGCGCCCCAGATGCTGACAGACACCGCAATCAGCGCCGGACGACTGATCGAGCCGATTGCCAGAAAGATCGGTGTTGCTGCAAGCAGCACGATATAAAGGGGCAGGATGTTAAAATAGCCGAGCTGGTGGGTCATCGCCACGAAACCGGCTGCGGTTTTCCAGGGCGCTTCCAGGTAGGAACCGAGGTTGACACGGTCCGACAGCGCGCCGGTCGCAAGGAAATGATGGCCGGTCATGAGGATTGCGACCGCGAGCCCGGTTGTCGCGAGATGCACACCATAGAGATGTCGTGCACGGCGCAGAATGCGCCCGGTCGCCACCACAACGTCCCGCCCAAAGGCACTCGAATAGGCGAGCCCGGCTGACATGCCCGACATCAGCACAAAGGCCTCTGCGGCATCGGAAAAGCCGAAGTTCTTCGACGTTAACCCTTCGAGAAAATTGCCGGGCACATGATTGATGAAGATCATGATCAAGGCGATTCCCCTGAAGAAATCGAGACGCAGATCACGGCCGGCCGATTGGGAGGCAGGATGAGGCATTGCTAAATTGTTCCGACGATTCGTTGCGGATGTGACGATGAGGCAAACTTTAGTCAGCCCCACCTGAAGCCCAGATGAACGTATGGTTCATGTTGTTATCCGCCTTGCGCTGACCGATGCCTGTCCGAGATATTGCTATTGTTCAACCCGCGCCTGCGCTGTTAACTGAATATTCAGCATGTCGCTGCGCGGGTGAGGAGGTTCTTGATGCCTCGATGTAAATCTGCGGAGTTGAGTCTTTCAGGCAATCTACGAGGCCAGGGAACATGAGCCTACCTTTTCATGAGACAGCGCTGGGGCGCGAGTTCGATCTTTTCGCCAATGAACTGGCGACGCTGCCACGGTCACCTGATGTCACCGCGCTGGAACTGCGTTTTGCGCTGTTGCGGGAAGCTGTCGCCATGCAGCTGGCAGAGCCTGGCCGGTTCACCTACGCATTGCCGGCGTCGCTGTTTGATGCCTGACTTTGCATTCTTTCACGGCACGCTCTGGGCGCATCGCCGGGATTTCGACGTACATCATCGAACGACCGGGAGAGGTTGAACTGAGGCATGAGAACCGATTTGCCCGAACCGACCGGCCTTGCGATCGATCCTGAATTTTTCAAACTGCTCACGGGCAGCTTTCTCCGGCTGGTTGGAAGGCCGCTTCTGGAACTGGGCAATGGACAAAGCTTTGGGCCCGACTGGCTATACCGCAGTACGTCGACCGTCATCCTTGCCCATGATACCGCGCCTGATCCGCGATTTGTCTACGCCAATATCGCCGCACAGCGGCGGTTCGAATATGCGTGGGACGAATTCATCGGGATGCCCTCGCGATTGTCTGCGGAAGCGCCGGACCGGGCGGAACGCCAGTCGCTTCTCGAGGCCGTCGAGCGTCAGGGGTTCATCGCTGACTACCGGGGTATTCGGGTCAAGAAATCAGGAAAACGCTTCTGGATGGAGCATGGTGTGGTCTGGCAACTCATCGATGAGGCTGGCGATAGACATGGTCAGGCAGCAGCGTTTTCGAGCTGGGCCGACCTGTAGGGTGGGTGGGAGATAAACGACGGGCATTCGGGAGCGTTAGAGACCCCGAACGGATTGCAGCCCTTGCTCACCGTGCGCATCGGCCCGTTCGTTTCCGGTGATGCCGGGCATGTCCCTTGCACGACGTGATCTTGATAAGGGGATTGTGCCGACGTTCCCGCTTGAGGCTCATCCAAAGCTCGGCATCGGCGAGTTTCCGATCTCGCGCCCTTTGGTCGGCTCGCAGTTTTCTCCAGCCATTGTTCCTTCCGATCGGACGTTCGAACCGCGCACTGCGACGACCTAACCCGACCAGATCATGACTGACTGTCCGGCATCCCGCCGATTGGCCCAGCTTGCAGCATTGAGCATCGCGAGCAAGTAAGCAGACAGCCTATCGCCGGACAATCACGCGGGTGCCCGGCTGGACCATGTCGTAGAGCTCCTCGACATCTTCACGGTACATGCGAAAGCAGCCGCTCGAGGCGTTCGTGCCGATGGACCGCGGATCGTTGGTACCATGAATGCGAAGCAGGCCGTCGGCGAGATAGATAGCCCGCGTGCCAAGCGGATTGGACGGACCAGGCTGAACGACGGCAGGAAGTCTCGGATTCTTGCGCCGCATGTCCGGCGTCGGTCGCCACACGGGGTGCTTGGTCTTCGATGTCACGCGCGTCGTGCCGAACCATTGCTTGCCTTGGCGGCCGACGGCGATCGGATAGACCAGCTGTTCGCCTCTCGGGGTGGTGTAGACAAGCGTATGCTCGCGAGTTGCAATCTCGATCGTGCCGGTTGCCCGCCTCGTCTGGGTTCGACGCTCGGGCAGCGGCTCTCCATAATAGGGAGGTGGCATGTAAGGGTTGTAGTACCCGTCATCGCCGTAGACGTCGTAGTCGTCATATGGCCCGTAGATCTGGGCGCCCGACTGGCACACAGACAGCAAAAAAGCTGCTGCAACAAGAATCAGAAACTTCATTTTTGCTATCCGCCCGTTTGAGTACAAGTTAGCCGGGAATTCTGTGGCGGCATTGAGGCATCCGAGCCTCCGGGGTTCAGTGTAGTCCAGAGGAGGAAAGCTGAAATCCCGGAATTTCCGGCCGATAGCCGGGACATACTTCAAAATTCGACGCGGATCCCGGTCGATCCGTGTTCTCGCTGTTTCGAGACGACGGGCGCAGATGATTGATACTGATGAGGCCGCGGTAAAACTGGCCGGCCGCTCGCATTCAGGTAGTTTTGTGGCGACGATGCAACTATCGGTCCCGGCGCACTGCGGCAGACGACGTCGATATTTGAGGAACACTCAGAATAACGTCGTCCCGTGCGAATGCGGACAGTCTGTCTGGGACCTGTCACTGGAAGAGTGCTTTGCGCTTAACACCTGGTTATCCGACATATGGCATGGGCTGGCGGCGGGCGTGGTTTGAGGTCGTCATTCGTCTTCTTTTGGCTCAGTCTGAGAGGCGAAAGAGCCAAAAAGACACGGGGTTGCAGTCGATTGCTGCATCCATGCGAGATGTCCCCAAGCCAGAAGGAGCACAGGTGTCCAAAAGCAACCTCCCCATCAGGCGACGGCCGATCCCTGGACTCCTGTCGATGCTGCGCGGCGGCGCTCTCGGCATTGGCGTGACCAGCTGCCTCGTTAACATCCTGGCGCTTACGGGCTCGCTTTTCATGTTGCAGGTCTACGATCGGGTCATTCCCAGCCGGAGCCTGCCGACCCTGATCGGACTGATGGCAATCGTTGTCACGCTGTTCGCCTTCCAGTGGCTGCTTGACCTCACACGCTCGCTTTTGCTCGGGCAGGTCGGGCGAACCGTCGACGAGCGCTTTGCGGGCCGAGCCTTTTCCGCGGTCGCGCTCGCCGCATCGAGAAAGCCAACTCAAGATGCGGGTGTCCAGTCGATCCGCGATATCGATACTGTACGCGGCTTTTTGTCAGGCCCCGGCCCAGGAGCTCTTTTCGATCTCCCGTGGATGCCATTCTATCTTGCCTTGTGCTTCCTATTCCACACCTGGATTGGTGTGACCGCAGCGACAGGCGCCCTTGTTCTGACGGGCCTGGCGTGCATGGCCGAACTCAAATCCAGGAAACCGATCGCTGAGACGGCCACCCTCCTTGCCGAGCGGATGGATTTTGCCGACGCCGTCAGGCGTAATTCGGAAGCGGTGGTCGCCATGGGTTTTGCAGCCAGGCTCTCGACACGGTGGGCCAGGCTCAATCAGCGTCACCTTGACAGTCACCTGCAAAGCTCGACCCTCATCAATACGCTTTCGACGCTCTCGCGATCGGCGCGGATGTTTCTTCAGTCAGCGGTGCTTGCGGTCGGTGCGGTCCTGGTCATTCGCCAGGAAGCGACGGGAGGTATCATGATCGCGAGCTCCATTCTCGTCAGTCGAGCACTTGCACCGATCGAACTTGCCATTGCGCATTGGCGAGGATTTGCCGCAGCCCGACACGCCTGGTCACGCTTGAACCAGGAGGCACCCGACGCCGACGACGCCGGACATGACGTCGAGCTGCCTGCGCCCAAGGGCTCGCTGACGGTCACCAATCTCCACCTCGGCGCACCGGGGTCAAAGGCCCCGATCATTCGCGGCCTGTCATTCGATGTGCATGCCGGCGAAGCGATCGGCATTGTCGGCCCGAGCGCGTCGGGAAAGTCATCACTGGCACGGGGGATCGTCGGTCTGTGGCCAGCCTTTGCCGGCGACGTCAGGCTTGACAAGGCCTCGCTTGGGCAATGGTCACGAGCGGCACTTGGTCGACATATCGGCTACCTGCCGCAGGATGTCGCCTTGTTCGATGGGACGATCGCCGAAAACATCGCAAGGTTCGACCCGGACGCTCCTTCCGATCTGATCATTGCCGCCGCGCGAGCAGCTGGTGTCTACGACATGATCGTCGGGTTGCCGTTGGGATTCGACACGCAGATTGGCGAAAGGGGTGCTGTCCTGTCTGCAGGACAACGGCAGCGCATTGGTCTGGCAAGAGCACTTTATGCCGATCCGTTCCTGGTTGTCCTCGATGAACCGAACTCGAATCTCGATGCGGAAGGCGAACTTGCGCTTTCCCAGGCAATCGAGAACGTGCGCTCGCGCAAGGGTATCGTGCTGGTCATCGCCCACCGGAAAAGTGCGCTTGCCGGGGTCGACAAGGTCCTCGTTCTCGAAGGTGGACGCGCAAAGGCCTTCGGCCCGCCGCATGCGGTCCTCAACACGGCGCCAAAGTCGACGGCCGTTTCAGGTTCGTTCGTGAGGCTCTTGCGTGCGGGTGGGGAGTTGTCGTCATGATCAGGCTGTCTGCGACGTCACCCGAAAAAGCAATTCGCCGCCTCACAGTGCTTTCTCTGACAACAGCCATCGTTCTCGTCGGTGCGCTTGGCGGCCTGGCGTCCGCAATTCGTATCAATGGTGCGGTGATTGCAGGAGGAACGCTTGTCGTCGAAAGCTATGTGAAGCCGGTTCAACATCAGAAGGGTGGGACGGTCAGGCAGGTCTTCGTGCGCAACGGCGATCGCGTTGCCGCGGGACAGGTCGTCCTTCACCTCGACGATACGCAGACGAGAGCAAGCCTTGCGATCGTGTCGAGACGGTTAAAAGAGCTGGCAGCGCGATCGGCGCGCCTGGCAGCGGAGCGGGACGGCGTCGATGCAATCGCCTTTCCGGCAGCCCTTGGCGATGAAAACCCGGGCGAGGCTGTCGCACTGGAAAGGGGTGAGCAGAGGCTGTTCGATGACCGCCGCGCCTCCCTGCGGGGACGTACGGCGCAATTGCGGGAAAGGGTCAGCCAACTCAACCAGCAGGCCGAGGGATTGATCGCGCAGCAGGACGGCAAGCGCCGGGCAATCACCATTATTGAGAAGGAACTCGCCAGCCTGGAACCGCTTCTCAGGCAGGGTGTCATTCCCGCAACGCGCGTGTACGCCCTGCAGCGGGATGCAGCCGACCTGACCGGCGAGCTTGGCACCCTCATCGCGTCAAGTGCAGAAGTGAAAGGGAAGGTCGCGGAAACGGAGCTGCAGATCATTCAGGTGGGTGATGATCAAAGGAGCGAAGTCTCCGAGCAACTGAGGCAAGCGGAAAGCGACAGCAGCGAATTCGCAGAACGGCGTGTTGCAATAGAGGACGAACTTGATCACGTCGATATCAAGGCGCCGCAGGACGGCATCGTCCATCAACTGGCCGTTCACGCGACAGGCGCCGTGGTTGGACCTGGTGAAAAGATCATGCAGATCGTACCCGATCACGACGTGCTGACGCCGGAGCTTCGACTGGCGCCGCAGGATATCGATCAGGTGGCCGTCGGCAAGGAGGTGATCCTCCGGTTCTCTGCCTTCAGCTCGAGGACGACCCCCGAACTGCGGGGGCGGGTTGCCTCCATTGCGGCCGATCTGACGACGGACGCTCATTCGGGTCAACCCTACTACACCTTGCGTGTCGCTGTTCCCGGGACCGAATGGAAGAGGCTCGGGGAGCTATCACCTGTTGCCGGAATGCCGGTTGAAGCCTTCATCGAGACCGGCGATCGCACGGCACTGGCCTATCTTGCAAAACCGTTAACGGACCAGTTGGCGCGCGCATTTCGGGAGGAGTAGGCAACCGTTCTGGGAGGAGGAAACCCAATGACGCATGTCTTAATCCGAAGGAGTTGATAATGGCAAAGTCAGTACAGAACGCAGTCGGACAAACGCTCTATTACAGTGGTCCGTCGACAGCATGGTTTTCGGCGACCGGCTCGGGTCCGGTGTTGAACGGGACGGCGGGAAACGACTCCATTTGGGGCGACAGTTCGGTTAATGTCACAATGCAGGGTGGGACCGGCGACGATATCTATTACCTCTATTCCGGCATCAACCGGGTGGTTGAGGCTGCCGGCGCAGGTGTCGACACGATCAACACCTGGATGAGCTATACGCTGCCGGTCAACTTCGAAAACCTGACGGTGACTGGCAACGGACGCTACGCGTTCGGCAACGCAACGGACAACATCATTTCCGGTGCGTCGGGAAGCCAGACGATCGACGGGGGGGCCGGCAACGACGTCCTGATCGGGGGAGGCGGGGCTGATACCTTCCTCTTTACCCGTGGCCACGGCAGTGATCTGATCGTCGACTTCAGCAGCGACGATACCGTCAGGCTCAATGGCTACGGTCTTTCGTCGTTTGATCAGGTTCTGGCGCACACCACCCAGGAGGGTGCCAACCTGCGGCTGGATCTCGGCGGTGGCGAGAGCCTTGTCTTCGCCAACACGCAGGGTGCGGACCTCAAGGCGAGCCAGTTCCAGTTGACGCTTGACCGTTCCCATCTGGCGCTGAGCTTCGACGACGAGTTCAACAGCCTGTCGCTGCGCAGCGGCGGCCAGGGGACGTGGGATGCCAAATTCTGGTGGGCGCCGGAAAGCGGCAGCACGTTGACGGGCAACGGGGAGCTGCAGTGGTACATCAATCCGTCCTACGCGCCGACCGCCGCAGCAAATCCCTTCTCGATCCACAATGGCATCCTGACGATTTCGGCGGAGCCGGCATCGCAGGCGCTCCAGTCACAGATCAATGGCTACGACTATACGTCGGGCCTCCTGAATACCCACTCATCCTTTGCCCAGACCTACGGCTACTTCGAAATCAGGGCCGACATGCCAACGGAGCAGGGTGTCTGGCCTGCCTTCTGGCTTCTGCCGGAGGACGGGTCCTGGCCGCCTGAACTCGACGTGGTCGAGATGCGCGGACAGGAACCGAACGTCATCAACGCAACCGTCCACAGCGAACACGGCGGCGCACATACGATGACGTCCTTCCCGGTCAAGGTTCCAAGCACGGACGGGTTTCACACTTACGGCGTCCTGTGGGACGAGGATCATGTCACCTGGTATTTCGATGATGTCGCCGTCGCGCAGGCCGACACGCCAGAGGATATGCATGATCCGATGTACATGCTGGTCAACCTTGCGGTCGGGGGAGCTGCGGGAACGCCAAAGGATGGTCTGGCGCACGGCTCGGACATGCAGATCGACTATATCAGGGCCTACGCTCTGTCCGACAGTCCGGTGCCTGTCGCGGCCAGCACCAGCGACTGGCATATCTGAGCGGTAGTGACGTCGCGGGCGTTCGACGTCCCGCGGCGTCACCCTGTCCGGTCGGTCCTTGCAGGATCGAAAGCGGTTCCATTCACGGCGAGTTGATCGACGGCAGGAAGAACTCCACGTCCTTGCGAAGGCGGTCCTCCAGTCGCTCGATACGGTCGTGCCAAAACCTCTCCGCTTCGGGTGGGTCGGCCTCCCAGACGCGAACGGTCTGGTGATCGTCGTCAATCTTCACCCGTCTTTTTCCGCCGAGCCGGAGATATTCCTCAGCGAGCATGCGCCCTTCGGTGCTTTCCATTTTGGATCACATCCTTTCAGCTCCTGCGACAGAACTATCGCAAACATATAAACGCGCGGTCCCGGCCATCGTTCCGACAACGAAAAAGATTGAGCTACCCCAAAAGGAACGTTGCTATCACGGAAGGGAAATGTCTTTTCCAGTCGCAGGACCAGTCCGTTCGATTGCTCCGGTCAGTTCTTTTCCGGCGGCCTTGAGAAGGGCCGGCAGGATTCACGAACCGTCAGGCGGCCGGCAAGCACGATCTGTCGCG
>Ga0209051_1001712_pt1 | contig 17510 bp, 13 predicted proteins | sample AraplaCvi_mMS_r2_2_FD_184286 | JGI IMG/M metagenome (GOLD analysis project Ga0209051, IMG submission 184286) | Arabidopsis root microbial communities from North Carolina, USA - plate scrape MF_Cvi_mMS_r2 (SPAdes) (version 2) | ecosystem: Host-associated > Plants > Roots > Endosphere | place...
CGTCCATCCTCGGCGATGCTGTCGCTACCCTCGCTTTTCGGCATTGTCGGCAGCCTTTCGTTTTCGATGGCGCTGGTGCTCAACCGATATCTCCGCAATACCAGCGACACCACCCTCGTGACCTGGCAGATGATCGCCGCCCTCATCGTCGGTGCGGTGCTTTCGATCGGCGCCTGGCAGCCCACTTCGCCGGTCGAACTCGGCGGCATGCTGGCCCTCGGTGTCGTTGCCTCCTGCGCCCACCTCCTGATCACGCGTTCGCTAAAGCTCGCCCCAGCGTCGCTGCTGGCACCGTTGCAATATAGTTTGCTGATCTGGGCGATCGCGCTCGGATACCTGTTCTTCGGCGATGTTCCGGATCTCTATGTGATCACGGGAGGCACGATCATCGTCGTCGCCGGTCTGTTCATCTTCCACCGCAAGAATCTGCTCGAAACAGTGCCGTCGGAGGCTGTTGCTCCCGACGGCCATTGAATTCGCAATCTTATTTCCGCTAAGCGGCTGCCGGCTTGATGACACCACGACGGATCTGGTCGGCTTCGATGGATTCGAATAGCGCCCGGAAGTTGCCCTCGCCGAAACCTTCGTCGCCTTTGCGCTGGATGAACTCAAAGAAGATCGGGCCGATCACGGTCTTCGAGAAGATCTGCAGCAGGATCTTTGTCGTGCCGCCATCGAGTACGCCTTCGCCGTCAATCAGGATGCCGTGCTTGCGCATCCGATGCAGCGGTTCGTCATGGCTGACAACGCGTTCGACGGACATGTCGTAGTAGGTTTCGGGCGGGCCGGGCATGAAGCGTAGGCCATTCTCGGCGAGGTTGTCGGTCGCCTCGTAGATGGCATTGGTGCCGACAGCGATGTGCTGGATGCCTTCCCCCTTGTACTTCCTCAAATACTCCTCGATCTGGCTGGTCTCGTCCTTCGATTCATTCAACGGAATGCGGATCTTGCCGCAGGGCGAGGTGATTGCACGGCTCATCAGGCCGGTAATGCGGCCGTCGATATTGAAGAAGTGGATCTGCTTGAAATTGAAGAGTTCGCGGTAGAAATCCCACCATTTGTCCATGTTGCCGCGATAGACATTGTGGGTCAGGTGGTCGAGATAGAAGAAACCGACGCCGTCGGGGCGCGGATCACGTTCGCCAAGCCAATCGAACTCCAGATCATAAGCCGAGCCTTTCTTCCCGTAGCGCTCGACAAAATAGAGAAGCGACCCACCGATACCGACGATCGCCGGCACATCGAGGGTCTTGCCGTTGCCCTCGTAAGGTGTCGCACCCTTGGCAACGGCATGATCGAAGGCATGCCTGGCATTGACGACGCGCCACGCCATCGACGGCGCACAAGGGCCGTGATCGTCGACGAAGCGCATGGCGTGGCTATCCGGCTCGGCATTGACGATGTAGTTGATGTCGCCCTGGCGCCAGACGGTGATGTCCTTGCTCTTGTGCTTTGCGACCGGCCGATAGCCCATACGGGTGAACAGTTCGGCCAGTTTCTCGGGCTGCGGGTGCGCGAACTCGACGAATTCAAATCCATCCGTTCCGGCGGGATTATCCGTCGTGATTTTTGACGGCGGTGCGTCGTGTGGATACGGGCCCATTTGCTCCTCCTGCGGCAGTAGCCATTTGATGCAAATTATGGGCTTTCTTTCGTGCAATGTACTTGCATTGTGAGTGTAGATTGCAAAATATGTGCACGAAACATGCACGTGAGTGGCGGATTATACAATGTCTGAGCAGCTGGATGGATTTGACCTCAAGATCCTCGCCGAGCTTCAGAACGACGGACGGTTGACCAATATCGAACTGTCCGAACGCATCGCCCTGTCGGCTTCCCAATGCTCGCGGCGGCGAACGCGATTGGAAGCCGAAGGCTTCATTCGCGGCTATCAGGCAAACCTCGATCCGGACAAGCTCGGGCTCAACCTGCTCGTCGTCATTTCGGTCACGCTGGCGACCCACAATCGCGACAACGCCCGGCGGTTCGCGCAATTGGTGAACGGTCTTCCCGAGGTTCTCGAAGCCTATGCGCTGACTGGCGAGATGGACTATCACTTGAAGATCGCGACCCGCGGGCTCTCGGGTCTTTCACGCTTCGTCAACGAGGTGCTGCTGCCGCATGAATCCGTCCAGCATGTGAAAACCTCGATCGTGCTCGACACGTTAAAGAACTTCCAAGGCTATCCCCTCGGCGGAGTGTAGCGTAGCTCACCTGGATTTACGGTGCGGCCCGGCAGAGGTCTCGATCGCCGAGAGCGCAAGTTCGAGGTGCCGGATGGCCTCCTCGCCAAGCGTCATTCGCACCGTCTCCTGATACTTGCGGGCCAGCAGGGTGATCTTTCGATAGTATTGCTGCCCTTGCGGCGTGAGTTCGATCTTCTCGAAACGTCTGTCGGTTTCGCTCGGAATGCGTTTCAGCCAATGCCGCTCCTCGAGTGCACGGATGGCACGGCTGACCTTGGTCTTATGCATGTGCGAATGTGCACCGATTTGGGTCGCCGTCATCACGCCCACACTGCCGAGTGCAGCCAGCGTGCGCCATTCAGGCCGTGTCAGATCGAACTCTAACTTGTATTGGCGCGCGAACGAAAGACTGATCAACTCCGAGGCCCGGTTGAGCCGGTAGGGAATGAACCCGTCGAGCTCGAATTCATCCGCCATGGCCGCTCCTTGATAGTTACAAAATCGACGGTTACGTTTGTAACTATATGAGTGGAGGAGATGCAAGCATGGACACGACCGACGCACCGCGATCCCGTGCACAGGCTGGAACGAGCGAGCCGGCCTACATGCCCGGCTTCGGCAACGATTTCGAGACCGAGGCACTGCCCGGAGCTTTGCCCCAGGGTCAGAACAGCCCGCAGAAGTGTAATTACGGTCTTTACGCTGAACAGCTTTCCGGCTCGCCATTTACCGCGCCTCGAGGAACAAATGAGCGCTCCTGGCTCTATCGGATCAGGCCGAGCGTGCGCCACACGCAGCGCTTTGCCAATGCAGGCTATCCCTTCTGGAAGTCGGCGCCCTGCCTCGAAGACCACTCCCTGACGCTTGGGCAACTAAGGTGGGATCCGATCCCCGCCCCCTCCGACCGCAGCGATTTTCTGGCCGGCATCCGAACGATGACGGCTGCCGGGGACGTCATGACCCAGGTCGGCATGGCTGCGCATGCCTATGTCTTCAACGAAGACATGATCGACGACTATTTCTTTAATGCCGACGGCGAACTGCTGATTGTCCCCCAACTCGGCAAAATCAGCATCTTCACCGAGATGGGTGTGATGGAGGTCGAGCCGGCGGAAATCGGCCTTATCCCGCGCGGAATGATGTTCAAGGTCTCCCGTCTCGGGGAGGGCCCGGAATGGCGTGGTTACATCTGCGAAAACTACGGCGCGAAGTTCACCATGCCGGATCGCGGGCCGATCGGCGCCAATTGCCTGGCGAACGCCCGCGACTTCAAGACCCCCGTCGCCGCCTTCGAGGACAAGGAGACGCCCTGCCGGGTGCATGTGAAGTGGTGCGGCAGGTTCTATGTGACGGAGATCGGCCATTCCCCACTCGACGTCGTCGCCTGGCACGGCAACTACACGCCGTTCAAGTACGACCTCAGAACCTTCTCGCCGGTTGGCGCCATCCTCTTCGATCACCCGGATCCCTCGATCTTCACGGTGCTGACGGCACCCAGCGGCGAAGAAGGCACTGCGAATGTGGACTTCGTGATCTTTCCGCCGCGCTGGCTGGTGGCCGAGCATACCTTCCGACCGCCCTGGTATCATCGCAACATCATGAGTGAGTTCATGGGCCTGATCCACGGGCAATACGATGCCAAGGAAAAGGGTTTTGTGCCGGGCGGCATGAGCCTTCACAACATGATGCTGCCGCATGGTCCCGATGCATTCGGCTTTGACAAAGCGTCCAACGCGGAGCTGAAACCGGTCAAGCTGGACCACACCATTGCGTTCATGTTCGAGACCCGTTTCCCGCAACAACTCACAAAATACGCCGCGGAACTGGAAACGCTCCAGGACGACTACATCGATTGCTGGGAGGGGCTCGAGCGACGCTTCGACGGAACTCCCGGCATCAAACCATGAGGTACGGAGCGGTCCCATGAAGCTTGCCACACTCAAGGATGGTTCGCGCGACGGCCGGCTGATCGTCGTCACACGTGACCTTAAGCGCTATAGTCACGCGGGCGAGGTGGCCCGAACGATGCAGGCTGCCCTGGATGACTGGATGACGATCGCGCCTCAGCTGGCCCAACTGGCAGAACGGCTGGAGGAGGGCACCACGCGATCCGAAGCCTTTGATGCGCGGCAGGTGCACTCGCCGTTGCCGCGCGCCTACCAATGGGCTGACGGATCGGCCTACGTCAATCATGTCGAGCTGGTCAGGCAGGCACGCAATGCAGCCATGCCGTCGACATTCTGGACCGACCCGCTGATGTATCAGGGTGGATCAGACAATTTTCTTGGCCCTTGTGATCCGATCGTTGCCTGCGATGAAAGCCACGGCATCGATATGGAGGGCGAGGTTGCCGTGATCGTCGACGACGTCCCTATGGGGGCTGCGCCCGATCAGGCACTCGATGCAATCCGGCTCGTCATGCTCGTGAACGACGTTTCGCTACGCCACCTCATCCCGGATGAACTCGCCAAGGGATTCGGCTTCTTTCAGTCAAAACCCGCATCGGCGTTTTCACCAGTCGCAGTAACACCGGACGAACTCGGCGATGCCTGGAAGGGCGGAAAGGTCCACCTTCCTCTTCTGGTCAGTGTCAATGGGAGACTTTTCGGTCGCGCCAATGCCGGTATCGACATGACATTCGACTTCGGAAAACTGGTCTCGCATGCCGCCAGGACACGTGCGCTGTCGGCGGGCTCGATCATCGGCTCGGGCACCGTTTCCAACAAGAAGTACGGTGGGCCCGGTACGTCGATTTCCGAAGGTGGTGATGGATATTCCTGCATCGCCGAGATCCGGATGATCGAGACCATCCGCCTTGGTCGCCCGGCCACGCCCTTTCTGAAATTTGGGGATACCGTTCGTATCGAAATGAACGACAAGAGCGGCACATCGATCTTCGGTGCGCTCGAGCAAACGGTGCAGCGTCAAACTCTGGAGCAGCAACCATGACAGAGATCGTCCTTTACGACTACTGGCGCTCCTCGGCCTGCTACCGGGTTCGGATCGCACTCGAACTCCTGGGGCTTGCCTACAGGACCGTACCGATCGATCTGCTTGCCTTTGCGCACAAGACCGAAACCTACCTCGACGTCAACCCGCAAGGGCTTGTCCCCAGCCTCAGTATTGACGGACAGACACTGACCCAATCGCTTTCGATCATCGAATACCTTGCAGAGACCCGACCTGACGCGCGTTTGCTGCCCGATACCCCCGAAAAACGGCAGCGGGTGAGGGCGCTGTCCTACGCCGTCGCAATGGACGTTCATCCGATATGCAATCTGCATGTCGCAGCACATGTCGTGCGTCTCACAGGCGACGAGGATGCGCGAGGCCAATGGATGAAAAAATTCATCGGGAACGGGCTTCGCGGGCTCGATCGGATGCTCGATGATCCACGGACGGGTCGCTTCTGCGTCGGAGACGAGCCGACCATGGCCGATCTTTGTCTGGTGCCGCAAGTCTACAACGCTCGCCGCTGGGGCCTCGACATGTCAGCTTTCCCGCGTATCGAAAAGATCACCGAAGCCTGCAGTGAGCTGACGCCGTTCAGGGCCGCTCATCCGGATGTTGCGCGCCAGACCGCTTCGCTTCCTCCCGCTCCGTGAGCGCCGTCCGGACGTTGTCCAGGGCAACGGCAACTTTCGTGCGAAGCGTAGATGGCAGCGGGTTGACGTTGTCGACGGTTGCCTGATTAAATCAATTTGATTGACTAAGTGACTATCCGCGTCCTGCATTCGTAGCGAATGTTGGAACCAACCAACACGATCGAGAGATATTCATGTTGACACAGCGCCAGCACGCCCTGCGGCTCGAGACCACATGGCGGCCTGCTACGGACGAAGCACCACAGGCCTACACGCTCAATCTCAAGAACCTGTCGACCAACACTATCTCCCATTTCACCCTCTGCATCAGCGGGCCCGGCCGGGTGGATCCGGCCGTCCGGATCGAGGGCGGGACCGTCGGCCGCAGACTGTCGAACTTTACCGAGTTCATGCCGCCGGAAAATTTCGAGCTAGGCGCGGGCAAGACGTGGTCACTGGCGATATCCGCACTCAGCTGGCCGTTCCAGCATTGGACGGACGGTGCAACGGCTGCCTATCTTGCCTTTGCCGATGGCAGCACGCTATCGCTTTCGGTCGAACCGACCCGATCACTCGCAAACAATGCTCCCTTGAAGCGCGGCGCGGAAATCTATCCCGTTCCAGCCAATCCACCGGTGCCGGTCGCGATCGTACCTTGGCCGTCAGAGGTGTCCATATCGGGGAAGCGGCAAGCCCCACCCGGCTTCTCGATCAACGCGAGCAACCCTTTGGCACATGCCGCGGCTGATGCCTTTGCCGCCCTCGTCGAGCAGCTGTTTGGTGTCGAAGGAATTGTTCGGCCAGCCTCTGAAGGCGGCATGCCCGTCAATCTTGATGTCGTCGACGGATTTGCCGCGGAGGCCTACGGCATATCTTTCGCCGGAGATTCAATACAGGTTTCGGCCAGCACCCGCACCGGCCTGCTCTATGGTCTGATCACGCTCGGTCAGATCTGGCGGGGCGCGCATCTTCATCCCCACGCCTTCCGCTTTCCTGTCGAAGGCAAGATCCGCGACGAGCCGACCATGGGCTGGCGCGGCCTGCATCTCGACGTTGCTCGACAGTTCTATGCGACGTCCGAAATCAAGAAACTGCTCGCCATCCTTGCCTGGAACAAGATCAATCGTTTCCACTGGCACCTTTCGGACGACGAGGCCTGGCGCGTGGAAATCGACGCCTATCCTACCCTGACCGAAGTCGGCGCCTGGCGCGGACACGGGCTGGCGATCCCGCCGCTCCTAGGATCGGGTGCCGCGCGGACAGGGGGATATTACACGAAGTCGGCGGTCCGAGAGATCGTTGCGCATGCAGGTGGGCTCGGCATCGAAATTGTTCCTGAAATCGATGTGCCTGGACATTGCTATGCCATGCAACAGGCGATCCCGGAGCTTCGCGATCCGCAGGAAGCCGGAAGCTACTATTCCGTCCAGGGCTTTCCCGACAATTGCATCAATCCGGCGCGCGAGCAGACTTATCAGGTACTGGAAACCATCTTCCGCGAACTGATCGAGCTCTTCCCCTTCAGGACGATTCATATCGGGGCGGACGAAGTTCCGCTGGGCGCCTGGTCGGGCTCGCCCGAAGCGCTGGCGAAGCTCCGCGAGATCGGTGGAGACATCGTTGCCAATCGGCACGCCAAGCGGCTCAACGTTATCACCAATACCCATGGAGCAGATGATATCGACGGGTCGGGTGCCGCCGTTTTGCAATCCATCTTTCTCGCAAGGATCCAAAAGTTCCTGGCCGAGCAAGGCTGCATCACCGGCGGCTGGGAGGAAGCCGCGCATGGCAATGTCATCGACAAGGACAAAAGCTACCTCTGCGGCTGGCGGAGCGTCGAAGTCTCAGCAGCGCTTGCCGGGCAAGGCTACGAGATGGTTGTCTGCCCCGGACAGGTCTACTACCTCGACATGGCAAACAGCCCGGATTGGGATGAGCCCGGCGCCAGCTGGGCAGGATGGTCGGAGCCCGAGACACTCTACAATTTCGATCCGGTCGAAGGCTGGAGCGCTGAGCAGAAAAAGAAGCTGCGTGGCATCCAGGCCTGCATCTGGTCGGAACCGATGACCGACCGCGCCGTCTTCGACCGCCTGGTATTCCCACGGGTCTCGGCGCTGGCCGAGAGTGCCTGGACAAGACCCGAGGACAAGTCCTGGGAGCGGTTCAAGGCGCTCGCGGGCCTGATGCCGATCCTCTACGGCTACTCCTGAGGCTTTTGCCTGAGCGGCTTTTGCAAAACGTCGAACTGTGGGTTCGTTTCCGAAAAGATCGGCAGTGCCGCGGCACCAAGAAGGGCCGTATCCCTACCGATCGCACCGGTCATGATGCGCGGCAGGCCACGTTTCTGGCCGGGATCGACGGGCCTGTGCAAGGGCTCGAGACGACGCGCAAGTGCTTCCAGCAAACGCGTCGGCATCGAGCCGCCGAGAACGATCGTCTGGGGGTCGAAGGCGAGTTCGAGAACATCGATCGTCTGCCGCATGGCTTCGGCAGCAGTTTCTGCCCATGCGTCGATCCGGTCCTGGCTAAGCCCGGCCACGATGTCGGGGGAACGGGTCCAGGCCTGTCCGTGGGCTGTGATATTCAGATAATCATAGGCAGCCCCGAGAGACACATAACGATCCAGGCAACCGCGCTTGCCCCAGACGCAAGGCAGACCGTTCGAGACAGCAATCATGTGACCGATCTCGCCAGCGTTGCTGCGGCTGCCCTTGTAGAGCTGGCCGTCGAGGAACAGGCCGGCGCCGATGCCTCCGCCAAGAAAGAGATAGACGAAACTGGTCAGGCCGCGCCCCACGCCGTAAAGCCGCTCCCCGATTGTCGCTGCGGCCGCGTCGTTTTCGACAAGGACCGGCATACCGAGACGGTCCGCAAGCTTGCCCGCCACGGGAAAGTCCTGCCAGCCGGGCAACGTTACCGGACTAAGTAATGTCACACCCTCGGTAGCGTAGCGACCGGGCATTGCGATGCCGGCGCCAAGCAGGCGAGCGCGATCGAGTGGGAAGGCCTGCTGGAGTTCCAGGACGATTTCGGCAAGGACAGGCATCGCCTCGGCTGGCGTTGGCCGTTCGACAGCTCTTTCCACTCGCGCCCGAACGCGTCCCGCAAGATCGGTCAGCACGCCCACCGCAAGGTCGCGCTCCAGTTCCAGGCCAATGGAGTAGGCCCCGTCCGGGTTGATCGAATAGGGCCTGATAGGCTGTCCGCGCGGGATCTTTTTGGGAGCGTCCGCCGTGAGGAGCATCGCCACTTCCAGCTCCTCGACGATATTCGACACCGTTTGCGTCGTGAGGGCCGTCAACCGCGCAATTGCCGCCCGCGACAGGGACCGTTCGTGCGGATCGCTTCAATCACCACACGCCGATTGTGCGATTTGGCCTGGTCGAGGTTGGTTCCTGAAATTGGCTTCATATGCTCGATGCGTCAGTTCAGACAAGGCATTTCAGTTTTCGCTTACGTTGTTCGACGTGCGATATCCAGCCTCTTGTCCGCGTGGGGATTCCGGTCGGCCTTTTTCCGGCGGCGCTAGATTTTGATGTTGCCTGCATTGTTTGAGAAAGGAGCACGCGCCAGGTCCGGGTTGACAGCTCCGATCGCGCATGTCACTTATGTAACTAAATAGTTATTTACTGGGAGGAAGAGCAGATGGCGACGATTTCGCTTGGCATCATCATGCATGGTATTACCGGCCGCATGGGTTATAATCAGCACCTGGTGCGATCGATCCTGGCGATCCGGGAGCAGGGCGGGCTCCTGCTCAGAAATGGCGATCGCCTGATGCCGGACCCGATCCTCGTCGGCCGCAACGCGGACAAGATCGAGGCGGTTGCCCGCAAGCATGGACTGACCCGAACGACCACCGATCTCGATAGCGCGCTAGCCGATCCGAACAACAAGATCTTTTTCGACGCAGGCTCGACCCAGATGCGCGTCGCCTTGCTGAGGAAGGCCATCGAAGCCGGAAAGCACGTCTACTGCGAAAAACCGATCTCGGGGACGTTAGAGGAAGCGCTCTCCGTTGCTTCCCTCGCAGAGGAGCGCGGCGTCAAGAACGGCGTGGTTCAGGACAAGCTCTACCTGCCGGGCCTGCGAAAGATCGCCTTGCTGAAGGACAGCGGTTTCTTCGGCAGGATCCTTTCAGTGCGTGGGGAGTTTGGCTACTGGGTGTTCGAGGGGGACTGGGGAGTGGCCGCGCAACGGCCCTCCTGGAATTACCGCGCTGCCGATGGCGGCGGTATGATCCTCGATATGCTGCCGCATTGGCGTTATGTGCTGGACAACCTCTTCGGCGAGGTCAAGGCCGTCAGCTGCTATGCGTCAACCCACATTCCAAGCCGCGTCGACGAAAATGGCGAGGTCTACCAGGCTGACGCTGATGATGCCGCCTATTCGACCTTCGAACTCGAGGGGGGCATCGTTGCTCATATCAACTCGTCCTGGGCGGTTCGCGTCCGTCGTGATGATCTCGTGACCTTCCAGGTCGACGGCACTCATGGATCGGCGGTTTGTGGTCTGACCAAGTGCTGGACCCAGCATCGCGTCAACACCCCCAAGCCGGTGTGGAACCCGGACCAGCCACAAACGATCGATTTTTACAGGACGTGGGACGAAGTTCCCGAAACACAGGTCTTCGACAACGGCTTCAAGGCGCAGTGGGAGGACTACCTGCGTTACGTCGTCGAGGACGCGCCATGGAAGTTCACCTTGAGGGAAGGGGCCAAGGGCGTTCAACTCGCCGAGCTTGCGCAAAAGAGCTGGAAGGAGCGACGCTGGGTCAATGTGCCCTCGCTCGCTGGCTCCGCCGCTCGCCGGGTTGCCTGAGCATGGCAACGACTGTTCGCCTTCCTGTTTCTGGCGGCACCCTGCAGGACTACGCCATAGCCAACGCACCGCTGGCCGCGCCCGAACGCCCGACCGGCGGGCACGCATTCAATCGCGTCGCCTATGCGGCGGCGCACGTGGTCGTCGATCCCCTGGCCGACAACGATCCCTGGCTCGACCGCAATATAGATTGGGAGCTCACGGTGGCGTTCCGCGAACACCTGTGGGACCTTGGCCTTGGCGTTGCAGAAGCCATGGACACAGCCCAACGCGGCATGGGGCTCGACTGGGCGGGAGCCAGGGAGCTGATTGCAGAGGTCCAGTCCGCCGCGCGCAATCGTTCCGATGCATTGATCGCCTACGGCGCAGGCACGGATCATCTCATGCCCGGGCCTGACGTCGGCATCGACGAGGTGATTCGGGCCTATGAAGAACAGGTGAACTATATCGAGGGGCAGGGAGGTCGCATCATTCTGATGGCGAGCCGTGCCCTGGCCGCCGCAGCGAAAAGTCCCGAAGACTATGTCCGGGTCTATGACCGGATCCTGCGACAGGTCCGCGAGCCGGTGATCATCCATTGGCTCGGTGACATGTTCGACCCCGCTCTTGCGGGTTATTGGGGATCCCGTGACGATATGGCGGCCATGGAGACAGCGCTCGCCATCATCAACGACCACGCGAGCCGGGTAGATGGCGTGAAGATTTCCCTTCTTTCGGCCGAGAAGGAAATCGTCATGCGTCGCCGGCTCGATCCTGCGGTAAAGATGTATACCGGCGATGACTTCAACTATGCAGAACTCATCGCAGGCGACGAGAAGGGATATTCTCACGCGCTGCTTGGGATCTTCGATGCCATTGCCCCTGCGGCCAGCGCCGCCTTGCACAGGCTCGCAGCAGACGATCTCACAGGATTTCACGCCATTCTCGCCCCGACCGTGCCGTTGTCTCGGCACATCTTCAAGGCGCCGACGCGGTTCTACAAAACCGGCGTTGTCTTCCTTGCCTACCTCAACGGCTTCCAGAATCATTTCCAGATGCTCGGCGGTCAGCAGAGCACTCGCTCGATGGTTCATCTTGCCGAGTTGTTCCGGCTTGCCGACCAGGCCCGGGTGCTTCGGGACCCGGATCTGGCAACTGAACGAATGAAGACGATCCTTGCAACAGCTGGAATCTGAAAAACCAGGGCACGTCACGCAATGACGTGGGAAGGGAGAAACGCGCATGCCAGTCGACGGCCTATCGATCAATCTCGCGACCGTCCGCGAACAGTACAACATGCGGCAGGCCGTCGATGCATGCCTCAGACAGGATATCGTCGCGATCGCACCATGGCGCGACCAGGTTCACGCGATCGGTCTTGCGGAGGCGTCGCGCATTGTCGCCGAAAACGGATTGAAAGTGACGGGGCTATGCCGCGGCGGCATGTTTCCTGCTGGCAATCCAGCGGCCCGCGCAGCGGCAATCGACGACAACAGGAAGGCCATCGACGAGGCAGCGGCTCTTAACGCCGACTGCCTCGTCCTTGTTGTCGGTGGTCTGCCCGTCGGATCAAGAAACATCGCCGAGGCCCGCGAGATGGTGGCGGACGGTATCGCCCAGATCCTCCCGCACGCACGCTCCGCCGGCATACCGCTCGCCATCGAACCTCTCCATCCGATGTATGCAGCCGACCGAGCCTGTGTGAATACCCTCGAGCAGGCGCTCGACATCTGCGATCTTCTCGGTGACGGGATAGGTGTCGCAATCGACGTGTACCATGTGTGGTGGGACCCCAAACTCGAACAGCAGATCTCCCGGGCGGGAGCCGCTGGCCGGATCCTCGCCCACCACATCTGCGACTGGCTGGTGCCAACAACGGACCTTTTGCTCGATCGCGGGATGATGGGGGACGGCGTGATCGACCTTAGGGGAATCCGCCGTTCCATTGAGGCCGCCGGCTACCATGGAGCGCAGGAGGTCGAGATCTTTTCGGCAGGGAACTGGTGGAAGCAGCCTGGTGAACAGGTACTTTCGACATGTGTCGAGCGTTTCAGGAGTGTCTGCTGAGTCTGCGAGAGGCGCCGTTAAATACTTGGTTAACCATGATGTTTTTTCGTTACGGCAGCAAATACGGTCGTTGCTTCCGCTATGCATGACGCAATTTTTCCCGGCCTTGCGCATTCGGGCCGTGCTTGTGGGGGACAAGCGGCGGTCCAGGGACGAAAATCGGTCTTTCAGAGTCGATTCTGTCGCTGCCGTAGTCATTCCGCCCTTTCAGAATCCCGGATTGGGGGGCGATTTGTCAACCGCAGTTACGTCAAATCTTACCCGTCCGGCGGCTCTATGAGCGCGTGGTTCAGGGCCAGGTGAGATGCGTCTGCTCACCGCACGACAACCGTCCTCCGATCGATATCCTGCAGTTCCCCGCGGGGAACTTTCTACTGAATAAGCTGATCAATTCTTGCCGAGGACAGGAGGCAGCCTTCGGTTAGTCCACGCACGGAACTGTCGCCAACCATCGCTGTCCAGAGGCACCCATGAGACCCTGAGCAGCCGAGGCCATGCGAGCCATGCCAAGGTTCCCCGCGGGGAACTCTCAGATATCGCGACGGCAAGTGCCCGATGAGCAATGCCCGATGAACCCTGATCGCGCTGCGGCGCTGCCAGCACAAACCCGACGCCTCGCCATTCCCACAGTACGCGCCCTATTGGCAGTCATCGTTGGCCGACCCATGTTGTCCATCACACCCTGAAAAACAACCCCATTGCTGCATGCCAACCGGGGCCTTAACCGCAGGCTCAGGGCGACACCGCCATAGCAGACAGGCCAATTTGGTCTCGCACCCTGACCATTATTGTCATCACCGGGTCAAAGCCAACGCGCATCCAGGACCAAACGGGAGCAGGAAACGCTTGCCGCTGAACATTTAGCCACTTAAACCGCACGCAGATTTCCGACGTCGGTAGCTGGCGCGCTTCAAACTCAAGCCTGGATCGTTCCCCGCGGGGAACTTTCCGACAGGGCCAGGTAAATGTGGTCTCCAAAAGGATTTCGGCTGACAAACCTAGACGGCCTCCCCCGAACTTTCAGAAACGGAGCATGGTCTGCAATCGACGGTCCTTGGAGCCGTGCGCCAGCGGTGTGGATGTTCCAGACAAGATCACCACCGCGCCACTATGCGTGACAGAATGCGAAAAGCTGCGCGTTCCAAGCGCGTCCAGAAATCGACGATCTCACGCACATCGGCGCTCTCTCTCTCGCTGCTATCCGGCGACAGGCCTGTTGCTGCGACGGCAAAACAAATTCATGGCTCGAGAAAGTGCTAACCTGCCGGCGCGGGCGTATCACCAACGTGAGTTCATCCTCGGCAAACTTCAAAACCAGTATGCCATCCTGCGCCGCTCGTCAGCTTCGCGCATCATCTCCACCAATGCGCAGGGAAAGACGTGACGCCAGTGAAATCCCGCCGCGAATAGTGCGGGCATCGTCTCCCGCCTGTCCGCACGTTCCCGATCTAACTGTAATGACGGCGCCCCGGTACAGTGACGTTGGAGCAGCCAGATCAACTCGGCGTCTCCGATTTACCCCATGCCAGCGGCCTGGATCCTGAGCCAGTACCCAGAACAATCCTCGGCAGCGGCGCGCATGCTACCCGCCCGGAAGCGACAATCGGCAGACAGTCGCGGGCATCGTCACACGATGAACGCACCGGAGGCAGTTACCTTAAGCGCGCTGCAATGGGCGACCTGAACGCTTGGGCAATCCGGAGAAACAACCGAGCATCTTCCGTCTCGCGTTGCAGCGCGAATACGTCGGGCCCGTCTTCGATAGATCGAAACCAATCGTTGTCAGCCACCAGTGCCGATGTCAGAGGCGCAACACCCACCGGCCAGCCACCAAAATGGTGCGCGCAATCCGACCGGACTACTCTAGCGGTTGACGCGCGTCGACAGGATAATCGACGAGAGGGTCTTTTCCACCCCCTCGATCTCGCCGATCTTGTCAATGACCGTATCGAGCTCGCTGATGGATTCCGCGGCAACGATTGCGATCATGTCGAAGCTGCCGCTAACGGAATAGACGACGCGGACGTGCGCGATCGCCTCCAGCTCAAGGGTCACGCGCCCCAATGCCTTCGCTGCCAGCGTGATGAGCACATGCGCCTTTATCTGCCCGCTTTCGAAAGCATCGGACAGGCGCACACCGTAGCCCGCAATGACGCCGTCCCGCTCCAGCCGCTCGATCTTCGCCTGGACGGTGGTGCGTGACAGGCCAAGCTTGCGGGCCAACATGGCCGTCGGCATGCGGGCATTCTCGCTGAGGATCGACAAAAGCTGCCGATCTTTGTCGCTCATCGTCATATTGTCCATTTCCAACGGCATTCTGCCAAGATTTGGCGGTCATTCTTACCAGTATAGCGCTTTGAATCAACCAACCCGGCGGGAATAAAAAGGCCATAAAGATTCTTGGATCCAGTTAGGGGAACGCATATGAAAAACATCGTCGTCATCGGTGCCGGCAAGATCGGCTCAACGATTGCCCGCCTTCTCATCCATTCCGGCGACTACCACGTCACGCTTGCCGATCGCAGCAAGCAGCAACTGGATCACATGGAGGCGAATTCCGCCCTCAGCCTGGCGGAAATCGATATCGCTGACCATGCCGCCGTGGTCAAACTGCTCTCCGGCAAATTCGCCGTCCTGAGTGCTGCTCCGTTCCACCTGACTATCGCGATCGCCGAGGCTGCCGCCGAGGCCGGCGTGCACTACCTCGACCTAACCGAAGACGTCGAATCCACCCGCCGCGTCAAGGCGATTGCTGCGAACGCGTCCACAGCCTTCATCCCGCAATGCGGCCTCGCGCCAGGCTTCATCTCGATCGTCGCCAACGATCTTGCCAGCCGCTTCGACAAACTCGATAGCGTCCGCATGCGCGTCGGGGCTTTGCCGCAATACCCGTCGAACGCGCTCAACTACAATCTGACCTGGAGTACCGACGGCGTCATCAACGAATACATCGAGCCGTGCGAAGCAATCGTCGACGGACAATTGATCGAAGTGCCGGCGCTGGAAGAGCGCGAAGAATTCTCGCTCGACGGCGTGACCTACGAGGCTTTCAACACCTCGGGCGGTCTCGGCACGCTCTGCGAGACGCTGAAGGGCAAGGTTCGCACGCTGAATTATCGCACCATCCGCTATCCCGGCCACGCCGCCATCATGAAGGCGCTTCTCAGCGATCTCGGCCTGCGCCATCGCCGCGAAGTCCTCAAGGACATCCTCGAGCACGCACTGCCGTCCACGATGCAGGACGTCGTCATCGTCTTCGTCACCGTGTCCGGTTGGAAGAACGGTCGTCTTGTGCAGGAAACCTATGCCAACAAGGTGTACAGCGCCGTTGTTGCCGGCCGCATGATGAGCGCCATCCAGATCACGACCGCCTGCAGCATTTGCGCCGTTCTCGACATGTTGGCCAAGGGCGATCTGCCGGCGAACGGCTTCATCCGCCAGGAAGATATCGGACTTGATGCGTTCCTCGACAGCCGCTTCGGCCACTACTATGCGCAGAAGGCTTACAGCGAAAAGATCGCTGGCTGATCATCCGCCAAGAAGCACGCAAGAGAAAACGCCCGGAGACGATCCGGGCGTTTTTGCATTTTTGGCTCTGGCGAAGGCCGAACTTCAGTCAACCCAGCCTCGCGCCGTTGAGGGTTAGCCGAGCCGTTGGCAAGCAGCTGCGATACGCTCTAGCGCTTCCTTGAGATCCCGCTCCGCCGAAGCGTAGGAGATCCGGAAGAACGGCGAAAGGCCGAAGGCCGAGCCCGGGACGACGGCGACATTCGCTTCTTCGAGCAGGTAGGCACAGAACTCGCTGTCCGTCGTGATCGTGCGGCCGCCCGGCGCCGTCCGGCCGAGTATTCCACCGCAGCCGGAGAAGGTGTAGAAGGCGCCCTCGGGCGTACGGCAATCAAGACCATCGATGGCGTTGAGGCCCGAAACGACCAGATCGCGCCGGCGCCTGAAGCTTTCGGTTCGCTCCGCAAGAAAATCCTGCGGTCCGTTGAGCGCGGCGACGGCCGCCGCCTGGCTGATCGAGGAAGGGCAGGACGTTGCCTGGCTTTGCACGACCGCCATCGCCTTGATGAGCGCCTTAGGGCCGCCGGCATAGCCGATGCGCCAGCCCGTCATGGCATAGGCTTTGGAGACGCCGTTGATCGTAAGCGTGCGTTCACGCAGACGCGGCTCCAACTGCAACGGCGTGACGAAACGAAAATCGTCGTAGACGATGTGTTCGTACATGTCGTCGACCATCAGCCAGACATGTGGATGTCTGGGGAGCACATCCAGCAACGGGCGGTAGTCAGCGGTGCGATAGGCGGCGCCGGATGGGTTGGATGGCGAGTTCAACAGCAGCCAGCGCGTCCGCGGCGTGATCGCCGCCTCGAGCTTCTCGGCCGTAAGCCGAAAGCCGCTTTGCGCATCGCAGGGGACGAGAACCGGCTTGCCTTCGCAGATCTGGACAATGTCGGAATAGGACGTCCAGTAGGGCGTGGGGATGATAACCTCATCACCCGCATCAATTGTCGCCATCATCGCGTTGAAGAGGATCTGCTTTGCACCGGTGGCGACCGTTATCTCGCTCACGTCGAAAGAAACATCGTTCTCGCGCTGAAACTTGGCGCGGATCGCCTCCTTCAGCGCCGGCGTGCCGTCGAGCGCGGTGTATTTGGTGTCCCCACGCTGCATGGCGTCCCAGGCTGCCTGCTTGACATGGTCGGGCGTTTCGAAATCCGGTTCACCGGCGCCAAGGATGATGACCGGCTTGCCTTCCCGCTTCATGGCCGCGGCGCGTGCACCGATCTGCAGGATCTCGGAGACACCGATAGAAGATATCCTCGAGGCGGGCCGAAAGCCCGCCTCCTCAATTTTCACATCGATAGTC
>Ga0209051_1001715_pt1 | contig 17497 bp, 15 predicted proteins | sample AraplaCvi_mMS_r2_2_FD_184286 | JGI IMG/M metagenome (GOLD analysis project Ga0209051, IMG submission 184286) | Arabidopsis root microbial communities from North Carolina, USA - plate scrape MF_Cvi_mMS_r2 (SPAdes) (version 2) | ecosystem: Host-associated > Plants > Roots > Endosphere | place...
GGCGTTCCCGTCGGCGTCACGGTGATCGTGATGCCCTCACCCGGAGTAAAACCCGTGCCGCTGAAGACAAATGCTTCACCCGGAGCTACGGAGGCGTCGGAAACGGCAACGCTGGTGTTAGGTGCCGGGTAGTTGGCGTTGTTTGCTACGGCCGGAACTGCGCCGAGAAGTGCGATGGAGCCTGCGAGCGTAAGTGCTGCAAGAGATTTCCTCATGTGTGTCCCCCCTGAGACCCTAAGTGGTACGACGTGGTGTTTGGAGATTTCCGAGACCCTACGAGACCGTAAGAGAAATCTCAGTGTGCTGCCCACATAGAACTTACCATTCAATGGTTGTTGACAGCAAAGAAAATCTAGTCCCGTTACAAAGGGTTTACGTCCGCGTCTTTCCCTATTCACAAGAGCCGGGATCACCGGTGCGGATCACGTCCTTGAGGGTCTCTGTAGTCGGTGTGACAACCAATTTGGGATCAGCGTGTTGGACAATGTGACCAAAATTGAAGTCAAGTGAGGTACTCTCGCCTGGCTTGAGCTGAACTGTAGAGGTTCCGACTGCTCGCTGGCCGTGACGTTGGGCCGCAAACGGAATCTTTACACCATCTTTTACAACAGTGTCAATATTCGACTGTGTCGGTCCATAGGCTACGACGTTGGTCTGGACTGTGCCAGCAGGCACGCCATAAGCGCCGTCACCGGTGACGTAGGCCGGGAGCGAGGTAGCGGCGTCGAGGGGGGCAGTATTGGTGCTTGTGACGCGGACGGTAACTTCCCTATATCCATCTTTAGTGCAGCTCTTAGTGACTTGGACGGTGCGCTTCACCCAGTAATCCATTTTTGCCCCAGTGCCGTCGTTGAAGTACACCCCAAACTCTGCGGGGGAGATGGATGAACCGGTAACCATGCCAGAAAGGGCATATTTTGCGATCGTCTGTTGTTCGCCAGCTGTGTTGGACCAAAGAAGGATGCGGCGCTCAGCGACACCTTTTGATATTGCATCGAGCAGTTTTTTGGCATCAGCTTTCCCGGACGACAGAGCACCGAAAACCTCGTGAGCTGCTCCCGCGAAATATACGTCTTGCAGTTTTGGTGCTGGGATCTTCGCATAGGCATCAGACAGGAGGGTCTGTACCACGTTCTTGCCAGTCAATTGCTGAGGCAGATCGCGACCGATCTCTTTCACAGCGGGATCGGTTATCTCTACTGGGCCCGTCGCGTCGAGGATGAAGCTGAGGGCAACCGGGTCAAGAGACAGGACACCGTCCAGCTTTTCGCCGGTACTCCTTTCCCACATGGCGGTAGCTGTCTGGGACGACGTTGCGAAGTCCGGGGTCAGGTTGACATCCTGCATGAACTTGCCAATTCGGGCAGAGTATATTGTCCGCTGCTCGTCATCAACGGCAACGGGTGGAACGAACGCCCCCAGAGCTGTAGCACTGGTCTGGGACTCCAACCGCAATTTGCCTTTGTCTACATGAAGAATGGCCAAGGCACCTGGAATTCCGCCCGTTGCTCGCGACTCTGCGTTGTTTTGCATCAAAAGCAAGTATTTGCGCGGAGCCTCTACTCCCAGCATGTCTGGGGCCAGCCTTGCTGCGTCAGCCGCAGTATCCAGGTTCACTTGGAGTGAAGCCAACTGCTCGCGCGCTTCCACCAGAGGTTCGGACATCTGGGGCAGCAAGGCGGCTGCATCGATGTCGTTGAGCCTCTCTACTGATTCCCGGATCGTGTGGGCGGCGCTCTGAACTTTTGGCGCTGCAGCCTTGAGCGGTGCAAGGTCCATGCCGCTCGAAGTGGGGGTCAGTTTTTTCCAATCGAGCGATTGATATGCGTCGACAAGGGGAACGGCGGCCAACTGGGCCACGTCATCTGCTGTCGTTGCAACTTCGCCTGCGGCAGAGAAATTAGGTCCAATGAACGGGATCACACTCGCGAAGCGCCACAGTGGATCTGCGGTTGCTCCCCGGGCTGCAGCGGTATGGGACACCATGGACTGCACTGCTGACGCGGCACCTTCTACATCCTCCGATGCGATTGCTTTCTTGAGCTCCGGCACCGTGTTCGTTGCTGCACGCAGTTCGCTCTTGATCGTTAAGGCTTTGGATCCCAACCAGGCTGCGGCCCCCAGCAGGAGTACCGCTATGACTAACGAAATGCCCCCGATAAGTAGCGCGCGGCGTCGCCGACGGGTTTTTTCCTTAGTCTGCCGGCCCGCATCACTTTGGTTGGAGCCGGCTTTTGTTTCTTCTGGCTCTTGCTGGGTCTTCATGGTCAAGGCCTCCCCAGACCACGGTAGTGCCATCCGGCAGCCCGCCACTTGGCAGGATCAAGCACGTTACGGCCATCAAGGATGCGAAGCTCTTTGACGCTCTGCTTTAGCGAGTGGGGGTCCAGTTCGCGATACTGCTGCCACTCAGTGAGCAAGAGTAGCGCGTCTGCGTTCATTACAGCGCTGTCGGTGTCTTCCACATACTGCAGTTCCGGGAATCGTCGAGCTGCATTGGCCAAAGCCTTGGGGTCAGTCACGGTAACGACTGCACCTTGCAATTGGAGCTGGGCGGCGATGCTGAGTGCTGGTGAGTCCCGCACATCGTCACTTTCGGGCTTGAAGGCGGCGCCGAGGACTGTGATCCTCTTTCCGAGGAGGCTGCCGCCACATAGCTCGCGGGTCAACTCGACTACTCGGCTCCGGCGCCGCATGTTTATGGCATCAACCTCACGGAGGAAGGTAAGTGCTTGGTCAGCGCCCAGTTCTCCTGCTCGAGCCATAAACGCACGGATATCTTTTGGTAAGCAGCCCCCGCCGAATCCAATACCGGCGTGGAGGAACTTCCGTCCGATGCGATCATCCATGCCGATCGCATCCGCTAGCTGGGTTACGTCTGCTCCTGCGGCCTCGCATAGTTCTGCCATTGCATTTATGAATGAGATCTTTGTTGCCAGGAATGAGTTGGCGGCCGTCTTGACCAATTCTGCAGTAGCGAGGTCTGAAACCAGTCGGGGAGTTCCAGCAGAAAGCGGGGTGTCGTAGACCTCATCCAGTATGGCCACGGCAGGATGCTCCTCGGAGCCATCGCTAACTCCATAAACGAACCGGTCTGGGTTTAGGGTGTCTGAAACCGCATGGCCTTCGCGCAGAAACTCCGGATTCCAAACCAAGTGAACATCGGGTTGGGCGCCGGCGATGGTGTCAGCGAGGCGAGAAGCTGTTCCCACGGGAACGGTCGACTTTCCAACAACGACCTGCCCTGGGGAAAGATACGGGAGCAACGCTCGAACGGCGGCATCGACGTACGTCATGTCGGCTGCGTTTTCGCCCTTTTTCTGGGGCGTTCCGACGCATATAAAGTGAACGTCGCTTCCGGCAGTCGCGGCCATATCAGTGGTGAATGAGAGTCGGCCTGTGCTCTGGACTTCCTGAAGAAGGTCCTCGAGACCAGGCTCATAGAAGGGGGCAACCGCAGCTGACAGCTCAGCAACTTTTCGTTCGTCCACGTCGATGCCAGTTACATGGTGGCCCAATTTAGCCATGCAGGCGGCATGCACTGCCCCGAGATAGCCGCAGCCTATTACTGATATACGCATAGTGAGTCGTTCCTTTCGCAGCAATCTGCGTGGGAGGTGGGGCTAATAGGCGCCCGTGCTGTGGAACACGGCACGGGCAGTTCGCAAGATGATGACAAGGTCGCCAGCGAGGGACCAGTTTTCGACGTAGTAGAGATCCAGGCGAACGGAATCCTGCCAAGACAGATTCGAGCGACCACTGACCTGCCAAAGTCCCGTTAGGCCCGGCTTGACTAGCAACCGTCGACGGACGTCCTGTTCGTAAGCTTCAACCTCGCGTGGCAGGGGCGGGCGCGGCCCTACGAGGCTCATTGAGCCACTCAAGATGTTGAACAGCTGGGGGAGTTCGTCGAGGCTGTATTTCCGGAGTACTCCGCCGATCCTTGTAATTCGGGGGTCGTCCTTAAGCTTGAAAAGAAGTCCCTTTCCCTCATTTCGGTGCTCGAGTTGGGCGAGGCGGGCTTCGGCGTCGACCACCATTGACCGGAATTTGAGCATCTGGAACGGCCGTCCTTCCATGCCTATCCGGGACTGCCTGAACAGGACGGGTCCCTTGCTGTCCAGGCGGACTAAAAGTGCGACTACGGCCATAAGAGGCGACAGGACCAAGATCAACAGGCCGGAGACGATGATGTCGAAGAGGCGCTTCGCAACTCGTTGCCCCCCTTCCAGGGTGGGCGTTGTGACGTGGATGAGGGGGAGCCCCGCGACCTGCTGAGTATGGATCCTGGGGCCCGCTATGTCCGTTAGGGCCGGAGCCATGATGAGGCCAACGTTTCGCGACGCGAGTTCCCAGCCGAGTTGTCGAATTGTGTGGGGGTGGAGCTGAACACCCGCAGAGACCGCAACAGCATCAGCTTGGCACTGGTCGATAGCGGCCAAAACCGAAGCCGTGTCGGTGCGGTTGCCCAGAATTGGAAGATCAGAACCTTGCACGTTCAAATCTTGCTCGGGTGTACCCGGAGTGTAGGCAGCAATCGGAAGGTAGCCTGCGTGTTTAGCGCCATGGAGGGACGATGCCAGATGTGCTACTGCGCTGGGGCCACCGAGCAGCAGCAGCCGCGACATGCTGCGGCCTTTTTGTCTGGCGACACTCAAATGCTGGCGGAGGAGCCACCGAGCGAGCAGGAGTCCGGCAAGGCCAACAGGCAGCGCGATGCCGACGTAGCCTCGCGCTGTCTCAATTCGAAACACGTAGGAGATGATTGCGATGAGACCAAAAAGCCAAAGTGAAGCTGCAGCGACGCGCTTGTATTCGTCTGGTCCGGCACCCAGAATTCGGCTTTGCCGGGTATTCCATGCGCCGAGCATGAACCACCAAGCGATAGCCAGACCTGCCGACAGCCAGACGTAGTTGAGTTCCTGTCCAGAGACGACAAAGCTAGGTTCAAGCCCGAACCTTATGACATATGCACCGGCAACAGCCCAGATAATGACAAAGCCGTCAACAACACTAAGGATGCGGGACGTGCGCGGCCGCCAATCAGAATCTGTGTCCAATTTTCAACCCCATGACATTTTTAACCTCAGTCGGGGAGACCCCCGCTGATAGGATACAGCCGGTGTTCCAGGCCTCGTAATGTTTCAACATCTGTTCCTGGTCGTTTAAGCAGGTTGACAAACCGATCTCCTTGGCATGGGCAACCTCCATAGACCCACCGCTGCCCTGTCCCCGCGGATGGATCACTTGGATGGTTGGAAACGCGTTGAACTGAACCTCGTCCGGCTTTCCTTGCGCTCGACAAGTCGAATAAGAGCCGCCTCGTATGCTGCGCATACGCCCTCCCATGAGTAATCGGAGACAGCCCGTCTCTGCGCTGCTTCCGACAGCTCCTGTTGTTTGGCACTGTCCGCCATTACGCCCGCGAGTCCGGCAATAATTGACGGAGGCGTCGCTTCAACAAATACTGCTCCGCTGCCCAACACCTCTCTGTTGTAGACAGTGTCCCGCGCTACGACGGGGGATCCACATGCCATCGCCTGCACTAGAGCGGGGTTTGTGCCTCCCACGCTGTGTCCATGGAAGTAGGCGCCGGCATGCTGCCAAAGCGAGTGCAGCTTTTGATCGTCACTCACGTGACCAAGCCAGTGGAAGTTGGCCATCTGGTTGCTGAGAGAGGCGGCCCTCTCATCGAGTTCGCCACCGTAACCCGATGACCCCACGAGAACGACAGGCCAAGTCTCCGCGAGCGTCTTAACGGCGTCCAGGAATTCCGGGATCGTGTTCTCGGGTACAAACCTGGCGACAGCCAGAATGTAGCCTCTGTGAGTGAATGGCTCTACTAGCGGCAAGCCTTCCTGGACGTCGCCACCGTAAGGGATGAAGTCACCGTCGACGTTGAATTCTGAACGCCAGTAGTCGCCGATGGCATCTGCATCGTAAACCATGCGGGTGCCGAACCTGGCCGTCATCGATGCTCCCAAACGGAAGACCTTCTTTGCCAGGCGTCCCCATTTAGCTCGCTCCCATTCGATACCGTCGACATTGACCAAGCTTGGTATGCGTCTCAGGTTAATCAGGGGAAGGAAAAATCCATTTGCAGTGTTCATGACTAAGGCAACATCCGGTTTCGTTGCCAATGCATGAAGCGAGGAGGTGAGCCCGTACGAGAGAGTGCTCAAGCTTTTGGACTCAACACCGGGCATGACAACTGACTTGACTCGGGGATCACGAGTATCATCATTCAGCTTAGTTGCATTCTTGCGACCATAGACTGTTACGTCCCAGCCACGATCGGCAAGATACGGGGCGAGCCTCCGGACCGCCGTTTCAAAGCCGCCGTAATAGCTGGGGTAGCCCCGCGTTCCAATAATGGCTACAGATCGCTTCATGGATGGGTCCCTTCTCGGTTCGTTTTCATCACGTGCAGTCCTCTGCTGGTTCATCATCGGGTCAGCTCATTGAGGACGAACTCGGTTTTGTGTCGCCACGTATGGATCAGCGGGATGTCGCCAGGCTCGCGTGGAACCCTCACTTGGGATTCGATCTTTGCCTTAATCCATCCAGCGTGATTTTCTGCTGGGAGGGTATAAACAGAGCCCAAATCCCTCTGGCCAGCACCCGCCACGGGGGTGGACAGAACGGGCAGACCCGCGGCCCTGTACTCATACGTCTTCAAGACGTCCCCGCCGACTTCGAACTCACCCACGTTGTGCGGGACCCAGCCGATGTCGAACGATTGAAGGAGGGTAGGCACGTCTTTGTAGTGAACATCTCCCAGCAGCTGGAGATTCGGGAGGCTCTCCATCACAGGTTTGTATTCGTTGTCGAGAATTGGCCCGGCGAACACGAAGTTCACGGATGGTAGCTTTTCCGCTGCTTCACGAACCAGCTCAAGGTTGACTCTTTTTCCGATTTTTCCAACGTAACCCACCGTGATCGGTCCCGAGGCGGTAGAAGCTGTATCGAAACGTTCTGGGTCGCAGCCGTTCGTCAGGAGGGTGGCATCCATACGTCCGAAGCGGTGAGCCAATGCAAGGGTGCCTTCGGCATTTGCTGTTACAGAGTCGGCACGATCAAAGAGACGCTGATAAGCATCTTCCAGCTGTGGCCATATGGACTCGAACGCATAATGAATCGACCAATCATCCAAGAGATCAACAGCGATCCGGCGATTCCCATCCTGGAGTTGGGGCCAGATGTTTGAAAGAGCTACCAGAGGGTTCCAGATGACTGCCGGAGTTTCCTGCTCGGCGTTCGGCAGTTTGTAGTCATTCTTTGACTGAAGCCACCAAGCGCGGCGATCACCCAATTTGGGAATAGACCAAGAATATGAATCGAAAGCGACGGTGTTAGGCGCCGCTGGCAACTGCAGAATTTTTCGAGTCAGTGGTCGCAGTAGTTGCGGTTCCGGCCGCGAGACAACAGCGACTGGGCCTCGGCCTGCATTGAGCTTTCCGAGCCACTCGATCATGTGGCCGTCGCGGGTTCGATATCCCTCGCTCAGCAATTTCTGTTGGCCGTGCATGGGGAAGGCCAGGATAGAAGGGGTTGAGTTCTGCAAGGATGACATCCTCTGGTTGGGCGGTGATGGGTTACGTAGCAACTCGAACATGTCGTCCGATCATAAGAACAGTGTTCTCTTGGCGCTTCGAGCGACCGATGAGCCAAATGAGCCACAGCAAGTATGTGAAGGCGGAAACGAAGGCTGCGCCGACTATTCCAAACGAGGGGGAGAAGATGAAGTTGCCCCCGATATTCAATGCGGCCAAGAGGCCCAGGATGCACAAACTGGATCGATATGATCCGGACGCCATCAGTGCAACGTACTTGGGTGCGCTCCACACCATGAATAGCCCTGCGGAAACAACGCCGATCGCCACGTCGAAGTCCGCAACGTACCGGCCGCCCGAAAGAAAGGCTGTACCCCAGTGCACCCCTGGAATTAGCAGTAGAGCAATTGTTGCCATGCCGCCGAGGTAGAGAGCACCTGATTTGGAAGACGCGCCCTGGAAGGAACGACGGAGGTTTCTTGCGATATAGGCGTTGGAAAGGGAACGGAAAACGCGGTCTACTAAACCGTAGGCCATTGCGTATGTTGCGAGCTCTAAAGGCTGGACGATCCCTTCAAGGATCAGACGGTCGGCGCTGGCTATAATCCACAGGGCCATGTTCATGGCGCCCACCGTATGGCTGGAGATGCCCTTGGCCCTTTCCAGCATCAGGCTCCAGCGACGGGGCCAAAGCATGAGGGAGACGAGGTTCGCAAGGAAAGTGCTTAGAACTGCTGTCGTGAAATTGACTTCGCCAAGCGCGAAGAGGACGCCGAGGAAAAGCAAAGGAGACAATGCTTTTGTTGCCAAGATGACGAGGTACCGGTTGAACCGACCTGCACCGAGCTCGAACGACGTACTTGACTCGACAAATACGAAAGTGAGCATGCAGAGGCCTGCTATCAACGCGTCTGCGTTGTATTCACGAACCGCCCCAACGTAGAGCCCTACGGCAGTTGCGGCCGCAACAGCCACCCAGAGCTCCGACTGCTGGAATCGGATCCGCCGATGCCCGTCGGATGCCATTTTCGCCATGCGAGTCCCGGTGCCGGTGCCAACAACGGCATTTCCTATGGCCCACAATGCGGTAACTACGGCGTAGTGCGCGTAGTCATCAGTTGGCATGCCTTGCGCCAAAAGTGAGACAGTTGCGAGGGCAGTGACGGCTGTGAGTCCTTGCGCCAACAAAGACTGATGGAAGAGGGCCCGGGCGGCGCGCCTCAGCCGTTTCATCGTTCCATCACCGCGACGAATCAAGCAGCGTCAGGAGCGCCCGTAGCTGCCGTGAAGCCGCTTCAGGCGTAAGTAGATCTTCGAAGCGCCGCCTGGCTAACCGACCCGAACGCCCATTGGACAAGGTCCTGATCTGTTCGGCAACTTCCGCAGGGCTAAGCGTTTCAGGCAGTGGCGTATACGCTTCCGAAGCAATCTCGTCGATTGCAGGAGTCGACGAAGCCAAGACGGGGACTCCTGCCCTCATTGAGTCCACCAGCTTTGCCGGGAGTTGGAGTTGGGCTCCCGACCCTTTATCGGATATCGGGATTATCGACACGTCTACATGAGCGTAGGCCTCATGCAAAGGCATATTTGCCGGCAGTTCGATCCAGTTTTTGTCGGTGCTTTCCGGCTTTCCAAGACCACAGTCTGCGAAGCTGACGAGAGTCAAATCCCTGTTCTGTCTCATCAGCTCCAAGAGTAAGCCGCTACCTTTATGGGGCCGGAGCGTTCCCAACGAACCGAAAGTCGTACCAGTGGTAGCTGAACGTACTTTGGCTTGAGTCTGAATGTCCTCACGTACGTGAGGGACGCGTGCATTCGGTTGGAAAGTCTTTGGGTAGACGCTGGCCAGCGAATTACTGGAGAACGTAAAGCCTTGAGCGACCCTCGCGATACGAGCTTGGGCTTTTCGCACCCGAGGTGCGCTGCCCCGCCTAAGTGGATTCAACTTGACCCTGTTCAGCAAACTCTGCCGGGTAAAAGTCTCCGCTAGCCCCGCATCGTCGTCGTCGAGGTCGAGAAGAATGAGGGCATCAGGGTCAGTGCGGCTGATGTATCTGGCTAGGCGGTCAACCGGCGAGATTCCTTTGGCCAGCCAGAACACTGTCCTGCGGCCCACCGTCTTGGATACGGCGTCCAACTCTTTCTTCCAATGTTTGGAGAGCCGCTCGGTCTCGATAGGAAACTGGCCGGCACCCTTCCAAAGTGGCCCAGAACCGAAAGCCAAGAGGCGCGTAGGGCCAACCTGTTCGGCCACCATGGCCATGGAGATTGCGCGGCCGAGTGCATTGGAATCAATGGCGTGGCCAACGACTATGAATTCAAAGCCTTGATCTTGTGCCTTTTCGTCGGATGGCATGCTGAGTCTCCAAACGGATCATGGGTATTGGTGCTCAAAGTGATGCTGCTGGGCGGGCAGAAGGTACATATGAGCCACACACTTAGGCTCGAAATCATCGACTTTGGATTGGGTACATAAACCGGACCGCGAGGAGCCGGCTGGATAGCATCCGTCCGGTCAGCGCTTCAACGGGAACACGGTAGCCGGTCGAGTGCTGTCGGAACCAAAGGATTCGTCATGCTTCTCATCGGGGACAACTGAATTCGATCGAACTTTTGCCCGGGAACCAGCGCGAGGTCGAGCTGGACGCTCCATGACCTGTGGCTTGTCGTCATTACTGTAATAGCTGTAGGCATACGCATCCGGCCCCTTGGAGGGCAGCCGATTCAAGACGATACCCAAGACCGAAGCCCCCACCAATTTCAGGGACGCCATTGACTTTTCCAGGTCATGCTGCCGTAGCTTTTGCGAGCCCACTACGACCACAACTCCACCAACATGCTGTGAAAGAACCGCGGCGTCGGTAACGGGGAGCAGCGGCGGAGCATCTATGATCACGGTGTCAAAAGCTTGTTCCAGCCTTGAGATTAGATGTTTCATTTCGCTCGACGCGAGTAGCTCGCTCGGGTTCGGGGGGATCTGTCCCGAGGTGAGGACGAACAAGTTATCCTCGCCCCAAGGCTGGAGCAAGTCGTTTACATCGGCCAGTCCAACCAAGGCAGTGGTGAGACCTGCTCCGCGTTCCAGCCCCAAGTATTCGTCTACCATCGGTCGACGGAGGTCTGCGTCGATGAGACACACGGTTTGACCTGCTTGAGCCAAAGCCAGTGCCAGGTTGGTGGCAGTCGTGCTCTTACCTTCGCCTGGCAGAGAGGAAGTCAACAGTACCGTGTGGGCTTGGCCGGAGACATTTGCAAATTGGAGATTCGTACGTAGCTGCCTGAACGATTCTGCCCTCGGACTTTGAGCCGGCGCCTGAGTGAGAAGCGGCTTGTCCGCAGCGTCGGGGTCAAACGTGATCGCACCCAACAGCGGTGCATCGGTTACGCGCCTGAGATCCTCTTCGCCTCGGATGCGACTATCCAGTGTCGTGCGCAATACTGCGGCGGAAACGCCTACAGCAAGTCCAACAATGAGGCCGATCAGCAGGTTGAGCTTGGTGTTCGGGGCCGACGGAGTGGAAGGGGCTTTTGCGGGCTTGATCACAGAGAGGCTGACAGGGGAAGAACCACCGGTTTTTGGCTTTTCCAGCGTGTCGACAGCCTTAATCAAGCTGTCCGCGACTGCTTGAGCAATCGCTGCGGACTGAGCAGGTGAATCATCGGTGACAGCAATGTTAATCAGTACCGTGTTCGCATCCGTGCTCGCGGTGACTTTTGCAGCCAGATCCTCAGCCGCTATGGGTAGGCCAAGGCTGTCGATGACAGGCTGCAGCACGACCGGTGTCTCCACCGTTTTCACGTACGACTGAACTCGTGCCTGCGTGAACGTGTTGCCTTGTTGTAGTTCCTGGACGGAACCCGAACTCTGGATAGCCACAAACAGCTGCGTCTCCGCCGTGTAGCTCTGCTTCACGAGGACGGAGGTGAGACCTCCTGCAAGGACTCCGCCAACTGTGATCGCCGTGATCAGTATCCAGTTACGGCGCAGGATGCGCAGGTAATCGCGTAGGTCCAAACCGGAATCCCCCTGTGTTGTTAGGCTGAAGGCGCTTGAGACGTGTCCGCGTGAGTCGCTTGGACTGCCCTCAGGGCAATTGTACCCGTCGGTTGGCCGGACTCTTACTCAACTCGGAGACGCATTACGTCAATAAGCAATGCACGCCTCATTGGAAAAGAATGTGCCCGGATTTGCAGTGTAGACGGCCCCAACTTGGGTGTCTATCACTGCCCGGTGACCAAGTTGCACGGGTTGTTACCGGCTAGTTAAGAACCTGTAAAAACTGTCACAAAAGCTCGCTACAGAGCTAGGCCCGCGGCGGAATGGACGCTCGGAGTCGATCAGAAGCAAGTGGTGGTACGAAGCCGGTGGCATTGATCTTTTGCAGATCCAGTGTGCTGTTAAGCGGTCTGGGCGCAGGGGTCTTGTCACGGAAGTACTCTTCCGTGCTAACCCCGCTGACGTCACTTCGCGAAGCGCCAGCCAATTCAAACACGTCGGCAGCGATGTCCGCCCAAGACTGTTTTCTGCCGTCGCTGCTCAGATTGTAAGTCCCGTATTCCGCTCGTGAATCCAGTAGGTGCCTGATGGATTGGGCTATGTCTGAGGCAAAGGTGAGTCGACCGAGCTGGTCGTTGACTACTGCAGGCTTGACCCCAGCCGCAGCGAGTTTGGACATCGTGCGGACGAAGTTGTTGCCGTCGCCGATGACCCAACTGACGCGGACGATGTAGTGTTTGGGCGCCACACTCACGACTGCGTCGCCGGCAGCCTTGGTCTGCCCATACACGCCCAGTGGTGAGAACTCTTCATCCTCGGAGTGCACATCTTTTGTGCCGTCGAAGACGTAGTCCGAAGAGACATGCACCAGGGTCAGGTTGTGCTCCACTGCGAGGCGGGCAAGCTTGGCCACGCCTGAAACGTTGGTTTGCCAGGCGGCCCTGCGACCGTCAGGGGACTCAGCAGCATCTACTGCCGTGAAAGCCGCCGCATTAATGATGGTGTCGTACTGCTTCCAATTGCGAGAACGGAAGGCTTCCTCAGAGGTGAGGTCAAACTCTGACCTACCAGCAAACTCGACCTGTGGGTCGTCTTTGTAGACTTCGCGAAGCGCATTCCCAAGTTGTCCGTTTGCGCCGAGCACCAGAGTCCTGAGTGGTGTCATGGGAACAACTTCGGAGAGGCGAGGGTGTGCTTTGTCCTTATCCGAGAGCTCGGCCTGAGACAACGGAATCGGCCATTCGATGGCTGCGGACTCATCCGCCAGATTCAGGAATGTGTATTGCGCCTGTGCGTCGGCGCTCCAGTGGTCATTGACCAAATAGGTGTAGGCCGTGTTGTCCTCGAGAGTCTGGAACGAGTTGCCAACTCCACGCGGTACATAGATGGCTTGGCTTGCGTCCAAGGTGGCCGTGAACACCGTTCCGAATGATGCGCCCTCGCGCAGATCGACCCAAGCGCCAAAGATCTTACCGCTGGCTACGGAGATGAACTTATCCCAAGGCTCGGCATGGATACCACGGGTTGTTCCAGCTTTTTCATTGAAGGAAACGTTGTTCTGAACAGGCTTGAAGTCAGGAAGGCCCGAGGCCAACATCTTTTCTCGCTGCCAGTTTTCCTTGAACCACCCCCGGTTGTCGCCGTGGACGGGGAGATCCAAGAGCAGAACGCCGGGAATGGGCGTTTCTGTCACCACCAGGTGTTTCGAGAACTCAATCGACATCTTATTGACCCTGCTCCTGGTACTTGGCTTCGGTCGCTGATTTCTGGGGACGCCACCAAGCTTCGTTCTCGCGGTACCACTCGATGGTGCTCTTGATACCCGACTCGAAATCGGAGTACTGGGGCACCCAGCCGAGTTCGCGGCGTAGCTTGGAGGAATCGATGGCGTATCGAAGATCGTGGCCAGGGCGGTCGACCACATGGTCATAAGCGTGACGGCTTTGACCCATGTTCTCAAGGATTAGCTCTACGACGTCCTTGTTGTTTTTTTCGCCGTCCGCGCCGATGAGGTAGGTCTCGCCGATGCGGCCCTTTTCGATAATGGCCAACACCGCAGAGGAATGGTCATTGGCATGAATCCAGTCCCGGACGTTCTCGCCCTTGCCGTAGAGCTTAGGCCGCACACCATCGATGATGTTCGTTATCTGACGCGGTATGAATTTTTCGACATGCTGATACGGGCCGTAGTTATTTGAGCAGTTACTGATCGTGGCCTGAAGGCCAAATGATCGCACCCATGCTCGGACAAGGAGGTCTGACCCGGCCTTCGTGGATGAGTAAGGGCTCGAAGGGTTGTAGGGCGTGTTTTCCGTAAACTTTGCGGGGTCGTCGAGTTCCAGATCTCCGTAGACCTCGTCTGTGGAGATGTGGTGGAAGCGCCTGTCGTACTTGCGGGCGGCTTCTATCAACGTGTAGGTGCCGATGATGTTGGTGTCCAGAAAGGGGCGCGGATCATGCAGGGAATTGTCGTTATGCGATTCAGCTGCGTAGTGCACAACCACATCATGTGTGCGGACGAGGCCGTCGACGACTGATGCGTCAGCGATGTCCCCTTGGACCAAGTTGACGCGGCTGCTGGGGAGGCCTGCGAGTGACAGGACATTCCCGGCGTACGTCAGCTTGTCAAGAACTGTGACGTAGTGCTCCGTGTTCTCAACAAGAAAGTGAACAAAGTTTGAACCTATGAAGCCGGCGCCGCCGGTTACGAGTATGTGCCCCATGACGCATAACCTTACGGGTTTGCGGATGCCCATACGAACACGGAATGATCTGATCATGCGAGGAATCATCTTGGCTGGGGGAACTGGATCGCGTCTGCACCCGATCACCCTCGGCATCAGTAAGCAACTTGTCCCGGTGTACGACAAGCCGATGATTTATTACCCCTTGTCGACGCTGATTCTGGCCGGAATCCGCGACATTCTGATTATCACGACTCCCCACGACGCCGAACAGTTCCAACGGCTCCTGGGAGACGGTTCTCGCTTTGGTGTGAACTTGAGTTACGTCCAGCAGCCTTCGCCGGATGGCCTGGCGCAGGCCTTCACTTTAGGGGCAGACCACATCGGCGGCGATACCGTCGCATTGGTTCTCGGTGACAACATTTTCTATGGCCAGGGCATGGGTACACAGCTGCGGCGATATGCGGATGTAGACGGGGGCGCTGTCTTTGGCTACTGGGTCAAGGACCCGAAGGCCTATGGCGTGGTCGAGTTTGATCAGAACGGCAGGGCGGTCTCCTTGGAGGAGAAGCCAGAGAATCCCAAGAGCAACTACGCCGTTCCTGGTCTGTATTTCTACGACAACGACGTTGTGGAAATAGCTCGAAACCTCAAGCCCTCGGCTCGTGGTGAACTCGAAATCACCGATGTCAATAGAACCTATTTGGAGCAGGGAAAGCTTCAAGTCGAAGTGCTCCGCAGGGGTACCGCCTGGCTCGACACGGGAACTTTCGAGGATCTCAGTGATGCGTCGAACTTCATCCGGACAGTTGAGAACCGTCAGGGTTTGAAGGTCGGTTCTCCGGAGGAGATCGCTTGGCGTTCAGGATTCCTCACTGACGAAGAGCTGCGTGAGCGGGCTGAACCCTTGGTGAAGAGCGGATATGGTGCGTACCTGCTGAGCCTTCTTGACGCAAAGCAGCTCGATCCGAATTCTGTGCCTGTCCACTAGGGCCTGGGATAGGGGGCAGATGCCGCCCTCACCCGGCAGATTGCGTTGCCGGAACCAAGTAGTTGGCCATAAAAAGACAAGTACTAACTACTCGGGTGCTTTGCCTCCAAAGTTTCTAGGGTCAGAGCATGATTACGCTCATAGATCCTGGTTCAGAGCCCCCGGGACAAGCAAATCGACGGGCCGTTGAGTTACTCAAGGACGCAGGCTGGACGACCCTGTCCATATCGGCGGCACTAGTACTCCTACCGATCATTGCGGTTGACGAGGTGCTCCGCGCGCTTATGCCGTCCAACAAGCGGAACGGGCACGTTTACTGACCTGACCTCAACGCAAGGTTCAAAGCATCTGGGCGGCGCAGTGCCATTGCCCGTGGCTTTGCACCTTGAACGCCGTCGGACGAACGTCCCCGCTTACCCCACCCGCTCCATCCCGAACTCCTCCACGCGCCTGCCCACTCCTAACAGCTCAGCAATCGCAGCGATTGTCCGCTCGGCAGCAAGCCCATCCCCATACGGGTTCACGGCATTCGCCATGGCCTCGAAATGGGGAGCATCGTGAAGCAGTCGGCTCACCTCGGTCACGATCCGTTCTTCGTCCGTGCCGATCAGTGCCACCGTTCCAGCCTCAACGGCCTCGGGGCGCTCTGTGTTGTCGCGCATCACCAGTACAGGCTTGCCCAGGCTCGGTGCTTCTTCCTGGACTCCGCCTGAGTCGGTCAGGACAACGTGGGCCAGGGAGAGCATGCGGGTGAACTCGCCGTAGGCCAAGGGCTCGGTAACCAGAACGTTCGGCTTCCCTTCCAACGCAGGTAACACGGCTTCACGGACCACGGGGTTCTTGTGCGCAGGCAGAACGATCGTCAGTTCGGGCTCGGCGTCGGCGATCCGGGCAAGGGCCCGGCCCACTCCGCGCATGGCATCACCTTGGTTCTCACGGCGGTGCGTGGTGACCAGAAGAATGCGGCGGCCACTCACAGCAAGCGACTCCAACGCAGGGTCAGAGAACGGCACTTGCTTGTCCACGGTGGTCAGCAATGCGTCGATCACTGAATTTCCGGTCACCACGATGTCTGCAGCAGCAACACCCTCGGCCAGCAGGTTGGCCCGACTGGTAGTGGTCGGAGCCAGGTGCAGGGATGCGATCTGGCTCGTGATCTTCCGGTTGGCTTCTTCCGGGAAAGGGGAGAGCAGGTTCCCGCTGCGGAGGCCGGCCTCCACGTGGACCACGGGAATGCCGTGATAGAACGCCGCGATGGCGCCGGCGGTGGAGGTAGTGGTGTCACCCTGGACGATCACCGCATCCGGCTTTCCAGCGGCAAACAGGGAGTCGAGCCCACTCATGGTGCGGGTCATGATGTCCGTCAGGGACTGGCCCGGCTGAAGAATGTTTAGGTCGTGGTCCGGGGTGATCCCAAAAAGCTCGTTGACCTGATCCAGCATTTCCCGGTGCTGGCCCGTGACTGTCACAACGCACTCGAAGAGCTCCGACTCCATCAGTGCACGGACAATTGGAGCCATCTTGATGGCTTCCGGCCGGGTCCCAAAGATAGGCATGATGGTGTGCACGTTTTCCCCCAAAAAGACCGGCCCTAAGGCGCCCGAAACTAGTGCAATCCTAGCCGTTCACAAGCAAGCAGAATTCACCAGAACCCTTAGCATTCAGGGCGTAGCCAGACATCGAACAGCCCACCTGTTTCCACCACGAAGCGCCACAGCCAACCGGCGGGGGAGAGCTGCGGTTTGGTGCCCACCATGTGCACGTCAGCGGCTATGCATTGCTTCATCAAGGTGCCTGCCCGGAGCAGGTGATAGTCGGACGTCACCACAGTCACCGACTTCCAGCCGCGCTCCGCAGCCAGCTCCCTGAGACGGGACGCTTCACCGCGTGTGTTCAGCGGATCCGGCCGGAAGCAGTCAAGGTGAGCATCGCCGTCGTGCGTCTTGCAGTACTCATCCGAACCGGCGTTGGCGGGCAGGCCCGTGGTCACCACCACCAGGTCCGGAATGTCCAACTGCTCCCGCAAAGACAGCCCCACCGGGAGCCGCTCGCTGCTCATCCCGCCCAGCACCACAATCGCGTCGGTGTGCTGGGGAGTGGCGTGGGGCGGGTTGTGGAAGAGCTGGTAGGCCGCGATCAGCCACAGCAACCCAGCGAGCACGGCAGCAACAAGCGTCCAGATGACTTTTCGCCGGAACGTCACCGGGTATCGACGTCTTCGAACACCAGGAACGTCTGCGTATCCAGGATGCCCTCCATGGACTGCAGCTGA
>Ga0209051_1001721_pt1 | contig 17468 bp, 16 predicted proteins | sample AraplaCvi_mMS_r2_2_FD_184286 | JGI IMG/M metagenome (GOLD analysis project Ga0209051, IMG submission 184286) | Arabidopsis root microbial communities from North Carolina, USA - plate scrape MF_Cvi_mMS_r2 (SPAdes) (version 2) | ecosystem: Host-associated > Plants > Roots > Endosphere | place...
TGTCGGCCATGCGGCCCACGCGGTCGTGCTGCTTCACGAGCATGTACTTGCCCTTGATCTGCTCGCGCGTGGTGTCCTTCTGCGGCGGATAGAAGTCCTTGATGACCTTGAACACGAACGGGAACGACGGCAGGTCGAACACCAGCATGACCATGCCCTTGATGCCGGGCGCAATGCGGAAGCGGTCGCTCGAGTAGTTCAGGTGCGAGAGGAAGTCGCGGTAGAACAGCGTCTTGCCCTGCTTGGCGAGGCCCAGCGCGTTGTAGATTTCGGCGCGCGGCTTGCGCGGCATGAGCGAGCGCAGGAACTGCACGCAGGCCGAGGGCACCTCCATGTCGACCATGAAGTAGGCGCGCGCAAAGCTGAAGAGCATCTGCAGGTCGTCCTCGCCGAAGAGCGCCGCGTCCACGTAGAACTTGCCCTGGCTGTCGTGCAGGATCGGCAGCGAGAACGGGAGCTCGACGAAGCCGTTCATGATCTTGCCCACCACGTAGGCGCCCTTGTTGCGGTAGAACAGCCCCGAAAGCACCTGCAGCTGGAAGTTGGCGCGCAGCTTCACCTGGTGGAAGCGCCCCATGATGGCGTGCGCCACGCGCTCGGCGTCGCGCCGCTTGTTGGCAAAGCTGCCCTGCAGGCCGTAGTCGTCCAGCATCTGCTCGATGGTGTCGGCCAGCGTGTCGTGCGAAGGGTAGTAGGGCCGGTACGTGGGTGCGCCGCGCGGCTCGATGTACTCGGTGCTGATGGCCGGGCGAACGAAGATGAAGTCGTTCTGGAAATAGGCCCGGTGCAGGATCTTCGTGGTCACCGAATTGAAGAAGCTCTCGGCCAGCTCCGGCTGGTGATGGTCCACCAGCAGGCCGATGAAGTGCAGCTTGACCTGGTGCCACACCTCCATCGGCTGGTCGCCGGCCTTGAATTCCTTCTCGAGCCGGGCCACGGCCTCGTTCACGCGCAAGTCGTAGAACTCGATGCGCTCGCGCTGCGCGCGCTGCTGGCCGTGCCAGTCGGCCGTTTCGAAGCGGTGCTTGGCGCGCGCCGACTCGGCGCGGAACAGGGTGTAGTGGCGATTGAACCCGTCGATCATCGCCTTGGCGATGTCGTAGGCCAGCGGTGAATCGAGACGCTGCGGGAACATGGCAGTGCGAGTGCGGATGCTGAACGGCCGGTCAGGCCGCGGCAGGGTCGGCCGCGCCGTCGGCCTCGGGCTGCGGGGACATGGCCTGCGCCTCCTGCACCGACTGGTTCACCTGCGCGCCCTGCAGCGTCAGCGACTGGATCACCTCGCCCGGCTTGCTCCACTTGTACCGGATGCGCTGCACCGCGGCCTTGTAGACCGCATCGAGCGGCTTCGCGCCGTCGACGTTCAGGCCCAGGTCCTGCAGCAGGCCGTCGTGCACGCCGAAGGTCCAGCCGTGGATCTGCACCTTCTGGCCGCGGCCCCAGGCATCGACCATCACGGTGCTGACGGCCACGTTGACCACCTGCTCGGCCACGTTGAGCTCGCACAGCGCATCGACGCGCACTTCTTCGGGCAGGCTCTCGAGCATCACGCTGTGGCGGTCGCGCACGTCCTGGATGTGGCGGATCCAGTTGTCGGCCAGGCCGATGCGCGCGCCGCTGAGCGCCGCCTTCACGCCGGCGCAGCCGTAGTGGCCCACCACCATGATGTGCTCGACCTTCAGGTGCTCGACCGCGAACTGGATCGCCGAGAGCGCGTTGAGGTCGGAGTGCACCACGATGTTGGCGACGTTGCGGTGCACGAACACCTCGCCCGGCTCCAGGCCGGTGATCTGGTTGGCGGGCACGCGGCTGTCGGAGCAGCCGATCCACATGTAGCGCGGCGTCTGCTGCTTCACCAGGCTGGTGAAGAAGCCGGGCCGGTCGCGTTCCATTTGTGCGGACCAGGCACGGTTGTGGGCAAACAGGTCATCAAGATTGTCGGACATGGGCGTGATTGTCGATGAGTCGTGGTTCGGTCGGGATCTCAGGCCGTTCTGGCCGCTTTCTGCGCCCTGGCCAGGGCCGCGCGGCCCTTTTTCTCGTGCTCGCGCACTTCCACCAGGTTGGCCTGCAGCTCGGCCAGCTGCGATTCGAGCTGCGCGCGGTGCGCGCCCAGCACGCCAAGGAACTTCTGCAGCTGCGGCACGGTGTCGCGCGGGCTGTCGTACATGTCGAGAATATCCTTGGCCTCGGTCAGGCTCAGGCCCAGGCGCTTGGCACGCAGCGTGAGCGTGAGCCGGGCCCGGTCGCGCGCGCTGTAGACGCGCTGCAGGCCGGCGCGCTCGGGCGTCAGCAGCCCCATGTCTTCATAGAAGCGGATGGCGCGCGTCGTGAGGTCGAATTCCTTCGCGAGCTGGCTGATGGTGAAGGTTTGCGCGGACATTGGACGGGGATCTGTCGAAAAGCCGTCTGGAGGGGCGTTGCGGTGGCGACAGCAGGATGGCCCCGCTCTGCCTACAATGATGCCCTCAACCCATGACGTTTACGTAAACGTCAATCTTACATGAACCTCCTCGAACGCGAACTCCACTACCCCCTGGGCGACACCCTGCCCGCTCCCGGCGAAGCATTGGAAGTCGCGCCCGGCGTGCGATGGATCCGCATGCGGCTGCCGTTCGCGCTCGACCACATCAACCTCTGGCTGCTGCGCGACAGCCTCGACGGCGTCGAGGGCTGGACCGTGGTCGACTGCTGCATCGCGCACGACGAAGCCCGCGCGCAGTGGGAGCAGGTGTTCGAAACCCAGCTGCAGGGCCTGCCGATCCTGCGCGTGATCGTCACCCACATGCACCCCGACCACATCGGCCTGGCCGAGTGGCTGTGCACGCGCTGGAACGCGCCGCTGTGGATCAGCTCGACCGACTACCACGTGGCGCGCGTGCTGAGCACCGCCGGCGACACGCTGGCGGGCGGCGACGCGGCGGCGCGCTTCTTTGCCTCGCACGGCCTGACCGACCCCGGGGCGATCGCCAAGATCCGCGCGCGCACCAGCTACTACGCCAACATGGTGCCCTCGGTGCCCGACCGCTTCACGCGCATGATGGATGGCGACACCGTGGCCATCAACGGCCATGCCTGGCGCTGCATCAGCGGCTACGGCCATGCGCCCGAGCACATCGCGCTGTACTGCGACGAACTGAAGCTGCTGCTGGGCGGCGACATGATGCTGCCGCGCATCTCGACCAACGTGAGCGTGCATGCGGGCGAGCCCGAAGCCAATTCGCTGCGGCTCTTCCTGGACAGCATCGACAAGTTCAAGGCGCTGCCGGCCGACACGCTGGGCCTGCCCTCGCACGGCAAGCCGTTCACGGGCATTCACCGCCGCGTCGACCAGCTGCAGGCGCACCACCGCGACCGCCTGGCCGAACTGCTCGAAGCCTGCACCGCGCGCCCGCTGACCGCGGCCGAGGGCCTGCCGATCCTGTTCAAGCGCGAACTCGACCTGCACCAGATGACCTTCGCGATGGGCGAAACCGTGGCCCACCTGCACCTGCTGTGGTTCGAGGGCCAGGTCCGGCGCGAGCTGGGCGAGGACGGCGTCTACCGCTTCGGACCCCGCAGCGCCACGGCCCGGGCACTTTAGACTCGGCGGATGGACACGCTGGCTGAGCTGCGCGCGGGCCGGCTGGCAGGCGCAAGACGAATCGACCTCTCGTGCGGACTCACCGAGTTCCCGCGCGAAATATTCGACCTGGCCGATTCGCTCGAGACCCTGAACCTCTCCGGCAATGCGCTCGACGCGCTGCCCGCCGACCTCGGCCGGCTGCATCGCCTGCGCGTGCTGTTCTGCTCCGACAACCGCTTCACGCAGCTGCCCGAATCCATCGGCCAGTGCCAGGCGCTGGAGATGGTCGGGTTCAAGGCCAACCGCATCCGCACCGTGCCTGCCGCCGCGTTGCAGCTGCCGTCGCTGCGCTGGCTGATCCTGACCGACAACCAGATCGAGACAATGCCCGAGGCGCTGGGCCAGTGCACCGCCATGCAGAAGCTCATGCTCGCCGGCAATCAAATGCGTGCGCTGCCGGAATCGCTGGCGGCCTGCGGCCGGCTCGAACTGCTGCGCATTTCGGCCAACCGCTTCGAGGCGCTGCCCCCATGGCTGCTTGCGCTGCCGCGCCTGTCGTGGCTCGCGGGCGCAGGCAACCCCTTCGATAGGCAGGCCGAAGAAACGGCCATCGCCGCGCCGTCGGTGCCGCACGTCGACTGGCGCGGCCTGGCGCTGGGACAGAAGCTCGGCGAAGGCGCATCGGGGGTCATCCACGAGGCGGTGCTGGGCCCCGCGTCGCAGCCGGTGGCCGTCAAGCTGTTCAAGGGCGCAGTCACCAGCGACGGCTGGCCGCACAGCGAGATGGCCGCCAGCATCGCGGCCGGCGCGCATCCGACGCTGATCGCCGCGCAAGGCCGGATCGACGGCCACCCCGAAGGCACCCAGGGCCTGGTCATGGCGCTGGTGGATCCGTCCTTCCGCACGCTCGCCGGCCCGCCCAGCCTCGCGTCCTGCACGCGCGACGTCTATGCGGCCGATGCGCAGTGGACTTCCGTCGTGGCATTGCGCATTGCCCGCGACATCGCGTCCGCCATGCAGCACCTGCATGCGCGCGGCATCCTGCACGGCGACCTCTATGCGCACAACATCCTCTGGAATGCGCAGGGCGGCGGACTGCTCGGCGACTTCGGCGCGGCCTGGATGACCGGCGCGCTCGACGCGGCGCAGGCCCGGGCACTGCAGCGGCTGGAAATGCGCGCCTTCGGCTGCCTGCTGGAAGAACTGCTCGAGCGCTGCGGCGATGCACCGCCGCAGGCGATGGTCGTGCTGAAGGACCGCTGCATGCAGGCCGACGTGTCCGCACGGCCCTCGTTCGCCGAGGCCTTGGCACTGCTGCAGGGCGAGCTCCCGCCATGACAGGCCAGCGCCTGCCCCTGCCCACGCGCGACGGCGTCGGCCCGAGCTGCGTCGGCCTTCCGCAAGGCGCATGGCCCACCATCGCCGAGTTCCTGATCGAACGCTTCCCCGCGATCACGCGCGAAGCCTGGATGGCCCGCATGGAGGCCCGCGACGTGGTCGACGAGCACGGCGTGCCCGTGACCGCGCAGCGCCGCTACCAGGCGCCCCTGCGCGTGTACTACTACCGCACGCTCGATGCCGAGGTGCGCATTCCCTTCGACGAGCAGGTGCTGTTCCAGGACGACCAGCTCGTGGTGGCGGACAAGCCCCCGTTCCTGCCCGTCACCCCCACCGGCAAGTACCTGCAGGAAAGCCTGCTGGTGCGGCTCAAGCGCAAGCTGAAGCTCGACGACCTGGTGCCGCTGCACCGCATCGACCGCAGCACGGCGGGGCTGGTGCTGTTCTCGGTGCGGCCCGACACGCGCGGCGCCTACCAGGCCATGTTCCCCGAGCGCCGCATCGACAAGCACTACGAGGCCGTGGTGCCGTGGCAGCCGGGCGTGTCGTCGGTGCCCGGCACCTACCGCAGCCGGCTGGTGGACGACGACCACTTCATGCGCGTGAAGGAAGAGGCCGGCGAACCCAATTCCGAAACGCGCATCGCCGTGGTACAGACGGCGGGCGGCCACGCCTTGCTCAGGCTCTCGCCGGTGACCGGCCGCAAGCACCAGCTGCGGGTGCACTGCATGGCACTGGGCATGCCGATCGTCAACGATCCGTTCTACCCCACGCTGCTGCCGCCCGACAGCGACGATTTCGACAAGCCTTTGCAGCTGCTGGCCAAGTCGGTGGCGTTCCAGGATCCGGTGAGCGGCGCGCTGCGCAGCTTCACGAGCCCGCGCAGCCTGGCACTGCCGCCAAGGTGACGCCCCGCGGGCACGCCGCGCACTAAGCTCGTTTCCTGAGAACTTTCATTCAGGAGACACCTGCACCATGGACACCACCCAACTCTTCTCGCTGAAGGGCCGCAGCGCCTTGATCACCGGCGGCTCGCGCGGCATCGGCCGCATGATTGCCGAGGGCTTCCTGGCCCAGGGCGCGCGCGTGTACATCTCGGCGCGCAAGGCCGCGGCCTGCGACCAGACCGCCAGGGAGCTTTCGGCCTTCGGCCATTGCGTGTCGCTGCCGGCCGACGTGTCCACGCTGGAAGGCGCGCAGGCGCTGGTCGATGCCTATGCGAAGCATGAAGACGCGCTCGACATCCTGGTCAACAACGCCGGCGCGGCCTGGGGCGCGCCGTACGACGAGTTTCCCGAGAGCGGCTGGGACAAGGTGGTGGACCTGAACCTGAAGACGCCGTTCTTCCTGACGAAGGCACTGACGCCGATGCTCAAGAAGGCGGCGACCGATCACCTCGCGAAGGTGATCAACATTGCATCGATCGACGGCATCTCGGTGAATCCGCAGGAGACTTATTCATATGCGGCGAGCAAGGCCGGCCTGATCCAGCTCACGCGGCGCATGGCGCTGCGGCTCGCGCAGGAGCGGATCGTGGTGAGCGCGATTGCGCCCGGGGCTTTTGCCTCGGACATGAACAAGCTGGCGCGCGACCATGGCGACAAGGTGAAGGAGCGGATTCCCGCGGGGCGCATCGGGGTGCCGGAGGACATGGCGGGGGCGGCCATTTATCTCGCCTCCCGGGCGGGGGACTATGTGATGGGGTCTACGTTGGTGGTGGATGGGGGGGTTACGCACGCGCGGTGAGCTTTTGGTTTTTTTGAGGTCGGGGGCCGGGTCTCGCCCCGGCGGGCGAGCTACTTTCTTTTGCTTCGCCAAAAGAAAGTAGCCAAAGAAAAGGCGACCCTGCTGTCTGCGTCCCTCCGCTTCGCTGCGGGCAACCTGCGGTGCTCGATTCCGGCGGGGGGCCGCAGAACTCGCTTCGCTCAAACAGCTGCTGCCCTGATCCCGCCTCCATCTGCGCTCCTCGGCGCATACAGAAGGGGTGGGAGCGGGCGGCCTTCGCTTCGCTCGGCCCCAAGACCAACACCAACAGCCAATCCCAACCACCGAGGCGCGCAGCGCCGCGGTGGCTTGTTGGCCGAGCGAAGCAAAGGCCCGTTCGGTTTGCCCTCCCCTCTGGCTGCGCCGAGGAGCGCAGGGTTTCGCGGATCAGGGCTCGCAGCTGTTTGAGCGAAGCGAGTTCTGCGAGACCCCGCGAAACCCGAGCACCGCAGGTTGCCCCGTAGCGCAGCGCAGGGGTCGCAGACAGTGGGGTCGCCTTTTCTTTGCTTACTTTCTTTTGGCGAAGCAAAAGAAAGTGAGTCGCCCGCCGGGGCGAGTCCCGGCCCCGAAACACAAAAGAAAGCAAGCAATCAAGACCACCGAGGCACAGCCTCATCCTTGAGCTGCTGCCTGAGCAAGTCATAGTCCGGCACCACGCTCTCCACCGTATCCCAGAACCGCTGCGAATGATCCATCACCCGCAGGTGCGCCAGTTCGTGCGCCACCACATAGTCGATCACCGGCAGGCGAAAGTGGATCAAGCGCCAGTTCAGCCGGATCGACCCATCCGCGCTCGCGCTCCCCCAGCGCGTTGCGGCATTCGAGAGCGACAGCTTCTGCCACCGCACCCCGAGCCGGGGCGCGAAGTGGTCGAGCCGTTCGATGAAGAGCCGCCGCGCCTGCCGCACGAGCCAGGCCTGGGCGGCATCGCGGATCTGCGAGGCCTCGGCGTTCTGCGCCACGGCCAGGCGCAAAGTGCGCGGCCCGGCGCCGTCATCGCTCGCATCGAGCGTGCCGCCCACGCTTGCAAAGCCGTGCTTCGGATCGAGGCGGATCACGACCGTCTCGCCCATGAACGGAAACTCCGCGCCATCCTTCCAGTCGATGCGCGTGGCCTCGACGCGTGCGTGGCGCTGCTGCGTCTCCAGCAGCTTGCGCAGGATCCAGCCGGACTTCTCCTGGATGGCGGCGTCGACGTCGCGCAGCGTGACCCAGCGCGGCGCGCGCACCGACAGGCCTTCGGCGCCCACCACGAAGCCGATGGTCTTGCGCTTGCCGCGCTTGAACTCGTAGGCCACGCGCGCCGATCCCAGCACCGCTTCGCGCGTGGCCTGCGGGTGCACGAAGCTCGCGAGCGCAAGCGTGTCGCGCAGCGGAACGGCGGGCTGCGCGGGACCGGCATCCCCGGCCCAGCCTTGCCGCGCATCGGCCACCGGGGGTTGGGGCACGGCCGGCGGCGCCGCTTTTTTCCTGACCTTCTTGCCGCGCGGCTCGCTCGGCTTGGCCGGCGCAAACTCGTTGCCCAGCCCTTCGAACAGGTCCATCGTGAACTGAAGCAGTCCCCGCATCTCGGGCTCTTTCTTCTTTTCTACTTCAACGCCTCTTGCGGCGCCTGCGGCAGCGGCAGGCTGTCGCGGTAGGCCTCGGGGTCGAGCCGGCGCATCTCGGATTCGATCCAGGCCTCGACCTCGCGCATCAGCTCGTCGGGCTTGCGGCCCACGCTGGAAATGGCCGGGCCGATCGACACGTCGACCACACCGGGGCGCTTGATGAACGCCTTGCGCGGCCAGACCTTGGCCGAGGTGACGGCAATGGGAATCACCGGCACGCCGGTCTCGCATGCGAGCCGCGTGCCGCCGCTCTTGTAGGTGCCCTTCTGGCCGCGCGGAATGCGGGTGCCTTCGGGAAACATGATGATCCAGATGCCCTGCGCGAGCAGCTTGCGGCCCTGGTTCACGACCTTGTTGAAGGCCTGCGCGCGCTGGCTGCGGTCGATGTGGATCATGTCGAGCCGGGCCATGGCCCAGCCGAAGAAGGGCACGTAGATCAGTTCCTTCTTGAACACGAAGGCCAGCGGATGCGGCATCAGCGTGGGCATCAGGAAGGTCTCGAGCGTGGACTGGTGCTTGACCAGCAGGACCGCACCGGCGAGCTTGTCGGCGGGCAGGTTTTCCATGCCGGTCACGCGCGTCTGGATGCCCAGCAGCACGCGCGCGCCGCCGATGGCCCAACTGAGCCACTGCACCGCCATCCAGTAGAGCGGGATGCCGCGCTTCCAGAGCGAACTGACGCACATGATGATGCCCCAGGGCACCACGGTGACGAGCATCCACAGGGCATGGACAACGGAACGGATAAACGCCATCAGACAGCCACCTGCAGTGCAGCCTGCGCTTCGCGCGCAAGCAGGAAGTCGACAAAGGCGGCGAGGTTCTCGTGAACCAGGGTGTTCGCCGGGTATTCGGGGGGCAGCGGATCGACGCCGCGGCAGGCCGCGCCCATGCCGGTGAGCAGCAGGTGCGGCTCGCAGCCGGCGGCCGCGCCGGCCTGCAGGTCGCGCAGGCTGTCGCCCGCGGTGGGCACGTCCTTCAGGTCGATGCCGTAGCGGTCGCCGATCTGGCGGAACAGTCCCGGCGCGGGCTTGCGGCAATCGCAGCCCTCGTCGGGGCTGTGCGGGCAATAGAAGACCGCATCGACCCGCCCGCCCACGGCCGCGAGCATCTTGTGCATCTTGGCGTGCATGGCGTTGAGCGAGGCCATGTCGAACAGGCCCCGGCCCAGGCCCGACTGGTTGGACGCGATCACCACATGCCAGCCCGCATGGTTGAGCCGGGCCACGGCCTCGAGCGCACCGGGCAGCGGCGTCCACTCGATGTCGCTCTTGACGAAGTCTTCGCGGTGCACGTTGATCGTGCCGTTGCGGTCGAGGATGACGAGTTTCATGGAAGTGCCGCCCATGGTGAGGTCGCCGGGGGGATCAGGCAGCCAGCCGCTCGAGCTGCGCCACGCGGTTCATCGCGGCGTGCAGCGACATCAGCAGTCCGAGCCGGTTGAGGCGCAGGTCGGCCTGTTCGGCATTGACCATCACGCCGTCGAAGAAGGCATCGACCGGTTCGCGCAGCGCGGCCAGGGTCTGCAGCGAAGCGGTGTAGTCGCCGGCGTCGAACTGGGCATTGGCGGCGGGCACGACCTCGGCCATGGCGGCATGCAGCGCCTTCTCGGCAGGCTCCTTCAGCAGCAGTTCGCTGACGTGCGCGTCGGCTTCGGGCGCCTTCTTGAGGATGTTGCCGATGCGCTTGTTGGCGGCGGCCAGCGCGGCGGCGGCGGGCAGCGCGGCAAAGGCGCGCACCGCCGCCAGCAGCTTGGGCACTTCGCCCAGGCGCTGCGGCCGCGGCGCCAGCACGGCGTCGACTTCCTGGGCGCTGGCGCCCTGCTCGCGCAGGCTGCCAGCCAGGCGGTCGAGGATGAAGTCCTGCAGCTCGGCCGTGGCCTTGCCGATGTCGAAGCCCTCGATGTCCTTGAACTGCGCGGCGGCGTCCTGCAGCAGCGCGTCGAGCTTCAGCGGCAGGTCTTTCTCGATCAGCATGCGGATCACGCCAAGCGCATGGCGGCGCAGCGCGAAGGGGTCGCGGTCGCCGGTGGGCAGGTTGCCGATGCCGAACATGCCGACCAGCGTCTCGAGCTTGTCGGCCAGCGCGACCACCTGCCCCACGCTGTTGCGCGGCAGCTCGTCGCCGGCAAAGCGCGGCTTGTAGTGGTCTTCGATCGCGTCGGCCACTTCGGCAGAGAGGCCGTCGTGCAGCGCGTAGTAGCGGCCCATGGTGCCCTGCAGCTCCGGGAACTCGCCGACCATCTCGGTCACGAGGTCGGCCTTGGCCAGTTGCGCGGCCTGCACGGCATGCGCGACGAGCGCGGCGCCGCCGAGCTTTTCAGCAATGCCGCGCGCAATGCGCATCACGCGTTCGACGCGCTCGCCCTGGGTGCCGAGCTTGTTGTGGTAGACCACCTTGCCCAGCGATTCGACGCGCGAGGCCAGCGACTTCTTGCGGTCCTGGTCGAAGAAGAACTTGGCGTCGGCCAGGCGCGGGCGCACCACGCGCTCGTTGCCGCCGACCACCGCGCTCGCGTCTTCCGGGCTGATGTTGCTGACCACCAGGAACTTGTTGGTGAGCCGGTTCGAGGCGTCGAGCAGCGGAAAATACTTCTGGTTGGCCTTCATCGTAAGGATGAGGCACTCCTGCGGCACTTCGAGGAATTCGCGCTCGAAGCTGCAGACCAGCACGTTGGGCCGCTCGACCAGCGCGGTCACTTCGTCGAGCAGCGCGTCGTCGTGGATCGGCACCACGGCGCCGCCGACTTGCACGGCCGCGGCCGCGAGCTGGCGCGCGATCTCGGTGCGGCGCGCTTCGAAGCTCGCGATGACCGCGCCCTCGTCCTGCATCTGCAGCGCATAGCTGTTGGCGTCGCGCAGCACGACCGGATCGACGGCCGCCTCGAAGCGGTGGCCGTGGGTTTCGCGGCCGGCCTTCAGGCCGAGCGCCTCGACCGGCACCACGGCGTCGCCATGCAGCGCCACCAGGCCATGCGCGGGGCGCACGAAGCTCACGCTGCTCCAGCCGGGCAGCTCGCAGCCGCTTTCGAGCTGGTAGCTCATCACCTTGGGAATCGGCAGCTTGGCAATGGCTTCGGCCAACGCCTTCTGCAGGCCTTCGGCCAGCGTTGCGCCCTTGGCGGTGCTTTCGTAGAACAGCGCTTCGGCCTTGCCGTCCATCGCGCGCTTGAGGCCGGGCACGGCCGAGGCGTCTGCGCCCAGCGCGGCCAGGCGCTTGAGCAGCGCGGGCGTGGGCTGGCCCGAGGCGTCGAGCCCCACGGCCACGGGCATGAGCTTTTGCGACACGGCCTTGTCGGCGGCGCGCTCGGCCACGTGCGTGAGGTGCGCAGCCAGGCGGCGCGGCGACGCATAGGCTGTGAGCACCGAGGCGGGCTCGGCAAGCCCCTGGGCCACGATCTGGTCGCGCAGCACGCCGGCGAAGGCGTCGCCGAGTTTCTTCAGCGCCTTGGGCGGCAGCTCTTCGACGAAGAGTTCGACCAACAGGTTCTTTTGCACGCTCGTCATCGCTCAGGCCGCCTTCTTCGTGATTTGTGCAACCCACTCGCGAGGCGCCATCGGAAAACCGAGCCGCTCGCGGCTCTCGTAATAACTCTGCGCCACGCTGCGCGCGAGGTTGCGGATGCGGCCGATGTAGGCCGCGCGCTCGGTCACGCTGATGGCGCCGCGCGCGTCGAGCAGGTTGAAGCTGTGCGCGGCCTTGAGCACCTGCTCGTAGGCCGGCAGCGCAAGCTGCTCGGTCATGAGGTGCCTGGCCTGCTTCTCGTGCGCCGCGAAGGCGGTGAACAGGAACTCGGCGTCGCTGTGCTCGAAGTTGTAGGTCGACTGCTCGACCTCGTTCTGCTTGTAGACGTCGCCGTAGCTCAGGCCCTCGGTCCAGGTCAGGTTGTAGACGTTGTCCACGCCCTGCAGGTACATGGCCAGCCGCTCCAGGCCATAGGTGATCTCGCCGGTGATGGGCTTGCAGTCGATGCCGCCGACCTGCTGGAAGTAAGTGAACTGCGTCACCTCCATGCCGTTGAGCCAGACTTCCCAGCCCAGTCCCCAGGCGCCGAGCGTCGGGTTCTCCCAGTCGTCTTCCACGAAGCGGATGTCGTTCTTCTTGAGGTCGAAGCCCAGCGCCTCGAGGCTGCCGAGGTAGAGCTCCAGGATGTTGCTGGGCGCCGGCTTGAGCACCACCTGGTACTGGTAGTAGTGCTGCAGGCGGTTGGGGTTCTCGCCGTAGCGGCCGTCCTTGGGGCGGCGGCTGGGCTGCACGTAGGCGGCCTTCCAGGGCTCGGGACCGAGCGCGCGCAGGAAGGTGGCGGTGTGCGAAGTGCCCGCCCCCACTTCCATGTCGTAGGGTTGCAGCAGCGCACAGCCCTTGTCGGCCCAGTACGACTGCAGTTTGAGAATGATTTGCTGGAAGGTCAACATGAAGCAGGCCGGCGTGACCGGGCGTTGGACGGTAGCGCGATGAAGCACCGCGAAAGCAGGCGATTTTACGGGCGGAGGGCCGCTCTCCCACAGCAAGCCGGGATGCCGGCCGCCTGCGCGGGCCGGCCGGCCGTGCGACACCCGCAGGGCGGGGGCGCGCACCGCGCTTTACCCAGCCGTTCCCACCCCTGGCGCCCGAACTTTCGCAGCCCGCCGGGCTCTTCCCTTCCTTTTTTCCGGTTTCCATCGACATGCAGCCGTCTCCCCTCGGTCCGAGCTCCCCCTTGTTCGTCGTTCTCAACGCCGGCTCCGGCAACGCGGACGCCGCCGAAACCCGCGAAATCATCGAGCAGGGCTGCGCCGCGGCGGGCCGCAGGCTGCGCATCTTCCTGGTCGACGAACGCACGACGGTGCAGGCGCTGGCGCGCGAGGCGGTGGAGCGCGCCCGCGCCGTGGACGGCGTGGTGGTGGCCGCGGGCGGCGACGGCACCATCAACACGGTGGCGCGGGCCACGCTCGGCAGCGGGCTGGCCTTCGGCGTGCTGCCGCAGGGCACCTTCAACTATTTCAGCCGCGCCCACGGCATTCCGCGCGATACGGCGCAGGCGCTGCAGGTGCTTTTGGCCGAGCAGCCGCGGCCGGTGCAGGTGGGGCTGGTCAATGACCGCATCTTCCTGGTGAATGCCAGCATGGGCCTGTATGCCGAACTGCTGGAAGAACGCGAGAGCTACAAGGTGCGCTATGGCCGCAGCCGTTGGGTCGCGTTCTTCGCCGGCCTGCTCACCGTGATGCGCGGCCACCGGCACTGGAACCTGCGCATCGCCTCGCACGGGGTGGAGCGCGACATCCGCACGACGACGCTTTTCGTGGGCAACAACCCGCTGCAGCTGCTGCAGGTGGGCATCGAACATGCCGATGCGCCCGAGAACGGCCAGCTGGCCGCCGTGGCGCTGAAACCGGTGGGCGTGCTGGCCATGCCCGGCCTGCTGGTGCGCGGCGCGCTCGGCCGGCTGGGCAGCGCCGACGAGGTGCTGAGCTTCCCCTTCGAGTCGATGACGGTGAAGGCCGGCCGCCTGCATCCGCCGCGCCGCGTGAAGGTGGCCATCGACGGCGAGATCGCCTGGGCCGAGATGCCGCTGCTGTTCCGGGTTTCGCCCGAGCCGCTGTGGCTGGTGCGGCCCGACGTCGCACCCGAGCTGGAGGCCGCGAAGCAATGAGCTGCCTGCTGCAGATCTCCGACACGCATTTCGGCACCGAGCAGCCCGAGGTGATGGCCGCGCTCGAGCGGCTCGCGCGGGCCCTGGCGCCGCAGGTGGTGGTGCTCTCGGGCGACATCACGCAGCGCGCCACGCGCAAGCAGTTCGCGGCGGCGCGCGCCTTCGTCGACCGGCTGGCCGCGCCGGCCGTGCTGGCCATTCCGGGCAACCACGACATTCCGCTGTTCCAGCTGGGGGCGCGCCTGTTCTCGCCTTATGCGCGCTACGCCCGAGCCTTCGGCAGCGACCTGGAGCCGGTGTTCGAATCCGCCGACTGGCTGGTGGTGGCGGTCAACACCACGCGCTGGTGGCGGCATGCGGACGGCGAAGTCTCGCCGGCCCAGATCGAGCGGGTGGCAGCGCGGCTGGCGGGCGCCTCGCCTTCGCAATTGCGCGTGGTGGTCACGCACCAGCCGGTGATGGTGACGCGGCAGGAAGACATGCCGAACCGGCTGCACGGGCGCGAAGCCGCCGTCGCGCGCTGGTGCGCGGCCGGCGCCGACCTGATCCTGGGCGGCCACATCCATCTGCCGTTCGTGCGTTCGCTGCACGGCGCGTACGCCGGCTGCCCGCGCACCGCATGGGCGGTGCAGGCCGGCACGGCCGTGTCGTCGCGCGTGCGCGCGGGCCACCCCAACTCGGTGAACGTGCTGCGCCTGGGCGCGCCGGAAGATGGCCGCGCGTGCCAGGCCGAGCGCTGGGACCATTCGGCCGCCGACAAGTCCTTCGTGTGCGCCAAGGTTTTGCAGCTTCCCCTTGCCAGCGCCGGGGCGCCCGCTTAGGGTGCGCCGCATGCCGATGGAAGCCCCCGACCTCGTTCTTCTCGCCCGCCAGCTGGGCGAGCATTCACTGGCCTGGTTCGCAGGCGCCTTCGCTGTCTCGGTGCTCGGCGCCGGCACGGCCTGCCGGGCGCTGCAGCGGCGGCGCATCAGAAGGTCGTCGAGCGAAGAGCCCGACGAACCGCAGCTGGCCGCCGGGCTGGCCATCGGCTTCCTGTCGATCCTCGGGGCGGCCAGCCTGGTGGCGTATCTCGCATCGAAGCTCGGCGACGGGCGCCTGCTGGGCCTGGCCGACCAGGCGCTGGCCGATGCCATCGGCGAGCACCTGCCGTGGGCGGCGCTGGTGGCTTTCAGCTGGCTCACGCACCTGGGCGATGCCGAACTGCTGGCGCCGGTGTGCCTGGTGGTGGCCCTGCTGCTGTGGCGCAAGGCCCACCATGGCCTGGCACTGGGCTGGGTCATGGCGCTCGGCGGCATCGTGCTGCTGAACCCGGCGCTCAAGCGCATCTTCGCGCGCGCACGGCCGCTGCACGACCACGGCCTGGCGCTGGAGACGAGCTACAGCTTCCCGAGCGGCCACAGCGCGGGCGCGATCGTGAGCTACGGCATGCTGTTGTATTTGGCCCTGCGCCTGCTGCCGGCGCGCTGGCACGTGCCGGCGGCGATGGCGGCCGCGGCGGCCATCGTCACCATCGCGTGCAGCCGCATCTTCCTGCAGGTGCATTTCGCCAGCGACGTGGCGGCCGGCCTGCTGACCGGCCTCGCCTGGCTGCTCGTGTGCGTGAGCAGCCTCGAATACGCGCGGCACCGCAGCCGCCGGCGCATCCGCCCCTGAGCAGCATCGATAGCGGGGTCTTCGCCAGGAACACCGCGGAACCGGCTTTGCCGGGCCGCCGGTGTTGCCCCCTCGAGGGGGGAGGCGGCTACACGAAGTGAGCCGCATCGGGGGTGGGTCAATACTCCCAGAAGATGCGCTGGAGTTCCTTGGTGTCGCTGGTTTTAGTCAGTGCCACCATCGCCAGGATGCGCGCCTTCTGCGGACGCAGGTCGTGCGCCACCACCCAGTCGTACTTGTCGTCGGGCTGCTCGGCATTGCGGATCACGAAGCCGTCGGGCACGCGCGAGCTGCGGATGATGATTGCGCCGTCGGTGCGCGCCTTCTGCAGGTTGGGCACGATCCGGTTGGCCACCGAGCCGTTGCCCGTGCCGCCATGGATGATCGCCTTCACTCCGCTCTTGGCCAGTGCGTCGATGGCGATGGACGAAACGCCCTCGTAGCCCATCGCAATCTCCACCGGCGGCAGCGCATTGATGCTGTCGATGTCGAACTCCGAGTTCATGGTGTGGCGCTTGACCGGCGCGCGGAACCAGTAGTTCTTGCCCTCGACCACCATGCCGAGCGGGCCCCACTGGCTCGAGAAGGCACTGGTCTTGATGTTGACGTTCTTGCTCACGTCGCGGCCGCTGTCGATGTTGTCGTTCATCGTCACGAGCACGCCCTTGCCCGCCGCGTCCTTGCTGCCGGCCACGCTCACGGCGTCGTACAGGTTGAGCGCGCCGTCGGCCGACAGGGCCGTGCCCGGGCGCATCGAGCCGACCACGACGATCGGCTTGCTGGTGTGCACGGTGAGCGTCAGGAAGTAGGCGGTTTCTTCCAGCGTGTCGGTGCCGTGGGTGATGACGATGCCGTCGACGTCCGCCTGCTTCGACAGCGCCGAGACGCGCTTGGCGAGCGTCAGCAGGTTGTCGTTGGTGAGGCTTTCGGAAGCGACCTGGAACACCTGCTCGCCGCGCACGTTGGCGATCTTGGAGAGCTCGGGCAGGCCGGCGATCAGCTTTTCGACGCCGACCTTGGCCGCCGCGTAGGTGGCGCTGTTGACGGCCGAGGCACCGGCACCCGCAATGGTGCCGCCGGTGGCCAGGATCACCACATTGGGCAGCGCCTGCTGGGCTTGCGCCAGGGCGCTGGCTGCGAGCAGCGCGGCGCCGGCCGCGAAGGCGCGGAAACGGGGGGAAAGGTACATGAAGGAACTCCTTTGTTGGAACGCGAATTTCTGGAAGCGGCGAGAAGATACATGAACCGTGCCCGCATGCCCTGCGCTTCCATGCCGGCATGGCATGCGGCCATGCGCCAAGGATTACCATCGCCGGGCGCACCGCCGCAAACCCGCCATCCCATGAACGCCGATCCCACCGCCCTGTCCCCAAGCACCGCCCAGGAAATGCCCGCCCCCGACGGCCCGCTGTCGCGCGCGCGGCCGGGGCGCGAGCGCATCATGGCGGCGATCCGCACCGCGGCCGTGGCCGAGTTCAGCCTGCATGGCCTGAAGGGCACCTCCACCCAGGCCATCGCCGCGCGCGCCGGCCTCACCAAGCCCCAGCTGCACTACTACATCGCCGGCAAGGAAGAGCTCTACGAGGAGCTGCTGATGCAGGTGCTGCATGCCTGGAAGGTGGTGTTCTCGTTCGAGGACGCCAGCGACCCGGCCACCGTGCTGGGCGACTACATCCGCAAGAAGCTCGACCACGCCTTCGACAATCCCGAGATCTCGCGCATCTTCACGCGCGAAGTGCTCGACGGCGGCCGCAACCTCGACCGCTACTGGCCCAACGCGCAGGCCTGGACGCAGAAAAAGGTCGACATCATCAACGGCTGGATCGCGCGCGGGCAGATGCGCCCGCTCGATGCGCGCCTGCTGCTGATGCACATCTGGGCCATGACCCAGAGCTACGCCGACTAC
>Ga0209051_1001722_pt1 | contig 17468 bp, 16 predicted proteins | sample AraplaCvi_mMS_r2_2_FD_184286 | JGI IMG/M metagenome (GOLD analysis project Ga0209051, IMG submission 184286) | Arabidopsis root microbial communities from North Carolina, USA - plate scrape MF_Cvi_mMS_r2 (SPAdes) (version 2) | ecosystem: Host-associated > Plants > Roots > Endosphere | place...
CGACGCCTCCAAGGCCCACCAACAACTCGGCTGGAAGGCCCAAGTCCACACCCCCGAACTCGCCCGCATCATGGTCGACGCCGACATCGCCGCACTCGAATGCCAAGGCAAACCCTGGATTGACACCCCGCTCGTCACCACGTGGAATTGACCCCGATGACGACCGATCAGCTAGAAGAGCCGTCGGTGAAGAGTGGTCCCATCTCCCCCTCGACGACGAACTCGCGCATTTCATGGTCGAGTGACCGAAAATAATCGCCGTCCACTTCGCGCTTCCATCTCGCCGGAGACCCGGCGTACAGACCGGACGTGCGAGGTTCGTTCATCGGCAACATGGTTGAATTCGCCGCGAGTATCGAACGTGGGGGCAGATGAGCCCCCTTCAACATCACTGCGCACGTGCTGACGAGGGCGTGGTGTCCGATGAATATTCGCCCCGCGGTCTGACGGTTGGTGGCGAAATCCGGCTCGTGGGTCTGCAGATAGGCTCGACCACCACCGATTCGGGCGTGGCGATCCATGACGATCGTTCCTGACGCGTCCAAATAGTGGCGGCTGGTGATTGCAGCGCCATACTGCAAGTCGAGGGTACCGGCGTTGGAGTCAACCAGTTGGAACTGCGACGCTGCCGACACCCAGTTCCACGACTTGATTATGACGCAGTCACCCAAACGCACCAGGCTCAAGCCACGAAAGACGTTGAATAGGCCAATTTGCACGCCTTCACCGATCTCGAACCGTCGCACGTTCAACACGAGATTCGGTGCTATGACGGCCGTAGCTGCCACGTCATGGCCGAAACGTCGTAGGAGCGCATTCTTGGAGGGGCTTGCTGGCAGCAGCCACGCGATTGCCTCGAAAAGGAGTCGCAAGTTGACCACCTCTCAGTGATGGGTGCGCCACAGCCGAGTGAAATGCCCTGAAGTAAAGCGAACGACACGATTTCGAACCCTGATGGAGGTTACCAACGCAGCGTGATTCCCGGCTGCGATCCGTCCACGAGAGATGGCGCAGTTTGATTCGCTACGGAATCTTCACGTCTCTTCGCGTCACCACACTCCCCGCGCCGTCCGCTGAAATGGATGCGTCGCTGCCGACCATCTCGAAATCGGTGAGGGGCTGCTCTGTCTCGGCGAGGAGATCGAACCGTGACGGCGCAATTACTCGCGCAATTCGAGCCTCGATCACAGCCCGCCTGACACAATCGAGGTCATATTCACGCGAATTCGTCGATTCGCCTCGGCGTATGGAAGGGATTCGATGACTTCTGGTCGAAGTGAACGACAAGCCGTGACGGAGTCGCAGAATCGCGCACACGGAGGTGGCCATGACTACTTGTCTGGCAGCCCGCACCTGCGCCACGAAGTGATCCGGAGATGCGTCGACGCTCGTATCCACGAAGCCGTAGCCCGGATATTGCACATGCACGGCCGTTGCGACGTTCTCGAAGTAGGCGCGGGGCATGGGTCATTCACCGACACGGTGCTGGACGCCGGTGGAAAGCCGACCGTGACCGAGATGTCCCGCGCCAGTTTCGACTTCCTGAAGCACAAATTCTCAGGCGTTCCCGACGTCGAGGTCATATTCGACCCCGATGGCGACGAACCGATTCGGCTCGGACGGCGCTACGACGTCGTCCTGCTGATCTCGGTGATCCACCACATACCGAATTACCTTGGGGCATTGACGAACATTTGCGACGAACTTCTCCGGCCGGGTGGCACCGTCGTAACCTTCCAGGATCCGCTGTGGTATCCACGCCAAAGCGCTTCGGCTCGCGCCATATCCCAAGGCGCGTATCTCTCCTGGCGACTCACTCAGGGAGAGATTCGCCGGGGACTGGCCACACGGTGGCGGCGCATTCGTGGTGTCTACGACGACTCGAAACTCTCAGACCTCGTTGAATATCACGTCGTTCGCCAGGGCGTCGACGACCAGGCGCTGACCACTCTCTTCGAGACGCGTTTCGAGACAGTGGACGTCATGCGCTATTTCTCGACGCAATCACCGTTGATACAGCGATTCGGTGGCAGCCACCTACCCTTCAACACGTTTGGGATCGTCGCCACCAACAGAACCGCCCACTAGCCGGCACACCGCACCGAAGGAATGCAGGACGCCGAGCAGCGTGAACACCCGTGCTATTCACTGAGAATTTCGCGCACCCTCCCGACCGCGGGCTTCGGGGTGTAGTCGCGCCGGAAGAGTCCGAATGACACGACCTCGTCGGATGGCCGCACTACGAGGTCGATCGTGTTGAAGATGAAGAACCCACCGATCCACGGGACTTCACGCGATTTGCGAATCGCGTCCGCCAAGATCTGCGCCTGATCCACCTCACTCACCGAATCTGGCGACCGGCCGGTCGGTTGCCCGAACTCGGTTATCCAGACCTTCTTGCCGTCGTCACCTCGCTCACGCATCAACTGCCGAACGTCGTCGACGATGGAGCCCAGACCATCGGTGAAGGACAGCGGCAGGGGAAATGTGTACGGGTGCAGCGAGATACCGTCGAAATACGCCTGGGCTCCATTGTCGTACAGTTGTCTTACGAAGTCGATGTCTCGAGTGCCCGCTAGATTGCTCGACGTTCCTCCGGTCAGCACCGGGGCCACGCTGCCGGCGCGCCTAATGCCCTCGAATGCCTCCCTCAGAAGGGGAACGTACGTTGCTGCGGTGGGCGGATCTAGATAGTGGGGGATGTTCGGCTCATTCCAGATCTCCCACACGGTGGTCGAATCCGAATAGCGGCGCGCCACCTCCTCGGCGAATCGGCCGAATTCACTGGCATTCAGCGGCGGGTTGCCGTTCGCGGCCGGGTCTGCGGACGGATCTTGCGCCCAACGCGGAGCCGGTCCCTCGAGGGTCATCGTTATGCGAAGTCGGTGCCCGCGGGCGGCACTCACGGCGGCGTCCAATGGGTCCCAACGAAGGGGACCGCTTCGATCCGGCTCGATCAGATTCCATTTCGCCGACACGCGAATTGCGTTGACGCCGACGCTTGCAATGGCGTCGACTTCTCGGGAGATGTCGGTGCCTGGCTGCATCGTGGCGACGGTGGACACGCCGATCACCTGCTCGGACAGCGGCACCATCGAACTCTCGGCCTCGGCAGCACGATCGAATCCGCAGGAAGGCGTGGCGAATACAAGAATGGTCACGAGCGCAGCCACGCTGGTCGATCTCCTACGCACGCCCTTCGCAAAGGACAGCGCGGCACTCCTTCGCCGCGCACACCAGCCGACGTTGCTTGGGTATGAGACATGCCCGTCGTGGTCTTGCACCGACGAGGTCGCAGTGCCGACGACGGCGCGACCTTCGGGTTCGTCCGTCATTCCACGACCGTTCGAAACTGGTCGACGGTCGAGCCGCGATACGCCTCGAACGCCCGTCGCACCCGAATCGAGAGATGCCTGAACGCCGCGTCATCCATTGCGACCAACTCCGCCACGAGTCTTGCTGCTCCGGCGACGTCCCCCACGGCAAGCACGTAGTCGTCGAGCCCCAGGCGTTGCATCTGCTCACCTACCCATCCAGTGCGCCAAACGACGGGTACGCATCCAGCTTCGACGGCTTCGTACAACACCAGTGGCTGCGCCTCGTGGTGATAGCTCGACAGGAATATGAAACATCGCGCCTCGAGCAACGTGCGTCGCTTCAATTCACCGTATTGAGGTCCCAGCACGTCGAACCCGACTCCGCGACGTCGCGCTTCGTCGAGAACGATTCTCGCTTCGGCCGACACGCTGCCGACCAGTTTGACGTTGACGCCCGTTCTGGCTGCAACCTCCAGAACGGCAGCAAGCCCCTTCGCGGGCGACAAATTCGAGACGTGTAGCGCGTCCGATCTGCATGCGTCATCCGGTGGCGCCGCCAATGGCATCAGTCCTGCATTGTCGACCACGACGACCCTAGTCGGCTCGATTCCATATCTGAGCGCCAAGTCGTCCCCCATCGAACGGTCTAGGACCACGTGTCGCACATCGGAGCCACCAACGGCGGTCGCCAAACGCATGAGTCGTGAACTGGACCGCACGTAGTGCGCCGAGTGGTGAATGAGAGACGTCGCAATGCCGCGCACCCGAGTCGCAAGAAGGGGTGCCGCCTCCGCTACTAGGCCCAGCTCACCGGAGGCCACCACGAGCACCCGGTCGGGTCGTGCATGCCAGACCAGGGAGACTGATGCCCAGAGACACCGGCGAACCTTCGTGAGGGTGCCGGCCTGCGTGTCCACGACGCTTACCTGATGTCCGTCGTTCTGCAACGCTTCGACCAGCCAGCGAGTTGCCTGCGCGCGGCCGTCAACAGGAGGCGGGACCGGCCCGACGACGACTATGTCCATGCGCGTCAGTGACGTTCGAAGAGGAGATCGGCTTGATCGAGGTTCCACGTGGGACGGGACCCGGGAACGCGGGCGATGCCAGTCAGCGCGAACCCGGAGTCCAACATCACCTGAATGACGCTGGAAGCGTTGGATTGGCCGACGTAGATGTCGGCGAAAGACACTTCGACGAGAACCGCGTCGGCATCCGTCAAGACCATGGCAAGGCCTTGCAGGACATCGATTTCCGAACCCTGAACGTCGATCTTTATCAGCAGTGGGCGTTCCAGCGGCGCAAGTTCGAGCAGCACGTCGTCGCCCACGAGTACGTCGACTTCGTGAGTCGCCACCTCACGTAGCGCACCGCGCTCCCCGTGTATCGCCGACACGGCCAGCAACGAAGAACTGTCGGAGGCGGCGGTGATGTGCAGGGTTTGATTCCGTCGACGAGATCCCAGCGCAGCGTTGACGATCTCGATCCGACATTGATCGATGTGCGCGGCGGTTGCCTTCAGTTGAACGCCGGTGTCTGGCAAGGGGTCTACACACACGACGCGTCGTGCCCCAAGGGCCTCTTTCGCCCAGATCGCGAACTGGCCCAGATTGGCTCCGATGTCTACGACGGTTTCGAAGTGCCGGCCGCCGAGGAGATCGGCGTGCTCCAAGGAGGGCGCAACACCGCGGCGAAGCAGCGCCCACCTACTCCGCCGGCGCGACACCCACCCGAGCTTGCGTAGCCGTAGAGCGAGCAACGCTCCGTCGACGCGTCCGCTAGGGAAGTTCATGGTGCTCGCCAAGACCGGTTCGGCTCGCCTGCGCATCACGACGCGTCCAACCTCGAAACTCGATCACGATGCCTTCGCCTCCGCTCGGGATACTCGTGGCAGATGCCCTCGAAAGAAACAAGAAGTGCACCGGATCCTCGCTCGTACCTAGTGAAATCATCATGTCTGACCTCGAAATGGCAACTGATACATGGGTTCTCGAGCTGGTTCGGACGACCGCTGACGGACGCTGCAACTGGCGACGGCTATCACCACGATGACGACGACCTCGGTTGCGACGGGGACCACCCACAGCGCGGTGTCCAGCCCACCTGAACCAAGCGCCGCCAACAGACCCAGAGCAGCCAAGGCTCCGGTCGTGATTGCCATGCTCGAACGCGCGGGATACCCGAGCGCGAGCAGACGGGAGTTGAACGCCTGCGAACAACCGCTGATGCCCGCTCCGATTACTGTTGCGACGATGATCGGCTCGGCAGCCGAATATTGCGACCCCGCGGCCCAGAGCACCAGACGCGCGATCGGCCATGCCAACACGACGAGTACGGCCAGATAGATGCCCGCCATTCCGAGGAGGCCGTGGAACAGGCGATTGAACCTCTTGGGTGATCGAATGCGTTTGACCAATTCGGGAACCGCTATCACGGACACCGACGCCGTCAAGATCGAAATCGGTCCAACCACCTTTGCGGCAATGGAATAGCTTGCGACTACCGAAGCCGACGTCACCGCCGCGAGGACCGGGATTTGAAGCTGACCCAACAGGGCGGACATCGAGTAGGTCCAATATCCGACACCGCCGTTGAATGGCTGTCGCCACCGGTGCAATGACTCCCGAATGGACACGAAGAACATCGGTATGCCGAGCGCCACGACGATTTGAAGGGTGAGGACGATCGAGAGAACCAGGAAGTTCAGACGGCCGACGATCACGTACTCGAAGCCAACCACGATGAGCACCAGTCCCCTGTGCGACAACAGCAGCAAGTTGGCGACGGTGTGGCGCTCGTCAGCCGTCATGTGCGACACGGTGTAGTTCACCAGAGAATCGCCAAAGGCAAGCAATAGCCCGGCGTATACGGCAGGACCAGGCTGCAGTACGCAGTAGGCAAGCCCGACGATTGCGCCGGACGCCCCGACCAGTGCCGAGTGGACTACGTACAGAGCGCCCGGACTGGGTTGACGATCCATTCCCGCTCGAAGAACGCGCGTGGGGGCCCCGATACCGGCGAAGATTCCAGTCGCGAGCCCTATCGAGTAGGCCAACATGAAGCTGCCGAACTCTGGCAACGTCGTCAGTCGTGCCAACAGGGCCAACGTCGCACCGAACGCCAGGGAGCTGCCGGCGCGTGCGCCAACGCGACCAAGAGCGCGACCAGCTATCTGCCTGCCACCGACGAGATCTCGGCCGTTGAGCACTCCCCGTTGCGTCACTACTTTGCACGATCGTCACGGGACACGGAGGCGGAGTCGTGGCCGTTGCACGCATGGTCGTGATTCGCCACGGGCTAGCCCCTGACGATTCGCAGCGCTCGTCGACGCCAGATCCGATAAGCCGGGGTCAACCGAAGACGAAACAACGGCACTTCGACCAGGTGACGGGCGGTCATCGCCAACGCCGCCGCGTGCTGCGTCAGTCCGTCCGCGTGCCGCATCCTCACTGCATGTCCCTCGCGGACGAACTCGCGCCATAGATTGGCCGACTTGGATGCCTCGTGAAAGCGCAAGGCTCCAATGGGATCTGAGATCACAACCTGTCGAGGATGCGTGGCGGCAATCTCCAACTGGAGAGCCAAGTCCATCGCCGTGTTTAGTTCATTCTCGAAACCCCCAACCCGCTTGAGCAGTTCCGTCCTGACCAGGATCGAGCCCGAGAACGCTGCGCACCCATGTGCGACCATGGCGGACGCGTCGAGCGGCTTGCCGGCGAAGGTGTCGATGCACGTGCCGTCTGCCCGAATGATCTGATGGCCCCCCACCACCAGGTCGACAGTGGTGTCGGTGCCCAAGGCGGCACGCAGTGCGCTCATCGCCGAACTCAACAGGACGTCGTCGGCGTTGAGCCAAAGAACCCACGGGTTAATCGCCCGGTTCAGCGCGCGATTGAGCGCATCTGACTGCCCGTCATCGGATTCCACGACGGGCTTCACTCGCGGATCAGCAGCAGCAAGATCGTCCAGCAGCTGTTTGGACCCGTCGGTGGACCCGGCATCTTGGACGAGTATCTCGTCATCGGGGCCCAGCTGTTCCAGCGCGCTCATCAGGGCCTCGCGCAGGTACACGCCCGGGTTGTAGGACGGAACGAGCACGCTGATGGCCGCTACCTGACCCGCCGGATCATCCATCTCAACCTCCCAGTCGTCGTCGACGCGTCAGTTTGCCGATGGGGCGGCGATTATCTTCCTGCCCGCTGGCCCGGAGCCGTTGGAGTGTGGGGCTCCTCGGCCGACGTCCGGGCTTGCGTGTTTGGCCGACGACGGCTTGGTCACCTTGCGGGACGGGATGACTGCGGCAAGACAGAGTCCCGTCAGGGCGCCGAGCATTCCGCCGAAGACAACGGGTTTCGGCGATATCTGCCCGATCCTCACGATTCCGGAGCTAGCTGGCTGAATGGTCAACAAACCTTGAGCGCGGGGACCTCCATTGATGGGTGTCTCCATTTCGGTGGCGAGCTCGGTGAGTTCGGTAGCAACGGCGTCCGCCAGACTGGCTGCGAAATTTGCGTCGTCGGCCGTCACGTCGATTTCCAAGATCACCGTGCCAGGTATGGGCACGACGGTAAGTCGATCCGCGATGTAGCTTGCGTCCACGCCCGAGTGCGCCCGTTGCGCGGCCCGCTCCAGCAGGAGTTGGCCTGTGGCGAGCGCCGCATATGTCTTGACGCGGGATTGGCCAGCAATGTCACCTTGGGCGGCCGCAATGGCGTCCGTTGCAGATGTGCTGACGAACAGACGGGCAGTCGCCCGATAACCGCCCCCGGTGATGTACGCATAGCCGACACCTAGCGCGACCCCCACGACGACACAGATCAATATCCAGCTGATCCTGTGCCTTACCCTCAGCAACGACTCCACTGGTCCCCCTCCTCGCCTAGCGCAATTCCTGGTGCGACAGATTTCGTGATTTGAACGGAAGATGGCTTCGCCACAACGGTTTTCCCGGACCGCCTAGAAACGGTAGGACGCACGCCGACGGAAGGATCGCCAGAATGTACGGAACGTAGACCGACTCCAGCGCCGAAACCGAGAACAGCGTCGCGAAGTACAACAGAAGCACGTCGCGCTCGTCATCCCCGGAGGTCAGATACTTGAGAACGAAGGCGACGGCGAGAACGATCAGACCCGAGACTCCAATGGACAGAATGATGTCGAGCCAGGCATTGTGCGGTGAGTAGTTGAGGTCGTAGATGGACGTCAGCCTCATCACGAACCATGTGTTCGGCCCAGATCCCAATATTGGGTGTTCGGCTATGACCTGGCGTGCCTCGTTCCACAGCGCGCCACGAAAGGTGAACTGGGTATCGCCGAACGGGTAGATGGCGGGAACGATGGAGCAGGCCATCGTCGCAGAAAGGCCTGAGAGCAATATTGCGCGCCGCTGCGCGGGCCACAACCAGATGGCCAAGACCAGAACCGTGCTCGCGATGATTCCGATCTCGGCCGTTCGACTACCGGCCAACTCGATCGTCAGCAGGACCGCCGTCAAGGTCGCGACCGCACCCCGAATGTCTAGTTGTGCAACCGCAAACGGCACGATCATGGCCACGGCCAGACCCACGATGTTCCCATTGCCCGCAAAGGGTGAGGTCAGCGTTTGCCCGGCCAAACCGCACTTGTCGAGTCGGCATGGTTCGAGGACACGACTGGGGTTGACCGAGACGGAAGCCATCACGGACGCCGTAATGAGCAATAGGCTCGCGCGGCAACCCCAGCCCACGACGACCGAACCCCTAATCTCGGAGGGCTTTACGATCGTCACCAACAGCAATCCGAATGGTATTGCCAGCTTTGCCACATCAGACCGAGAAATTGGCCCTAGCGCAATGAAGACCATTGCGATCATGAGGGTCGAGTACTGGGTCATGGCGGCTATGTCGTACCGGGTTGTCTTGGCGAATACGCTGCGACCGAAGTAGATCACTGCGAAGACGAACCCAGGGAGATACCAGAGAGTTGGGTAGAGGAAGCCCGCCCCTTCGGCCGTGGACCATATCTTGGGACCAATGAAGAACGTCCACATCTGCGGCCAGCCGACGATCAGTAGGACGTAGACGGCTACCTGTCGTTCGTGGACGTTGAACCCACTCCACGTCTTGTTTCGATCGAATGCGTACCAGGCCAACCCCACGGCGCAGGCCGCAATCAGGACGGACAGTGAAGGTGTCATCTCTCCCACCCGGCCCAGATTTGAGTCAAGACAGCCGGTTTGACTCCGGGACTCTTTTCGTACAACTCCCACGTTGCCCACGTGCTGGACCACAATCCAATTCTGGGATCACGGATGTGGACTGACGCGCCATTCGGCAGCGAGATCGAGACCTCGTCGTGTCGACGGATTATCTCGACGCTTCGCTCTCCTAGCAGCGGTGTCGCAAAGCGGCCAGCTCCGAGCACGTCTTGGCCGCCGTCGTGTCGCCACACAGCCATGAGCCAGGTCTCACTGTCGAACACGAAGTGGATCGCCATATTTGGCACTTCGGCCAGAAACCTGCTCGCGTCCGTAGTCAGGGGTGCAGCCGAAACGAGCAGAGCCACTTGCCCTGTCGCGCCAGATGGAGCCGACTCGAAGAACGCCGTGGCGCCGATGCGATTGACCGTGCCCGGCATGCGTCGCTGCAGGTAGGTGGCGGAATTCGACTCGGTGGCGGTTCCCAAGGTAAGGCCGCGCGAGGTCAGGGCGAGTGGCGACTCGTTCCCGCCATGCCGCAGCACGTCGAATCCATCGAGCGCGATTGCAATTCGAAGCTCGCCAGACCCGAACGCCCAGTGGTCGATCGAACCGCTGCCCGCCGCGCCCAGGTTCGCCCTCAAGATGGCGAGTGACGCGCACAGCGACATGACCACGAAGAACGAGGCGAGCGCGACCCGAGTGGACCTGTGACGATCGACGGGTTCGCCCGCAGCCAACGGCAGCTTTCGGTGGACGCCGACATAACTCATGAGGCAGACCTCGCTGCCTTGGGGGTCCCTATGTAGGACAACCCAATTGCCCCGAGCGCACCTGAAATGAGTCCGAGAACGCCACTCTGAAGCACGATGCGACGCATCTGCGGTTCAGCCGGGGCGCGCGGGACGACCGCCGTCTCGGCGACCGTCGCCCGCATTGGCAACAACACTTCACGTTCGGGAATAACCTCGGTGAGCACTGTGGCGGTTGCGTTTGCCATGTCAGCGGCAAGCACGGCTGAGGATGACTTCACCGTAATGGTGAGGATGGCGCTCTGCTTCGGGGACGTGATCGTCAGGTCCCTGCGGAGTTCTTGGGCGGCAACCGGCAATCGGTTCGTGTCGACGACGCGTTGCAGGAACGATTGCGTCGTCGCAAACGTGGCGTACTCCAGGATTCGCGAATCGACGAAGCTGCCCGCGGCGAGTCCTCCAGACGGGTGCGTGTCGCTTGGGTCTGAGCTTGCCTCAGCTAGGACCGGTACCACCCTCGCCGTAGCGACATACACCGGAGTCGTGAGAAGGGCACTGGCGATTCCCGAGCCAACCCCAATCATCAAGGCAAACAACAAGACAAGCCAATATCGCCGCGCTAGTTGGCCCAACTCGACGACGTTCATCCCAAAGTGTCCGTGATCGGCAGACCCCGCTGCGGCCCTGAGTTGCCGTCAATCGAATCCGGCGCGATCATGGCGCCGGATGATGCTGGTCGAAGGGTGACGCAGCGACGAGGCCGCCAAGGACCATTGCACCGACTGCTCGTGGTGAACGCCTGACCGGCGACGGAGTTCTGGCTAGAACGTCTTCAATGAGTGTCGCCCACCGTCCAATCGCGGCCCGCTCACTCAGTACGGCTTGCCTGTACAACTGCCCGCTTGCCCCGAAGTGCGCCGCCGCCTCGGCGTCAGCGCCGATGTCGAGGATTGCGTCGAGAAGCGCCCTTGGATCACCAGCCGGTACGACCGTCCCGGCGCCAGACGTTGCAATCTCCTCGGCGGTCACACCACCCAGGTCGGTCGCCGCGACGATCGGACGTCCTGCGTGAAAATAGGACGTCAACTTGCTGGGCACTGCCATCTCCGTCACCCCAGGCATCTCGTTGACGAGGAGGACGTCTGCGGCGCAGAGCGCTCTCGGGTACTCGGCCTCGCTGAGCGGGTCGACGAAGGTAAGTCGCGATATCCCCTGTGCCCGCGCCAACAACTTGTCCCGCTCACAGCCGTCCCCGACCAGGATGAAGTGGACCGGAGCGTGAAGCTCGTCGGCGAGCCGAGCGGCGTCGATCACGTTCTCGAGGCCTTGCTTCACTCCCAAGTTCCCGGTGTGTACCGCCAACATGACCTCACCGGGCCAGCCGAGCACTTCCTTTGCGACGGCTGCGTCAACCAAGGCGCTCGCCGGCAGATGGGCCCAGTTCCGGACCACTACTACCTTCGCCGGGTCGACGCCGAGCTCGTTGACGGCATAACGCTGAAAGCGGGGATGAATGACAGCGACACAGTCCGCCGATTTCAGCGTTCGGGCCTCGACCCATCTCGTGATCTTGGCGGCCAGTCCCACTCCCTGTCTGGTCTCCGCCATGCCAAGGGCGTAGAGATCTTGTACCCAGAAGATGAATGGCGTGCGCTTTCGGGATACCCGCATTCGCAGTCCCACCAGGACGCTCGCAAACAACGCTGGTGACACCACCACGACGACGTGTGCGGGCCCCCATTTCGACAGCATCAGCCGTACGCCAAAGCTCAACTCAGACAACAGTCGTCGAATGCCATGCGGCGAGTGCGGGACATAGTGTCTGTGCCGATGGACGGTAATCCCGTCGACGTTCTGGGTCAGCTTCCACTGCCCATATCCCTTGTAGTGCGCCCATTGCGGATAGTGCGGCTGGGCGACGTGTGCAGTCACGCCAAAGCCCAGTCGACGCAATCCGGCCGTCAGTGCACCCGTATAGGGAGCGATGCCGGTGGGTTCCGGAGGGAAGTTCACACTGAAGATGGCAATGTCTGGACGCAATGTCATGGGTGGCCGGGGACGCGAGGTCCACATGGTGGACCCGCTCCCCTCCTCCGTTCACTACTGGCGTTTCATAACCCGGGGTCTGGGGGTGTGCCGGCGCTGGAGGGCGATGGCCGAAGGTGTTCGACACCTTCCGTCTTGGCGGATCAGTTGAGCGATCCGGTTAGGGACCCAAGCCGCGAATTTCGTACCAAAAGCTGTCACGCGCCGTCCGACCGACATGCGAAGACGCTCTGGCTACGGAGTGACAGATCCTGGCAATACGTCCGTATTGGCGAGAGGCAAGTGTAGGCGACCCTAACGGGAAACTGACCGAGACTGTCGCAGTCAAGGACAACATCCCAGGTGAGCTCGCGAACACGCCCTTCATGCTGGCACCCAGAACCGCCGAATGTGTCCAAAACACGCAAAGAAGCTTGGAGAAGGTTGAGGACTGCCACTAGCTAATGGTGCTATCCACTATCCGAACAGTTGACTCAGGCGCCGAACGTTGACCACGGCGCGATCGATGACGCCCATCCGTCGGCCTGAGCTTCGAATCCGGCACACCTCGCGTCGGCGTGTTTAAGGGCTGCTTAAGAGTTGCGGGCCTCCTGTCGCTACCATCGACCACCATGACGAGCGTTTCGGATCCTTCCGCCCCCGAGATCGACATCCACACCTCCGCGGGCAAGTTGGCCGACCTCCGCAGGCGCACCGAGGAGACGCTGCACCCGGTGGGCGAGGCGGCCGTCGACAAGGTTCACGCCAAGGGCAAGCTGACCGCCCGCGAGCGCATCCACGCGTTGATGGACGAGGGCACCTTCGTCGAGCTGGACGCGTTGGCCAAGCACCGCAGCACCAACTTCGGCCTCGAAGCCAACCGTCCCGTCGGCGACGGCGTGGTCACCGGCTACGGCACCATCGACGGCCGCGACGTCTGCATCTTCAGCCAGGACGCGACCGTCTTCGGCGGCAGCCTCGGCGAGGTATACGGCGAGAAGATCGTCAAGGTCCAGGAGCTGGCCCTCAAGACCGGCCGCCCGTTGATCGGCATCAACGACGGAGCCGGCGCGCGCATCCAAGAGGGTGTGGTCTCACTTGGCCTGTACAGCAAGATCTTTCGCAACAACATCTTGGCTTCCGGTGTCATCCCTCAGATTTCGTTGATCATGGGTGCCGCGGCCGGCGGGCACGTGTACTCCCCCGCGCTGACCGACTTCGTGATCATGGTCGACCAGACCAGCCAGATGTTCATCACCGGGCCCGACGTCATCAAGACGGTCACCGGCGAGGAAGTGACCATGGAGGAGCTGGGCGGAGCCCACACCCACATGGCCAAGTCCGGCACGGCGCACTACGTCGCGTCCGGCGAGCAGGACGCCTTCGACTACGTCCGTGACCTGCTGAGCTACCTGCCGCCCAACAGTGCCTCCGAGCCGCCGCGCTACCCGGCACCGCCGCACCCCGGCGCCATCGAGGAGAACCTCACCGACGAGGACCTCGAACTCGACACCCTCATCCCCGACTCGCCCAATCAGCCGTACGACATGCACGAGGTCATCACGCGCATCCTCGACGACGACGAGTTCCTCGAGGTGCAAGCCGGTTACGCAGGCAACATCGTCGTCGGCTTCGGCCGGGTCGACGGCCGAACCGTGGGCATCGTCGCCAATCAGCCCACCGTGTTCGCCGGCTGCCTCGACATCAACGCCTCCGAGAAGGCCGCCCGGTTCGTCCGCACCTGCGACTGCTTCAACATTCCGATCATCATGTTGGTCGACGTCCCCGGCTTCCTGCCCGGCACCGATCAGGAGTTCAACGGCATCATCCGGCGCGGCGCGAAGCTCCTGTACGCCTACGGCGAGGCCACCGTCGCGAAGATCACCGTCATCACCCGCAAGGCCTACGGCGGTGCGTACTGCGTGATGGGCAGCAAGGACATGGGCTGCGACGTGAACGTCGCATGGCCGACGGCTCAGATCGCCGTGATGGGAGCTTCGGGCGCCGTCGGGTTCGTCTACCGGTCTCAGCTCAAGGAGGCCGCCACGGAGGGCAAGGACGTCGACTCGCTGCGCCTCGAGCTGCAGCAGGACTACGAGGACACCCTCGTCAATCCCTATGTGGCCGCCGAGCGTGGCTACGTCGACGCGGTCATCCCGCCGTCGCACACCCGCGGGTACATCTCCGCCGCGTTGCGCCTGCTGGAACGAAAGATCGTCCAGCTGCCGCCCAAGAAGCACGGCAACATTCCGCTCTGATCCGCTGCCCTACCCCGACGAACGGAAACCTCGTGTCACAAGACGTCGACATCACCGAAGTCTCCGATCCGGACGACCTGACCATCGACGCACCCGTCGTGACGTCGGTTCCCGAGATCAAGATCCTCAAGGGCAATCCCAGTGACGAGGAGCTGGCCGCGCTGGTGACGGTGCTCGCCGGCAGCGGGGGCGGTTCCGCCGAGCCGGGCCCGCAGGAACTCAACCGGTGGGGACTTCCGGTCGACCAGCTGCGCTATTCGCTGATCAGCTGGCAGCGGATCACGCAGTTGGAACGCAACCACCTGCGGCGCTGACCCAGGATGACGCGCGTCGTCCTGGCGTCCGCATCCCCCGGCCGACGCATGGTGCTGCGTGGGGCGGGTATCGATCCGGTCGTCGTCGTCTCCGGGGTCGACGAGGACGCCCTGACGGCAGCCCTTCCCGACGGAGCAGGCCCGGGCGAGGTGACGACGGCACTGGCGACCGCCAAGGCCGAGGCCGTCGCCCGCACGCTCGACGCCGAGTTGGGCGCGGATTGCGTTGTGATCGGCTGTGATTCGATGCTCTACCGCGACGGGCGACTGTGGGGCAAGCCCGCCACCGAGGCCGCGGTGATCCAGGGCTGGCAGACGATGGCCGGCCGATCGGGCGAGTTGTTCACCGGGCATTGCGTACTTCGCCTTCGCGAGAACCGAATCGAGAGCAGCGCGGCCGCGCACGCCGTGACCACCGTCCGGTTCGGGCGTCCGTCGGAATCGGACGTCGAGGCGTACGCGCGCAGCGGCGAGCCGACGGCCGTCGCGGGCGGATTCACCCTCGACGGTCTGGGCGGGTGGTTCGTCGACGGCGTCGACGGCGACCCGTCCGCGGTGATCGGCATCGGACTTCCGCTCACCCGGTGCCTGTTGGAGCGTGTCGGCCTGTCGGTCGCCGACCTGTGGGTGGCCAACCCCGTCATCGACTGAGCAAACTTAGCCCCAGCTCGCCGAGGTGTTCTGCAGCTCTCGACGGCGACCCGACGGCCGGGGTCGGGGGGTCCGACACTCACCGCTGTCAGCGCGTCAACTGTGAGATGGAACCGCTGCGCGTGCTCGATTTCGTACACAAGGTATCATTTGCCATAATCCTCAAGACGTATAACTGGCAAACAGATGGAGTGAGCTGTGACCATGACCTCGACGCGGTGGGCGGCCAAGCGATGAAGAAGGCGTTGATCACCGGTGTCACCGGTCAGGATGGGTCGTATCTCGCCGAACTCCTACTGGCCAAGGGCTACGAAGTGCACGGCCTCATCCGACGCTCCTCGACCTTCAACACCGCCCGCATCGACCACCTCTACGTCGACCCACACGAACCCGGCGCCCGCTTCTTCCTGCACTACGGCGACCTCAGCGACGGCGCCCGACTGGTCACCCTCATCGCCACCATCAACCCCGACGAGGTCTACAACCTCGCCGCCCAATCCCACGTCCGAGTCAGCTTCGACGAACCCGAACACACCGCCGACACCACCGGCTCGGGCACCATCCGCCTACTCGAAGCCATCCGCATCGCCAACGTCGACTGCCGCTTCTACCAAGCCTCCAGCTCGGAGATGTTCGGCGCCACACCACCACCGCAGAACGAAGACACCCCGTTCTACCCCCGCTCCCCCTACGGCGCGGCGAAGGTCTACTCCTACTGGATCACCCGCAACTACCGCGAGGCCTACGGCATGTTCGCCTCCAACGGCATCCTGTTCAACCACGAATCCCCCAGACGCGGCGAAACGTTCGTCACCCGCAAGATCACCCGAGCGGCCGCCCGCATCAAAGCCGGTATCGAGCAGAACCTCTACCTCGGCAACCTCGAGGCCATCCGCGACTGGGGCTACGCCCCCGAATACGTCGAGGGCATGTGGCGAATGCTCCAAGTCGACACCCCCGACGACTACGTCCTCGCCACCGGCGGCAACTTCACCGTCCAAGACTTCCTCGACGCCGCCTTCACCCACGCCGGCCTCGACTGGCGCGAACACGTCCGCTTCGACGAAAGATACCTGCGCCCAACCGAAGTCGACGCCCTCGTCGGCGACGCCTCCAAGGCCCACCAACAACTCGGCTGGAAGGCCCAAGTCCACACCCCCGAACTCGCCCGCATCATGGTCGACGCCGACATCGCCGCACTCGAATGCCAAGGCAAGCCCTGGATTGACACCCCGCTCGTCACCACGTGGAATTGACCCCGATGACGACCGATCCTAAATCCGCATACGTGCCCGCGGCACTGGACCGCTCGGCCCCGACTTTCATCGCTGGGCACCGAGGCATGGTCGGATCGGCCATACACCGCAGGTTGGAACGCAGCGGATTTGGCAATCTGCACGTTCGACCTCGTAGCAAGCTGGATCTGACGGACCGACGGGCAACCTTCGCCTTCTTCGAGGAGGTCCGCCCGACCGTGGTCGTCCTCGCGGCGGCTCGGGTGGGTGGCATCCTCGCCAACAGCAGCCAGCCAGTCGACTTCCTCTCCGAGAACCTGCAGATTCAGGTCAACGTGTTGGACGCGGCGCTCCACACCCGCGTGGACCGGCTCCTATTCCTCGGGTCGTCGTGCATCTATCCGAAGTTCGCCCCTCAGCCCATCGCCGAGGACGCGTTGCTCACCGGTCCACTGGAGCCGACGAACGACGCCTACGCGATCGCGAAGATCGCCGGGATCCTGCAGATACAGGCCGTGCGACGTCAGTACGGCCTCCCGTGGATCTCGGCGATGCCGACCAATCTGTACGGTCCCGGGGACAACTTCTCCGCGACCTCGTCGCACGTTTTGCCCGCCCTGATTCGTCGATACGACGAGGCCCGCGAGCATGGCACGCCGACGGTCACCAACTGGGGCAGCGGAAACCCGCGACGAGAGTTCCTCCACGTCGACGACCTCGCCGACGCCTGCCTACATCTGCTGG
>Ga0209051_1001725_pt1 | contig 17456 bp, 12 predicted proteins | sample AraplaCvi_mMS_r2_2_FD_184286 | JGI IMG/M metagenome (GOLD analysis project Ga0209051, IMG submission 184286) | Arabidopsis root microbial communities from North Carolina, USA - plate scrape MF_Cvi_mMS_r2 (SPAdes) (version 2) | ecosystem: Host-associated > Plants > Roots > Endosphere | place...
CGAGCAATGCCACGAATTCACCGGGTGCCACTTGCAGATTCACACTATCGAGCACGGGCAGTTGCGCATCGCCATCGCCAAATGCATGACTCACTGACTGAATATCGATGCGCGCACCGGCCGAAGCGTGAGTGTCTTGAACAACCGCTACCATTTGACGGTTCCTTTCTGCCACGACAGCGCGCGGTCGCGCACCGTGAACAGCAATGTGATGACGCCCGAAAACAGCAGTGCCATGACGATCAGGGCGGCATACATGTTCACATACGAGGCCCAGCCCTGCGCCCAGGTCAGATACCAGCCAAGGCCGGACTTCACGCCCATCATCTCGGCGGTGACGAGCACGGAGAACGATGCGCCCAATCCCATGAACAGGCCGACGAATACCTGCGGCAACGCGGCCGGAATCGCCACGCGCAGCACGAGGAACCATTCCGATGCACCCATCGTGCGCGCCACGTCGTAGTAGCTCTTGTTCACACCCGCCACGCCGGACCACGTCAGCACCGCAACGGGAAACGCCGTGGCCAGTGCGATCAGGAACACGGCGGCCGAATAGCTCGACGGGAAGAAGTAGAACGTGAGCGGCAACAGTGCGGTGGATGGCAACGGCCCCAGCACGCGCAGTACCGGATGCACCCAGTAACCGATGCGGCGCGACCAGCCGATCGACACGCCGATCAGAAAGCCGACCACACCGCCATACGCCACACCGAGACCGAGCAGCTTGACCGTGTTGAGCACGCTGTCTCCCAGGCGTCGCCAGTCATCGACATAGACTTCGATCAATGCCTGCGGCGGCGCGAAGAACGGCGTGGGCAGCGACGCGGTCTTGGCCGTGAGGATTTCCCAAGCGGCCAGAATCACGGGGAGCGCAATCAGCCACGGACCGGCCTTGCGCAAACTTTCGCGAAAGCGTTGCAGCGCAGGCACAAAGCCGCCGAAGAGCGCCACAGCAAGCAGCGCGCCTGCGACGACGAGCACGGCAATGCCGAGTTCCTCGGTATAGGCCCAGTCCGTGAAGCCCGCCACCTTGTTGGGCCAGCGCCATGTGATGGCGCCGAACGCGGCCCATGCCATTGCAGCCACGATGCCGATGGGCCATGCACTGCCGGGTACGCGCCGCACCTCGGATGGCGCGTCCCGTAGCAAGGGCGTGTCGATGGTTTGCTGACTCGTCGTCATGAGCGTTACCTCGTCAGGCCAGTACGTTTGCATAGACATGTTGCGCCAGGCGCTTCACGTCCGTGGATTTCTTCAGCACGCCGATGCGCTGGAAATCGCCAGCGTAGAACGCGATTTCTTCCTGCAGGTCCACGCCGGTGGGATGGTGCGTATAGGTGAGCGTCGCATAGAGCTTGCGCAGATCCTCGACGCTGATCTTGGGCGAGTACTTGGCGAAGACCTTGGCAGCTTCGTTCGGATTCTCGTTGACGTAGTCCGTGGCCTGCACGATGGCGCGCGCCAGTGCGGCAGCAGTGGGGCGATCGTTGCGCACCAGTTCGCCGCGCGCACCCACCACGCAGCAGACCTTGCGCGCGTACTCGCCGGTGAGGTTCGTCGCGAGTTCGATATAGGCGCCGTTGGTGCGCTTCTCCAGCAGGTAGAGGTTTGGATCGCCATCGGCAATCGCCTGAATCTCGCCCTTGTCGACGGCCACGCCGAGCAGGTCGGCAGGGTACTGGCGCCATGTGATGTCCCGATCCGGATCGATACCATTTTTCGCGAGCAGGATCGTGAAGAAGTGCTTGCCCGGTGCGGCGAGATCGCTCACGCCAACGGTCTTGCCCTTGAGCGACTGCAGGTTGGTCACACCCGCCGCCTTTGCGCCAACAAGCCGCACGCAACCGCCATGCGAGCTGCCGATGATCTTCACGTCGAAGCCCGCTTCGAGCGGCTTCAGCCAGCGGTGGATCATGCCCACTGCCGCATCGGCCTTGCCTGTTGCAATCGATTCGAGTAACTGGTCCGTGGAGCCGCTGTAGTTGATCAGGTCTACCTGTAGCCCATTCTTCTCGAAGAAGCCCTTCTCCTGCGCCACGACGATGGGTGTCAGGCAAAAGGAATTTTGGTTCCACGCGAACGTGACCTTGCGCGGCGCCGACCATGCCTGGCGGCCGAGGATCAGCGCTGGTGCGGCGATGGCGGCGCCGCCGGCTGCGCGCAGCAGTTGCCGGCGCCGTGCGTCGGGTGATGTCGATTGGCTCATGATTTCCCGCTCCCCGTTTTGTTGTGGGTGATGTTGGATCTGATCAGGCGGCGCGCTTGTTCGATGCCGCATCGCGCTGGGCCACCAGTTCGCGCACACGCGGAATGAGTTCGCGGCCATAGTCGATGGCGTCTTCGAGCGGATCGAAACCGCGAATCAGGAATGTGGTGACGCCCAGGTCGTAGTAAGCCAGCAGCGCATCGGCTACCTGCTCGGGCGTGCCAACGAGACCCGTGGAATTCGAACGTCCGCCGGTCTCACGCGCGATGGCCGTCCACAAGCGTTGATCGACGCGATCGCCTTGCTCTGCTGCGGCAAGAAGTCGGCGTGCACCTTCGCTCTGTTGCGGGCCGCCTCGGCTGTACCCGGCCTGCACACGCAGCGCACGGGTACGTTCGAGGATGCTGTCGGCGCGCTGCCATGCCTTGTCCTCCGTTTCGGCGAGCACTGGACGGAACGACACCGAGAAGCGCACCTCGCGGCCATGCTTCGCGGCTTCCGCACGCACGCGTGTCGTGAGATCGCGCACCTGGTCGAGCGATTCGCCCCACAGCGCGTAGACATCGGCATGTTTGCCAGCCACCTGCAGTGCAGCTTCCGAGGCGCCACCAAAATAGATCGGCACATGCGGCCGCTGAGCGGGCTTCACTTCAGAGAAGCCTCGCTCGAATCGGTAGAACTCGCCCGCGTGATCGAACGGCTGCGGCTCGGTCCAGATGCGGCGCAGGATGCCGAGATACTCGTCGGTGCGCGCATACCGCTGGTCGTGATCGAGATAGTCACCGTCGCGCTTCTGCTCGTCGTCCGAACCACCCGAGATGAAGTGCACGCCGAGCCGGCCACCGCTGAACTGATCGAGCGTGGCGATCTGCCGCGCAGCCAGCGTGGGCGATGTGAAACCGGGTCGATGCGCAAGCATGAAGTGGATGCGCTCGGTGACAGCGGCGGCATACGCAATCGTCAACGTGGCCGACGGGCCAGTGGAGTGATGCGGCACCAGGACGCGATCGAAGCCAGCCTGCTCGTGGGCCTGCGCAAAGGCGCGCACGTAATCCCGATCGACCACGGGCCCGGTGGGCGAGTGGATCTCGGATTGCTTCTGGCTCTGGATCATCCCGATGAAGTCGACGCTCATGCCCTTTCTCCTGGTGCGTGAAATGGGAAGAACGTACGCCTGCGGACCGTGCGCCCGAACGAATAAAAACGCCGGTCCTTATTCGACAAAAACTGTTGCTCGATATGCGATATGCGTCGTTTTCCGGGGCGAGGGGCGGCGGTACGCTATGTGGCGATTGATCTGCTCCCCCAAGGAACTCCATGTCTGCGTCATCCCTGCACCGCCTGCCGACGCCCGCCGCGCGGCTGGACGATGTGCTGGCCGAACTGGCCGCCCGCTTTGCCTCCACTGCTTCGGCCCACGATGCCGATGGCAGCTTTCCGCACGACAACTTTGCGCTGCTGCACCAAAATGGCCTGATCGCCCATACCGTGCCCGTGGCGCACGGCGGCGCCGGCGCCGGACTCGCCGAAGCACGACGCATCATCGCGGCGGTGGCAGGCGGTGATCCGGCAACGGCGCTGGTGCTGACGATGACGTATCTGCAACATCGATCCATCAGCCGCGCCGATTCGCGCTGGCCGGAAGCCATGCGCCAGCAGGTGCTGCGCAGCGCGGTGGAAGAGGGCGCGCTGATCAACTCGCTGCGCGTGGAGCCCGAATTGGGATCGCCGTCGCGCGGTGGATTGCCGGGCACCGTTGCCACGCGCGTGGGCGACCGCTGGCGACTGAGCGGCCACAAGCTCTACACCACCGGCATTCCGGCGCTGCGCTGGCTGGCCGTATGGGCGCGTACGCACGAACCGGAGCCACGCATTGGCATGTTTCTTGTGCCGAAGCCCGACGCCGAGACGCCCGGTATTCGCGTGATCGAAAGCTGGAACCATCTTGGTTTGCGTGCCTCGGGCAGCCACGAGACGGTGCTCGAAGACGTATGGATTCCGTTTGAGAACGCCGTGGATATCCGCGCGCCGGAGGCGTGGGCACCAGCAGGGGCGAGCCAGGCCGATATCGACGCAAATACTGACCAGCAGGCATGGATGGTGACGTTGCTCGGCAGCCTCTACGACGCCGTGGCACGCGCAGGCTTCGACTGGATTCGCCAGTTCGTGCAGGAACGCGCACCGGGCAGCCTCGGCAAACCGCTGGCCACGCTGCCGCGCGTGCAGGAATCGATTGGCGAGATGGCCGCGCTGCTGCGCGCCAACGCGGTGTTGCTCGACGATGCTGCGACGCGTACCGATGACGGCACACCGCCCTCGGTCAGCGACGGTGGCCTGCTCAAGTTCACCGTGACATCAAATGCGATCCGGGTGCTGGAACTGGCGCTGCAACTCTCGGGCAATCATGGCCTGAGCCGCAACAATCCGCTGGAGCGGCACTATCGCGATGTGCTCTGCAGTCGCATCCATACCCCGCAGAACGACGCCATCCTGACCGCCGCCGGCCGCACGGCGCTGGGCTTGTGAGGACATCCGCAAGGCAACAACGGGCGCGCCTTCGTGCTAAGGTTGTGGGCGATTCGTCCACAGATGGCGAACGTGCTCCGGAGACAAGACATGGCTGAGACATTGCTCACTGCGCAGACATCGACACTGACGCCGCTGCGCGACTTCATTACCGGCTTGTCGGCGCTGCTCGACCAGCAGCCCGACGAGGCGCGCATCCTCGACGAAGGCGGCCAACTGCTCGCGCGCCTGGTGGCCCGCGACGACTGGCTGCCCGATGCCTACGCACAACCCCATCCCGAGTATTACCAGCAGGTGCTGCTGCACTGCGATTCGGCTGAGCGATTCTCGATTGTCAGCTTTGTCTGGGGACCGGGGCAGCGCACGCCAATCCACGATCACACGGTATGGGGCCTGATCGGCATGCTGCGCGGCGCCGAGTATTCGCAGCCGTACGCAATCGATGCCGAGGGCGTGCCACGTCCGCATGGCGACGCCGTTCGGCTGGAGCCCGGTCACGTGGAAGCGGTATCGCCAACCGTAGGTGACATCCATCGCGTCCACAACGCGTTCGACGACCGCGTATCGATCAGCATCCATGTGTACGGCGCCAACATCGGCGCGGTGCGCCGCCATGTCTATCCGGAATCGGGCGGCACCAAGCACTTCATCTCCGGTTATTCCAACTCCACCCTGCCCAATCCGTGGGACCGCTCCAAGGACCCCATCGCGTCATGACTGCCACTACCCAAACGTTTCCGACCACGACCAGCCTCGCGGTGCGTCAGGCATTGCTCGACCGCACCGAGATCGCGCTGATCGACGTGCGCGAGGAAGACCCGTTCGCCCAGGAGCATCCGCTCTGGGCTGCGAACTTCCCGCTGTCGAAGATTGAATTGGAAGCCTGGACACGTATTCCGCGCCGCGACACCCGCATCGTGATCTACGGCGAGCGTGATGGCGAGGATCTCGCACCGCATGCGGCGTTGAAGCTGCGCGAACTCGGCTACACGGATGTGTCCCTGCTCGATGGTGGGTTGGCTGCATGGATTGCCGCGGGCGGCGAAGTATTCCGTGACGTGAACGTGCCCAGCAAGTCGTTCGGGGAACTGGTGGAGGCCAGGCGCCATACGCCATCGCTGTCCGCGCAGGAAGTGCAGGCGCTGATCGACAGCAAGGCTGACGTGGTGATCGTCGATGCGCGACGCTTCGACGAGTACCAGACGATGAACATTCCCACATCCACAAGCGTGCCGGGCGCGGAACTGGTGCTGCGCATCCGCGAACTCGCACCGGACCCAAAGACCAAGGTGGTGGTGAACTGCGCAGGCCGCACGCGCAGCATCATCGGTACGCAATCGCTGGTCAACGCGGGCATTCCGAATCCGGTGGCTGCGCTGCGCAACGGCACTATCGGCTGGAAGCTGGCGGGACAGAAGCTCTCGCATGGCGCCAGCCGCCGCGCACCCGTGGAGATCGATCCCGCGAACCGCGCACAGGCACGTGAAGGTGCACGCGCGATTGCCAGCCGTGCTGGCGTGCGACGCATCGCATTCGATGCACTGTCATCGCTGGATTCACCGGAGCGCACCGTCTATCGCTTTGATGTGCGGACACCCGAGGAATATGCAGACGGCCACCTGCCAGGCTTCACCAGCGCACCGGGCGGCCAGCTCGTGCAGGAAACCGATCACCAGGCACCCGTGCGCGGCGCACGTATTGTGCTGGCCGATGATGATGGTGTGCGCGCAGACATGAGCGCATCGTGGCTCGCGCAGATGGGCTGGGAAGTCTATGTCGTGGAGCCGGTCGATGATGCGCGACGCAGCGAGCGCGGTGTACCTGCCGCCCAGCGTCCGGCTGCACCCGAGGTCGCAACCATCGCCCCCGCCACGCTGGCCGGCTGGCTCCGCGAAGGCGACGTGGCCGTGATCGATGTCACGGCTAGCGCCAATTACGTGAAGCGCCATATCCCCGGCGCATGGTTCGCCATCCGCGCCCAGCTGAAGCAGGCACTGCAGGCGATTCCGCCCGCACGATGCTATGTGCTGACATGCGGCTCCAGCCTGCTCGCGCGCTTCGCTGCCATCGACCTGCAACGACTCACATCGTCAGAAGTCTTCGTACTTGAAGGCGGCACCGCAGCGTGGGCCGACGCGGGCTATCCGGTGGAGCAGGGTGAAACCAACCTCTCCGTTCCCCGCACAGACCGCTACCGCCGTCCGTACGAAGGCACGGATAACGCAGCGGCCGCCATGCAGGCGTACCTCGACTGGGAATTCGGATTGATCGCCCAGCTTGATCGGGACAAGACGCACTTCTTCGAAGTGGTCTGACGCCGAACGTGATGCAATGAATGAAGGCGTCCCGTGCAATGCGGGACGCTTTGGCACAGCTGCCACAGAAATATGGCAGTTGGACACACAAGTTTACTTGGCCCCTGTGGTGTGTTCGATGCAGCATTGATGCATCGAAAAAAACACGGCGCCGCCGCCCGATATGGATGGCTAGCGCCGGTAACTCAGGGTCAATGAATGAACTTCGTCCAGATACCGGCATGGAATGACATGCTGGTGCTTCCGCCTGTGAATGATGGCAACGCTGCAAGTGCGGATCGGTCGCCGTACGAGGTGTCGCTTCTCTCGTTTGTACGCCGGTTCGCAACCACGCCAGCGCGTTGCACAATTCTGCGGGGGCTGCTTGAGTTCAGGCAGTCGATACACGAGGCCGGTATTACCGCGGGTTTTCAGTGGGTGGACGGAAGCTTTGTGGAAGACGTCGAGGCGCGCTATGGCCGAGGGCCAAGAGATCTCGATGTGGTGACGTTTGTTTTGAGCCACGAATCTGGCGACCCGCAACAGATACCTCCCAACTTGTTAGACCTTGAACGACTGAAGTCCAGTTTCGCCGTGGACAACTATTGGGTGCAATCCCGCAACGAACGCGCCTTGGTAAAGGCGACCACGTATTGGTACAGCATGTGGTCGCATCGCCGTGATCGGCAATGGAAGGGGTACGTGCAGTTGGACCTCGATGCGGAATTCGACCGCGCTTCATTGGCCGAATTGAGAGAGGTCGAGACACACCTGCACAAGTCAGCCCTTCAAGCCCGCTTCCCTGACCACTAAAGGATGACTGCAATGATCGACGAACGAATCTGGTGGCTCGCGGATGAGCGAGCCGTATTGAATCTGATCAACGACTGGCCCGAGGGGAGTGCCACGCGAATCAGCTTCGAGTACAGACTGCGCGTGATCCGCGGCAAGCTCGCTGAGATCGACGCTCGCAGTAACTCACAGATCCCGAGTCCGCGGAATGATCACGGCCTGCCCGTGTAGCACCCCATCGGTATCGATCATCTGCCACAGCGTTGCCTCCTCGATCATGAAGCGGCTGCCGTCCTTGGTGATCCGCACGCCTTGATAGCCTGCTTCATAACCAAGCCGTTGCACACGCTCAAGAAAGCGCTGCCGTTCCTCGCGATTGGGCGCCTCGGCGGATAGTCGCGAAGGCAGACGCGTGATCTCGTCCCAGTCGTAGCCAAAGCGACGCTGCGCCGCCTTGTTGCCATAGACAAAGACCGGGTCCGGCGCAGTGTTGTGAGCGAGGATCGCGAACGGTGCCTCTTCGTAAAGCCACGCCGCAGCTTCGTTGGTCGGAAGAGGGTGAGGCACTAGCCGTTTGCCAAGAAGGCGTTGATAGCTGCCGGCAAGCAGTTCGTAGAAAGCGGGGTCGTGGTGAAGCGGAAGCAAGGGAAAACCTCGGGTTGGAGAGCGCGTGGATTGAGATCGTAAATCGACGACGCGGTTCCTGGAGGTCAGGGAAAGGTATGAGGCGGATGTCTCATGCGATCCGCCCAAAAAACAAAAAACCCGGAGAGCTCGTCAGCTTCCGGGTTCTCGGCAACGTAAGGCGTTGCTCACCAGATATTCTGGTGGTGGTACAGGGTCAGAACTCAGCGGATTTCATCTTTAAAATCAGTGGCATAGTACCTCGCCGTGCTTTGGATACCCTATTGCATACCCCGAAAACTGGCGTTAGCGCAAAATGTTGTTTTTAAGGCGCTTTGACGGCGCTAGGCTAGCTGTTGTGCAGCGCTACCGCGCAAGGGCGCTAGTAACCACAACAAGCCATTGGATGGCGGCTACCGCGAAGTATGCGAGAGCTGCAATGCCAAAATAGAAAAAGAAGCCAAACACAACAATGAGCCAACGCGGAGGAAGGGGCGTTGGCAAGACATTCAAATACCGCGCGAAGCCTTCGTCCGACTTCGTGTAGCTATGGATCTGTGACCAGACAATAGGTGGAAAGTACAGGTACGAAATGAGTACTTGCTCATTAGGTACCAATGAGGGGATCAAGATCTCCCACCCTCCGTCAGGCCCTTCAAACGTATCGTGTTTGACTCGCGGTTCGATGGTGTAGTGATGGACTTTCAAGTTGTGGCCGATTCGGACATTGAAGGCTGTTTTCTTTCCGGCATTTCGCACCGCGATACCATGTACGTGAAGTTGAACGCCGGGAACCTGGGCCTGGCCTGAGCCTGACGTCGGGTTAGAAGCGCTGTCCTCTCGAGGTTCGAAATTTCCCTCCGCCTCATCGGCGGCTGCAAGCGGGGACGCGGTCGCCGGGGCGGGTAGCGAAGCCGGCTGAGGCGGCAAAGCGAAGCCGGCCGCATGTGCGACGTACATGATCAACTTGGGTCGATACTCTAAGCGTTTGTTGATCAGCGCTACCACTATTGCGACGAGAACCGGAAAAACGATCTTTCCCGCAATATCCCATTCCTGAATCATGGCATCTCCGTGCATGTAGCGTTGAAGCCCACAAGGCTTCCAGCAATTTTATTGACCGTCTCCGACAGCGCACGCCTTCTCGATTGACGCGGCGTCACCTAGTCCCTGTCTAAGTACTGCTGGCAATGCAATTCCAGAAGCTATTTCGACAGCTTCCATAATTTTCAATAGCCTCTGGGCTCCTCCTTCTGTTTCGATCTCAACGGCTCTACGAAGCAGTGGGACACTGATCCTCGGAACGTTGAATAAAGCCGGCGTATCCAAGTGAGGTCTGCATAGCTTGGCGGCGATGTCCGCAAGGGAGTTCAATGATCCTGACAAAATTAGTTGCGCGTCGGACTGCCAGAGCCAAGTCAAGAGAGCCGTAAGCCAGAGGGACGTTTGCGCAAAAGACCTGCGTTGTTCTAGCAGTAGGCGTGCTGCTGCACAAAGCTTGGCAATGGACGCAGTACCCTTGTCGCGAAAGGTCATGAGGGCTGTGTCGGCATCAACTAAAAAATACTCCGAAACCGAATCAAGCTCTTTTTTGAGAAGGTCTGCATCTTCGCTAGTGTCAAGCGTAGTTCGCCAGGCTGACATGACAGCCTGGCCGGTCTGGTCCGTGGACGCGAGTATAAAAAGCACTAGCAGGAATGCGGCGCCACCGCCAATGCGTGCTTCCCTGTCTGCCTCATTTGGTGTTTCCTCGCATCTGTAAAGGGCGTTTCCACCAACTCGTGCTTGGGCTGCCCCCAACCATCTAGAGCGTTGCAACCCTATAAGATTGACTGCGAGCTCACGTGGCTCGTTTTCAATAATGCATTCGTGGCACTTTAGGGACCAAAATTGAAACGCGACTGTTGGCGAGCGGCTAAGCGCGATCCTCTCCCTTTCCGCATCGAGATCGGGATTTGAAACGCGGATTCTCGATGCAATCTCCATCAACATGACGGCGCTGAGCTCATACGGGTTGGCAGGCAACTCGGCGATGCTTGCGTCTTTCCCGGGGTTGCTGCACTGACCTAAGACAGGTTCTGGGGTTGGTAACGATCGATAGTCGTCACGGACCTGTCCCATCATCCATAACAAAATTTGGCCACCAAGTTTCTTGGTCGCAAAGTGTGCGAACTGATCCGAAGGGTCATATTCGTTCTGTAGTGCTTCTAGGGCGGCCCACGCAAGCGCGATCGACTTGTGCCAACTGCGCGCCTTAAAGGCACAAAAGGAAGCATCAAAGAGGGCGCCTGCAGCCGTAGCTTCCATTTTCATCGTCGAGGCGGATGCCGCTGCTTCTGCAAACCACTCCGAAGCTTTCTCGTAGAGTCCGAGCGATCCAGCAGAAATCGCTGCCTTACGAAAAGCGAAAGGATCTCGGTAGTTAAGGTCGGCGAAGCGGCCATCTGGTCGTAAGCAGAGCTCCCACAACTTCAGAGCATCATCGTACTGCTTGCGATGAAACAACACGTTTGCCTCTTGCTCTTGCAGATCCGGGTGAGTTCCAACGATCTCTGCAGCTTGGCGAAGGCATTCGATAGATCGATCCTGTAGCCCGAGATACTCTTCGTAGATAATCGAAAGCGGGCGCGTAGACGCAATAAGCAAGGCGTCACATTTCCATGCGCTGGCAAGCTCGATTGCTCTGCTAAGAATCGCGCACGCATAGTCCCAACGAGGGGAAGGCCGCTTGGATTCGGCTACCCAAGCACGATCAATTAGTAGGCTGTGATTTGCGAAGAACGGAATGCTGAATGCCTTGAGCATTCGTTCTCTCGAGTGAGAACTGCATGCACTCAGGGCAGTAAGGATGGCATCTTGATACTCGATAGTCTCGCAACGTGAGTACATGAATCCAAAGAGGACCGGTACGAGATCGTCTCCGAGATCGGGCTGGCCTGGCAAGTGCCGGAGTCGGGACATGCCATCAATAAGTTCCGGGAAGCGGGATTCATTGCGTACCAGATCCTCGATGGCGTGAATGATGGTTGCGGCAGAAAGGTTGCCCCCTGTGGCAGCAGAGACGACAAAGGCTCGGATAAATTGACTGCTCTCACGGAGTTGACCGTGAGGCAAGCGTTCAATCTCTTCCGACCATCTGCAGGCCACTTTCTCTAAAAGATCAGGCTTCTCTTGTTGAGCTACTTTGAACTGAAGCGTCCGCAGAAGTATTGAGCAAGTAGCACTGAATGGCACGGCAGGATCTGTGCCGCTTGATCCCATTAGCAAAAGTGGGGCGAGGTCCTCGTACACCGCATTCTTTGCGTCGCCGTCTTCCATTATCAGTGAGGTAAGCATGTTGCCGAGGCGTGCCTGGTCTTTACTTTGCCAAGCATGCATCAGGATTTGAAATGCCTCATTGACTTGGATATTCTTACGCTGGATGAACGCGTCGAAGAGATGTCCGTGGACCTCTTCCACCTTGCGCTCTGGCCAGGCAAGCTTTGCTTGGCCGGAGAGCAGGGGCGTAACTCGAAAGCTGCTTTTCCCTTGGCTTTCTACCCATCGTCCGATTAGCTGATCTAAAACGTCTCCTGGTGCGGACAGCCCATCGATCTTGCTGCCAACGTGTAGTGCCACATCACGTCGGAAGGGTAGGGACGTAAGGCTCAGTGAATAGAGGAGCTCGCGAGCTTCAATCTGTAATGTGCGTGAAGCAGTCTGACGCGCGACTGTGCGGGCTTCGTCAATGCTGTGGGGAGGGGTAATCCACGAGTCGATCGTAGAAGAGGGCCATCCTTCCTCCCGAAGTTCCAGTCCTCGCAAATAAACTAGCTTTGGATGGCCACCGCCGGTTTGGATTAGCGTGCATTTCGCCCAGCGCTGCGCTTCCGTTTCATTGCATCCGAGTGCCCGAAGGAACTCATATATTTCTTCGAGAGATAGATCAGGTACGTCGACTAGTTCGATCTTTGCTAGGCGGACACGTGGGTCAACTGCTTCGATATGTACGCCTTTTGCAGTGATGATCAATTCGTGGTGTCGGGCGTGGCACTCCTCAATGATCAGCCTTAGGCGAGTCCAATTCGCATCCGTAAGCCCTTCACTAACGGGAAAATCGTCCAGTACGATTACCTGTCTATTGCCCGCACTGCGCAGTCGAACTAGTACGGATTCGACCGTCGGCAGCAGCGCTTGGTCGTCAATTCCGGAGAAGTCGATCCAGCGTGCGGGGGCATTGATCCGCCGAGCGGTGAGATTTGCTACCGTTGTCTTACCCCTGCCTTCTGATCCGACGATGAGGACTGCACGCGTCTTCGATAACGCAGACAGAACTCGGTCTATGACGGCAGAACGCTCTAAGGGAAAATCCGGAAGCGGAGGCTGGCCGAGATCCAGAGGTGTTGGTAAGAACGTAAGACGGCCCGAACCGCCCTGAGGAAAGGCTTGGGCAAGGAGCGCATCGCCCATCTGAGCGAGTAGCCCGCTAGCGGCAGGGATCACCAGGCTAGTCTTTGACTCAAATGTCAACTGGCGATCTTCGCAGGTCAAACTTCGCAACTGTGCTGTCGGCTGGCAGGCTGCTTCCCAGCACCGGGCCAAAAACCCGTCCACCGCCGACACGGATATGGAGGCGGAGATGCCGGCGAGTCTTCCCATCTCGATAGTCATCCGCCTTACTGCCAACCGTACTGCTTCGGAATCTTCTTCTTCAGTTACCCAGTCAATGGGCGCGATTAGGCGTTCGCGGAGCTCTGATGGATTCGCCTCCCGCAGAAATTTGTCCAGAGTGGGCGGCGACTCATAACTAGCGAGATAGCGGCCAATTGAAGAAGCAGCGACATCATCGCCGGCTGCGGCCTTTCGCCAGACATCAATCCCTTTTTCTTTGCCAAAAAATTTCGATTGCTCGGCCCGAATGCCACCCCGAGTCAGAAAGCGCAGCGATGGCCGTCGTCCCGGATTTCGCTCGCATAGTTTCCAAAATTGAACGATGGCTGTCCGGACGTCAGCAGAGCCCAACGATATGTCTTCGGCGGAACGCTTGATCTGCACGGCCTGCGCGCTGGTAGCGTTGATTACATCGTAGTCCTCTGCGCACTCTAAGAACAACGTGTCGCCCTCGGAAAGGCGTAGCCATGCTTCAACCGATCGCCAGATTTGGTAGTCGTATCCACCTAAGGCCGCTACGGCCTGACGGCGGGGGTCTCCCAGTAGAGGCCAACGAGCGCTATCGTCGTCTTGTGTGTTCATAGTTCTTGCGCGGATCTGCGGCTGACGATTGGGGTTGCCTGTGTGCTCATGACTTCCACCCGGCAAAATCAATGACTATCGACGGAGTTGGAAGACATGGAAGGCGCGCCTGGCGAGACGAGCCAACTATAGCAGCCTGGCTGTCCCTCCCTTCCAATCCACTGCGGGACACATAGAAAACGGCGTGGCAATGTGGCAACGCCCCTCTGCTGCTCTGTAAGGCGCGATAAATCAAGAAATGCGCGCCCAAGGATCGCCACACAATGAGGTGTGGGGCGTCGCCGATTCCGTGGCTCAAAAAATAGGCAGCCCTTTGAAACTGTGGCACACCGCCTTCTGTCATTTCTCAGCCTTTCTCTCTCTTTCTCTTTGATTTTAAAAGAAAAAAAGAAGGAATGCCGGGGGTGGCGCCGAAACACCCGGTGTGGCAAACGGCGGCCAAAGTGTGGCAAGAGCAAGAGAAATTGTGATGCTTGTTTCCTTATAAATCAAAGACTTACCGGTCGAATTACACGGTGCCACGCCCATTTTTTCATTGCGCGGTATCCAATCCCAATGAGGCTATAGGAAGCGTCGGGCGTGGCTGGAGGAAGCCCGGCAGCAATCTGGGAGAGCGGGCAAAGCCCAAAACAAAGGCCCGCGCATGGCGGGCCTGGTAGAGGGCGGATAGAGGGACCGCTACGGCGCGGCTATCGAGTATCTTCGATTTCGGGTATAGCCGCGAGGCCGAGTCGTTCCAGGCTCGGGACGCTGATGGCGGTCATGTGGGCATGGCGCCGACCATGGATGCGCTTTTCAACATCGTCCAGCAGCTTGCCGGCATGCTTCGGTACGACGCCGGACTGCAGCAACTGCTGTTTGAAGATCCGTGCCGTTTTGATGGGCAGCGAGTCGAACTTCTGCCGCAGGTGCGGTGCTGTCGAGATATGGTCCATGACGTGGCTCGGTCGGACAAACAGGGCCATGACATTTCCTTCGTCAGTCTGCACGGTGTCCCAGCAGCGGGGGAATTCAAAGCGGCGCGCAGCTAGCTCGGACAGCAAAACATCCATTACCCAAAACCACGGCAGGCGTGCGCCATCGGTTTCTGCAATGTGAGCAGTCATTTCCGCTAGGACGTCCTCTACAAAGCCGCCCTGGTCGACATCGATGTCGGTGAACTCGGCCAACAATGCCCACGCTGTCATAACAGCCGCGTAGTTCTCCATCATGCGCCGCGCGGTGGCGTCGGGTGATGCGACACCGCTGCGCTTCACACACTCGGCGATGAAGGCCTCGTGAAGGTCTCTAATGCGCGCAGGCTCAATGGCCGCAAGAAACTGCAGCCATTCCCACACCGGAAACTGTGGCGTGTTGTGCGGGACTATTGCTCCCTGCCTGGCCACCGCCAGTGACGTGCGGCAGATCTTTGACTGCAGGCTCGCTACGTCTACCTCTTCACCGGCCAGCAAGACAGGGGCGCACATCAGGTACGGCGTGAGAGATGAGCCAACACGTGTGAACTCGAAGCGATACGTGGACTGCAGCAGACCGTCGATGTCCGACAGAACTGCCTTGGGCAACTTGGAAAACTCATCCCATCCCACGGGTTGCGTTGTCCATGAGACAGAGGCGCGGCGGCGGTGGTCCGTCTTCAGCATTTGGCCAGACAGAACTTGAAAGGCGAGGGTGCTTTGCAGGCTTTCCAGCAGCTTGGATTTCCCGGAGCCCTTTTCGGCTTGCATCTGCAGATGTGGGTAGAAGCCAAGGACCGTTTTCAGATGCGTTCCAAGCGCCCAAACGAGTCCAATGGCTGCTGCATTGTTTCGGAAGGTTGCCTGGTACGCTTTGATGACCGCGCGAGCGTTCTGGCGCGTTCCACGCGGAAAGGTCATGTTGTAGTACAGGCATTGCTTCTGTGGCTCAATGAAATAGCAATCGCTGCCCTCAAGAGCCGCGAGCTCACCGCCGCGCCACGCCAGCCCAACAAAGTTGACCACATCACGCGCGCCGAGCTCGGCAGCCCGCTCCAAGACGTTGACCATGCGCGCGAAGTTGGCGGGCATCCAGATATGCCCAAATTTTCCCCGCCACCATTCGAGGTTGTAGAGCTTGTCATCGCCAACAACTTCGCGCTGTAAGACTGCTCCATGGCGTGGCACTTGCGCACTGATGCCGAAGACCGTCTCAGGCTGGTTGTCCGGTGTGCCGTTAATGGTCGCCAGATGGCTTTGAATGCGCAAGCGTGAGAAGCTGGCGACGCGGAACGAACAGAGGTCGCCAATTTCTTCAGAGCGGCGTGGTTGGCCATCATCACCGTCCCCCTCCTTGTACTTCTGCACGTATTGCGTGAAATCTTCTTTGACACGGAAGCGCCAGTAGACCGCAAAGTCATGACTCGGCAGAAAAACCCGGCGCGTTCCTTCAAGGCGCTCGCCACCTCCCGGCATGCCTGGTATCAGCCAATGCTCAAGACGCTTGAGCCGCTTGGTCAGCTCATCGACCCCGAGCTGCTGCAGGACATCGTTAATGTCCTGTCCTTCCTCCCAATCCTGCATGTCAACGAACATTGCGCCGATGTCCGCCGCTGTCAGGGCTTCTGACAGCTTCCATGCGGCGGTTAGGCCGGCACGGTTGCCGGTTCGCTCGTTGACGGCATCGGTATGATCGAGCGCAATCATGACGCGCTTGCCGCGGAGAAATGTCCAATCGATCTTGTCCACGTTGGTGGTGCCCCGGATGGCAAACGCCGCAGTGCCGTCGGCAAGATGGCACGATTCGACGGACAGCGCATTGATCGGGCTTTCGACGACAAACACAGTGTGTGCGCGGCGCAGTCGCATGGCGTCGCTCGTCCATCCATGCCCGAGCTTTTCACCTTGGCATTGCGTCTTGACGTTGCCATTCAGCGTGGGGTCTGCATACCGAAGATCCACAGCCACGACGCGACCTGTGCTCGGCTCGCAAACGATGAACGCGGCCGCAGGCCCACCGTGGCCAACTTCGCCAGCCGGAACCTTCTGGCTTTGCCAGGTGTTCCATCCAACGGTGCCGGCCTTAATGGCGCGGCGCGCGACCGCTTCATCGATGCCTCGGCCCAATAGATAGGAAACTGCAGGACTTGCATCAGCGCGAGCTTTATCCGCGATGTATTCCTCCGTGCTTTTCTTAGCCGGAAGGCCGCGCGGCTCGGTACTTGGCATGGGCATCCCGTACCAGTCCCCCAACAACTTGGCTGCGTCCATCGGGCCATCGATGTCGGGGAGGCAATGTATGACGAGATCGATGCAGGAACCGCCTGTCTCGGTAGACCAGTCCTTCCAAGAACGTCCATTGTCATAAATCGACAGAGAAGGGCTCTTGTCGGTGTGGTGAGGGCTGTGATAGTTGCCTTTGGCGCCGCTGCGCCTTAGGTCCAACCGCTCAGCCACGTCGTGCAAATCGATGCTGCGCTTGAGGTCATCGAACCACGCGCGCAAGGCGGGATTGGCCTGTGTATGCATGGGCGACCTCACAACATGTCATGGACATGGCTCAGTGCTTCGTCCAGGCGTTGTTTGAGGGGGCTCAGCAAGCAATGCAGGCTGTGATGGGCGGGGGATCGATCGCTCTCAAGGTCAAGGAAGCGCAGGATGCCTTCGAGGCCGGCGCTTACCCTCAGCAGCTCGTGGCAGCTGTCTTGTGCGGTTTCTCGAATGCTCTCGCTCAGTGCATTGATCTGGGCAACGGCACAGGACAGCTCTGCTTTGGATTGGCGGTTCGCCGGGCGGATCTGCGACACGAGCTGCGACAGCATATCG
>Ga0209051_1001728_pt1 | contig 17443 bp, 15 predicted proteins | sample AraplaCvi_mMS_r2_2_FD_184286 | JGI IMG/M metagenome (GOLD analysis project Ga0209051, IMG submission 184286) | Arabidopsis root microbial communities from North Carolina, USA - plate scrape MF_Cvi_mMS_r2 (SPAdes) (version 2) | ecosystem: Host-associated > Plants > Roots > Endosphere | place...
AGTCGACGGTGCGGAGGATGCGACAAGCTTGACGAAACCCTGATAGTCGATCTCGCCGCGTGCCATCATCTCGCGCGCCTTCCAGACGATCGTACCGGAGCCAGTGCGCTCGCCGCGGAACCAGCCATTCAGCATCGGGCCGACCGAGAGCGCAATCGCCGGAATGTTGACGGTTGCTGCAGCCATGAGACAGGCGGGCGTTGTCTTGTCACAACCGATGGTCAGGACGACGCCGTCCAGCGGGTAACCATAGAGAACCTCGACGAGACCGAGATAGGAAAGGTTACGGTCGAGACCAGCGGTCGGACGCTTGCCGGTCTCCTGGATCGGATGGACCGGGAACTCGATGGCAATACCGCCAGCGTCACGGATACCTTCGCGTACGCGCTTGGCGAGTTCGATGTGATGCCGGTTGCACGGCGACAGATCCGAACCGGTCTGTGCGATACCGATAATCGGCCTGCCCGATTGCAGTTCTTCCTGGCTGAGACCGAAGTTCATGTAACGCTCCAGATAGAGCGCGGTCATGTCAGGGTTTGCGAGGTTGTCGAACCACGCCTTGGAACGAAGCTGGCGCGATCCGTCCTGCTCTTGAACTGCGTTCTGATTCGGGGAGGGGGTCTTCTCTGCCACGATGGATGTCCTTGCGTTGACGCGGTTGTTGTCATGCACTTAGCTGATCGGTACAGGAATGTATAATCAGTCTTTCGCATTTTGATATGCAAATCTCTTATATCGGGTGAGACATTATGGGATTGGATGGCTTCAGACTGCGACACTTGAAGATGCTCGTGGCGCTCAGTGAGCACGGAAAGCTCGGTGTGGTTGCCGAAATGTTTGGCGTCTCGCAACCGGCGCTTTCGAGAACCTTGAACGAGCTCGAGCAGATGTCCGGGCACCAGCTGTTCGAACGCCATAACCGGGGTCTGATCCCGACACTTCAAGGCGAGGTGATCGTCCGCCACGCCAAGATGCTAATCTCGGAGGCCCAGCGCGCCGAGTACGAGATGGTAGTCGCCGCGGCCGGGCAGGGAGGTAGCGTTGCATTCGGCACGATCATGACACCCGCGGCCGACTATGTTGCCCCGGCCCTGCAGCGGATCTTCGAGACCCACCCGACGATCGATATCAGCATCGCCGTCGGCAGCAGTGACGTCCTGCTCGAGGACGTCCTGAGCAGAAGGCTGGACTTTGCCGTCTGCCGCATTCCAAGTGGCATGAACCCACTCTGGTTCGATTATCTGCCCGTTGGTCAGGAAACCCTGCGCGTCATCGTGGCAGTTGATCACCCCCTGTCCACCAAGCCGCTCGTAACCGAGGAAGACCTGAGGAACCAGAGCTGGGTGCTCCAGCCACACGGTTCGTTCCTAAGACAGGTCGTTGACGACTTCATACGCCGCCATGGCATCGTCCCGGCGAGCGTCGTTTCGACCGCCGATGCGCTGCTGACCATGCTTTTGATTCTGCAGAGCCAGCGGCTCGGCATTTTCGCCGAGCCTGTCGCTGCCCTGCTTCAACGCCACGGTCTCGTCAAGGCGCTGCATATCGAGGGGGACATATCCGTCCCCGGGTTCGGCCTCATCAAACTCAGGGACCGCGAGCTCTCCGCCTCCGCCGAGCTCCTCTACAATGTGTTTGCGACGACGCGGAGCCTATGAAAAAACGGCATTGGCGGCAGCTCAGGGCGCATATTGCGTGACCATCCGCGCGTCCCGGCGGAAGTCGGACGGTGACATGCCGGCGATGTGGCGGAATGACTTGTTGAAGGCACTGATCGAACCGAACCCGCTGTCCATAGCAACCTGCAGCACATTTGCCTCATCATTCATCAACATCGCCTGGGCACGAGAGAGGCGCAGAAGGTTCACGTACTTGTTGAGCGTCATGCCTGTTGTCTTCTTGAACAGGTTCATCGCGTATTTCGGATGAAGGTCAGCTGCGCGGGCGATGTCGACCGAATCGATTTCCTGCAGGAAGTTGACGGCGATGAAATCGCACATCCGCGCCACGCTGCGCGATGATTGCGGATAGCACTGCTCGATGTCGTCGGCATCCGTCGGCCCGAGTGTCGGAACCATGGAATAAGGTTCGAGTGCGATTCGCTCGACGCGCAACAGCATCTCATCGACGGCGTGCTGTGCCTTGGCCGGATCACCGGACCTCGTGTAGCGCGCCCAGCGCGGAAAATTCTCCATGTCCGCCGCGTCGGTCGCCGAAGTAAACAGGATCTCGCCCTTCATCAGGCGGCTCGAGATGTTGATCGGCAGGCGCATGCGGAAGAAATAGACGAGCGGCAGGTGCCCCCCGGCATAGATCGCATCCTCGGAGCAATCGTCCATCTGATGCGGTTGCCCGCCCCAAAACAGGCACATATCCCCCGCCGTCATCGAGATCTTCTGCCCGTTGATGCGGTAGTGCACACTGCCCTGCATGACATAATTGACTTCGACCTGCACATGCCAATGCGGCATCAGCATCACAGGTGGATGGTTGTGAAACATCTGAAGGGCTGTCGGCAATCCTTCGATACTGCTCGCTCCCGGCTGGTAGACAGCCCGCCTTACGATCTTACTTTCCGCCAAATCGATGTTCCCTTTTTAGGAGACAGCGGCTCCCTTCCAGATAGTCTAGCCGCGTTCGCTAAGGGACGGCAATTGAAAAGGGAGGATTTTCAATGCGCTTCAAACTTATCGGTGCGACCGCTGCAGTCGCACTGCTTGCTTCCGGTTCTGCATTCGCGCAGCAATCGGGCAATCTCACCATCTGGAGCTGGAACATCGCCGCATCGGCGCTGAAGTCCACGCTCGAGGGCTTCAACAAGCAGCATCCGGATATCAAGGTCACGGTCGAGGATCTCGGCAACCAGCAGGTCTTCGACAAGATGCTGGCCGCCTGCGCTGCCGGCGGCGAAGGGCTTCCCGACATCGTCAGCGTCGAGAATTTCGAGGCGGAAATCTTCTGGAGCCGGTTCCCCGACTGCTTTGCCAACCTCAAGGAACTCGGCTACACGCCTGAAATCCAGGCGAAGTTCCCGGACTTCAAGCGCACCGAGCTCGAGGTCGGCGATGTCGCCTATGCGATGCCGTGGGATTCCGGTCCAGTCGCGGTCTTTTATCGCCGCGACTTCTATGAAAAGGCCGGCGTCGATCCGTCGACGATCAAGACCTGGGACGACTTCATCGCCGCAGGCAAGAAGATCTCTGCCGCCAACCCGGGCGTCGTCATGGCGCAGGCCGACTTCAACGGTGACAGCGAATGGTTCCGCATGATCTCGAACGAGCAGGGCTGCGGCTACTTCTCGACGGATGGCCAGACGATCACGATCAATCAGCCGGCCTGCGTTGCAACGCTTGAAAAAGTCAAGCAGATGAAGGATGCCGGCACACTGACGGCAGCTATCTGGGACGAGAAGATCCAGGCCAATACAGCAGGAAAGGTCGCCAGCCAGATGTATGGCGGCTGGTACGAAGGCACAATCCGCTCCGGTTCGCCCGATCTCTCGGGCAAATGGGGCGTCTATACGATGCCGAGCCTGACGGCGGACGGCCCGCATGCGGCGAACCTCGGCGGTTCATCGCTCGCGATCGCTGCCAACTCCCAGAACAAGGAAGCAGCCTGGACCTACATCAACTACGCACTCGGCACCAACGAGGGCCAGGTCACGATGCTGAAATCATTCGGCCTTGTTCCGTCGCTTCTGACGGCCGTGCAGGACCCGTTCGTCAACGAGCCGCAGCCCTACTGGCATGATCAGAAGGTCTGGGCCGACATTCTCTCGACCCTGCCGAAGATCGTTCCGAGCCGTGGTACGGCATTCCAGACGGACGCCGATTCCATCTACAGGGCGGCACAGACGAAGTATTTCGCGGGCGGCTATCCCGACGCGAAGGCCGCACTCGATGACGCGGCAAAGCAGATCGCCACCGCCACAGGTCTTCCTCTTGCGAAATGAGTAAGACGCCGGGCGCCGCCAGGTGCCCGGCCTCCATCCCGAGGGGTGGCTCGTTTCGTCTGTGAGGAGAACAGAATGCCGATCCGGAACCGGAACGCCTACGCTTTTCTTGCGCCCTATCTCCTGGTGTTTGCCACCTTCTGGATATGGCCGATCATCAGTTCATTTCTGACGTCGTTTCAGAACACCCGCGTCAATCCGTGGAAATTCAGCCTATCCATCAACTGGGGTCGTCTCATTGGCGATCCGGCCTTTTACAACGCGCTCTACAACACGCTGATCATCCTGGTCATCCAGGTTCCGGTGATGATCGCCATCGCAACTGTCATGGCAGTGCTCTTGAACTCGCCGCTTCTGAAGGCCCGGCCGCTGTTCCGCTTCGCCTTTTTCGCGCCCGTGGTAGTTGGCGAGGTGGCCTACTCCGCAGTCTTCCGGTTGATGTTCAGCTTCGACTTCGGGATCGTCAACAAGATCATCACATTCGTCGGACTTCCTGCCGTTTCCTGGTTCGATAATGCCAATGCTGCCATGACACTGATCATCATCGCCGTGACATGGCGCTGGGCAGGCTACAACGCGATCATCATTCTCGCCGGCCTGCAATCCATTCCGGATGACGTCTACGAGGCGGCAACGCTGGACCGGGTCAGCAAGACCCAGCAGTTCTTCCACATCACCCTGCCGCTCCTGAAACCGATCATCCTTTTCTGTGTCATCCTGTCGGTCATCGGCACGATGCAGCTGTTCACGGAGCCGTTCCTCATCACCAATCGCGGAGGCCCGGGGGGTGGAACGGAAACGCTTGGTCTTCTCCTTTATCGCGAGGGCTTCCGGTCACTGAATTTCGGCTACGCTTCGGCTGTCGCCTACACGATGGCTGCGCTGGCAGTCGCAATCTCGCTCCTCAACCTCTGGATCGGAAGGGAGCCCAAATGAAATCGAAGTCCCAATCGCTGCTTTTGCGGCAGATCGCCCTCCACGCCATCCTCACGCCGCTCGCCATCATCTGGTTGTTTCCGCTGTGGATGATGTTCGTCTTCTCGACGATGTCGGACTTTGGCATCTTCAGCCCTGAGATCGTGCTCTGGCCCTCGACCAACTTCGTCGAGAACTTCAAGAACCTGCAGGCTGATACCGACTTCATCCAGGCGATGTTCATCTCCATCGGTGTCGCGGCAATCTACACATTCTTGTCGGTGCTGCTCACCTCGATGGCCGGCTGGGCACTGGCGCGGTACCGCTTTGTCGGGCGCTCGATTGTCATCGGTATCATTCTCGGAACGATCACGCTGCCGTTTGCCGTCGTCGTGATCCCGCAGTTCATCATGGTGGCGCGCGAGTTCAAGCTGGCAAACACCTGGATCGCCCTGATCGTGCCGCCGCTCTTCAACTCGCTCGGCGTGTTGTTCATGCGCCAGGCCTTCTCGATGATGCCGGGCGAGTTGTTCGATGCGGCCCGCGTCGAAGGGGTCAAGGAATGGCAGATCTTTCTTCGGATCGCATTGCCGCTCGCAAGGCCTACCATGGCAGCGCTCGCCATCATCCTCTTCCTGCATTCCTGGAACAACTACCTCTGGCCGCTGCTCATCAACTCCAAACCGGGAATGATGACCGCTCCGGTGGCACTCGGAACGTTGATCGGCCTGACCAAGGTTTCCTGGGGCGGGATCATGGCGGGCGCGATGATGCTGACGGCCCCGATCCTTGTGGTCTTCGTATTCCTGCAGCGCCACTTCATCGCCGGCATCGCGGCCGGCGCAGTCAAATAACCGGGAAACGCCTGATGTCCGAACTTTCGCTTAAAAATGTCGTCAAGCGCTTCGGCGCGCTGGAAATCATCCATGGCGCCAATCTCGACGTGAAGGACGGCGAGTTCGTCGTCTTCGTCGGCCCATCCGGCTGCGGCAAGTCGACACTGCTGCGCATGATCGCTGGCCTTGAGGATATTTCCGGTGGCGAAATCAACATTGGCGGCAAGGTTGTCAACGATGTGGAACCTGCCGACCGCGGCATTGCGATGGTCTTCCAGTCCTACGCGCTCTATCCGCACATGACGGTCGAGGAAAATCTGAGTTTCGGTCTGCGGATGAACGGCAATCCGAAGGAGGATACGCAAAAGCGCGTCAAGCATGCTGCCAATATCCTTCAGATCAACGAGTTGATGCAGCGTCGACCGAAACAGCTTTCCGGCGGCCAGCGCCAGCGTGTTGCTATCGGTCGCGCCATCGTGCGCGAACCCCAGGTGTTCCTGTTCGACGAGCCGCTTTCGAATCTTGACGCGGAACTGCGCGTGCAGATGCGCGTCGAAATCTCTCGCCTTCACAAGCAGCTCGGCACGACAATGATCTATGTGACACACGACCAGACGGAAGCGATGACGCTGGCCGACAAGATCGTCGTCCTGCGCGCCGGCAACATCGAACAGGTCGGTGCACCACTCGACCTCTATGATGACCCGGCAAACCAGTTCGTTGCGGGCTTTGTCGGTTCGCCGAAAATGAACTTCCTGAATGCCGTGCTTGTCGAACAGAGCGCTGCTGGCGCAACCGTCGCACTTGCCGGGGACCGTGATGTCCGCCTAACCCTCCCGGTCAGTGGTCCGCTTGCGCCAGGCGCGCAGGTAACGCTCGGAATCCGGCCAGAACACTTTGTAGATGCCGGGAAGGGCGACACCGATTTCACCGTCACCGTGGACGTCGCGGAGCACCTCGGAAATACCAGCTATGTCTACGCAACCACGGCAAGTGGCGAAGCGCTCATCATCGAGCGACCGGAATCGCGCGCCGCCGGCAATCGCGACACGCTGACTGTCGGCCTCACCGCCGATCGCAGCTACCTGTTCGACGGCGCCGGTAGCCGCCTGCGCTGACCAACTGCACATCCCAAGATCTCGCAATGAAAGAGGATTACCCATGAGCACAGAACCGATCCGCTGGGGCATCATTGGCCCCGGAACCATCGCTCGCACCTTCGCCGACGGTATTGCGCATTCGCGAACCGGCAGGCTCGCCGCCATCGCCACCCGGAACCCCGAAAAACCGGGACTTGGGGATGGCTTTCCGGGTGCACGCATCGTCAACGGCTATGATGCCTTGCTGAGCGATCCCGAGATTGATGCGGTCTATATCGCAACGCCGCACACAGGACATGCGGAATGGGCCATCAAGGCGATCCGCGCCGGCAAGCATGTACTGGTCGAGAAGCCGATCGCGCTGTCGGCCTTCGACGCTGACGCAATTTATCACGAGGCCAAGAAAGCGGGGGTCTTCGCCGGCGAAGCTTTCATGTATCGGCTTCACCCGCAAACAGCCAAGATCGTGGAACTGGTCAAGGACGGTGTCATTGGCTCCGTGCGCATCATCCGCTCCAGCTTCGGCTTCAACATGGGCACCTTCAGGCCGGAACATCGCCTGTTTGCCAACGAGACCGCAGGCGGAGGCATCCTCGATGTCGGCGGATACCCAGTTTCGATGGCCAGGCTGGTTGCCGGCGCCGTTGAAGGAAAGCCTTTCCTCGAGCCTGAAAAAGTCTCCGGCGTCGGCCACCTTGGCCAGTCCGGGGTCGATGAATGGGCCTCGGCTGTCCTGAAATTCCCAAACGGTATGATCGCCGAGGTGTCATGCTCGATCATGGCGCAGCAGGACAATACCCTGCGCATCATCGGGTCGGAAGGGCGCATCGAGGTCAAGGACTTCTGGTTTGCCTCAGGGCACAAGGGTGGCATCGGCAAAATAGATGTCATCAAGGGCAACGAGCTGCAGACCATCGAAGTCAAGGAGGATCGTTGGCTGTATTCCTTCGAGGTCGACGCAGCCGGCGATGCCATCCGCGCCGGTGAGGCGGAATTCCGCTCTCCGGGCATGGGTTGGGCCGACTCGGTCGGCAATCTGCGCGTCCTCGACCAATGGCGTTCCTCCATTGGCCTGGAATATGCGATCGAACGGGCAGATCGCCGGAAGACGAACCTTGCGGGGGCACCCGTGCGACCAGGCAATGCCGTCCCGCGCCGCCAGATCCCTGGCCTTTCCAAGCCGGCGTCGGTCGTCACTCTTGGCTTCGAATTCTTCCCGAACTTCGCCGCGGCGTCACTGACCCTTGATGCGTTCTACGAGGCAGGAGGCAACGTGTTCGACACGGCCTTCGTCTACGGCGGTGGCAAGACGGAAAGCATCTTCGGAGACTGGCATACCAGCCGGCAGGTCCCGCGCGAGGAGATCGTGCTGATCGGCAAGGGCGCCCATTCTCCGCTCTGCTATCCCGATATCATCGCCAAGCAGCTCGACCAGTCGCTGAACCGGCTCAAGACCGAATACGTCGACATCTATTTCATGCATCGGGACAATGTCGACGTTCCGGTCGGAGAGTTTGTTGATGCGATGGATGCCGAGGTGCGCCGAGGCCGTATTCGCGGTCTGTTCGGCGGTTCGAATTGGACGCGCGAGCGCATGGATGAAGCAGCAGCCTATGCTGCCAGGACCGGCAAGACGGCGCCGGCTGCGCTCTCGAACAACTTCTCTCTTGCGGAAATGCTCGACCCGATCTGGGCTGGATGCGTGGCAGCCTCCGACGACGACTGGAAGACGTGGCTCAACCGGAAGCAGATACCGAATTTCGCCTGGTCCAGCCAGGGACGCGGCTTCTTCACCGATCGTGCCGGACGTGACAAGCATGACGACGAGGAGATCGTGCGGTGCTGGTACTCGGACCGGAATTTCGAACGCCGCGACAGGGCCATAGAGCTGGCAACCAGGCTGGGCCGCAGCCCGATCCACATCGCGCTTGCCTATGTGATCGCGCAGCCTTTTCCGGTCATTCCGCTGATCGGGCCACGGACCATTGCCGAGCTTGAGGACAGCCTCTCGGCGCTCGACATCAAGCTTACCCCCGAACAGGTAAGGTGGCTGGAAGCGTAAGTGAAGGATGGTCTGCCCGGGACCCTGTCCCGGGCAGATGGAGACACCAGGCCAAGGAACGCTGGAGCAGGGCGCCCTGAAAGCGTATACTCCACCGCTTTAGGCCGGAAGCGGCCCTAGCTGGTCATCAGAGAGGGAGCGAACCATGAAACGGCTGGGTTTGATCACGGCGTCGCTGACGCTTGTGGCCTCCAGTGTTTTGGCTCAAGAGCCTGTCGTCGGAACGTGGAAGACACAAGTCGGTACCACCGCCGCCATTGACGAATGCGCCCAAGGTTACTGCATCACGATGAAAACCGGAAACAACGCTGGCAAGCGGATCGGGTCCTTCCGCGGCAGTAACGGCAACTTCACCGGAAGCATTGTCGAGCCCGAGAGTCGCAAAACCTTCAACGGCGTGCTGACGCAAACCGGGGATACGGTGCATATGCGAGGTTGCACCTTGAAGGTGATCTGCGTCTCCCTCGTCTGGACACGGCTATGACAGGCGACGCGACAACGCTCTCGTGTCTTTCATGGCGCCGATGACCTGGCGGTATTCTTCCGCAATGGATATTGCCGCCCTTGCCACCACGGGATTGACCGTCTTGCGGTCGATCGCGTCCGAGCAGGCTTCGAATACGCCCCGCAACTCCCGTTCGATCCATGAGAGTTCCGGATAATGCTTCACCAGCACCTGTGGAAGAAGTTTTGCCTTGGCTCTCATTGACTTCGAGCGATCAATGGTGGCTGGGCCTGCATCGGTAATATCAAGAATTGCTGCTTCAAGCTTTCCAGTAGCGCTGACGATATCGGTAATCAAAGGGGTCATTTTTCCCTCCTGACATTATACCTGATTTCGCCATGCATTCTTCGTGCCAACCGGCTCTCAAAGGGCTCCGGAGACGTCTGGAAAGCCCATTACGGGTTTCTGGTAGTCGAAATGTGCGATGATGTGCCTACGCGAAAACGGTCGGCATTATCCCAAATGCGCATACCGCCCGTTTTATAGGCGCGATCGCGAAGGTGATGAAGATTGATGCAGTTGCGGCATCGCAGGTGCAGCGAGGCGTCCCATGGTGCCGTCCGGTGATCTGTGACCGGTGCCTTGCTGCAAGGATCACAAAAGGAAGACCGGGGACCTGATCGGACGAAAAAGACAACGGAACGAAACCGACCTTGAGATACAGGATCGGGGCGACCGACAAACCGGCAGGCGCGCGGCCGGCCAGTCGGGACGCCCTGGACTACCTATTTGTCACGAGAAGGAAACATGCCTGACAACACATAAAGCAGGTCGATCGTCTCGGAATGCAGAACCCGGTAGTAGACCTGGCGTCCCGTCCGTCGTTCCGTAACGATGCCTCCCGACCGCAGCTTCGCCAATTGCTGAGATACTGCAGCCTGAGGCATGTCGAGCGCGTCCTGCAATTCCCCAACGCTGCGCTCTCCGCCCGCGAGCACGCACAGGATCTGCAATCTCGTCTGATGGGACATGTGTCTCAGGAACTGGACTGCCTCGTGGATACTGAAGCGGTCGACTGTCGGTTGATCTGACATCCTCGGTCCGTCGTGCTAAAGCGCCTCGCGCAGCTTTGGAATTCAGCATTTGGCGCGCCTGCGAGCATTTGCAAACGGCAGCGACGGAATGCCACAGAGAGGTGAGAGAGCGAAACCTCGGGGTCCTCGGCAGACAAGGAACCGGGCGGCGGGAAGCAGAATTCACGGATTTCGAGGCAGCAACGACCATTTTCGACAGGTCGGACGGTGGGCCGTACGAACGCCTTGATCGCTTTGAAGAAATCTGAAAATCCAATTAATATTATTATTTACTAATCAAGAAACTCGTATACCGTCAGCAAGGACGACCGGAACGATGCATTGGTCGCGCTCGCGACGCCTTGGAGGAGGCGCATGCATCCGGCCGCCAGTCGCAAAACGGGCACACGCAACGGTGGCCCCCTCGGGAGGTGTACTATGAAGCCTATGAAGACTAATGCTGCCCAGTTCATTGCGGGACTGATGCTGAGCGTCGCGTCTGTCACGTCATCCCACGCTGCCGACAAGCCTACGCTTGCCTTCGTGGTCAACGGCGCCTCTGATTTCTGGAAGGCAGCTGAGGCCGGCGTCAAGAAGGCGCAGGCGGAAATGCCTGATTACACGATGGAACTGAAATATCCTGAGCAGGCATCCGTTGCCGTGCAGCAGCGCCTGATGGACGATCTTGTCAGTGCGGGTGTCAAGGGGATCATGGTTTCTGCCGTGGATCCAAAGACCTCGACTGATGGGCTGAACAAGATCGGCTCGCAGACCGCGCTGTTCACCACAGACAGCGACGCACCGCAAACCAATCGCGTTGCCTATATCGGCTCTTCCAATATCGACGCCGGCAAGCAGGCGGCCGAGATTGCCAAGAAGGCGATGCCGGACGGCGGCAAGTGCATCGGTTTCGTGGGCCTTCTTGGAGCTGACAACGCCAAGGAGCGCATCCAGGGCATGAAGGACGGGTTGAAAGGAACAAAGATTGAGCTGACCGACGTGCGCGGTGACGATATCGATCAAACCCGCGCAAAGAAGAATGTCGAGGATGCTCTTGTTGCGAGCCCCGACGTCACCTGCATGGTCGGCTTCTACTCGTATAACACGCCTAGGATTTACGAGGCCCTGCGTGATGCGGGCAAACTTGGCCAGATCACTGTCGTTGGCTTTGACGACGACCCGATCACACTTGGGGGCGTCAAGGAAGGTACGGTCGCCGCGACCGTCGTGCAGCAGCCGTTCGAGTGGGCCTACCAAGGGATGAAGCTGATGGCCTCCTACCTCAAGGGCGACAAGTCAGGGATACCGGAGAACAAGCTCATCATCATCCCGACCGTGATCGTCGGGAAGGACGACGTCGATGCTTATGCCGCAAACCTGAAGGCCATGGCAGGAAAGTAGATCTCCTTCGCGGCAGCGATGCGAAATCGCTGCCGCGAACGATGTCCCAAGCCAGTGGCATAGCAGCATGGACCGGTCCGCAAACAAACACGACATACCACCACCACTTCCGGAGAAGCCGTTTCTCACCCTTTCCGGCGTCGGAAAAACCTATCCGGGTGTGGTCGCTCTCGACGGACTGTCGATCGACATTTTCCCCGGCGAGGTCATCGGCCTCGTCGGCGAGAACGGTGCGGGGAAGTCGACCCTGATGAAGATCCTCGGGGGTGTGATCGCACCCGATCGGGGCACAATGCTGCTCGACGGGGTCGAACGGCATTCGCTCAGCGTCGAAACGAGCATTGCCTCGGGCATCGCCTTCGTGCATCAGGAACTCAATCTGTTCGAGAATCTCGACGTCGCCGCCAATGTCTTCCTCGGTCGTGAACCACTCAAGGCAGGTCCCTTCAGGCTCGTTGACCGGAACCGGTTGAGGGACATGGTCAAGCCGCTTCTGAAGCGGGTAGGGGCGCATTTCACCCCCGATACACCGGTCGCTTCCCTTTCACTTGCCGAACAGCAGATGGTCGAGATTGCCAAGGCGCTCTCCATCAACGCCAGACTTGTTATTTTCGACGAACCGACCTCGAGCCTCCCACTGGCCGAAACCGAGCGTCTCTTGAGCATCATTAATCTGCTCAAGGCGGATGGCATCAGCGTCATCTTCATTTCGCACCGACTTCACGAAGTCGAGCGCGTCGCTGACCGGGTGATCGTGCTGCGCGATGGCATGCTGGTCGGCACACTTGCCAGGGCGGACATTGGTCATGACCAGATGGTCAAGCTGATGATCGGGCGCGTCCTGGCGGCACGAACGGCAAAGCCAAGGCGATCGCCTGGCTCGGTCGCGTTAAAGGCAAGCATGGTTCGGACTGGCGCCTATCCCGGCCGGCCCGTCGATCTCGAAATACGCTACGGCGAAATTCTCGGGCTTGCCGGGCTCGTCGGATCAGGCCGCACCGAACTGGCGCGAGTGCTTTTCGGCATTGACCGAAGCTATGGCGGAGCGGTCTTGCAGGATGATAAGGAAATCGCCATCAACAGCGCGCGAGACGCGGTTAAAAAGGGTATCTTCCTGGTGCCCGAGGATCGCAAACGCAACGGGATCCTTCTCGACCTCCCGATCGCAGCAAACATAACGCTCGCCAATCTCCCCGCCCTTGCCACGAACTTCATGGTTTCCACCGACCGAGAAAGGGCCACGGCCGACAAGCAGCGTGCCCGCCTCGGCATCAAGGCGCCCTCCGTTTCGACCCGGACAGGCACTCTGTCCGGCGGCAACCAGCAGAAGGTTGTTCTCGCCAAATGGCTGTCGATGAGCCCGAAGGTCATGATTTTTGACGAGCCTACACGCGGCATCGACATTGGCGCCAAGAACGAAATCTATGGTCTGATGCGCGCACTTGCGGACGCCGGCGTCGCGATCCTGATGATATCGAGCGACATGGAAGAGGTGATCGGCGTCTCCGACCGGATCGCCGTCATGCACGAGGGCCAGATCGCCGGCATCCTGGACGATCAAGAAATAAGCCAGGAAAGCGTGCTTTTGCTTGCCGTCGGCAAACGGCTAAAATAGGGCCGCGGCCCACGGAACATGCATCGGAACGGAAACGCGATGACTAAAAAAGACCTCGGACTTCTGCTGCTGATCATCGTCGTGGGCATCGTCGTCGCGATCATAAATCCACGCTTCTTGCTACCCATCAATCTGGCGAATACATCAAATCTAATCGGGCTTTTCGGCATCCTGTCGATCGGTCAGGCATTCGTGATCATCACCGGCGGCATCGAACTCTCCGTGGGGTCGCTGGTGGCGCTCCTCGGTGTGCTGTTCATCGATTTCATCGCTGTACAGGACATGTCCTGGACCCTCGCCCTTCCTCTCATCCTGGCGCTCGGGGCAGTCATCGGGGCAATTCATGGCTGGCTCATCACCCGGTTGAATCTGCAGCCCTTCGTCGTCACACTCTGCGGTCTTCTGATCTACCGCGGTGCCGCGCGCTTCTACACCGCCGACGGAACAGCTGGATTTGCTTTCGGCCAGAATTTCCCCGAACTTGAATTCCTCACGGCCGGGCGGTTCTACGGCGTGCCAAACACCTTCATTGCGCTTGTCGTGATCGCCGTTGTGATGTGGGTGGTGCTACACCGGTCGGTGTTTGGTCGTTACCTCTATGCCATCGGGAAAAACGAGGAAGCTGCCCGCTACTCCGGCATCCGGACCAGCCGGATGATCATGGCGGCCTACGTCATCTGCGGTTTGCTCACCGCCCTGTCCGCCATCTACTTCGCCATGTACACGCGCTCGATCTCACCGGCCAGCCATGGTCAATTCTATGAACTCTATGCGATCGCAGCGGCGGTACTAGGTGGTTTTTCACTCCGTGGCGGCGAGGGATCCATCATTGGAGTGGTGCTCGGTACGATCCTCCTTCAGGAATTGCAAAACCTTGTGAACCTGCTCGGCATCCCGTCGTCATTGAATTTTGCCGTCATGGGCGGGGTCATCCTGATCGGTGTGCTGATCGACCAGCAATGGCACGCCATTCGCGCGCAACGTCGTCTTGTGTCGGCAGCCAAGCAGACCGAAACCCGCGTACAGGGGGAAGCAAAGACCACAGCCATAGCCAGTCAGGAGAGCGCGAGCCACTGACGCCACTGAGTTTCATAAATCTGAAACGACCGGGCATGGCACCGAATGTGGTGCGCAACGCAGTCTTCTGCTACTGGCAAGAAGTGCGGGTTTGTGGGCCGAAGACCGATACACCGTTAGGATGCGCTGTAGCGCCTGCCCGTCAACCGCCCACCTTCAAGGAAGTCGTCAATCTCGTCATACCGCACGCTGAAAACACTTCGTCAGGCTTCGCGGCACGTCGGTTTTGTCCAATCTGGTTCCAACAGGCGAGGGAACGTGCCGATCTGCACAAACACTAGCCGGTACTTGCAGGCAATGCAGTGCGGGGTCACCCAGGGTGGCCTTGCCGCGGCGTCAGCGCGCTAAAGCGGGTGGACCTGCTGCCCTGGTACTCCCCGAGCGTTAAGGCAATAATATCAGGCCTTGAATCAGGGCCGGATTGATCGAGCGGAGAAGACATCGTTCGAGCGGTGCACGACGGATGCTTTGCTATCAGCTCCGGTTTGATGGGGCGCTCCAGCGCGATCTCGATGTGGCTTGTCTGACCCAAGACCGCCTCGCCTTGCTCGGCTCGTTCGGCATGGCGCAACGGCCGGCTCGTTTTCTTCCCCTGCCGGCCAGGGCCGTCATTCCTCGCGATGACATGTGTGGACACCCCTTCGGTCAAGGCCTGATTTGATAAAAATGAACTCCGGTAGAGTGCTCACATGTGTCCGGCCTTGATTATTCGCAGCATGAACACTGCGGGGCCCTGATGAAGTCCGCGGATCATGGTCCCCATCAAGAAAGCGCATACAGGATGCTGTCACGCGATCGGGTTTTCCTGATCCCCGGTTCATAACCGGTTTCATCACTTATCGATGCACGCCCTCCGAACTGGTTGCCCTTTCAGGTCATCCAACCGCTGCAGCCAACTCCGGCTGATAGTTCACGTTCCTCGCCATGACGGCCCATGCAATTCGCGCCATCTTGTTCGCCAAGGCAACAGTCGCGAGCCTGGGAGGTTTTCTATCCAGAAGCTTCTTCACCCAGCCGTAAAGCGGAGTTTGTTGCCCCGCACGAACCCGCCGCAATACCGATGTTGCTCCGAGTACGAGCAATACGCGGAGATGTCGGTCGCCTGCCTTAGTGATCCGACCATTTCGTTCTTTCCCGCCCGACGACGATGATTTTGGTGTCAGGCCCAACCATGCGGCGAACGCTCGACCAGATTGGAAGGCCGATGGATCGGGCATTGCGGCAACGAGCGCGGTCGCAGTGATTGTCCCAACGCCGGGAACCGACGCCACCCTTCGGCTGGCTTCATTCGTTCGGTGCCAGATGCGGAGTTCACGTTCCAGTTTCCTGATCTGCTCTTTGATGTTCTCGATCTGCTCCGCATACATCACGACTATGGACCGAACGAGCGGCGTAATTCCAAACTCATCGCCTTCGCGTCCGAGGACGCGGTCAATGAGTTCCGGAATACGCTCGATTCCCAACGGCGCGACAATCCCAAATTCGGAAAGGTGACCGCGTAGGGCGTTAACAAGCATAGTTCGTTGCCGGATCAGCAATGCCCGGGTCCTATGGACCACAAGCACCGATTGCTGCTCGATCGTCTTCAACGGCACAAATCGCATGGTCGGCCTGGTCAGAGCTTCGCAGATCGCCTCAGCGTCGACTGCGTCATTCTTCCCGCGTTTGACATACGGCTTTACATACATCGGGTTCATCATACGAACGCCGTGGCCCAGCGCGCCCAGCTCTCTGGCCCAGTGATGGGCCGAACCGCACGACTCCATCCCGATGTGGCTTGGTGGAAGCTTCTTGAAATGAGCGAGGAATTCACCTCGGGCGAGCTTCTTGCTCGTCACTTCCCCGGTCTCATGATCGATTGCGTGAACCTGAAAAACCCGCTTTGCGATATCAACGCCAATCGTAAATGCAGACATGCGCACCTCCTGATGTTTTCTAGGGACCAAGATCCCCAGCCTGAGGCTTGGTGGTGGGGGTGTCCACATCATCAAGAAAGCCTCACCCAGGCCGTCCTCCACTTCGTTGCGGTCTTTGAAGATGCGCGCCGCCCGTCTTCGGTCTCGTCGACAGCCATCGAGGACGCGATTGGCGCGGCCCGATCAACAGAAGGACGACAGCAATGGCAACCATCGGTTCTTTCACCGCTTCCACCGACGGCTTCAACGGAACGATCAAAACTCTCAACCTCAATGTCAAAGCCAAGATCGTTCGCGTCGAACGCTCGTCGGAAGATGCTCCGGACTTCCGGGTGCTCTGCTCAGGTGTCGAGTTCGGCGCCGGATGGTTGAAGCAGGCCCGCGACAGCGAACGCGACTACATCTCGGTCAAGCTCGACGACCCATCATTTGCAGCACCGATCTACGCGACGCTTGCCGAAGTCCAGGGCCAGGAAGGACTGCAGCTCATCTGGTCGCGCAGCGCCCGCAGATAGGCCACTGAATGAAGCCCCGCCCCGATCCGGGCGGGGCTTTCGCCTGTCACTTGTTGAGCGCGCCGTTCAGCGCATTGCCGGCATCAACGCCGGTCTCCTGGCGACGATCTTGATCGTCGCATCAGCGCCGATTGGGTGCCTGGCGCTTTGCCGTTGCCTTCACAAACTCTGGAAGCGTTTTTTTCTCTCACAACGGCTTCGTTGATTTGCCTCATACTGCTTTGATCACTGTCATGCCCAACGCACGCGGGGGCCATCCCAACCCTAGCTTTGCCGCCGCAGCCGCGGCATCTCGTCATGACAGCACCCTTCGGGCCCGGACGCAAGGGAAAGACTGGTGCCACACGAGAGGTAAAACTGTCAGCTCAGATCGGGCCAGTGTGCCGGGTGGGCAAAGCCAGCTCAAGGCCGTGCGGCCCCTCCGATTTTCTCTCCGTTTCGCTGCACTGCGCTCTGACAAAATTGGTTCCTCCGCACGCCGGCTCTGCCGGTCGCATGCGCGCCTTGACCTGTCTCTCCCCGCCCTGCCTGCCGCC
>Ga0209051_1001735_pt1 | contig 17373 bp, 15 predicted proteins | sample AraplaCvi_mMS_r2_2_FD_184286 | JGI IMG/M metagenome (GOLD analysis project Ga0209051, IMG submission 184286) | Arabidopsis root microbial communities from North Carolina, USA - plate scrape MF_Cvi_mMS_r2 (SPAdes) (version 2) | ecosystem: Host-associated > Plants > Roots > Endosphere | place...
GGCCGGCTGCCACGGGTCGGTCAGGGTCGCCAACTCGGCCGACATCCGATCGGCGGCCATCGTGTATTGGGTCAGGTCGTTGGTCCCGATCGACAGGAAGTCGACGTGCTCGAGGATGCGGTCGGCCAGCAACGCGGCCGCGGGCACCTCGATCATGACGCCGGGCACCAGCCCATGGGCGCGGGTCTCGTCGGCGAACGCCTTGGCCTCCGCCGGGGTGGCGATCATCGGCGCCATCACCCACGGTGCGCTGCCCGTGTTCTTGGCCGCGGCCGCGATGCCCTCGAGTTGCCGGGTCAGGATGCCCGGATTCCCGTCGGCGATGCGGATGCCGCGCACGCCGAGCGCGGGGTTGGCCTCGTCGGGGTGGCCGACGAACTTCAACGGCTTGTCCGAACCCGCGTCGAGGGTGCGGATGACGACCTTCTGCCCGGCGAACGCGTCGAGCACCTCGCCGTAGATCTGCGCCTGCTCGTCCACGGACGGTTCGGTCGACCGGTTGAGGAAGCACAGCTCGGTGCGGAACAGGCCCACGCCCTCGGCCGGCGTCTCCCGCGCCGCGCGCGCGGCCGCGCCGTCCTGGACGTTGGCGAGGATCGCGACGACGTGCCCGTCGGCGGTGGCGCCGGGCCCGTTCCAGCTCTTGGCGAGGTCGGCTTCACCCCTGGCCACGGTGACGGCCTTGGCCGCCTCGTCTTCGTCCGGCGCGACGGTGACGGTGCCGACCGTGCCGTCGACCATCACCATGGTGCCGGCGGCGACCGCGTCCAGACCGTCCACCGCGACCACGCACGGGATGCCGAGTTGGCGGGCGATGATCGCCGTGTGGCTGGTGGGTCCGCCGAGCGTGGTGGCGAGTGCGACGACCAGTGAGGCGTCCAACCCCGCGGTGTCGACGGGAGCCAAGTCCTCGGCGCACAGGATCGACGGCACCTCCGGGACCGGGACGCCGGGTTCGGGGAGTCCGTTCAGTTCGGCGATGACGCGGTCACGGATGTCGCGCAGATCGGTCACCCGCTCTGCCATCAGCCCGCCCAGCTGGGTGAACATGGTGACGAACTGGTCGACGGCCCCGGTCACCGCGCCGACGGCGGCGTTGCCCTGGCCGATGCGCTTCTCGGTCGCGGCGATCCAGGCCCGGTCCTGAGCGAGCTGAGCCGTCGTGGCGAGCACCTCCGAGGCTGCGCCCGAGGCGTTGGCCGCACGATCCCGCAGACGCTCGGCCACCGCGGCGGCGGCCGCGGTGAAGCGCGCGACTTCGCCGGGACGCCGGGATTCCTCGAGATCGGCCGCGGTCGACGCCGGGTCGACCGCAGGCCGCGAACCCGGCCGGATCACCGGTGCGTACTGCACGCCGCCCACCGCGGGGATGCCGTGCAGAACGGTGCCGGCGGCCGGCTCGGACAGGTCCGCGGGATGCAGTGATACAGGAGACGAAGTGGCGCTCATGTGAACCAGATTACAACAAACCGTTGACAAGTCAACACATTCAAGGGTAAAACCAACTATATCAACATCACGAAGCTGCATAAACCACAAAAACGGAGAGTCATGTACGCCGAAGAGCGCCAGCAAGCGATCGCCGCCTTGGTGATCAGCCAAGGCCGCGCCTCGGTCGCCGAACTCGCGCAAACCTACGACGTCACCACCGAGACCGTCCGTCGCGACCTGGCGGCGCTCGACCGGGCCGGCGTGCTGCGCCGCGTTCACGGCGGCGCCGTCCCCACCCGGGCGCTGCACCTCGTCGAACCCGGGGTGAACGAGCGGGAGACCACCCGGGCCGACTACAAGGACGCCATCGCCGAGGCGGCCGCGGAGTTCTTTCCCCTCAACGGTGCCAGCGTGCTGCTCGACGCCGGCACCACGACCGCGCGCATCGCCAACCAGCTGCCCACCGACCGCCAGCTGCTCGTCGTGACGAACTCGGTGCCCATCGCCGCCCGGCTCGCGTCGATGTCCACGGTCTCCCTGCAGCTGCTCGGCGGCCGGGTCAGGGGCGTCACGCAGGCCGCAGTCGGCGAACAGACGCTACGAGTGCTCGACAACCTCCGCGTCGACATCGCGTTCATCGGCACCAACGGCATCAGCGCCAGACACGGCCTGTCCACCCCCGACAGCGAGGAGGCCGCCGTGAAGCGGGCCATGGTGGCGTGCGCGAACTACGTCGTCGTCGCCGCCGACTCGACCAAGGTGGGCCGCGAGGACTTCGTCAGCTTCGCGCCGATCTCCAGCGTCGACACCCTCATCACCGACGCCGAGATCTCCGACGCCGACCGTCGGACCCTCACCGACGAAGGCGTCGAAGTCATCGCGACGGGAGCCCCCGAATGATCGTCACCGTCACCCCCAACCCGAGCATCGACCGCACGGTCTCACTGGGCGCACCGCTGACCCGAGGTGCCGTGCACCGGGTCACCTCGACCACCAACGAGCCTGGCGGCAAGGGCGTCAACGTCGCCAGGGCGCTGGGACTGGCGCGGCTCGACACCGTCGCCGTCCTGCCCACCGCCGACGACGACCCCATCGTGATCGCACTGCGCGCCGCCGGGGTGAACTTCCGCAGCGTGCCCGCCGGTGGCGTCGTGCGGACCAACCTGACCATCACCGAAGCCGACGGCACCACCACCAAGCTCAACGAGCCCGGAGCACCGCTCGACGCCGCGGCGCTCGACGCGCTGACTCGCACCGTCCTGTCCTACGCCGAAACCGCCTCGTGGATCGTGCTTTCCGGCTCACTACCCCCGGGCGTACCCGACGAGTGGTATGCCGAGGTGGTCGCACGGCTCGCGTCGGCACCCTGCCAGGTGGCCGTCGACACCTCCGAACGTCCGCTCGACGCGCTCGCCGCCGGCTTCGACACCGCCGCACCAGACCTCATCAAGCCCAACGCAGAAGAACTCGCCGGCCTGGTGGGCGCGTCCCCCGAGGATCTGGAAAGCGCTGTCGTGCAGGGTGATCCGACGCCGGTGATCGTGGCCGCCAACCAGCTCATCGCACGCGGTGCCAAGACCATCCTGGTCACGCTGGGGGCAGCCGGCGCCGTCCTGGTCGACGGAGGCGGCAGCTGGATGGCCGCCCCGCCGCCCATCACTCCACGCAGCACCGTCGGCGCGGGCGACTCGTCGCTGGCGGGCTACGTACGTGCCGCCGTCGGCGGTGCCGAGCCTCCCCGTCGTCTCCAGATGGCGGTGGCCTACGGCAGCGCCGCAGCGGCGTTGCCCGGCTCCGCTCTTCCCGCCCCGTCGCAGGTCGACCTGAATGCCGTTCGTGTCCATGCCATTACACCCGCCACCATCCGCCCCTAACCAACCCGACTCACACCAGAGGAAAGAGAGCCATGTCCATCATCACCACTGACCTCGTCGCCATCGACGTCGACGCAGGCGGCGACAAGGAGGCCGTGATCGGCCTGCTCGCCGCGCGTCTCGCCGATGCCGGACGCTCCTCCGACGGCGCGGGCCTGGTCGCCGCCGCGATGGCCCGGGAAGCCCAGTCCGCGACCGGCCTGCCGGGCGGCATCGCCATTCCCCACTGCCGCTCCCCCTACGTCGACGAGGCCACCATCGGCTTCGCGCGGCTCTCCCCCGCCGTGGACTTCGGCGCACCAGACGGTCCCGCCGACCTCGCCTTCCTCATCGCGGCCCCGGACTCCGGCGGTGCCGAGCACATGAAGCTGCTGTCCAGCCTCGCACGGGCGTTGGTACGCAAGGAGTTCGTGGCGTCACTGCGGGCGGCGTCCTCGGCCGAGGAGGTCGTCGCGCTGGTCGAACAGGTGGTGAACCCGGCGCCGGCAGCAGCCGCCCCCGTCGCCGCTCCCGCCGCCCCCGCCGAGTCGGCGAAGACCACCACGCTGATCGCGATCACGGCCTGCCCCACGGGCATTGCGCATACCTACATGGCCGCCGACTCGCTGGCGCTGGCCGCCAAGGAGGCCGGCGTGACGATGCACGTCGAGACGCAGGGCTCCTCGGGCAGCACGCCGGTGGCAGCGGAGGTCATCGCCGCCGCCGACGCCGTCATCTTCGCCACCGACGTCGGCGTCAAGGATCGCGGCCGCTTCGCCGGCAAGCCCGTCATCGCCTCCGGCGTCAAGCGCGCGATCAACGAGCCCGCCAAGATGGTGGCCGAAGCCGTCGCCGCCGCAAGCGATCCCAACGCCGCGCGCGTCGAGGGAACCGCCGGCGGAGCGGGATCGTCAGCCACCCCGTCCGCCGCGGGCGGCGTCGGCTGGGGCACCCGTACCCGGCAGATCCTGCTCACCGGCGTCAGCTACATGATCCCGTTCGTCGCAGCGGGCGGTCTGCTCATCGCTCTTGGCTTCCTGTTCGCCGGATACGACATCGCGAACAAGCCCGAGGGTGCGACGCAGTCGCTGGGCAACATCATCGCCAGCACCAACTCGCTGACCAACCTGCCCGACGGCGGATTCGTCCAGTACCTCGGCGCCGTGCTGTTCACCCTCGGCGGCTTGGCCTTCGGGTTCCTGGTGCCCGCCCTGGCCGGTTACATATCCTTCGCCATCGCCGACCGACCCGGCATCGCACCGGGTTTCACCGCAGGCGCGGTGGCCGTCTTCGTCGGCGGCGGCTTCATCGGCGGCATCGTGGGCGGTCTGATCGCCGGCTTCACCGCATTGTGGATCAGCAAGATCGCCGTCCCCAAGGCCATGCGCGGTCTCATGCCGGTCGTCATCATCCCGCTGGGCGCGTCGCTGATCGTCGGTCTGCTGATGTTCCTGCTCTTGGGACGTCCACTGGCCGCCATCACCTCGGGCCTGACGAGCTGGCTCGGCGGCCTGTCCGGCAGCTCGGTGATCCTGCTCGGCGTCATCCTGGGCCTGATGATGTGCTTCGACCTCGGCGGTCCGGTCAACAAGGCGGCCTACGCCTTCGCCACCGCGGGCCTCAACGTCGCCGACCCCTCGTCGCTACGCATCATGGCCGCCGTCATGGCCGCCGGCATGGTGCCGCCGCTGGCGATGGCGCTCGCCTCGACCGTGCGCCCGAAGCTGTTCACCGAGCCCGAGCGTGAGAATGGCCGAGCCGCATGGCTTCTCGGCGCCTCGTTCATCTCCGAGGGCGCCATCCCGTTCGCCGCGGCCGACCCGCTTCGCGTCATCCCGTCGATGATGGCCGGCGGCGCGGTCACCGGGGCACTCATCATGGCCTTCGACGTGACGTTGAAGGCACCCCACGGTGGCATCTTCGTGTTCTTCGCGATCGGCAACCTGCTGTGGTTCCTGGTTGCCCTGGCACTCGGAACCGTCGTCGCCGCCGCCGCAGTGGTCACGGCCAAGCAGTTCGCCAAGAAGGTGGACACCGATACCGCCCCCGAACTCGTCGCCGCCTGACATTCTCGAACCCATCACAGAAGGAGATTCACCATGCCCGCCAAGACCGTCATCGTCGGTTCGTCGATCGGCCTGCACGCCCGTCCCGCGGCGATCATCGCCGAAGCCGTCGTCAACGCCGGCGCCGAAGTCACCCTGTCCCTGGACGGCGGTGAACCGGTCGACGCCGGATCGGCCCTGATGATCATGACCCTCGGAGCCGGCAACGGCGCCCAGGTCACGGTCGCCTCCGACGACGAGGCCGCGCTGAGCACCGTCGCGGAGCTCGTTCAGAAGGACCTCGACGCCTAACTAGTCGCGACGGATTCATCGGGGGGAGGCGCCAACAGCGCCTCCCCCCGAGCCGTCGATAATGGTGCATGGGGCACTCCCACCGCATCGTAGGATTGCGAAGTGCACGTGCTCGTAGGGCTTGACGTGAGGGAATGCGCCGTCCACGGGGCGGTGACTGCTTTGCTATGGGGGTCTCGGCGACAGCCGGACCTGGTCGGGGAACGAAGGGGTGACTCTTGACGCGCCGCATCGTCATGCTCGTCGCCGTGCTGCTCCTGACGGTGTTCACCGCGCCCCCGGCGATCGCGATCGAGCCGCCCGCCATCGACCCCACGGCGTTGCCGCCCGACGAGACGGGCCCCGACACCCCGACCGAGCTACGTCGCGTCTGCTCTAGCCCGACCGTCTTCCCCGGCGCCAACTTCGCCGACAAGCCGTGGCCCAACGACTACCTCCGGATCGCCGACGCGCAGAAGTTCGCCACCGGCGCCGGCGTCACCGTCGCCGTCATCGACACCGGCGTGAACGGCTCGGCGCGCGTGCCTGCGCTGCCCGGCGGCGACTTCGTCGACAAGGCCGGCGACGGCATGAACGACTGCGACTCCCACGGCACCCTGACCGCGTCGATCATCGCCGGCCGCCCGTCGCCCACCGACGGGTTCATCGGCGTCGCGCCCGACGCGCGGCTCCTGTCACTGCGCCAGACCTCGGACAACTACCAACCTGTCGGCGCGCGGCCCGACCCGAACGACCCCAACACCACGCAGACCGCGGGCTCGTTGCGCAGCCTCGCCCGCTCGATCGTCCACGCCGCGAACCTCGGCGCGCAGGTGATCAACATCAGCGAAGCGGCCTGCTACAAGATCACCCGGCCGATCGACGAGAAGAGCCTCGGCGCCGCCATCGAGTACGCGGTCAACGCCAAGGGCGCCGTCATCATCGTCGCGGCGGGCAACACCGGTCAGGACTGCACGCAGAACCCTCCGCCCGACGCGTCCACCCCGGCGGACCCCCGCGGTTGGAAGCAAGTCCAGACCATCGTCTCGCCGGCGTGGTACTCGCCGTTGGTGCTGACCGTCGGCGGCATCGGCCAAACCGGCCAGCCCAGCACGTTCTCGATGTCGGGGCCGTGGCTCGGGGCGGCCGCGCCCGCGGAGAACATCGTCGCGCTGGGGTACGACGGCAACCCGGTCAACGCCCTGCAGGGTCAGGACGGACCCATCCCCATCAACGGCACGTCGTTCGCCGCCGCCTACGTGTCGGGGCTGGCCGCGATGCTCCGGCAGCGGTTCCCCGACCTGACGCCCGCACAGATCATGTACCGGATCACCGCCACGGCACGCCATCCCGGCGGAGGCGTCGACAACTACGTCGGTGCCGGCGTGATCGATCCGGTGGCGGCGCTGACGTGGGACGTCCCGTCCGGCCCGAAGACGGTGCCGTACAAGGTGCAGCAGATTCCGGCGCCGGTCTACGTCCCGCCGCCCGACCGCGGGCCCATCACCATCGTGGTGGTGACCGGCGTCAGCCTGGCCGTGGCCCTCGGCATCCTCGCGCTGGCGCGGCGCGCACTGAGGCGCCGATGAAGAACCTGCTGTCGGTATTCGGTCTGCGCGTCACGACGGGACACCTGCTGTGGGCCGCCGTCCTGATCCCCGCGTGCGTCATCTTCTTCGTCCACGTTCACCTGCTGTGGCTGGCGATCACCCTGGCGGTGGTGATCGCGATCGCCGCGACACTGACCGTGCGGGGCCGTCGCGTGACGGGCTGGATCGCCGCGGTGTTCTCCTGGCGCCGTCGGCACGTGGTACCGCCCAAGGCGCCGTCGGCGGCGGCCGTTGGTGCGACGGTCATCCCGGGTGACCACGTCGCGGTGCGCTGGCAGGGCGACCATCTCATCGCCATCGTCGAACTCGTCCCCCGGCCGTTCACGCCGACGGTCATCGTGTCCGGCGAGGCCTTCACCGACGACGTGCTGGACACCCAACTCGTCGAGCAGCTCATCGGCACCTACTGCCCCGATCTGGAGGCCGACGTCGTGTCGGCCGGGTACCGGGTCGGGCGAACGGCGCCGGCGAGCCTGGTCGCGCTCTACGACCAGGTGGTGGGGCCGTATCCGGCGCCGGCCAATCGGCGGACGTGGATCGTGTTGCGCGCCTTGCCCGAGGAGACCCGCAGGTCGGCGCTGCGCCGGGACGCCGGTGTCGCAGGGCTGGCCCGCTACCTGGTGGCCTCAGCCACCCGCATCGCAGATCACCTGGCCAGCAACGGAATCGACGCACGGTGCGGACGCAGCTTCGACGACTTCGATCGCGCCACCGAGATCAGCTTCGAGCGCGAGGCGTGGTCGCTGATCAAGGGTCGCAGCACCTTCACCGCCGCGTACACCGCACCCGGCGGTCCGGACGTGTGGTGGTCGGCGCGGGCCGATCACACCATCACCCGGGTGCGGGTGCGCCCCGGCACCGCACCGACGACGACGGTTCTGCTGACGACGTTGGCCGAACCCGCGACGCCGCGCGGGTTTTCGTGCCTGTTCGGGGGTCAGCGCGCGGCGTTGCACGGTGAGAGCCCGACGACCGACCGGCACTACGAGTTGCCGATCGGGTCGGCGGGGGTGTTGGTCGGCGAGACGGCCGACCGGTACCCGGTGTACATGCCATTCGACGACGTCGACGTCAGCATCAACCTCGGCGACGCGCGGCTGTTCACCCAGTTCGTGATCCGATCGGCCGCCTCCGGAGCGGTCATCACGCTGGGTCCGCAGTTTCGCGAGTTCGCCGGGCTCATCAACGCCCGGGTCGGCACCGTTGCCAAGATCGTCTGGCCCAACTCGACGACGTACCTGGGCCCGCATCCCGGCGTCGGTCGAGTCGTGTTGCGGCACAACTTCATCGACACGCCACGCCACCGCCAGCTGCCCATCCGGCTGATCAACCCGCGCGAGGAAAGCCGTTACCAGATGGCGCTGGAGCCATGAGCACGCACTCGTCGACCGCCACGTGCCCGCAGGATGGACTGAGGAGTTCTCATGGCAGATGGTGAAGTCAAGGTCATCACCCAGGATCTGCGCACCAAAGCGGCGGAGATCAAGAACATCCACTTCAGCAGCGTGCAGAACAAGCCGCTGGTGATCCCGCCGGACCAATTGGCGCTGTCCAAGGCTGCCGTCGACGACCTCAACCAGAACGCAAGCTATCTCTACCTCAACCAGAACTACGGCGACCTCGAAGGCGACCGACTGGCGGAGACCCTGCAGTCGGTGGCCGAGGCCTACGACCAGGTGGACGCGGCCGCCGCGGCGAACATCGACGGTGTTCCCGAACCCCAGATGCCCAAGACCAATGCGATTCCCGCGCCGGCGATGCCAGCGCCCATGGGCAGTCCACTCGGAGTGACCGCCGACGAGATCGGCGACGTCGAGAAGGCGCAGCAGATGCTGTCCATGGGGGATCACGGCAGCTCGCTTCGCGATGCCGCGGTGGAATGGCAGGCGAACGGCAATGCGCTGCAAGCCGCTTCGCAACAGTTCAAGGTGAAGATCGAGAACTGGGAGGGCGAGGCCGCCGACCAGGCCTACGCGAAGTTCGTCGCATACGGCGACTGGTTGTCCCAGCTTGGTGAGTCATGGCAGAAGCTGGCGGGCGAGGCCATGCGGATCTCGGACGCGCACGTCAAGGCCCTGCTCAACCACACCCCCGTCTACCAGAACTACGTCGAGCTGAAGGCTCAGATGATCGCCGCCATCCAGAACGGGGGCAGCGCGGCCCACACGTTGGGCATCGAGATGGAGAAACTGCAGCACGAGTCCGAATCGATCATCGACGGGTACTCGAAAGAGGCTGCACCGCAACGTGTGACGCCGCCGACGCCGCCACCGAGCGGGGTGCCGACCGTGCCGGTCACCAGCAACGGGAACCCACGTCAAACGTCACCGACTGCCACCCCGGGCGGCAGTCCTGGCGGAGGAGCAGGTGGCGGCGGTCAGTCGCCCGGCGGTTCGCCGCCGACGCCGCAGACCCCGTCGCAGGGCGTGTCGCCCATGTCGGCCCAACAGGGGGCAGGCGACCCCTCGGCCGGTCAAGGGTCGGGCTCCGGCGGCGGCTCGCCGTCTGGCGGCGGCTCACCCTCGGGCGGATCGCCCGGCGGCGGCATGCCGAGCCTGCCGGGAGGTGGCGAACCGGGAGACACCCCGTTCCTACCCGACGACCCCAGCTTGCATCCCGCCGCGGCCGACGCAGGTGGTGGCGCGGGTGGCGGTTCCGGTGGCGGCGCGGGCGGCGGCGCCGGCTCGATACCGTTGCAGCCCAGCGTCGGTGGCGTCTCCGTAGGACCGGGCCCTGCCGGCGCGGGCGGTCCAGGCGGCGGCCCGGCGGCCGGTGGCGCCGGTGGCGCGATGGGTGGCGGCATGGGCGGGGGCATGGGTGGTGGCCACGGCGGCCAGGCCCAGGGCGGCAAGGAGAAGCGGCGCACCCCCGGCCTCTCCCCCGACGAGGATCTCTATGTCGAGGATCGCGAGTACACGCAGGGTGTGATCGGTGATCGCAAGCGCAGAACCGTTCAGGATCCCAAGGACGCCAAGTGACCGAGGACATGCACCCGCAGGTCGCGGCGGTTCTGAGGCAGGCACAGCGTCTGCAGTCCTTGATGGACGAGCAGTTGGACAAGATGGCCGGCGAGACGTTCACCGCCACCGACGAGGCCAAGACCGTCGAGGTCACGCTCAACGGTCATCATTGGCTGACCGACGTCTTCATCGAAGAGGGGTTGTTGCGACTCGGAGCCGATACGGTCGCTGCGCGGGTCAACGAAGCGTTGCAGAACGCGGGTGCGACTGCGTCGGCGTCGATCGAAGCCGACCGCGAGCGCATAGACTCCGTCGTCGCCGAGATCACGTCCGACCTCAACGACGCCAACGACTAACACCGGGAGTTCATCCGATGAACCGCACCCTGCCGCGACGGACCTCGTGAACGAGCGGTCGAATCCCGCAGGCCCGCCGACCTGGGGACCGCAGCAGCCGTGGTCGTCTTCGGCCAAGCCAGGCGGGCCCCCGCAGTGGGCGATCATCGCGGTGGCACTCGTCGCGGTCCTCGGCGTCATCATCGGGGCCACGGTCTACTTCACGCGGGACGCTTCGAGCGGCGACTCGGTGGCGCCCGAACCGGCGGCGGCCGCGGCCGGGTCGGCCAGCAGCAGCCCGACGCCGAATCCCTCGGACTTCGCCAGCGCCGCCGACACGGGTCCGGTCGGCATCGTGACCGACGAGCCCACCTGCGCCGCGTGGACGCCGGTCAACGCCGCGCTGACCGCTGCCGGGCAGAACGCTGCGGCGATGCGCACGGCCGCGGACCAGACCATCGCGCTGGCGAAGCAGACGCCCCATCGCGTGGTGCGCGAACTGTACGAACAGACCGCCGCCTACCTCACCGCCTATGCCGACGGCGTCGCCGCGAACGTCCCGGCCAACGACAATCTGGCGCAGGTCGCCACATCCACGGCGCTGGCGCTGACGTCGATGTGCGAGGCGATCGGCAACGGATCGGCGGCCACCCGCGCCGGCCTCGTCCCGCCGGCGGCGGCCCCCACGGCGTCCACGCCGGGAGCCGTCCCGCCGGTGCGGTTCCTACAGCCGCCCACCGATCCGGTGTGCGGGCAATGGCATTCACTCGTCGAGAAGTACACCGCCGGCTTCGCGTCGTGGCGTGGCACCAACCAGACCGTCGCCGCCGCGCAGTGGGGTCCGGCGCAGCAGAGGATCAACGACGCCGTCGCACCGGTGATGGTTGCCTTCGCCGACGAGGTCGAGGCGCTCGGTCAGGGGACCTCGAACGGGGTGTTCCAGGACTTCGCGACGTTCGCCGGGGAGTACCGGCGGGCATTCGCCGCGGCGCTGCCGACCTACGTGCCCACGGACGGAGCGTTGACGCGCGCCGCGTCCGCGGCCACGGGGGCCGTCGACTCGGCGTGCTCGGCAACCGAGGGGTAACCGGATCTGGGGGGAATTTGGTGCACGGGGCAGCGGGGTTTTCGGCTTACGGTGAAGGCGTGTGCGCGTCGCAGGGGCGGGGCGTGAACGTCGAGCGCGGCGGGGGTGCAGGCATGTACGGGTTGGTCGAAGGAACGCGCGGATGAGCACGCCGTCCCACGACGGGTGGTCGTCGGCGCAGCCGTGGGATTCCACCCCCGCCGATCAGGGCCAGCCCTACGGTCAGCCTTCGACCCGACGGTGTCCAGCCCAAAGCAGCAACCCCCACCGCCCGGCTGGGAACAGGGGACGTGGACCCAGCACGGCGGCGCGAAGGCCACCGACGGCAACGGCCGGTGGCTGCTGTTCGCGATCGGGGTGCTGGTGGTCCTCATCGTCGCGGTGGCTGTCGCGTTGCTGGTCTTCTAGGACTCGCGGATGAGCACGCCCCCACGGGGCGAGGGATGGCAGCCGGGCGAGCCGCACGGGTCAGGACCGCCGTGGCAGCAGGGCCCGTTTCTACATCCGCCCGGGCCGCCGCCCCCGACGGGCAACGGGCTGAAGTGGCTCATCGGCGCGGTGGCGGTGCTGTTGGCTATCGCCATCGCCGTGGGTGTCACGGTGATCGTGATGACGCGCCACCGCGACTCCGAAGGGTCCTCGTCGTCGGCGACTGAGGCACAGAGCGATACCTGTCAGGTGGACGCAAGCTGGGGGTCGAACGGTAAGCACTGCAAGTAGCAAGTCAACCCAGGCCATGCCACTGCGAGGACGATAGGTGGACCCAGAACGTGCTTGGTCCGTGGTTAAGTGATCATTGGTGGATATCAGCCATATGCGTCTACATAATTCTGCTGGCTATCATGATGCGGAGCCTGGCCCGTCGAGGGACGTTCGGTACGACATGGCCAAGAATCACACTGGCAATCACCTGCCTGATCATTGTCCTCATCCCAGCCATGCGGTCGCCCGTGAGTTACGCCGTGGCGGCAATCTGCGTCTTCAACTTGTTCATCTTGTTCCGGAATGTCGCCTCCAAGAATGCATCTGAACCCGTGGATAAGTGAGCCTTGGGTCCTAGCCCGACAGTTTTCAGGAACAAGATGGAGTTGGGCTCGCCGTCCGACACGTGGTCGTTCGGTGTTCAGTGGGTCGCCGAGTATCCCGGCGATCCCGCCGAGTGGGGAGACGTGAACGCCATCGCGCGACTGTGGTCGAGTGATGGCATTCAAAGCCGTCCCAGGGCTAAGAGCGAGGTCCGGTGCGTCGGCGTTCGGGTCGCCCAGCGGGGGCCAAGTCAACCTTGGCTTCCGCCCCCATACGTAGACGGACGATTCGTGTGCACGTAGCCCTCGCGTCGACCTAACGCCAAAACTGGTGCGTCATCAACACGCATATCTCGCCTAGTCTGAATTGAGCGTCTCGGTAAACTCCGGGGCGTGATAAGCGGATGGTGCGGGGGTAAAGCTGTGCACATGCCAACCTCGGGAGGGCATGCATGACCACGCCTCCTCCCGGTGGATGGCACCCACCTCAGCAACCCGGCCAACAGCCTTACGGCGAGCCGCCCGTCCAGCCCGGGTTTGGGTCGCAGCCACAACCTGCTTGGCAGCAAGGAAATTGGCCGCAGCACCCAGGTCCCCCCCTGCCTCCGCCGAAGGGCAATGGCGTGAAATGGCTGTTGATCACCGTCGCTGTCCTGTTGGTGATCGGCATAAGCGTAGGGGCTACGCTTATTTTTACGCGTGATGGCGGCGGTGGAACCACAACTCCGTCAGCTGGAATTGACGCAGGCATTGCAAGCGCCAATGACACCGGGCCGGTCACTATTATTACGGATGAACCAACCTGTAAGTCGTTCCTCAGTCTTAACGACGGATTAGCTCAAGTAGAGCCGGCAGGCTGGGGTGATAATCGCGCCGACTTCGGACCGGCGTCCGAGTGGACCCCCGCCCAAAGAAGCCAGGTTGAGACGGTTGCTAAGTCGATGGAAAAGGCTGCTGATCAAGCTATCCCACTAGCGAAGCAGACCCCACATCGAGTCGTTCGGCAGCTATACGAACAGTTCATTGCTTACGGCCGCGCGTATGCGGCCAGCATTCCGAGTTACACCCCGAAAGACAACGAACTCGCCTCGGCAAACGTAAACGCAAGTTCCGCTCTGCTCGGAATATGCAATTCGATCGAAGGCGGCTCGACCAGTCGCGCCTTGGCGATCGAGGCTGTCGATCCACCGTCGCAGACTCCGCTACCGGGAGACCTGAACGACCCTCGACCGTTCGTCGAATCAGCTGGTCCGAGTTGCACCGCTTGGACTCAGCAGCTTGACGCGTTCAACGCAGCGACCGTCGAATGGCAGAAGCGAGACGGGAGCGTTCCGTCATCGCAGTGGACGCCAGAACAACGGTCTTTAGTAGACGCCACTTTGCCCGTACTCACAAAGTACGCTGACGACATCGCGACGGCAGGACGCAATAGCGGAAATCCCACCTTCGAAGATTTCGCGGCTACCGCCGCTCAGTACATTCGTGCATTCGTAGCTGCGGGCGACGACTATCGAGTTGCCGACGGCTGGCTAAACTTCACGGGTTTCCGGATCGCCAACCTCGTTTCGTCAGCCTGTCTCGCCGTCGCGGAATAGGCAACGATGACCATTCCGCGACCAACTGGTGAGTACAAGAGCCAGATGACGACCCCGCCGGAGGCCTGGCCATTAGCCGACGAGGACGCGCATGGCCAGCGCGCAGCAGAGCTACTAAAGGTCGGACTGAAACTTGATAAAGCCGCTGGTACATGGATGCGTAGTCAGACCTCCATATTCGACGGCAACACGTGGTTTGGCCAAGCGTCAGACGCCGGAAAAGTTAGGGTTCAACGCGCAACCGACCGGATGCAATCAGTGGGCAACACAATTGTCGCGGCCGCTCAATTTCACCGCACTACTTCCGAGACAATCAGGAACGCCAAGGAACACATAGTGGCCGTCTGCGATGCGGCGCAGAAAGCTATTGATGGGTGGAACTCGAAGTCGCTGTCGAAGGACGACGAAGCGAAGCGCCAGGACGCTATTACGTCGATCGTTGATCAGGCGCTTCGGGCGAACACGGCGGTTGTTGCAGCTGCAGGCACATCGGTGAGTACCGGACAACCCTTCCCGCCTGTGAAGGACGTGGATATTCCCCATTTCTCGCACCCGTCGGGGGCAGCGACTGGAGGGCCCAGCGCTCCAACCGGAACCTCTGGCGCGCAAGGACGAGTCCAGAACGTTAGAGACCCCTCTCCAGGTGTTGGCCCCGGTCAGACAGCCGCCCCGACAGATGACGCAGAGACTAAGGGCAGAACCGAGAGCACAGCCGGCACCACCCAAGCAGCAGCGGATACCGGGCCGGGCCCCGCACCGACAACGGTCTCGAGCACCACGGGGCGGATCGCGAACGCGTCGAACCACGGGTCCGGACCTGGGACCAGTGCGTCCGCTTCCACCACCCCACGCCCATCCGGCCCAATGTCCCCAAGCGCACCCAGCATCGGCGGTGGCGGTGGCTCACCCTCGGCCCCGTCCACGGGCTCGCCGTCCGGTGGGTCGCCGTCCTCGCCGTCGCAGTCGATGAGCAGTTCGCCCTCGGGTACCAAGCCCGGCGCCCAGGAGTTCCAAGCCGCCAAGGCCGACCCGGCATCCGACGCCAAGAACGCCCCGGTCAAGGGTGGCGCCACGGGCGGGTCCGGTGGCGAGAAGGCCCCGACCGACCAGTTCGCCAAGGGCCTCAACACCGCCGCGACCCAACAGCCGACCATGTCTCCCGCGGCAGCCACCGCCCCACCGCCGACGCCGCTCGCACCGCCGACCGATCCGGCCGCGGCCGCACCCGTCCAGCACACCGCCGGTACGACCGGTGGGGCCGGCGGCGGTGGGGGCGGCGGCGGCGGTGGTGGAATGTCCGGCGGTGGTGGTTCATTCGGCTCTGGCGCCAGCTCGCCGACACCGCCACCGATGCCCCTCGGGCCCCCGGCCACACCGCCACCGGCGGGTCCACCGCCCGCCGCCGGCACACCCGCGCAGCCCGCCGCGACCGCGGGCAACACCGGACCCGGGGTCAACCCCGCGTCCACGGGCAAGACCGATCCCGCCCTCGCGGGCATGGCCCCCATGCCGGTGTCCGCGGCCCGGATGGAGCGCGACGCCATCCTCTCGGCGTCCACGGCCGGGGCCATGCAGCGCCAGCGCGGCAACGCCAACGCCGCGCTCATCCAAGCCCGCCGCATCGCCGCCGCACTGAACATGGGCGCCCCACAGTACGGCTTCTACTGGGTCACCGGCCTCGCCGCCGACGGATCCATCGTCGTGGCCAACAGCTTCGGACTGGCCTACATCCCCGACGGTGTCGAACTCCCCGCCCAGGTGACGCTGGCCTCCGCCGACGAGACGATCTCCCCGACCGAGCGCGGCAAGTGGGCCACCTACCCCATCCTCGCCATCCAGGGGTGGGCGCAGGCACACGACCAGAAGTTGCGAGCCGTGATCGCCACCAAGGAACAGTTCGCCAACTTCGATCCCGGCGTCCCCAAGGTCGTCCTGCAACGCGATGACATCCCGGAGACCGGAAAGATGCAGGGCCGCACCCGCCTCGAAGTCATCGCCCCCAGCGCGGCCACGCGGCTCGCGTCGGTCGGCGACGGCGCGCTACAGGACCTGCTGCCCGTGGCGCCGGCGGATTCCACCGCCCCCGAGGACAACTCCGCGGCGCTGTGGTTCGCGTTGATCAAGCCGTTGATGAGCACCTCGCCCGACCGGGGCGTGACTCACCTCGAAGCCTTCGTCACCTATGCCGAGCACGCTCAGGAGTTGGCACTTCACAAGGCGCACAACGCTCTTGACGCTTCGGTTCAGCGGGCCGCGATCGCCGACTGGGTGTACTGGCAGCACCTCGGCGTGCTGATGTCGGACGCGATCAGCGCCGACGTCACCGTCTAGTCAGCGCGTTACAGGTCGACCGTCGGATCCGGTGCCACGTGCCGCGGTGAACTCTGGTGCGGCACCGGCGTCGTGGTGGCCGGAGCCTCCTTCGGCGCCGGTTCGGGCGCCCGTTCGGTGGCCTTGTCGCCAGCGGCGGCTTCCCGCGTGGCCTTCTCGTCCTCGTCCCGGCGATCGTCCTGCGGCGGAGCCTCGTCGGCGGCAGCCTTCGCCGGGGCGCCCTCGGACGACCCGGTCGCACCGCCGCCGAGGCCACCGGCCATCTGACCGATCTGCTGCACACCCTGCATGACGCCCTGGGGCACTTGGCCCAACGCGCTCATCGCCTGCATGGGCATCTGCGCGGCTTGGCTCGCCATCTGCATGGGCATGCTCATCATCTGGCCCATCTGACCCATCGCGCCGGCACCACCACCCGCGCCGGCTGCACCGCCACCGCTGCCGGGGGTGCCCGCCGAATCGAATTGGTGCTTCTCGTAATTGGCGGCGAGTTGAGCATCGGTGGCCGCGTAGCGGCTGGCCGCGGTCACCACGTTGTTGGCCGTCGTGGACGCCTCGCCCTTCAGGTGCGGAAGCGCCTCCTGGATCGCGCCCTCCAGACTGGGCAGCTTCTCCGCGATGGCCTGACTGATGGCGTCCTCGCCGGTCACGGTGAAGGGCGGCGGTGCTTCCGGCAGGTCGCCGGCCGCCGTCAGCAGCTGATTTCCGTACTTGCTCAACAGGTCTGGGTCGACCTTCAGCGGCGGCTGACTACCGGGACCCGTCATTCACACCACTCCGCTCAGAATCGGATGTTTCGCAGCAGGTCGT
>Ga0209051_1001739_pt1 | contig 17361 bp, 13 predicted proteins | sample AraplaCvi_mMS_r2_2_FD_184286 | JGI IMG/M metagenome (GOLD analysis project Ga0209051, IMG submission 184286) | Arabidopsis root microbial communities from North Carolina, USA - plate scrape MF_Cvi_mMS_r2 (SPAdes) (version 2) | ecosystem: Host-associated > Plants > Roots > Endosphere | place...
TCGCGAGCCTGGCGGGCAATGTCGAGCGCCTTGCCGCAATTGTTGCGCTTGACGATCGAGATCATTTCAGGCGCCATCTTGTGCTGGTCCATCAGCTGGCCGACGCGCAGCGAAGCCTGCAGGCCAAGCGTGATTTCGGTCTGCATGTCGGCAAGCTTCTTCTGGTAGAGCTGCATGCCGGCGAGCGGCTTGCCGAACTGCTTTCTGTCGAGGCCGTACTGGCGGGCGCGGAACCAGCAGTCTTCGGCAGCGCCCATGACACCCCAGGAAATGCCGTAGCGGGCGCGGTTGAGGCAGCCGAAGGGACCCTTGAGGCCCGAAACGTTCGGCAGGATCGCATCCTCGCCGACTTCGACGCTGTCGAGCACGATCTCGCCGGTGATCGAGGCGCGCAGCGAAAGCTTGCCGCCGATCTTCGGAGCGGACAGGCCCTTCATGCCCTTTTCGAGCACGAAACCGCGGATCTCGTTGTTATGGGCTTCCGATTTTGCCCAGACGACGAAGACGTCGGCGATCGGCGCGTTGGAAATCCACATCTTCGAGCCGCGCAGGCGATAACCGCCCTCGATCTTTTCGGCGCGGGTCTTCATGCCGCCCGGATCGGAGCCGGCATCCGGCTCCGTCAAGCCGAAACAGCCGATCAGCTCGCCGGAGACGAGGCCGGGGAGGTATTTCTTCTTCTGTTCGTCGGAGCCATAGGCATAGATCGGGTAGATGACCAGCGAAGACTGCACGCTCATCATCGAGCGGTAGCCGCTGTCGATGCGTTCGATTTCGCGGGCGACAAGGCCGTAGGCGACGTAGGAGGCGTTGGCGGCGCCGTATTCCTCCGGGAGGGTGACGCCAAGCAGGCCGGTCTGGCCCATCAGCCTGAACAGGCCCTTGTCGGTGGTTTCATCGAGATAGGCTTCGTTGACGCGCGGCGCGAGTTCGGACTTGGCGAAGGCGGCCGCGGCATCGCGGATCATCCGCTCCTCTTCGGTCAGTTGCTCTTCGAGAAGAAAGGGGTCGTTCCAGGAAAAAGCCACGGGTCTCGCCTCCGGTTTCGATTTTGGCAATTTGAAGTTTGAAGAATTATCGCCAGCCGGTGCCGGAGAGCAAGCACCGTTTACTCATCCTGCCATGATCTATAGTAATAGGGCATGGTCAGCCTCTCGCGAAAACTGCTTCCCTCCACCTCGGCGCTCGCCGCCTTCGATTCCGTCGCGCGGCTCGGCAGCTTTTCGGGGGCTGCGGAAGAGCTGTCGCTGACGCAAGGTGCGATCAGCCGGCAGGTTTCGGGGCTGGAAGAGCAGCTTGGTATCCAGCTGTTCGACCGCACCAGCCGCGGCGTGGCGCTGACGGCCGCCGGCGCTGATTATGCCAAGGCGGTCGCCAACGCACTGTCGCAGATCCGCTCGGCCTCGCTGGCCGTCATGACCAAACGGCATAGCGACCAGTTGAACCTCGCCATCCTGCCGACGTTCGGCACCCGCTGGCTGATGCCGCGCATCCCGCAATTCGTCGCCCGGCACCCGGAGATCACGCTCAATTTCGCCACCCGGATCGGCATTTTCGATTTCGACCGCGACGGCATCGACATGGCGATCCATATTGGGCCCATGGGTGAAAAGGGGCCGGACTGGCCAGGGGCGGAATGCACCTTCCTGATGGAGGAAATGGTGGCGCCGGTCTCATCGCCGGCGTTCCTTGCCGCGCATCCGATCAAAAAGGGCGAGGACCTCATGCGCCTGCCGCTGCTGCACATGGCCTCGCGGCCGGGCGCCTGGAACCACTGGTTCGAAAGCCTCGGCGTTACCGGCACGCCGGCGCAGGGCATGCGGTTCGAGCAGTTCGGCAATGTCGCGCAGGCCTGTATCGCCGGGCTCGGCGTCGCGCTGATGCCGCTTTTCCTGATCGACTCGGAGCTGGCGAGCGGCCAGCTCGTCGAGGCCTTTCCGCACCAGGTAACGAGCCCCAGCGCCTATTATGCCGTCGCGCCTGTGAGCAAGCGGGATTTCCGGCCGGTCGCGGCATTCCGGGCATGGCTGCTGGAGGAGGTAGGAAGGTACAAGGACGAGGTGGACGTCGTCGGGTGGTAGGCGCTGAGGTGGTCTTAACCCTCCCACAAGGGCAGAGGCTTAACCGGTTGAACCAAGGCCTGAGCGAGGCAGAGCGGTACGGCATGTCGATCTCCCCCCTTGAGGGGGAGATGCCCGGCGGGGCAGAGGGGGTGTCGCGGCATACTCCCTCTGCTGTTGAGTTCGCGGCGGCACCCCCCTCTGTCACTTTCGTGACATCTCCCCCTCAAGGGGGGAGATTAGAGGGAGCCCGTTGGGCCCTCGCGGCTAAATCGTCGGCCTCCGATCCAGCCAGTCCGTCGCTGCTTCATAAGCCAATGCCATCTCCAGCACCGCCTTGTCAGCCCTTGGACGGCCGATGATCTGGATGCCGGCGGGCAGGCCGTTGTCGCCGAAGCCGGCGGGCATGGCGGCGACCGGCAGGCCGGCCATCGAGGCGGGGATCACCACTTCCATCCAGCGGTGATAGGTGTCCATGGTCCGCCCCGCGATCTCCTTCGGCCAATGGGTTTCCGCATCGAAGGGGAAGACCTGGGCGGCGGGCAGGATCAGGTAGTCGTAACTGTCGAACACCGTCAGCAGATATTGATACCAGGCGCTGCGGCGTTTGGAGGCGAAATGGACCTCGCGGGCGGTCATGTCGAGCCCGCGCTCGATTTCCCAGATGATTTCCGGCTTCATCCTGGCGCGCTTGGCCGGATCGTCGTAATTGTCGCGCATGCCGCTGGCGGTGAGCCAGCTGCGTAGCGTCGTCCAGGAGCGCCAGACGTCCGCCATGTCGAAATCCGGCACGAGATTTTCGACGGTGCAGCCGATCTTTTCGAAGACCGGCAGCGTCGCCCGGCAGAGGTCGAGCACGCCGAGTTCGAAGGGCAGGTAACCGCATAGATCGCCGAGCCAGGCGATGCGGGCGCCGGAAAAATCGCGGCCTTCCCGCGGCGTCAGGTCCTCGGTCGGCAGGGACAGCGGATCGCGCGGATCGTAGCCGGCCTGGGTCGAAAGCAGGGCGGCGACATCGCGCACGGTGCGGCCCATCGGCCCGAGCACCGAGAGCTGGCCAAGGAAGTTTTCGGGCTTCAGGGAGGAGGGGACGCGGCCGAAGCTTGGGCGGAAACCGACGACATTGTTGAAGGCGGCCGGGTTGCGCAGCGAGCCCATCTGGTCGCCGCCATCGGCGACCGGCAGGAGATGCGCCGAAAGGGCCGCCGCCGCGCCGCCGCTCGATCCGCCAACGGTTTTGGTCAGGTCGTAAGGATTTCTCGTGACACCGTGCACCGGGTTGTAGCTCTGCGAGCCAAGCCCCTGTTCCGGCGTGTTGGTCTTGCCGATGATGATCGCGCCGGCCGCGCGGATGCGCTCGACCATCACCTCGTCCTTGTCCGGCACGAAATCGGCAAAGATCGGCGAGCCGTAGGTGCAGCGGATGCCCTTCACCTCGCAGAGATCCTTGATGGCGATCGGCATTCCATGCATCCAGCCGCGCGATTTTCCGGAAACAAGCTCGGCATCGCATTCGGCCGCCTCGGCCAGAAGCGCGTCCCGGCCGCGCAGGCTGACGATCGCGTTGATCGCCGGATTGAGCCTGTCGATCCGGTCGAGATAGGCGGTCATTACCCTTACGCAGGAGGTCCGACCGTCGTGGATCGCTTCCGAAAGGGCTGTCGCCGAAAGTCCGGTGATCTCGTCGTCCCGCATCGCTCTTCCCTCATGAATACCTTGAGGATTTCCACTGGTCGAAGCCAAAGAGTCAAGGCAGGATGTGGGGATATTGGTCGGCCGGTAGTTACAAACGACTCGACAAAGCCTTTTCATCAAAGTATGCGTGCTTAAACGTTTAATCAGAGACTATCATGGCTTCACCCCGTCCCGGCTCCAACATGAGCGCAATCGCCGCCGCGCTTGGCGTGTCGGCTGCGACCGTGTCGAATGCGCTTTCGGGCAAGGGGCGGGTCTCTCCGGAGCTCATCGAGAAGGTGCGCGCCAAGGCAATCGAACTCGGTTACGTGCCGAGCCTCACCGCGCGGGCGCTGCGCACCGGCCGTACCGGCGTGCTCGGCCTCGTGCTCCCCGACATTGCCAATCCGCTCTTTCCGCAGATCGCCCAGGCGATCGAGAACGCCGCCTCGAATGCCGGCTACGGCGTTTTGATCGCCGACTCCCGCGGCGACATCGCCACCCAGACGGAAGCGATCGGCCGGCTTCTGGAACGCGGCGTCGATGGCATGGTCATCGTTCCCCGGCGCGGCACGCGGATTGCCGATATCGGCTGCCCGGTCGCCGTCATCGACACGCCCTCCACCCCCGGCAACACGGTTTCTGCCGACCACTGGGAAGGCGGTGCGCAGATGGGCCGGCATCTTGCCGAGCTGGGCCACGCCAAGGTCCTGCTGATCGGCACCAGCATATCTTCGAACGTACAGAACGACCGGATCGGCGGGCTGAAGGCGGGTCTCGGCCCGGACGCCGAATGCGAGACGATGTGGATCGAGAAGGTCGAAGCGGTTTCGGGCGAAGGCTGCCCGCTCGGTCTCGCGGACAAGGCGGCGGCGGGGTTCACGGCTTTTGCGGCGGTCTCAGATCTTTCGGCGCTTCGCGCGCTGACCGAACTGCAGCGCGCCGGCATCGGCGTGCCGGAAATGGTCAGCGTCACCGGTTTCGACGACCTCATCTGGTCGCCGGTGGTGACCCCGGCACTCACCACCGTGCGGATGGACATGGCTGCCATCGCCGATCTCGCGATCGCGGCGCTCATGCGGGCCATCGAATCCGAGGGCGAGCCGGGGGGCGATGAGAACGAGGTTGTTGCCGGCAGGGTGACCTCCGAGACCGACCGGGTCCCGATGCAGCTCGTCGTGCGCCAGTCGACGGGCGCCGCCAATTTACATGCCAGTTCAGACGCCAGAACCCCAAACAAGCCGACAGCAGGAGAACTCAAATCATGAACAAGGTCATTCTCGCATCCGGCGCCGCCCTGATGCTTACCATCGGCGCCGCACAAACCCCGGCGCTCGCCCAGCAGAAGACGCTGACGATTTCCGTCTATGCGCTCGCCCAGGACGAATACAAGCAGATCGTCTACGAACCCTTCGAGAAGATCTGCGGCTGCAAGCTGGTCGTCGAGACCGGCAACAGCGTCGAACGCATTGCGAAGATGGAAGCCAACAAGGCCAACCCGGTCGTCGACATGGCCGTCGTGTCGATGGCGGATGCGCTCGCCGCCTCCCGCGCCGGCCTGATCGACAAGATCGACACCTCGAAGCTCGCCAATTTCGGCAAGCTCTATGATGTGGCCAAGGACCCGAACAAGGACGGCATGAGCGTCGGTTATACGTTCTACGCCACCTCGATCGCCTATCGTTCCGACAAGATGAAGATCGAAAGCTGGGCGGATCTCCTGAAGCCGGAATATGCAAGCCATGTCGCATGGCCTAATGTCACCACCAACCAGGGCCCGCCGGCGCTCTACATGCTGGGCCAGGCTCTCGGCAAGGACACGCCGGACCTCAAGGCTCCGATCGAAGCCGTCGGCGCCAAGAAGGGCGAGCTCGTCACCTTCTATGAAAAATCCTCGCAGCTCGTGCAGCTGATGCAGCAGGAGGAAATCTGGGCAGCGCCGATCGGCCGCTTCACCTGGGCTCCGTTCACCAAGCTCGGCTTCCCGATCGCCTGGGCCATGCCGAAGGAAGGTCAGACGGGCGGCATGAACGTCATGATCCTCACCAAGGGCGCCAAGAACCAGGAGCTCGCTCTGCAGTTCATGGATTACTGGTTGTCCACCGAGGTTCAGACCAAGCTCGCCGAAAAGCTGATCGACAGCCCGGCCAACAAGGACGTCAAGCTTTCCGACGCGATCGCCAACAACCTCACCTATGGCGAGGAAACGGCAAAGAGCCTGAAGCTGATCCCGTCCGCCGTCGCCCTCGACAACCGTGCCGGCTGGCTCAAGACCTGGAACGAGAAGGTGGGGCAGTAAGCCTTTCCATCTGCGGCGTGCCCCTCATCCGGCTGCCGCCACCTTCTCCCCGCTCGCGGGGAGAAGGGATATGCCGCCCCGTTTCGGCCCGCCCTTTCTTCGTCTGAGGAAGGGTGGGCCTGAGCGCCCGCCGCTCGTGTCCTTCTCCCCGTTTTGACGGGGAGAAGGTGCCCGGCAGGGCGGATGAGGGGCATCTCGCCAAGATCAAAGCCGTCCGGACCGGACGGCGCAGGAGAAAGACGACCAATGTTCCAGAACAGGACTGAAGCGCTGGCGCTTGCGCTGCCGGCCGCGATCTTCGCGGCGGCTGTGTTTCTCGTGCCCGTGGTGATCCTGCTGTCGGATGGATTTCGCGCGCCCGCCGGCGGCTGGACGATTTCCGCCTATACGGATTTCTTCTCCAATCCGCTGAACCAGGCCGTCTTTCTGCGCACGCTGAGGCTCGGCGCTCTCGTCACCATCGCCTCGGCCGTGATCGGTTATGCGGCGGCGTTCGCGATCGTCAGCCTGGAACCCGGCGCCAAGGGCAAGGTCACCGGCCTCGTCGTGCTGCCGCTGATGATCTCGCCGGTCGCCCGCACCTATGCCTGGATCGTCATCCTCGGCCGGACCGGCATCGTCAACCAGGCTTTCCAGGCGCTCGGCATCACCGAAGCGCCGCTGCGCATCCTGTTTTCGGAGACGGCGATCTTCATCGGCCTGTTGCAGCTCTTCCTGCCGCTGATGATCATCTCGCTGATCTCGGCGCTCGAGAACATGCCGAAGGACGCGATACCGGCGGCCCGGGTGCTCGGCGCCAACTGGTTCCAGGTGTTCTGGAAGGTGGTGCTGCCGCTGACCAAGGAAGGCCTCGTGATCGGCGGAACGCTGGTCTTCACCGGCTCGCTGACCGCCTATATCACGCCCGCGATCCTCGGCGGCTCCAAGGTGCTGATGCTCGAAACGCTGCTTTACCAGCAGGTTTCGGTCTCCAACAATTTCGTCGCCGCAAGCGTCATCGCCTTCATCCTGATCGTCATGAGCTTTGCCGCCAACATTCTCCTGAAGCGCGTCGCCACGGCGCGCAACAAGCAGAGGAGCCCGCAATGACGGCGCGCAGCCTCTTCATCCCGATCACGCTCTTGCTGGTGATCGCCTTCCTGATCGGGCCGTTCCTGATCATCGTCGCCGCCTCCTTCTCCGCCGGCGAGACGCTCGCCTTCCCGCCGCAGGGCTTTTCGCTGCGCTGGATCGCCAAGGTGTTCACGGTCGAGAGTTTCCGCGCCTCGTTCGGCATGTCGCTGTTCCTGGCGATCGGCGGCACGGCGGCGGCGCTGGTTCTGGGCATCCCGGCCTCCTATGCGCTGTCGCGCTACAAGCTGCCGGGTGCGGAAATCGTCCGCACCGTCGTTTCCGCGCCGATCATCGTGCCGGGCATCATCGTCGGCCTGGCGCTGCTGCGGTATATCGTCGTGCCCTTCCAGGTCGGCATCACGCCGGCGCTGTTCCTAGCCCATACGGCGCTGGTGCTGCCCTATGCGGTGCGGGTCGTCTCCGCCAGCCTCGACAACCTGCGCTCCGATATCGAGGAAGCGGCGGTCCTGCTGGGCTCGTCGCGAACAGGCGCCTTCTTCCGGGTGGTGATGCCGAATATCCGCGGCGGCATCATGTCGGCCTTCATCCTCGGCTTCGTCACCAGTTTCAACCAGGTGCCGGTCTCGCTGTTCCTGTCGGGGCCGGGCGTGCGCACCCTGCCGGTCGACATGATCGCCTATATGGAAATCGTCTTCGATCCGTCCGTCGCAGCGCTTTCCTCGCTGCTCGCCTTCCTTTCCATCGGCATCGTCTTCATTGCCGAACGTTTCCTGGGGTTCTCCCGCTATGTCTGATGCGTCCTATCTCTCTCTCGAAAAGCTGACGCTCGCCTATGGCGATTCCGTCGCCGTCGCGAACCTCGATCTCACCATCAAGAAGGGCGAGCTGATCGCGCTGCTCGGCCCCTCCGGCTGCGGCAAGACGACGACGATGCGGGCGATCGCCGGCCTGCTGGCCGTGAAAAGCGGCCACGTCCGCCTCGACGGCGCCGATATCACCCGCGTGCCCGCCAACAAACGCGCCGTCGGCCTGGTGTTCCAGTCCTACGCGCTCTTCCCGCATCTGTCCGTCTACGAGAACGTCGCCTTCGGGCTGAAGCTCAAGGGCATGCGCGGCACCGAGCTCGATGCCAAGGTGCAGTCCGGCCTCAAGTCTGTCGGCCTTTCGACCTTCGCCAACCGCAAGCCGGCCGAGCTTTCCGGCGGCCAGCAGCAGCGCGTCGCACTTGCCCGTTCGATGGTGATGGAGCCGAAGGTTCTGCTGCTCGATGAGCCGCTTTCCAATCTCGACGCCCGGCTGCGTCTGGACATGCGCACCGAGTTGCAGCGCGTCCAGAAGGAGACCGGCGTGACGATGATCTTCGTCACCCACGACCAGGCTGAAGCTTTGGCGCTCGCCGACCGCATTGTGGTCATGAAGAGCGGTAAGATAGAGCAGATCGGTTCGCCGGAAGACATCTACAACCGCCCGACATCGTCCTTCGTTGCGGACTTTGTCGGGTTCGAAAACATTTTCCCGCTCGAAAACGGAAAGATGAAGACCAGCGCAGGTCTCGTCGATCTCTCGGGCAAGACCCCTTCAGCGGCGGGTCTTGCCTGGCGGCCGCGTATGGTGACCCTGGGGACAGGTCCTTTCCAGGGCACCGTGCGCGGTACATCCTTTGCCGGCGACAGCAGGGAGTATCTGCTGGATAGCCCGCTCGGCCCGATCAAGGCCGAGGTGGAGGCGAGCCAGCCGGCGCATGCGCTGGGCGCCGGGCTGTCCTTCGACCTGCCGGCCGAAAAGGCCGCGCCGCTGTCGCGGTTCGTGTAAGGAGCGGCTGACATGGGCATCTGGATCGACACCGACATGGGCTTCGACGACGTCGCCGCGATCATGGTCGCGGCACATGCCGGGCTCGGCATTGACGGCGTTTCGCTGGTCTTCGGCAATGCGCCGCTGGAACATGTCCGGCGCAACGCGGCCGGCGCCGCATCGGCCTTCGTCTGGCCGTTTCCGGTGCATGCCGGTCGCGCCGCACCGGTGCTGGCGAGGCTGGAGACCGCAACCGGCATTCTCGGCGAGAGCGGCATCCCGACTGCGGGCCTCGCCCTGCCGGAAGCCCCCGACACGTTCCATACCGACGCATTCGAAGCGTTCTGCGCCTGGCTCGAAAAGGGCAGGGAGGATGGCGAAGAGGAGGGCGAGCGCCGCATCATGGCGCTTGGACCGCTCACCAATATCGCGGCGGTGGCGCTGGCCCGGCCTGATCTCGCGGCAAGGATCACCGACCTCACCTGGATGGGCGGCGGCGTCACCACCGGCAACCACACGGCATCCGCCGAATTCAACGCCTTTGCCGATCCGGAAGCGCTGGCGATCGTGCTCGCCCACAAGATCCCGTTGCGGATGATCGATCTCGATCTCTGTCGCAAGGTGCTCTGCGGACCGCAAGACGTCGCGCCGATCCGGGCTGCCGGCGGGCGCAATGCGGAACTGGTTGCCGATCTACTCGCCGGTTTCGTGGCGATCGCCACCAGCCGCGGCCGTCCGGCCATGGCGCTCTACGATGCGGTGGCGGCCGTCGCCTTCGCCTTTCCCGAACACGTCACATGGCGCGAGGCACGGCTCGACATCGAACTTTCCGGCACGCTGACGCGGGGCCGCACCGTGATCGAGACACGCGCCGGCCGGGGTGAATTCAATGCGGCCTACGGCGTCGAGATTGACGTCGAGAAGGCGAAGGCGATCATTCTCGAGACATTGCATGCGGAGGCGAGCTGGTGAAGAACATCATCTCAAGCGTACAGGAATTCACCGAACCGAGCTTGCGCGACCGCGCCGTCACCGCCGCGCGCGGCGATGCGCCGTTCGACATCCTGATATCGGGCGGCACGCTGGTCGATATGGTGACCGGCGAGCTGCGCCCAGCCGATATCGGCCTTGTCGGACCGGTGATTGCCAGCGTCCACGAGGCGGGCACGCGCTCGGACGCCGTCGAGATCGTCGATGCAACGGGCACGTTCATCTCGCCCGGCCTGATCGATACGCATATGCATATCGAAAGTTCGATGGTGACGCCGGCGACCTATGCCGGCGCCGTGCTGCCGCGCGGGGTGACGACCATCGTCTGGGACCCGCATGAATTCGGCAACGTGCATGGCACGGAAGGTGTCGCCTGGGCGCTGGAGGCGGTGAAGCCGCTGCCGTTGCGCGCCGTCGTTCTGGCGCCGTCCTGCGTGCCGTCCGCGCCCGGCCTGGAAATGGCCGGCGCCGATTTCGACGCCGCCACCATCGAGGAAATGCTGTTCTGGCCGAAGATCGGCGGGCTTGCGGAAGTCATGAACATGCGCGGGGTCATCGACCGCGATCCGCGCATGAGCGCCATCGTGCAGGCGGCGCTGGTGTCGGAAAAGCTCGTCTGCGGCCATGCCCGCAGCCTGGCCGGCCCGGATCTGGCGGCCTTCATGGCGTCCGGCATCACCTCCGACCACGAGCTGGTCTCCGGCGCCGACCTGATGGCGAAGTTGCGTGCCGGTCTGACCATCGAGATGCGCGGTTCCCACGATCACCTTCTGCCGGAATTCGTCGAGGCGCTCAATACGCTCGGCCACCTGCCGCAGACGGTGACGCTCTGTACCGACGACGTGTTTCCTGACGATCTGGTTCAGGGCGGTGGCCTCGACGACGTGGTGCGCCGGCTGGTGCGCTACGGGATGAAACCGGAATGGGCGCTGCAGGCGGCGACGCTCAATGCCTCGGTTCGCATCGGCCGTCCCGACCTCGGCCTGATCGCCGCCGGCCGCCGGGCCGATATCGTCCTGTTCGACGACCTCAAGGATTTTCGCGCCCGGCACGTCTTCGCCAGCGGCACGCGGATCGCGCGGGACGGGGTCATGACGGTCGGGCTTCATGCGACCGATCCCTCTCTCCTGCAGGGCTCGGTGAAGCTCCAGCCGCTCCGGGCGGAGGATTTCAAGCTGCCTGCCGAGGGCCGCAAAGTCAGGCTTGCGACGATCGATCGTCCGCGCTTCACGAACTGGGGGCAGACGGATGCGGATGTCGTCGATGGTTACGTGGTACCCCCGGAGGGCGCGACGCTGATCGCCGTGACCCACCGCCACGGCCGGGCCGACAGCCGCACCCGTCTTGGGTTCCTGACCGGCTGGGGCGTCTGGAAGGGCGCATTCGCCACCACGCTCGCCCATGACAGCCATAACCTCACCGTTTTCGGATCCGATCCGGCCGACATGGCCGCGGCCGCCAACGCGGTGATCGAAGCCGGCGGCGGAATGGCGGTCGCAACCGGCGGCAAGGTGGAAGTGCTCCTGCCGCTGCCGCTCTCCGGCCTTGTCTCCGAAGCGCCGATGGCGGAGGTTGCCGAAGGTTTTCGAAACATCCGCGCCGTCATGGACCGTCTCGTCGACTGGCAGCCGCCCTATCTCGTGTTCAAGGCCTGTTTCGGCGCGACGCTTGCCTGCAATCCCGGCCCGCACCAGACCGATCGCGGCATTGCCGATGTCGCCACCGGCACGCTATTGGAATCGCCGATCCTCGAAATTCTCGAATAGGAAAAGCGAATGCAGCCGCATGATTTCTGGCAGGACGTCCATCCGGCGGGTTCGTTCGATCGGGCAGGGCCGTTTTCCGGCTTCTTCCCGGCGACGCTGGAGGACGGCCGACAGATCCGGCTGCCGATCCGGCCGCTTGCCGACGGAGAGCATGCGCTCGCCTCGCTGATCATCAATCAGGCGAGTTTCGACGTGCAGGACGCGCTTGCCGCCGATCTCGCGCCGAAGCTCGCGGCGTTTCGCCCGGAAGTGATTGTCGGCCTGCCGACGCTCGGCCTGACGCTTGCCGCTGCCGTCGCCCGGGCCCTGGGTTATGCGCGCTATGTACCGCTCGGGACCTCTCGAAAATTCTGGTACGACGAGAGCCTCTCCGTGCCGCTCTCTTCGATTACGACACCGGAACAGCAGAAGCGCCTCTATGTCGATCCGCGCATGCTGCCGCTGATAAAGGGCAAGCGCGTCGCGCTGGTCGACGACGTGATCTCCAGCGGCACCTCGATCGTCTCCGGCCTGACCCTGATGGCTTCGCTCGGCATCGAACCGGTCGTCATCGGCGCGGCGATGCTGCAATCGGAGCGCTGGCACGACAGGCTCGATACCTTCGGACCTGAGTGGCGCCCGCGTGTCGCCGGTGTTTTCAGAACCCCGATGCTGAACAAGGCGGGTGAGGGGAGCTGGATCAGCTAACGATCATCCTACCTGCCAGCCCACCAAAAGGTTTCTGAAGTAGAAAGCCGCGTTATTTCAGAAACTGGCGCCCAATCTGAAACTGCCGATTGCCGCTTTGGCGAATCTGAAATATGGTTTCTCTTATTTCAGAAAATCGGAGCCTTTCTGACATATGGACCTCTTGGCCTACAAGGCAGGGCAATATGAAAAGCGGCTTGAATATCGCAGCTTCCTGCCTGCACCGATCAATCATCGATGGATCATCTCCGACCCTGAAGTCATCGAGCTACTTGGTCGCGCCGACCGTGCACTTGGGGAATTGAATGCTTTTGCCCAATTGGTGCCGGACATCGACTTTTTCATCAGCATGTATGTGGCGAAAGAAGCGACCCAATCGAGCCGTATCGAGGGAACGCAGACCAATATCGACGATGCTTTCAAAGAGATAGAGGACCTGTCTCCTGAGGAACGCGACGATTGGACCGAAGTGCAGAATTACATCGCAGCGATTAACTACGCGATCACCAGTCTGGAGCGCCTGCCTTTTTCCAACCGGCTATTGAAGGAAACGCATGCCATTCTCATGCAGCGTGTGCGCGGTGAAACCAAGCAACCTGGTGAGTTCCGCAGCAGCCAGAACTGGATCGGCGTCAGCTTAAAAAATGCCGCTTTCGTGCCGCCGCATCATGAACATGTGCCCGAACTCATGAGTGACATGGAGCGTTTCCTGCATGACGATTCTCTGCTGGTGCCGCCTCTCATCCGTATCGCAATCGCTCATTATCAGTTCGAGACCATACATCCCTTTCTCGATGGCAATGGCCGTTTAGGACGGTTGATGATTTCGCTCTATCTTGCGTCTACGGGCCTGCTGGGGAAGCCGGCACTCTACCTTTCTGACTACTTTGAGCGAAACAAGACCGCTTATGTCGACAGTTTGATGGCTGTTCGAGACGGCAATCATATGCGCGACTGGTTGATCTTTTTTCTCTTCGGCGTCGAAGAGACGGCGCGTGCATCAGCCAACGTGTTCCGCAAAATTCTTACTTTGAAAGAGCGGATACAGCGCGAAGCGCTGCCGCGTTTCAGCCATCGGCGGCAACAGAACGCCCAACAACTCATCCGCTATCTTTATCGGCGGCCTCTTGTCGATGTTAAGGCGGTCACGACATTGCTCAATACGACCACCAACACTGCGACCTCGCTGATCACAGATTTTGTGAATCTCGGCGTTTTGGTTGAAGTAACTGGTCAAAGACGCAACCGGCTTTTCATGTTCGAAAACTATCTTGGGCTCTTCAGAAAGACCTAAGGCGAGCGGCAAACACCAGTCACCGCGTCGATCCATATAGGACTCGCTTAACGAGCCGCGATAAGCCGGGATGCGATATGGTTCATCGCATGATGTCGCAGTATCGTTTCCGGCTTGCGAAAGAGAAGGGGCTGGCTAGGATCGGCGCATTGCTCACCTTGGAACTTTCACAAGAAAATCGGGAATAGACTTCATGGAACTGGTGTTCGACGGCCATAACGACGTGCTCCTGCGGCTCTGGCGGAACATGAAGGCCGGCGGCGATCCGATTGCCGAATTTGTCAACGGCACCCCGAGCGGCCATATCGACGGGCCGCGGGCCAAGGCCGGCGGTCTGGCCGGCGGTCTCTGCGCCATCTATATCCCGTCGGGCGAGCTGGTGCTGAAAGAGCCGGATCAGAACGGCCATTACGTCACGCCGCTCTCCACCCCGCTCGATTATCTTCCCTCGCTGACGATCGCGCTCGAAAAGGCATCGATCGCGCTGCGCCTCGACCGCGCCGGCGCCTGGCGGCTGTGCCGTTCGACCGCTGAGATCCGCAAGGCTATGGAAGAGGGCATTTTCGCAGCCGTCATGCATATGGAAGGCTGCGAGGCGATCGATCCGGACCTCGACAATCTCGAAGTCTTCCATGCCGCCGGCCTGCGGTCGCTTGGCCCCGTCTGGAGCCGCCACAACATCTTCGGCCATGGCGTGCCGTTTGCCTTTCCGATGTCGCCCGACACCGGCCCCGGTCTCACCGACCACGGCTTCGAACTGGTCAGGGCCTGCAACACGCTCGGCATCCTGATCGATCTCGCCCATATCACCGAGAAGGGGTTCTGGGATGTCGCCAGGACCTCCGACCAGCCGCTGATCGCCAGCCATTCGAACGCGCATGCGCTGACGCCGGTCGCCCGCAACCTCACCGACCGGCAGCTCGATGCGGTCAAGGAAAGCGGCGGTCTCGTCGGCCTCAACTATGCCGTGACGATGCTGCGCCCCGACGGTCGCGACAATGTCGCGACGCCGATCTCCGACATGGTGCGCCATGTCGACCATATGGTGAAGCGCATGGGCATCGATCACGTGGCGCTCGGATCGGACTTCGACGGCGCGTCGATTCCGCAGGAAATACATGATGCTGCGGGCAATCAAAATCTGGTTGCGGCGCTCAAGGGAGCGGGCTACGCTGACGCAGAGCTAAAAAAGCTGTGCCGGGAAAACTGGCTGAGAGTTTTGGGGAAGGCCTGGCACGAATAGGGCCGTTTTCCCCAGAGGTCCAACAAATAAAACCAGGGGAATATAGAACCATGATCCATTCGCTCAACAAGAGCCTTCGAGTACTGTCCACCAGCGCGGCACTCGGGCTGCTGCTGTCTGCGGCACCCCAGGCCTTTGCCGCGACGCCGGCCGATACGCTCGTCGAAGGCTTTGCGATCGACGACATCATCACGATCGATCCGGGCGAAGCGTTCGAATTGTCCACCGCCGAGATCACGGCCAATTGCTACAGCAAGCTCGTCATGCTGGATCCGGCCGATACATCCAAGGTGATCGGCGACCTGGCCGAGAGCTGGACGACGTCCACCGACGGCCTCACCTACACGTTCAAGCTGAAATCCGGCCTGAAATTCGCATCGGGCAATCCGATCACTGCCGCCGATGTTGCCTATTCCTTCGAACGCGCGGTCAAGCTCGACAAGTCGCCGGCCTTCCTGCTCACCCAGTTCGGCCTGACGGGCGACAATGTCGCAGACAAGGCCAAGGCCGCCGACGACGCGACCTTCGTGTTCACTGTCGACAAGCCCTATGCTCCGACCTTCGTGCTGAACGTGCTGACCGCCACGGTCGCTTCCGTCGTCGACAAGAAGGTCGTGATGGAACATGCAAAGAAGGTGACGCCGAATGCCGACTACAAATACGACACGGACTTCGGCAATGAATGGATGAAGACCGGCTATGCCGGCTCCGGCCCGTACAAAACGATGGCTTGGCGCGCAAACGAAGCCGTCATCATGGAGGCCAACCCCAACTACTACGGCGAAAAGCCGAAGCTGAAGCGGGTTATCTACCGCCACATGAAGGAAAGCTCGGGCCAGCGCCTGGCCCTTGAAAACGGCGATATCGACGTTGCCCGCAACCTGGAGCCGGGCGATCTCGATGCGGTGCAGAAGAAGAACGGCATCCAGCTCACGTCCGCGCCCAAGGGCACGGTCTATTACTTCAGCCTTAACCAGAAGAACAAGAACCTGGCCAAGCCGGAAGTGGCCGAAGCCTTTAAGTATCTCGTCGATTACGAGGCGATCGGCGCGACGCTGATCAAGGGCATCGGCGAGATCCACCAGACTTTCCTTCCCAAGGGCCAGCTCGGCGCGCTCAACGACAATCCCTACAAGCTGGACGTGGCGAAGGCCAAGGAGCTGCTGGCAAAGGCAGGTCTTAAGGACGGTTTCACGGTGACCATGGACGTGCGGAATAATCAGCCGGTGACCGGCATTGCCGAAAGCGTGCAGCAGACGCTGGCGCAAGCCGGCATCAAGCTTGAGATCATCCCCGGCGACGGCAAGCAGACGCTGACCAAGTTCCGTGCCCGCACCCATGACATCTACATCGGCCAGTGGGGCTCGGATTATTTCGATCCGAACTCCAACGCCGAGACCTTCACGATCAACCCCAACAATTCGGACGAAGGCAAGACCAAGACGCTCGCCTGGCGCAATGCCTGGGACGTTCCAAAGGATCTCTCGGACGCGGCCAAGGGTGCGCTGCTCGAAAAGGATGCGGGCAAGCGCGCCGCCATCTATGAAGACCTGCAGCGGAAGGTTCTGGCGCAAAGCCCGTTCGTGCTCATCTTCCAGCAGACTGAAGTTGCCGGCTATTCGGCCAAGCTCAAGAACTTCAAGCTTGGCCCGAGCTTCGATACGAACTTCGTTTATACGGTGTCGAAGGAATAGCCTGAAAGGCCGCTTCCTTGACCTTGATCGATACGACAGCCGCGACACGGCGCAGACGGCGCCGTGCATCGTCTTCCACAATGGCAGTGCTGCGGTTCATTGTGACCGCGGTCACCACATTCCTCGGCCTGCTGGCCGTCACCTTCTTCATCGGTCGCGTCGTTCCGATCGACCCTGCGCTCGCCATCGTGGGCGACCGGGCGCCGGCGCATGTGGTGGAGAGGGTGCGGGAAGAGCTCGGCCTCAACCTGCCGCTCTACCAGCAGTTCTGGGTCTATCTCAAACAGGCCGTGACGGGTGATTTCGGCACGTCCGTGCTGACGACCAATCCTGTCATGACCGATATCGCCCGGGTGTTCCCGGCAACGGTCGAGCTTGCCACGATCGGCACGATCATCGGGGCGCTCATCGGCGTGCCGCTCGGGGTGCTGGCGGCGGTCAAGCGGGGAAGCATCGCCGACCAGATCGTTCGCGTGATCGGCCTGATCGGCTATTCCGTGCCGATCTTCTGGCTGGGCCTGCTGTCGCTGGTGCTCTTTTATGCGCGCCTCAACTGGGTTGCCTATCCGGGCCGCATCGACATCGTCTACGAATACACGTTCACGCCGATCACCGGCTTCTACCTTCTGGATGCTATCTGGCAGGGTCAATGGGACGTAGCCTGGGATCTGTTCCGTCACATCATCCTGCCGGGCTCGCTGCTCGGTTATTTCTCGCTCGCCTATATCAGCCGCATGACCCGTTCCTTCATGCTGAACGAACTGGCGCAGGAATATGTGGTGGCGG
>Ga0209051_1001740_pt1 | contig 17360 bp, 14 predicted proteins | sample AraplaCvi_mMS_r2_2_FD_184286 | JGI IMG/M metagenome (GOLD analysis project Ga0209051, IMG submission 184286) | Arabidopsis root microbial communities from North Carolina, USA - plate scrape MF_Cvi_mMS_r2 (SPAdes) (version 2) | ecosystem: Host-associated > Plants > Roots > Endosphere | place...
TCCGCGTCGACTGGCGCCCGAACCTCGACGTCGACCAGTTGGGGCGCGGATTCCTCGGTGAGCAGTACCGCCGCTCGTGCGTTCGTCACCGGGCGATGTTAAATGGTCACGATGCGCGCCATTCAGATCCCGCGACTCGACGGACCACGAGCGGCGGAGCTCGTCGAGATCGACGAACCCGAGGCAGGCGACGGCGTCCTGGTCGACGTCCACGCCGCGGGGGTCGCCTTTCCCGACGCCCTGCAGACGCGCGGGCTGTATCAGCACCGCCCGGAGTTGCCGTACGTGCCGGGGGCCGAGCTCGCCGGCGTCGTGCGGAGCGCGCCGGCGGGATCTCACGTCGCCGCGGGAGATCGCGTGGCCGCACTGACCATGCTGAGTGGTGCGATGGCGGAAGTCGTTGCGGTACCCGATGATCGGGTGTTCAAGCTGCCCGACGCGGTGTCCTTCGAGGCGGGCGCCGGGCTGCTCTTCAACGATCTGACGGTGCACTGCGCCCTGCGCACCCGCGGTCGCCTGGTGGCGGGTGAGTCGGTGCTGGTGCACGGCGCCGCCGGCGGCATCGGGACGTCGACGCTGCGGCTGGCCTCGGCCTGGGGCGCCTCGCGCATCGTGGCGGTGGTGAGCACCGCGGACAAGGGCGAGGTCGCACGCGCCGCGGGCGCCACCGACGTGGTGCTCGCCGACGGCTTCAAGGACGCCGTCAAGGAACTCACCGACGGCCGCGGCGTGGACGTCGTGGTGGACCCGGTCGGCGGCGACCGGTTCACCGATTCGCTCCGGTCGCTCGCGGCCGGCGGACGGCTGCTGGTGATCGGATTCACCGGCGGCGAGATCCCCACGGTCAAGGTGAACCGGCTGCTGCTCAACAACGTCGACGCGGTTGGCGTCGGCTGGGGCGCGTGGGCGGCCACCCACCCGGGTTATCTGGCCGAACAGTGGGCCGAACTGGAGCCACTGCTGGCCTCCGGCGCGGTGTCGGCACCGGAGCCCGTCGTCTACCCGCTGGAGCGGGCCGCCGACGCCATCGCCTCCCTCGAGGACCGCACCGCCAGGGGAAAGGTCGTCGTCACCCTTCGTCGGTGACGGCCGCGTCGGGCCGTCGACGCCCGACGATTGGCACTGCGATGATCCGAAGGTTGGCGCGTCGTCGTCAGGTGCGCGATGATGCCGCCCATGCGCAATGTGTCGAGTGTGGTGTCCGTGCTGGCCCTCGTCGGTCTGACCGCGGCCACGGCCTGTGCCCCCGCCGACGAGACCGCGCCCGGCAGCTCGACCGCGTCGGCATCGGCGGCGGACTGCACCAAGGACGCGCTGCCCACGCTGAAGAAGGGATCCATCACCTTTGGCACCGACCAGCCGGCGTACCCGCCGTGGTTCGTCGACGACGACCCGGCCAACGGCAAGGGCTTCGAATCGGCCGTCGCCTACGCCGTCGCCGGCAAGCTGGGCTACACCCCTCAAGACGTGACGTGGGTGCGGGTGCCGTTCAACGCCGCCATCGCCCCCGGTCCCAAGACGTTCGACGCCAACCTCAACGAGTTCTCCATCACCGACGAACGCAAGCAGGCCGTCGACTTCTCCTCCCCGTACTTCAACGTGACCCAGGCGGTCGTCGCGCTGAAGTCCTCCCCCGCCGCGGGAGTGAAGGACGTCGCCGGCCTCAAGGGCCTCAAGCTCGGCGCCCAGGTCGGCACGACCAGCTACACCGCCGCCAAGGCGGTCGACCCGAACGTGTCGGTGTTCAACAACAACGACGACGCCAAGGCGGCGCTGTCCAACGGCCAGATCGACGCGCTGGTACTGGATCTGCCGACGGCATTCCAGGTCCAGGCCGAGCTCACGGACGGCGTCATCGTCGGCCAATTGCCCGCCGGTGACGAGAAGGCCGAGCAGTTCGGCATCGTGCTCGACAAGGACAGCCCGCTGACGGCGTGCGTGTCCAAGGTCGTCGACCAGCTGGGCACCGACGGCGAACTGTTCAAGCTGCAAAAGGTGTGGCTCACCGGCGCAGGCAACGCACCGGTTCTGTCGTGACCACGGCCGCCCTGGATCGGGTGGCCTATCGGCAGTCGCGGGCCCGACGGTCCACGTTGATCGCCCTGGTGTCCACCGTCGTGTTCGCGGCGGTACTGCTGGTGGCGGTGACGTCGTCGCCGGGGTGGCCCCGAGTCCGAGAGTCGTTCTTCAACCTCCGCATCGGGTGGGACAGCCTGCCCGCGTTGCTGGAGGGTCTGTGGCTCAACGTGCGCGTGCTGATCGTGTGCCAGGTACTGATCCTGATCTTCGGGCTCGGGTTGGCCGCGGTCCGCACCCTCCGCGGCCCGGTCTGGTTTCCGTTGCGGGCGTTGGCGACCGGCTACGTCGACCTGTTCCGTGGACTGCCACTGCTGATCTGCCTGTACCTGGTCGGCTTCGGACTGCCGGGATTGCGGCTGTCGGGCCTGCCGAACGATCCCGTGCTGCTCGGCGGCCTCGCGCTGGTGTTGATCTACTCCGCCTATGTGGCCGAGGTGTTTCGCGCGGGCATCGAATCCGTGCATCCGTCACAGTTGGCGGCCGCCAAATCCCTTGGGCTGAACCATCGCCGGACCATGCAGCTGGTCGTCCTGCCCCAGGCCACGCGGCGGGTGACGCCCGCGCTGCTCAACGACTTCGTGGCCCTGCAGAAGGACTGCGGGCTCATCTCGGTGCTCGGGGCGGTCGACGCCGTTCGCGCCGCGCAGATCCAGGCGGCGACCACCTACAACTTCACCCCGTACGTCGTCGCGGGTCTGCTGTTCGTGGCGTTGGCGATCCCGTCGGCCCGGCTGGCCGACTGGGCGGCCAATCGCGTGGCGACCCGGCAGGGTGCGCTGTGAACCAGCCGGTGCCGGTGCTGTCGGTGCGTGGCCTGACCAAGGCTTATCACGATCGTGCCGTCCTCACCGGCGTCGACCTCGACGTCGCCGAACATCAGGTCGTGGTGCTGATCGGCGCCTCCGGGTCGGGAAAGTCGACGTTGTTGCGGTGCGTCGACCTGCTCGAGGACGTCGACGACGGTCAGATCCTCCTGGACGGCCGTGACATCAGCGACCCGCGGATCGACGCCGACGAGGCGCGCCAGGCGATGGGCATGGTGTTCCAGTCGTTCAACCTGTTTCCTCACATGACCGCGCTGGCCAACGTGGCGCTGGCACCGCGGGTCGTGCACGGGTCCAGCCGACGCGACGCCGAGGAGCGGGGCCGAGAACTGCTGAGCCGGGTGGGATTGTCCTCGCACGCCGACTCCTACCCCGACAAGTTGTCGGGTGGCCAGCAGCAGCGGGTGGCGATCGCCAGGGCGCTGGCCTACGAGCCCCGGCTGCTGCTGCTGGACGAGATCACCAGCGCGCTGGACCCCGAGTTGGTGGGTGAGGTGCTGACGCTGGTCGGCGAATTGGCGGCCGCCGGCCGGACCATCGTGATGGCCACCCACGAGATGGCGTTCGCTCGCGACGTCGCCGACACGGTGTGCTTCCTCGACGGTGGCCGCATCGTCGAATCCGGTCCGGCCGCCGAGGTGTTGACCACTCCGCGAGAGGATCGGACGAGGCAGTTCCTACAGCGCTTCACCGGCGGCCGCTGACTCCACCCGCATGCGTTAGATTGTGTTCGTTATTGTGCGAATCTGTCTGACGAAGGGTGTCGCCGACGATGCTGGCCGCTGAACGACACGAGGCAATCCTGCGGACCCTGGGGGCGGAGGGATCGGTGCGCGTCGCCGACCTCGCCGAGGCGCTGGACGTGTCGGAGATGACCGTGCGCCGCGACCTCGACACCCTCGACGCTCGGCAGCTGCTGCGCAAGGTGCACGGCGGTGCCGTGTCGCGGCACCACCGCGGCGAGGAGCCGCGCTCGGCGCAGAAGGCCAACCAGCAGCGGGCCGAGAAGACGGCCATCGCCGCGACGGCCGCCGCCACCATCACCGACGGCATGACGATCGCGATCGGCGCCGGAACCACCACCACGGAGCTGGCCCGCCATCTCCGCGCCCGGTCGTCGATCACCGTGGTCACCAACTCCGTCAACGTCTTTCGGGAACTCACCGACCCGGCGGCCGACGGGTCCGACGCTCCCCTGGTCTACCTCAGCGGCGGGGTGCGCACGCCGTCGGACGCGCTCGTCGGGCCGGTCGCGGACGCCGCGATCGCCTCGTTCCGCGTGGACGCGACCTACCTCGGCGTGCACGGCGTCGACCCCAGCGCCGGACTGACCTCGCCGAACGTCGCCGAGGCCCACACCAATCGGACGCTGATCGAAATCGGCGGGCGCCTCGTCGTCCTGGCCGACCACACGAAGTACCGCGAGGTGGGTGCGTGCGTGTTCGCCCGGCTCGACGACGTGCAGACGCTGATCTCCGACGACGGCCTCACCGCCGCCGACCGCGAGCTACTCGACGCTCGCGTCGGCGACCTGGTGATCGCATCGGCGGCCCCGCGATGACCGAGGTCATGGCCAACCCGTACCCCTGGCCCCTGGCCGACGGTCGGGAGATGCTGTTCTTCTCGCTACCCGGGCATCGACCGTCCCCGGTCCCCGATCGGCGACCGCTGCCCGCCCGGGGGGACGCCCGGTCGCAGGTGCGCTTCGACCGCCAGACCGGGCAGTGGGTTGCCATTGCGGCGCTACGACAGGACCGCACCTACCTGCCGAGCGCCGACCAGTGCCCGCTGTGCCCAAGCCCGTCGGGGACCACCAGTGAGGTGCCCGCTCCCGATTACGACGTCGTCGTCTTCGAGAACCGCTTCCCCAGCCTCTCCGGGGCCGACGGACGGGCATTCAGCTTGCCCGACGCCGGCGTCGACGACTTCGTCAGCGCCTCGGGACATGGCCGCTGCGAGGTGATTTCGTTCTCCAGCAGCCACCACACCTCGTTCGCCGAGCTCACCCTTCCCCACGCCCGCCTGGTGGTCGACGCCTGGCGCCACCGCACCGGCGACCTGATGGGCAGACCCGGAGTCGAGCAGGTGTTCTGCTTCGAGAATCGCGGCGAGGACATCGGGGTGACGCTCACCCATCCGCACGGGCAGATCTACGGCTACCCCTACCTCACTCCGCGCACCGCCCAGATGCTCACGGAGGCACGCGCACACCGACATCGCCACGGCACCAACCTCTTCGCCGACATCCTGGCCCGCGAGGTGGCCGCCGACGTCCGTGTGGTGACCCGAAACGACATGTTCACCGCGTTCGTGCCCTTCGCGGCGCGCTGGCCGGTGGAGGTGCATTTGTACCCAAATCGGTTGGTGCGTAACCTCTCCGAGCTCGACGACGCCGAATTGAACGCCTTCGCCTCGACGTACTGCGACCTGCTTCAGCGCTTCGACCGGCTCTATCCCACACCGTTGCCCTATATCTCGGCACTTCACCAGTACCGGGACTCCGAGGACCAGCAGGAGGGGTACTTCCACGTCGAGCTGATGTCGGTGCGGCGCAGCGCCAACAAGCTGAAGTACCTCGCCGGATCCGAATCCGCCATGGACGCCTTCATCGGTGACGTGCTGCCCGAGACGGTCGCCACACGACTACGGGAGCTCGCCTCGTGACCGACGACATTCGCTTCTCCGCACCCGGTCGCATCAACCTGATCGGCGAACACACCGACTACAACCAGGGATTCGCGCTGCCGATCGCCTTACCGGACCGCACGACGGTGGCATTCCGGCCCGACGGGGGCGACGCGGTCGTGGTCCGCAGCGACCGCGAGGACGGCGAGGTGACGATCCCGCTGCACACCACCCCGGGTGACGTCACGGGCTGGGCGGCCTACGTAGCGGGCGTGGTGTGGGCGCTGCGCAGCTCCGGTCATCAGGTGGTCGGGGGCACCATGCACGTGACGAGCGGCGTGGAGATGGGTTCGGGCCTGTCGTCGTCGGCAGCGCTGGAGTGTGCGGTGCTCGGTGCCGTCGCCGCCGCGACGGAGCTCCGGATCGACCGCACCGAGCAGGCTCGCATCGCCCAGCGCGCCGAGAACGACTACGTCGGCGCACCAACGGGTTTGATGGACCAGCTGGCATCCCTGAGCGGTGAACCATCGCGCGCGCTGCTGATCGACTTCCTCGACGACAGCGTGACGCCGGTGCCGTTCGACCCCGCCGCCGCCGGACTGGCACTGCTGGTGGTCAACTCCAACGCCCCGCATCGGCACGCCGGCGGCGAGTACGCCGCAAGGCGGGCCTCCTGCGAACGAGCGGCAGCGGCACTCGGCGTCGAATCCCTGCGCGAGGTGCAGGACCGTGGCGAATCGGTGCTCGACGGCGTCACCGACCCGGTCGACGCTCGCCGTGCCCGACACATCCTGACGGAGAATCAACGCGTCACCGACGCCGTCTCGGCGCTGGGCCGGACCGACTTCGCCGCGGTCGGCCGACTCTTCGACGCGTCGCACGCCTCGATGCGGGACGACTTCGAGATCACCACCGACCACATCGACCTGATCGCCGACACTGCGGTCCGCGCAGGCGCGTTGGGGGCGCGGATGACCGGCGGTGGTTTCGGCGGTTGCGTCATCGCCCTCGTCGACGTCGACCGGTGCGACGCCGTCGCGGAGTCGATCGAGGCCGCAGTGAAGAACGCCGGTCATCGCCGGGCTACCATCACGCGCACCCACGCCGCAGCCGGGGCGCGCCTCGAGTCTGGGTAGCTGAGTCACCGAACATCGGCGCGACGAGGCCGACGAACCCGAGCCCGACGAGTTCGTGGATTTGCTGACGTTCGTACCTTCGTCACGAAATTCGAAGAGGTGTCGCGCGCGTCGGCTACCACCGCTATCGTCGACCGCTCAGGGGGTAAGACATGTTCGACTTCGTCATCCGGCCGGGAACGATCTCCGCCACGGGGCGTGCCCGCGCGGGTCGGCGCTCGCTGGCCGCGGTCGTCCTCGCGGCTGCGGTCGCGGTGGCCGCACCCGGCGCCTTGGCATCGGCCCAGAACCGCATCGGGATCAACGGCGGACGGCCCACCGAATGGCCCATCCTGTCCGACGTCCTCGCCAGCCAAGGCCTGACCCAACAGGGTTGGCTCGACTTCGCGTCCCGGGTCGGTGAGAACTGGCTGCCGAACACGGATGCGGTACCCCTGAACTATCCGGGTCAGCTGGGCTTCGTCTCGGGGCCCGGTGCGCTCACGGCGGACCAGTCGACCGAACGCGGTCAGCAGCTGCTCCACCAACTGATCCTCAACGAGCTGACGAAGGGCGAACCCGTCGCGGTGGCGGGCCTCAGCGAGGGCACGCTCGTCATCGACCGGGAGCTGGCCTACCTCCAGAGTCTCAAGGAGGAGGACGCACCGTCGCGAGACCTGCTGACGTTCTACGTCTTCGGAGACATGTTGCGGGGTTTGGGTCAGACGTACCTCCCCGGGGTGACCATTCCGTTCATCGGCCAGACCTTCGGCCCCGTCCCGGAGACCCGGTACGACACCGTCGTCGTCAACGAGGAGTGGGACGGCTGGGCCAACCCGCCGGACCGTCCGTGGAACCCGCTGGCCGTGCTCAACGCGGTGATGGGTGCGGTCTACACCGTCAACGGCTCCAACGACCACTCGCAGACCTCGCTCGACAGCATGTCCGACGCGGTCCTGGTGTCGCAGGTGACGAGCTCCCTGGGAGGCACCACCAGCACTTACATCGTGCCGCGCACGCAACTCCCCATCACCCGGCCGTTGCTCCAACTCGGAGTGCCCCGCTGGGTGGTCGACGAGGTCGACAAGCTGCTGATGCCGCTCATCCGCGCGGGCTATTCCTACATGACCCCGGAACTGGGTCCGCGCATCGATCACGGTCAGCTGACCTTCACCCCACCCACGCCCCCCGAACTGCCCACGACCGCCACGCAGCTCGACGCCTCGTCCGAGCAGCTGGCGGACACGGCCACGAAGACGTCGGCCGACGAGTCGGCGACCGACTCCGGTGAGGGTCGCCACCGCGCCGGACTCAGCTCGACTCAGCACGACTCGACTCTGGACGACGGAACGGGTGCGTCGACTCCCGCCGTCGTGTCCACTCCGACCGACGAGGACCAGCTCGAGGACGAGTCGACGACGGCGGCGAAGCCCGACACGGCGGACGCCACGGACACCGCGGATACCCATGGGGTGGCCACCGACACCGACGTCCCCGGACCCACCAAGGACGTCCCCGGACCCACCAAGGTGGCAAAGCCCGACCCGTCCGACGAGACGGCCGACTCGCCAAAGGCGGTCAAGGGCTCCGTGCGCGGCAACTCGAAGGACGATCCGGACGTTCGGGGCACGGTGACGCCGAGCGGCACCGCCGACAAGGCCGACAGTCCAGAGAAGGTCGCCAGCCCGAACAAGCCTGGCGCCGCCGAGAAGTCGGAGAAGGCTTCGGACGGCGCGGCTTCGGACGGCAAGGCGGGCAGCGGCGACGCAGCCGCCTAGGTGATCGGGACGTCGGAGCCTGGCATCACGAGGTGCTGAAGAGCTTCTCGGACCGGCGGGTCGACGTCGGCGGAGAGCCACAGGCTCCACGTCTCGCAGGGAGTGGTCTCGCTCAGCCGAGTCAGGACGAGGCCCTGCCGTTGCGCAGCGCGGTAGAGGTCGCCGACCATCTGCGACCACCGCTCGGTGAACTTGGTGACCCCACGCTGCTGCTGCGGCGTGCAGTCGTCGAGACGTACGGACTCCGGTGGCAATCCGTGCACCGCAAGCACGTTGGGTCGAAACGCCTCGAGCTCGTCGGCGAGTCCGGCCCCGTGCGTGGCGGCGATGTTGCGATTGTTGTGTCCGTAGGTATCCAAGGCGACCCCGGTGACCGCCAGCGGTATGAGACCCGCCTCCGTGGTGGCGATGCGGACGCGGGACGTGTCGACCGCACCGAGCGCGTTCGCCACGGCGCTCTGGAACGGGCTCTCGAAGTAGCCCCCGGCAGGCAGATGGAACGGGATCAGCCCGATGCAGGCGAGTGCCGCCAGCACGATCTTCGGCACGCTGCGGCCACGAACGGGATGCTCCGCCGTCGCACTAGGCGAACGAACCCAGGCGTCGACGACGTGCGTCGCGGCCAGCGCCGCGAGCACCGGGACCAGGGGCCACTGCATGCGTCCCCACCAGTTCAGCGTGGTCCCGATGACGATCCACGACAGCGAAACCGTCAGGAGGGCAACGGGAAACAGCCAGGAACCGTCGCGTCGACCCGCGACGGCCAGTGCGACCACGACGGGAACGAAGACGACCACGGTCGCGACGTCGGCGATCATCGGCGCTGCGGTCACCCCGACCTTGTCCCAGAAGTCCACGGGCAAGGCGGCGTTCACCCACAGCAGCGGCGCACCGAGCGCCACGCCCGCCAACCACCAGGTGCGGTCCCGGCCCCGACCCGACGCCACGACGATCAGGACGCCGATCAGCGGGAGCAGCAGCGAGCCGTAGAACTGCAGCGAGAACAGGATGTTCTCGGCGTGCAGCGAGCCCGACTTCATCACCGCCGACGTGGGCAGGAGCTGACCGAAGTAGCCGATCCGGAACCCGATCCACCCCGCGACGAAGGCGGCGAACGGCGCCGCCGCCGACGCCACGGTCGCACGCGAGAGCACGCGCTGCCGGCCGCGCCGCCCCGTGAGTAGCAGTCCGAACACCACCACGAGCGGCCCGAACGCGAACGCCTCGGGACGCCACCATCCGGCGATCCCGGCGACGGCGCCGGCAGCCAACAGCAGGGCGGTCGAGCCTCGGCGCGAAGTGCTCAGCGGCGCAAGGGCGGCCAGCGTGAAGGCCGCGAGGAGCAGGAAGCCCAACACCGGCGGCGAGAAGCCACTGAGCACGTACCGGTCGACGGGCCCGCCGCCGACCAGGACGGCGAGTCCGATCGGCAGTGCCGGCGTCCGTCGCCACAGCCTGCCGTTCAGCACGCCGAACAGGGCGCCGATGCCGAAGACGGCGGCGAGGTTCACCAGCACCGCCGCCGCCGCGGTGGACAACCCCAGCAGCGTCAGCGGCGCGAGCAGGAGGACGAATCCGAGATCGGTGGCGCCGTCGGTGAGGCCTGGGGCCTGTCCGGCATTCCAGGTGATGCCCCACCCGTTGGCGAGGTTGTCTGCGTACTTGAACAGCATGGCGGCGTCTTCGAAGGGGGCGGGTATCCCCATCCGGGTGCTCTCCAGGACCGTCCAGACCACACACGTCAGCAGGGCGGCGGCCCCCGGCCAGAGGACGGCGGCCCAGCGGCCGGACCGACGCCACCAGGGCGCCGCGGGCCCTGGCGCATCGGCACCCCGGCGGTCGTCCGCATCGGTCGCCGCTACCCCGGTATACGTCACGCGTGCGATTTTGACACACAACCGATGATTTGCTGAAACCTAGTCCGCAATGTGACTAACTCGACAGTCCAATGATCAGCACCATTTTGGTCGTGACGCGGCTACCCAATGGCACTTTGACAGACTGACCAACTTGGGTGAACTCTGCAGCGCCTATCATCGCCTTCATGAGCGACGCCGAATCCCCCGGGCCCTACCCACCCGGATGGGTGCCCAGCGGACCCTCGACGCCCCCACGCAACGCGAGGACCCGGTGGATCGTCGCCGCCGTCGCCGCCGCCGTGGTCGTCGCCGGCGGCGCCCTCGTGGTCGGCACCGGGCGCGACACCGGCGGCTCGGCCGAATCGAGCTCTCCGACGTCCTCGGAGGCACAGCCGAAGCCCGCGGCCGCAGAGCCCCTGCCGACGACTGTGGCCAGCGCCGACGACACCGGGCCGCTCACGCTCCTCACCGCGGACGTGACATGTGGCTCGTGGGACAACGTCCAGACCGCGGTCGGCGTCGCGCAGCGCCGGGGCTGGGCGCAGCGCGACCCGTCGGTGCCGGCGACGCAGTGGGATCCCAGCGTCCGGGCGCAGTACGAGGCGGTCGGCGACGCCCTGCGTAGCGGCGCGGACACCGCCGTCACGCTTGCCGCCCAGACACCGAGCCGTGCCATGCGCGAGTTGTACGACGCGTTCGTGGTCTACGGACGCGCGTACGCCGACGCGCTGGCGACCTATCAGCCGCAAGACGACGCCCTCGCGGTGACGAGTGTCGCGGCCCTCGATTCGATCACCGACGTCTGCGCGGCCAACCGGTCCATCACGGCGATGCCCCAGTTGCCCGACGTCGAACCGGCAGCGGCGCCGACGGCACCGCCGGCCGTCGGCGACCCGGCGAGCCCGGCACGGTTCTTGCCCCGCGGACAGGCGAATCCGGTGTGCGGACCGTGGAGCGCGGCCTCTGCGGACGTGCGCGACCAAGTCCAGGCCTGGTCGGCCCTCGACCCCGGCGTGGGTGTCGGCCAGTGGACCGCAGAACAGCGGACGACTCAGGATCAGGCCGCCCGGACCTTCGCCGCCCACGCCGACGCCATGGAGGCCGCCGGCCGCCGCAGCGGCAACGCCACCTTCGAGGACTTGGCCACCTTCGGCGCCCTGTACCTCCGGGCGTTCGTCGCCGAGGAACCGCTCTACTGGTCGGGTGTCCACGACCTCGCCGCAGTCGGGTTGTCGGTCGACGGCCTGCTCGCGGCGGCGTGCCAGGCCACCGCGAGCTGAGCCCGTCAGGACCCTCGGACTCTCCTTCTGTTCGCGACCGCGGCGAGACCGGTGTCGACCAGCAGGAACGCCAGCAGGCTGACCCCGAACAGCGGCAGGAACCAGCCCACCCCCACGGCGAGGAGGATCACCAACAGCTTTATGGGCCAGGATGATTGGCGCAACGCGCCTCGCAACGGCGGCCGGCCCGTCGCCCACGCGCCACCGCGGATAGGCCTGCGCTGCCACCACATTCGGTAGCCCAACACGATGCCGACGATCAGGCCGACGGCGACCAGCGCCAGCACCGCCTGGTTCAACACGCCGAAGAGCACCCCCATGTGGGCGTCGATCGCCCAGTTGGTCAGCTTGGCGAGGACCGGCCAGTCGGCGAAGTTCACCCGGTCGGTGACCCGGCCCGTGTCGGGGTCGACCGAGATCGCGTCATAGCGGGTCGGCCAGTCGCGCTTCTTCTCGGCGACCTTCCACCCCTGCCCCGGCTCCGCCGGCGGGTACATCCACATCGGCCCGGCCAATCCGGCCTCCGCAGCGGCGGACAGCGCGGCGTCGACGCCCCGGAAGCCGTTGTCGCCCATGGTCATCGCCGCGTCGTGATGGTGCTCGGCCGGCATCGCGCCCGTACCCGGCATGGCGGTCAACGCCGTGTCGACCGTGGGGGCCGTCATGTTCAGGTGGGCTTGGAGCTGGTTGACCGATTGCCCGCCGTAGCGCGACCAGGTCACGCCGGTGACCGACAATCCGAGCAGCGCCACGATGATCCAGACACCCAGCGCCCCGTGCCAGGACATAGTCTTGCGCCGGCCCCGCCCGGTGCGGTCCGGAGTCGCCAGGCGACGCAGTGCGCCGGTGCGGGCGCGCCGCCCGGCCCACAGCACCAATCCCGACAGCGCGATCACCCAGAGCCAGCTCGCGGCGAGCTCACTGTAATTGCGCCCGATCGCGCCCAGATGCAGGTTGCGGTGGAGCTCGTCGAACCACGCCCGCACCGGCATCCATTGACCGAACGTGGTCAGCGCACCCCGGACTTGTCCGGTGTACGGGTCGACGAAGACGGTGCGGGCATAATCCGGTGGCACGTCGGTCACCGCGAGGGTGACCTGGGTGGTCTCGTCCGCCTCTGCCGGCGGACGAATGCTCTCGAGGGCACCCTCGGGATGCGCGGCACGGGCTGCTCTCAACTGGTCGGAGAGGGGCAGCCGCGCTTCGCCGACGTGGTCGACGGTGAGCTCGTGGCGGAACACCGCCGCGTCGATCTGCGGGATCAGGGCGTACAGGAGGCCGGTGATCGCCGCGACGAGGATGAAGGGGCCGACGAAGACCCCGGCGTAGAAGTGCAGTCGCAGCAGCAGCGGCCGAATACTGCGGCGGTTGCGTTTATCTCGCGGCGGGGGTTCGCCCGCCGGGGCGACGGTTGACGGGTCGGTTCGATCGTCTGGGGTCGTGGTCACGACGAATGAGTTCCTTCGTGCGGGCATCATGGCCCGCGATAGTGCGAAACCGCTGCCGCGGCAAGGCGGCACGGCGATGGTCGGTGACGGGCGCTAGGCGCCGAGCGGTGACCACGCCGGCGGTGCGCGCATTCCCAGACCGGAACGAAAGGAATTCGTCCGAGGGACGACGACGTCGACGGGCCACCAGGATCGCCTGACCACGGCGCGCGACCGGTCGACGGTCACGAGTCGAAGCCAGCTCGTCACTGACGACGCGAGGACGTACAGATACTCCGACGCGCTGATCAACCCACCCAGCACCAGGGCGGCGCCAACGTGCGCGGCGACCATCGACGCCGACGCCGACGTGGCACCGTGGTGTCCGCCGACGGCCAGCGCGAGGTGACCGAGGAGCTGAGCCCCGCACAGCGCCGCGACGAGACAGGTGACGTCCGCGGTACGCCCGGTCCGTGGGGGGCGGGAGGCGACGCCGCCGACCGTCGCGCACACCAGCAGCAGGGTGGGCACGGCGGCACCCGACGGCAGGCCTCCGCCGCCAATGGTGTGGGCCAGTGCGGTGATCAGGGCCGAGCAGCCACCGACCAAGGCGCCGCGCAGGTGCGCGGCGCGGGAGGACGGCGAGCTCACCCGCCGCACCTTACCGCCGCGGTCCCCGGACCGTCAGTCTCGGTGCTTCGGACCCTTGTCCCTTCCGTTGCCGGGGCCCTTCCCCGGCGGCGGTCCGGGCTGGGCGGGCGGTTCGACGGGTTGGCTGGTGGTCGACGAGACCAGTTGCGGCGTCGTGGTCGTCGCCGTCGGGCTGGTGGTCGTGGTCGACGTGTCGACCGTCGCCGGGGCGTTCTGCGACGTCGGTTGCAGTGCCAGGGCCAGCGCGGTGACGACGAGGGCGACGACCACCCCCACGACCGCCAGAACGGTCCGGCGCCGGGTCGGACGGGGTGCGGTGCGCGGGTACGCGCTCGACACCACCGGTGCGAAGGGTGCGGTGAACACCCGGGTGACCGGTCGCGGACCGGCCAGGGCCGCACGCATCGCATCGGCGCTGGCGAACCGGACCCGCGGATCATGCGCGATCGCCCGTTCGATCACTGCCTCCAACCCGGGGTCGACGCCACCGGTCACCGACGCAAGCGGCACGTGCTGCCCGTGCAGGATCGCAAAGGCGAGGGCCTGAACGTCGTTCTGCGGGAACGGCGCCCGACCGGCCGCCAATTCGTAGCCGACCACGCCCACCGCGTACAGGTCGTCGGCCACCGACGAGGGCTCCCCGGCCAACCGCTGGGGACTCGTGTACGCCATGGTCCCGACCATTTGACCCGTGGCGGTCAGCCCGGCGTCACCGGTCTTGGCGATGCCGAAGTCGGCGACCTTCACGGCCCCTCCCGGGCCGGTGGTCAAGACGTTGGCCGGCTTGATGTCGCGGTGGACGACGCCGGCGGCGTGCGCGACCGACAACGCGGCCAGGACCTCGTCGAGAATCACCCGCACGCGCATCGGTGGGAGCGGACCCTGCCCGATCTCGTTCTGCAGCGTGCATCCCGGCAGCCGCTCCATCACGATGTACGGCGTGCCGCGGTGATGGCCGTAGTCGTGGACGGCGACGATGTTGGGGTGCGAGAGACGCGCCGCGGCGCGAGCCTCCTCCTCGAACCGTGCCCGCGCATCGGGCTGGGCGCCGAGGGCGGGATGAAGCAGCTTCACCGCAACCGCGCGGCCCAGCCTGGTGTCCCAACCGTCGCGGACCTCGGCCATCCCGCCGACGCCGAGCACGCCGCGGAGCTCGTAACGCCCGCCGAGTGCGTCAACCCCGGCCACGAGGCCAACGTTTCAGGCGCCCAGCCGAACTCAACGCCCGGGCAGCCACTGCAGCGCCTTGACGAAGGGCGGCATGATCTTTGCCCATACCTTCGGCGGAAGACCGCGTGGCCCACCGAGATTGAGGATGCGCGTCGTGGCGATGGTCTGCGGCTCGGTGTACTTGATCAGGCCCTCGGGACCGTGGCGACGGCCCATCCCGGACACACCCATGCCGCCCATTGGCGCGCCCGTGCTGCCCCAGGTCGGCGCGTAGCCCTCGTCGACGTTGACGGTGCCGGCGTGAATCCGCGCGGCGATCTCCTCCCCGTCGCGTTTGGTGGCGGCCCACACGCTGGCGTTCAACCCGTACTCGGTGTCGTTGGCACGGGCGACGGCCTCGTCGACTCCTGCCACCGGGTAGATCGACACCAGCGGGCCGAACGTCTCCTCGCGGTAGCACTCGGCGTCCTCGGGCACGTTGGTCAGCACGGTCGGCTCGAAGAACAAGGGCCCCAGGTCGGGTCGCGCCTTGCCGCCGGCGACGACGGTCGCGCCCTTCACCTTGGCGTCGTCGACGTGGGCGGAGACGGCCTTCACCTGCTCCTCGGAGATCAGGCTGCCCATCTCCACGCCGAACTCGTAGCCGCCGCGCAGCGTCATCCTGCGGACGCGCTCGCCGAACACGCGAATGAACTCGTCGGCAATCGACTGCTCGACGTAGATGCGCTCGATGGAGATGCAGAGCTGCCCGGAGTTGGCGAAGCAGGCGCGTACGGCGGCGTCGGCGACCTCGCGCAGGTTGGCGCCGGCGGTCACGATCATCGGGTTCTTTCCGCCGAGTTCGGCGGAGAAGCCGATCAGTCGGCGACCGGCCTGCTCGGCGAGCAGCTGGCCCGTCGCGGTGGATCCGGTGAACATCAGGTACTCGGTGTTCTCGACGAGCGCCGTGCCCACCACCGAGCCCTTGCCGGGGACGACGGCGAAGAGGTCGCGCGGCAGACCCGCGTCGTACAGGAGTTCCACGCACGCCAGCGCGCAGTAGGGCGTTTGGCTGTCCGGCTTGAGCACCACCGCGTTGCCGGCGAGTAGCGCGGCGATCGCGTCGGACACCGCCAGCGTCATCGGGTAGTTCCACGGCGAGATGACGCCGACGACGCCCTTGGGCTGATACCGCACCACGGTCTTGGTCAGCCCGGGCAACATGCCCGTCACCCGCTGCGGGCGCAACAGCTTCGGGGCGACGCGGGCGTAGTGGCGCGCCGTCATCGCGATGTCGAGGATCTCCTCCTGGGCGGCATTGCGGGACTTGCCCGTCTCGGCCTGCGCCATGTCCATCAGCGACTCGAGGTTCTTGAGAACCAGATCGCGGTAGCGGTGGAAGATCGCGGCCCGCTCGGCGACCGGTCGGGCCGCCCACGCCTTCTGCGCCACCCGGGCCCGTGCGATGGCGTCCAACGCATCCTGCGCGGTGCCGACCGGGATCGTGGTCAGCTCGTCGCCGGTGAACACCTCGACGACCGCGCGGGTGGGGCGCTCGGAGGCATCCGGAATGGCGATCAGGTTGGCGAGACGCTTGAACGTGGCGGCTGACGGTGCGGGCATGATGGCTCCTCGGACGAAGGATCGCGGTGATCGGCAGTCACCGCAGTTCTACCCGATCGAGCGGGTCGGCAAAGATGCGGCCGTCGTCGGGGCGGGGCGTGAATTCACTCGCGGCGGATCGGTCGTCGTACGATTCCATCGCCCGGCGACCGCCATGGCAACCACAGGACAGATAGCCCTATGACCACCCCTCAGCGATTGTCCGGCCGCTACGAACTCGGGGACATCCTCGGGTTCGGTGGCATGTCGGAGGTTCACCTCGCCCGTGACGTGCGGCTTCACCGCGACGTCGCGGTCAAGGTGCTGCGCGCGGACCTGGCTAGGGACCCGACGTTCTTCCTGCGATTCAGCCGCGAGGCGCGCAACGCCGCCGGGCTGAACCACCCCGCCATCGTCGCGGTCTACGACAGCGGGGAGGCCGACACCCCCGACGGGCCGCTGCCCTACATCGTGATGGAGTACGTGGACGGCGTCACGCTGCGCGACATCGTCCGCAACGACGGCCCCGTCGACCCTCGCCGAGCCGTCGAGATCATCGCCGACGCGTGCCAGGCCCTGAACTACAGCCACCTGAACGGCATCGTCCACCGGGACGTCAAGCCCGCCAACATCATGATCGACCGCGCCGGCGCGGTGAAGGTGATGGACTTCGGCATCGCCCGCGCGCTGCACGACGACGGCGCCAAGCTCACCCAGACCTCCGCCGTCATCGGCACCGCCCAGTACCTGTCTCCAGAGCAGGCCAGCGGAGAGACCGTCGACGCCCGCTCCGACGTCTACTCGCTGGGCTGCGTGTTCTACGAACTGCTCACCGGGGAGCCGCCGTTCATCGGCGACACCCCGGTCTCGGTGGCCTATCAGCACGTCCGCAAGGACCCGCCACCACCGTCGCGCCGCAACCCCGCACTGTCCCCCGGTCTGGACGCCGTGGTGCTCAAGTCCCTGGCCAA
>Ga0209051_1001744_pt1 | contig 17334 bp, 16 predicted proteins | sample AraplaCvi_mMS_r2_2_FD_184286 | JGI IMG/M metagenome (GOLD analysis project Ga0209051, IMG submission 184286) | Arabidopsis root microbial communities from North Carolina, USA - plate scrape MF_Cvi_mMS_r2 (SPAdes) (version 2) | ecosystem: Host-associated > Plants > Roots > Endosphere | place...
CGTCGCAGAGTTCGGGGAACTCCTCGGCGACGTGGGACACCGGGCAGTGGTGCTGGCAGATCTGCACGCCGCTCAGCGGTCCGGTCACCGGCGTCGTCGTCGTGGCGTAACCGGCGTCGGTGAGCGCGCCGGCCACCTGAGCGGCCGTCGCCGCGACGGAACCCTCCTCCGCCGACACGCCGGCGAGGATGGTGTCGATCCGGCGCCGGGCGAAGGTGCGGATCGCGTCGTCTCCGCCGAGCTCGCGCAGCTGACGCATGGCGGCGGCCGCGAGGTCGTCGTAGGCGTGATGGAGCTTGGCCCGGCCGCCGGCGGTGAGGCGGTAGCGGCGGGCGGGACGGCCCCGGCCGCTGTGCTGCCACGTGGCCGCCGCCACCGACTCGGCGTCACCCACCTCGATCAGGGCGTCGAGATGCCGGCGCACTCCCGCCGCGGAGATGCCGAGCCGGTCACCTACTGCGCTCGCGGTGATCGGGCCGGATTCCAACAGCAGGCGAATGATCTCGGTCCTGGTGTGCCCATCCTGGCTGGTAGGCGCGGCGTCCTGCCCGCGCGCGACCTCCGGATGGAATTCCACAACACCAGTGTGACGCAATTGAATGGGCCGGTCCAGCAAGGTCACCCTTAGCTGGCGTCGAGAACAATCACACCGTCGAACGGGAATATCTCGACCGATACGCTGCTCTGATGGCCGCCCGTCGACCGCCGTTGAGCACCGCCGTGGCACGGTGGCACGCCGACGAGACGACGGTCGGGTCTCCGCTGATCGCCTCGGAGGTGGCCTACCTGCGGCGCACGCGGGTCTTCGGCGCCACCGGCACGGTCCTGATGGCCATCGGCGCCCTCGGCGCGGGCGCCCGTCCGGTGGTGCAGGATCCGACGTTCGGGGTGCGGCTGCTGAACCTGCCCTCGCGCATCCAGACCGTCTCGCTGACCATGACCACCACCGGCGCGGTGATGATGACCCTCGCCTGGCTGATGCTGGGGCGCTTCGCCCTCGGCTCGCGCCGCATGTCGCGCGGCCAGTTGGACCGCACGCTGTTGATCTGGGCGGTACCGCTGCTCATCGCGCCGCCGATGTACAGCAAGGACGTCTACTCCTATCTCGCGCAGAGCCAGATCGCCCGCCTGGGGCTGGACCCCTACCGCGTCGGACCGGCACCCGGGCTCGGCCTGGACCACGTCTTCACGCTGTCGGTGCCCAGCCTGTGGCGTGACACCCCGGCGCCCTACGGCCCGCTCTTCCTGTGGATCGGTCGGGGGATCTCGGAGATCACGGGTGACAACATCGTCGCCGCGGTCCTGTGCCACCGCCTCGTCGTGCTCGCCGGCGTGGGGCTGATCGTGTGGGCCACCCCGCGCCTGGCCCGCCGGTGCGGCGTCGCCGAGGTCAGCGCGCTGTGGCTGGGACCGTGCAACCCGCTGATGTTCATGCACCTCATCGCCGGCATCCACAACGAGGCGCTGATGCTGGGCCTGATGCTCACCGGCACGGAGTTCGCGCTGCGGGCCATCAGCCGCACGCGGGACAACTACCCTGCCGGACCGTTGGTGCCGCGCCCCCTGCACTGGCCGCGCGGCCGGGCCGAATGGCTGCGCTGGAAACCGCTGGCCATGCTGATCGCCGGCACGGTGCTGATCACGATGGCCTCCCAGGTCAAGCTGCCCGCGCTGCTCGCGGTCGGTTTCGTGGCCGTGGCACTGGCGGCGAAGTGGGGCGGTTCGCTGCGGGCACTGCTGGTCGCCGGAACGTCGATGGGCGCCATCGCGCTGGCCGTCATGGCGCTGATCGGGTGGAGCAGTGGGCTGGGCTTCGGCTGGCTGTTCACCCTGGGCACCGCCAACGTGGTGCGCTCGTGGATGTCGCCGCCGACGCTGATCGCACTCGGCACCGGCCAGGTGGGCAACCTGTTGGGCTTGGGCGATCACACCACCGCGGTGCTGGGCCTCACCCGTGCGATCGGTGTGATCATCATCGCCATCCTGGTGACGTGGCTGCTGCTGTCGGTGCTACGCGGCCGCCTGCACCCCGTGGGCGGCCTCGGCGTCGCCCTCGGCGTGACGGTGCTGCTGGCGCCGGTGGTGCAGCCCTGGTATCTGCTGTGGGCGATCATTCCGCTGGCCACCTGGGCGTCGCGACCGGGATTCCGCGGGACCGCGATCGCGATGACGCTGCTGGTGGGCATCTTCGGGCCGACCGCCAACGGCGACCGTTTCGCGCTGTTCCAGATCCTGGACGCCACCATCGCGAGCGCCGTCATCGTGGCCGTGCTCGTCGCGATCACCTACACCCGGCTGCCGTGGCGCCCGCTCCCCGAGGCCGACGGTGTGGCGGACGAGGCCCCGGCGCCACCGGTGCCACCGGTCGCCAGCTCCGACGCCTACGCTGAGACACCGTGACCCCCTCCGTAGAGACCCCCGTGCGCGTGCGCGGAGTCACCAAGCGCTTCGGGTCGACGACCGCGGTGAACGGACTGGACCTCGAGGTGCAGCGGGCCGAGGTGCTGGCCCTCCTCGGACCCAACGGTGCCGGCAAGACCACCACGGTGGAGATGTGCGAGGGCTTCCTCTCCCCCGACGAGGGGTCGATCGAGATCCTCGGCATGAATCCGGCGGTGGACAACGCCCGGCTGCGCGAGCGCATCGGGGTGATGCTGCAGGGTGGCGGCGGGTACCCGGCCGCCCGGGCCGGGGAAATGCTAGACCTGGTGGCGGCCTACTCGGCCAACCCGCTCGACCCGGCATGGCTGATGGCCACCCTCGGCCTGACCGACGCCGCCAAGACCACCTACCGCAGGCTCTCGGGTGGGCAGCAGCAACGCCTGGCCTTGGCCTGTGCCGTCGTGGGCCGGCCGGAGCTGGTGTTCCTGGACGAACCGACCGCGGGCATGGACGCGCACGCGCGCATCGTGGTCTGGGATCTGATCGACGGGTTGCGGCGCGACGGCGTGACCATCGTCCTGACCACCCACCAACTGACCGAAGCCGAGCAGCTCGCCGACCACCTGGTGATCATCGACAACGGCGTCGCCGTGGCCAAGGGCACCCCGGCGGAACTGATGGGCCGCGGCGCGGAGAACCAGCTGCGCTTCTCGGCCCCACCGAAACTCGACCTGTCCCTGCTGGTGACGGCCCTTCCGGAGAGCTACGTCGCCAGTGAACTCAGCCCGGGCGAGTACCTCGTCGAGGGATCGATCGACCCCCAGGTGCTGGCCACGGTCACCGCCTGGTGCGCGCGGGTGAACGTGCTGGCCACCGACATGCGCGTCGAGCAGCGCAGCCTGGAGGACGTGTTCTTGGACATCACAGGACGGGAGTTGCGGTCGTGACGACGACGAACAACCGCTTCGAGCCGGGCACCTTCTCCCCGGATCCGCGCCCGGCGGCCGTGCCGAGCATGCTGGCCGCGCAATTCCGGCTGGAACTCAAACTCCTGCTGCGCAACGGCGAGCAGTTGCTGCTGACCATGTTCATCCCCATCACGCTGCTGGTGGGCCTGACGCTGCTCCCCCTTGGTTCGTTCGGGCCCAACCGGGCGGCGACGTTCGCGCCGCCGATCATGGCGCTGGCGGTGATCTCCACGGCGTTCACCGGGCAGGCGATCGCGGTGGCGTTCGACCGCAGATACGGCGCGTTGAAACGCCTCGGAGCCACGGCCCTGCCGGTGTGGGGCATCGTCGCGGGCAAGTCGCTCGCCGTCGTCACCGTGGTGTTCCTGCAGTCGATCCTGCTGGGCGCCATCGGCGTCGGCCTCGGCTGGCGGCCCGAGGTGCTCGGACTGGCCCTGGGCGCGGTGATCATCGCGCTCGGCACGTTCGCGTTCGCCGCGCTGGGCCTGCTGCTGGGCGGGACCCTGAAGGCCGAGATCGTCCTGGCCATCGCCAACCTGCTGTGGTTCGTCTTCGCCGGGCTGGGTGCCCTGACCCTCGAGAGCGAGGTCGACGGCGGCGTCGTCTCCCAGACCGTGCGGTTCATCGCGCGGCTCACCCCCTCGGGTGCGCTGACCGAGGCGCTCGGGCAGGCCATGACGGTCTCGGTGGACTGGTTCGGGATCGCCGTGCTCGCGGCCTGGGGCGCGCTGTCGGCGCTGTGTGCCCTGCGGTGGTTCCGCTTCACCTGAGCCGCCCCTACTACGGCCCGTAGTTAACGCACGTCTACGATCGGGCCATGGCAGTCCAAAACTCCCTGCTGCGGGCTGTGGACGTGCTGCCCCTGCCCAGTCTGCGCACGCAGCGCCGAATCGCCGGCGCGGTGGTGCTGACCCAGGGCGGCATCGCCGTCACCGGCGCGATCGTCCGGGTGACGGCCTCGGGGCTGGGCTGCCCCACCTGGCCGCAGTGCTTCCCAGGCAGCTTCGTCCCCGTCCCCGTCGCCGAGGTGCCGATCGTCCATCAGGCCGTCGAGTTCGGCAACCGGCTCATCACGTTCCTGGTCGTCTTGACCGCAGCGCTGGCCGTGCTCGCGGTGGTCCGGGCCCGGCGCCGCCGCGAGGTGATCGTCTACGCCTGCCTGATGCCCGCGTCGACGGTGCTGCAGGCCGTGCTGGGCGGCATCACCGTGCTGACCGGGCTGCTGTGGTGGACGGTCGCCATTCACCTCCTGGTGTCCATGGCGATGGTCTGGTTGGCGGTGCTGCTGTTCGTGAAGATCGGTGAGCCCGATCCGGCGGACGGCGCCGGCCCTCCCGAACTCCTGGTGCCCAAGCCCCTTCGGCAGTTGACGGCGCTGTGCGGCGTCGCCCTGTCCGTGGTGCTGGTCACCGGAACGATGGTGACCGGCGCCGGTCCACATGCCGGCGACAAGAGCATCGAGGCGCCCGTACCCCGGCTGATGCTCGACATCGTCACGCTGGTCTACCGGCACTCCGCGCTCGTCGCGGCCTACCTGGCCCTGCTGATCGGGCTTGCCTTCGGGTTGCTGGCCGTGCGAGCGCCCCGACCGGTCACGATGCGCGTGGTCGTGCTGCTGGTGGCGGTGGCGCTGCAGGGCATGGTCGGCACCGTGCAGTTCTTCACCGGCGTGCCCGCCGTCCTGGTCGCCGTGCACGTCGCGGGCGCCGCCATCTGTACGGCGGCGACGGCCGCACTGTGGGCGTCGATGCGCAGCCGCTCAGTCGTCGAGCGGGCCGAGCCCCAGCCGGTCCAGAGCTGACTCCACCGCTAGCACGAAGTCGCGCTGCTTGAGGTCGCGGGCCGTGTCGTCGAGCTGCCGCCAGCCCAGCGACGGCTCGACGAGCTCCAACTCCAGCAGGCGTGGGTCGTCCGGCCCGCCGATGACGTCCACACGGGCGTAGAGGAACTCGGTCACGTCGAGGCCCAGGTGGGCCGCCGCCGTGGCCAGGGCGCCGTGGCCGACGTCCCACGACTCGACGTCGGGGTCAGCTGGTCTCAGGGTCTCCTCGGCGAAGGTGCCGGACTCGTCGAGGGCGGCGCGCTGACCGGGCGGCGGCAGCAACGGGCCCTTGGTGAAGGCGTGGGACTGCTCGCCGCCGATGAACACCAGCGCGGTCTCGCCGTCGGCGATCCGCGGGTCGTAGGGCTGCACCAGTGCGGTCTGCCCGTGGGCGTGCAGTGCCCGCGCGTGCTCGCGGGCCCGCTCGGCGTCGTCGAATCGTTGCGCCCCGACCGACCCCGCACCCACGGCGGGTTTGACCACCACCTGTCCGTCGGGCACCGTTACCGGCTCCCCGGGACCGAAGAACGCGCTCGGCACGATGGGCACCCCGGCCGCTCGTAGGTCGGCGAGATAGCGCTTGTCGGTGTTCCACGCCAATACGTCCGGCGCGTTGAGCAGGTGGGGTACGCGTCGGGTCCAGGCGAGGAACTCCTCGAGCCGCTCGGTGTAGTCCCACGTCGCCCTCGGGATGACCAGGTCGGCCTCCAGGGTCTGCGGGTCGTCCCACGCCAGCCATCGGGCGTGCAGGCCGCGCGAACGCAGCGCCGGAACCAGGCCGGCGTCGTCGCCGTCACCCTCGACGAGAGCGCGGCAACCTGCGAGGACGATGCGCGGATGGCGAACGTTGGGCCGTGCGAGCTTCACGTTGGAATGATAGGTGTCATGTACGCGATCGAAGTGTCCGAGACCGGCGGCCCCGAAGTGCTCACCTACGTCGAGAAGCCCGAACCCACGCCCGGCCCGGGGCAGGTGCTGATCAAGGCCGACGCCATCGGCGTCAACTTCATCGACACCTACTTCCGGTCGGGTCTGTACCCGCGGGAGTTGCCGTTCGTCGTCGGCACCGAGGTGTGCGGCACGGTGGCCGCCGTCGGCGACGACGTCGCGGCGCTCAACGTCGGGGACCGCGTGGTGACCGCGCAGGCCAATGGCGCCTACGCCGAATACACCGTCGCCCCAGCCGATTTCGTGGCCTACGTGCCCGACGCCGTCTCTGCTGAGGTCGCCGCGTCTTCGTTGCTCAAGGGCATGACGGCGCACTACCTGCTCAAGTCGGTGTACCCGGTGCAGCAAGGTGACACGGTGCTGGTGCACGCCGGCGCTGGCGGCGTGGGCCTCATCCTCACTCAGTGGGCGACCAGCATGGCGGTCAAGGTCATCACGACGGTGTCCACCGACGCCAAGGCGGAGCTGTCGCGGCAGGCCGGTGCGGTGGAGGTGCTGGACTACCCCGACGATCCGGCGGAGTTCGGCGCGAAGATCAAGGATCTCACCGGCGGCCGGGGCGTGGCGGCCGTGTACGACGGGGTCGGCGCGTCGACCTTCGAGGCCAGCCTGGCCAGCCTCGCCGTGCGCGGAACGCTGGCCTTGTTCGGGGCGTCGAGCGGACCCGTCCCGCCGTTCGACCCCCAGCGCCTCAACAGCGGGGGCTCACTGATGCTCACCCGCCCGTCGCTGGCCCACTTCACCCGGACGGCCGACGAGTTCTCCTGGCGCGCGGGCGAACTGCTCGACGCGATCGCGACGGGAACGCTGTCGATCACCGTCAGCGAGCGCTACGGCCTTGCCGACGCCGCCGCGGCCCATCGCGACCTGCAGGGCCGCAAGACCGTCGGCTCCGTGGCGCTGGTCCCGTAGCGCCGGGCGTGGCCGACGACCTGGTGGTCACCCGGACCTTCGTGATCCCGGCGGCCGAGCTCGCCGAACGCTTCTCGAGGTCCTCGGGTCCGGGTGGGCAGGGCGTCAACACCGCCGACAGCCGCGTCGAGCTGAGCTTCGACGTGGCTCGCTCGCCGTCGGTGCCCGCGCGGCTGCGCCATCTGATGCTCGGCCGGCTGCGGACCCGCCTGGCGGCCGGGGTGCTGACGGTGGCCGCCAGTGAGCACCGAAGTCAGCTGCAGAACCGGGCCGCCGCCCGGGACCGGATGGCCGGCCTGTTGCGGGCCGCGGCGGCGCCACCTCCCCCGGCTCGCCGACCGACGAAGCCCACCCGCGGAGCAAAGGAGCGTCGCCTGGTGGACAAGAAGCGGCGTGGCGGCATCAAACAGGGCCGGCGCGGCGGGTGGGACTCGAGTTAGCCGAACAGCTTGGGCAGCGCCAGCGCCGAGTCGACGGCCAGGGCGCAGAACACCACGGCCAGGTAGTTGTTGGACTGCAGGAACAACCGCAGCGGCTTCACCGGCTCGCCGCGCTTTACCCCGGAGTACAGCTGGTGTGCCATCACCAGGAACCACGCGCCGGCCAGCAGCGCGACCGCGGCGTACAGCCAGCCGGTCGCCAACGCCAGGGCCAACGTCGTCAGGACCGTCAGCCAGGTGTAGATCAAGATCTGCTTGGTGACCTGCCGCTCGGTGGCGACCACCGGCAGCATCGGAACGCCGGCAGCCTCGTAGTCCTCCTTGTAGCGCATCGCGAGCGCCCAGGTGTGCGGCGGCGTCCAGAAGAAGATGATCCCGAACATCACCAGCGCGGGCCACTGGATGGTGCCGGTGACCGCCGACCAGCCGATCATCACCGGCATGCAACCCGCGGCCCCGCCCCAGACGACGTTCTGCGAGGTGCGCCGCTTGAGCAGCAGCGTGTAGACGAAGACGTAGAACGCAATGGTTCCGACGGCCAGCGCGCCGGAGAGCAGGTTGGTGGTCCACCACAGCCAGGCGAAGGAGCCGACCGTCAGCACCAGACCGAAGACCAGCGCGTGCCGGGTGGGGACCGCCGCGCGGGCCAGCGGACGCAGTGCCGTCCGCTTCATCACCTTGTCGATGTCGGCGTCGGCCACGCAGTTCAGCGTGTTGGCGCCCGCCGCGGCGAGCATGCCGCCGAACAACGTGTTCACGATCAGGAGCGGGTCGACGGTGCCACGGTCGGCGAGCAGCATCGCCGGGATCGTCGTGACGAGCAGGAGTTCGATCACGCGGGGCTTGGTCAACGCCAGGTAGGCCAGCAGGGTGGTCCTGATGCGCACGCCGACGCGCTTGGTCGGCGACGCCGAACCCTGCGCCTGGCGGGACATACGGCGCTCGCGAATGCTCACGCAGTTGTCTCCTCGGAATCGCGGCAGCACGCTGGCTTCTACTACAGACGATGGTAGACCGTGGAACCAGCCAGTCACCAATACGGGGTGGGGCTAGGTGAACGCGGAGCCAACTTGGGTGACGCGGCCTGCGGCGATTGCGTCGCCCGCACTAGGGTAATCAGGGTGAGCGTGCCAACCCGAGGAGCCAGCTAGTGACCACAACGGAAGAGATTTCCGCCCTCACCCGCCCCCACCACCCCGAAGACTGGGCCGACGTCGACTCGGTCGCCGTCGACACGGTTCGGGTCCTGGCGGCCGACGCCGTGCAGAAGGTCGGCAACGGCCATCCCGGGACCGCGATGAGCTTGGCGCCGTTGGCGTACACGCTGTTCCAGCGTCAGATGCGGCACGACCCCTCCGACGTGCACTGGCTCGGCCGGGACCGGTTCATCCTGTCCTGCGGCCACAGCAGCCTGACGCTGTACATCCAGCTGTACCTGGGCGGTTTCGGGTTGGAGCTCTCCGACATCGAGTCGCTGCGTACCTGGAAGTCGAAGACGCCCGGGCACCCGGAGTTCCGTCACACCAAGGGCGTCGAGATCACCACCGGTCCCCTGGGCCAGGGGTTGGCGTCGGCCGTCGGCATGGCGATGGCCGCTCGCTTCGAACGCGGCCTGTTCGATCCCGAGGCGGCACCGGGCACCAGCCCGTTCGACCACTTCATCTACGTGATCGCCTCCGACGGCGACATCGAAGAGGGCGTCACCAGCGAGGCCAGCTCGCTGGCCGGCACCCAGCAGCTGGGCAACCTCATCGTCTTCTACGACCACAACCAGATCTCGATCGAGCACGACACCAACATCGCGCTCTCCGAGGACGTCCCGGCCCGCTACCGCGCCTACGGCTGGCACGTCCAAGAGGTCGAGGGCGGCGAGAACGTCGCCGGCATCGAGGAAGCCATCAAGGCCGCCAAGGCGGTCACCGATAAGCCGTCGTTCATCTCGGTGCGCACGATCATCGGTTATCCCGCGCCCACGAAGATGAACACCGGCGGCGTCCACGGCTCGGCGCTCGGCGACGACGAGGTGGCCGCCACCAAGAAGATCCTGGGCTTCGATCCGGAGAAGACCTTCGAGGTCCGCGACGAGGTCATCGAGCACACCCGCAAGCTGGTCGACCGGGGCCGGGAAGCCCACGAGAAGTGGCAGCCGGAATTCGACGCGTGGGCCGAGCGCGAGCCCGAGCGCAAGAAGCTGCTGGACCGGCTCATCGCCGAGGAGTTGCCCGAGGGCTGGGACGCCGACGTGACGTACTGGGAGCCGGGCTCCAAGGCCGTCGCGACCCGCGCGGCGTTCGGTCAGGTGCTCAACGACGTGGCACCGCACCTGCCCGAGTTGTGGGGCGGTTCGGCCGACCTCGCAGGCAGCAACAACACCACCATCAAGGACGCCAAGTCCTTCGGCCCGCCGGCGATCTCCACCGAGGACTTCACGGCCGACTGGTACGGCCGCGTCCTGCACTTCGGCATCCGCGAACACGCCATGGGGTCGATCCTGTCCGGCATCGTGCTGCACGGCCCGACCCGTGCCTTCGGCGGCACGTTCCTGCAGTTCTCCGATTACATGCGCCCCGCGGTCCGGTTGGCGTCGCTGATGGACATCGACACGATCTACATCTGGACCCACGACTCGATCGGACTTGGCGAGGACGGCCCAACCCATCAGCCGATCGAGCACCTCGCCGCGCTGCGGGCCATCCCGAATCTGTCGGTGGTACGCCCGGGTGATCCCAACGAGACGGCGTACGCCTGGCGCAGCATCGTCGCCCGCGGCAACGGCAGCGGACCGGTCGGCTTCATCCTCACCCGCCAGGGCATCCCCGTTCTGGAGGGCACCAGCTTCGAGGGTGTCGAAAAGGGTGGGTACGTGCTCGGTGGCGGCACCCCCGCCGACGACGCCGACGTCATCATCATCGGGACCGGCTCGGAGCTGCAGTTGGCGGTCGAGGCCAAGAAGTTGTTGGCGGAGAAGGACATCAACGCCTACGTCGTCTCGATGCCGTGCGTCGAATGGTTCGAGAGCCAGCCCAAGGAGTACCGCGACAGCGTCCTGCCTCCCGAGGTGTCGGCGCGGGTGGCGGTGGAAGCGGCCGTGGCGCAGAGCTGGCACAAGCTGGTCGGCGACACCGGTGAGATCGTCTCGATCGAGCACTACGGCGAGTCGGCGGACGACAAGACGTTGTTCCGCGAGTTCGGCTTCACGGCAGAAGCCGTGGCGGCCGCAGCAGAGCGATCACTAGACAACTAGGAGCATTGATGACTCAGAATCCGAACCTCGCGGCGCTGAGCGCCGAAGGCGTCTCCGTATGGCTCGACGACCTCTCGCGTGAGCGGCTGCAGAGCGGCAACCTGCAGGAGCTCGTCGACACCAAGAGTGTCGTCGGCGTGACGACCAACCCGTCGATCTTCCAGGCCGCGCTGTCCAAGGGCGAGGCCTACGACGCGCAGATCTCCGAGCTGGCCGAACGCGGCGCCGACGTCGAGGCGACCATCCGGACGGTCACCACCGATGACGTCCGCAACGCGTGCGACCTGCTGGCGTCGGTCTACGAGGCCACCGACGGCGTCGACGGCCGGGTGTCGATCGAGGTCGACCCGCGGATGGCGCGCGACGCCGACAAGACGATCGCCCAGGCGATCGAACTGTGGAAGATCGTCGACCGGCCGAACCTGCTGATCAAGATCCCTGCGACCGAGCAGGGCCTGCCCGCCATCACGGCGGTCCTCGCCGAGGGCATCTCGGTCAACGTCACGCTGATCTTCTCCGTCGAGCGGCATCGCTTGGTGATGGATGCCTACCTCGAAGGCCTCGAGAAGGCCAAGGAGGCCGGGCACGACCTGTCGAAGATCCATTCGGTGGCGTCGTTCTTCGTCTCCCGGGTCGACACCGAGATCGACGAGCGCCTCAAGGCCATCGGCTCCGACGAGGCCACGGAGCTGCTCGGTCAGGCCGGCGTGGCCAACGCCCGCCTCGCCTACGCGGCCTACCAGCAGGTCTTCGTAGGCGGCGAGCGCTTCGAGGCGCTGGCGGCCAGCGGGGCCCGGGTGCAGCGGCCGTTGTGGGCGTCGACCGGGGTCAAGAACCCGGACTATTCCGACACGCTGTACGTCACCGAGCTGGTCGCCAAGAACACCGTCAACACCATGCCGGAGAAGACGATGGACGCCGTCGCCGACCACGGTGAAGTCAAGGGCGACACCATCAGTGGCACCTCCGGCGCCGCGCAGATCGTCTTCGACCGGCTGGTCAACGTCGGCGTCGACCTCACCGACGTGTTCCTCACCCTGGAGAACGAGGGCGTCGACAAGTTCGAGAAGGCGTGGGGCGAGCTCATCGAGGCAACCCAGGGTCAGTTGGACCAGAAGAAGTCTTGAGCGGCCCGTTGAACGACGAGTGGCAGAACCCGCTGCGCGACAAGCTCGACAAGCGCTTGCCGCGCATCGCGGGGCCATGTGCGGTGGTCATCTTCGGCGTGACCGGAGACTTGGCCACCAAGAAGTTGATGCCCGCGATCTACGACCTGGCCAACCGCGGACTGTTGCCGCCGACCTTCTCGTTGGTCGGCTTCGCCCGACGCGACTGGCAGGACGAGGACTTCGGCAACATCGTCTTGACGGCGGTCAAGGCGCACGCCAGAACCCCGTTCCGCCAAGAGGTCTGGGACCGCCTGAACGAAGGCATTCGCTTCGTACAGGGCACCTTCGACGACGCGGACTCCTTCGCCCGACTGAAGGAGACGCTGGAGAAGCTGGACGCCGAACGCGGCACCGGCGGCAATCACGCGTTCTACCTGTCGATTCCGCCCAAGGCGTTTCCCACGGTGTGCGAGCAGCTGTCCACCTCGGGCCTCGCTCGTCCCGACGGTGACCGGTGGAGCCGCGTGGTCATCGAGAAGCCCTTCGGTCACGACCTCGACAGCGCACGCTCGCTGAACAAGGTCGTCAACAGCGTGTTCCCGGAGTCGTCGGTGTTCCGCATCGACCACTACCTGGGCAAGGAGACGGTCCAGAACATCCTGGCGCTGCGGTTCGCCAACCAGCTGTTCGACCCGATCTGGAACGCGCACTACGTCGACCACGTCCAGATCACCATGGCCGAGGACATCGGCTTGGGTGGCCGAGGTGGCTACTACGACGGCGTCGGCGCGGCGCGCGACGTCATCCAGAACCACCTGACCCAACTCCTGGCGCTGACCGCCATGGAGGAGCCGGTGAGTTTCAGTCCCGCGGAGTTGCAGTCCGAGAAGATCAAGGTCCTCTCGGCGACGCGACTGGCGGAACCGTTGGACGAGAACACCTCCCGCGGTCAGTACACCGAGGGGTGGCAGGGCGGCGAGAAGGTCGTCGGGCTGCTCCAAGAGGAGGGGTTCTCGCCGACGTCGACGACGGAGACGTACGCCGCGATCACCCTCGAGGTCGACACCCGGCGGTGGGCCGGGGTGCCGTTCTACCTTCGGACGGGAAAGCGGTTGGGCCGCAGGGTCACCGAGATCGCCCTGGTCTTCAAGCGGGCTCCGCACCTGCCGTTCGACGCCACCATGACCGACGAGCTCGGCAAGAATGCGCTGGTGATCCGGGTCCAGCCCGACGAGGGCATCACCCTGCGCTTCGGGTCGAAGGTGCCGGGCCACGCCATGGAGGTCCGCGACGTCAACATGGACTTCTCCTACGGCTCGGCCTTCGCCGAGGACTCCCCCGAGGCCTACGAACGCCTGATCCTCGACGTCCTGCTCGGTGAGCCGTCCCTGTTCCCCGTCAACCAGGAGGTCGAGTTGTCGTGGGAGATCCTCGATCCCGCGCTCGAACACTGGGCGGCGGTGGACGCCGAGGGCGGTAAGCCCGATCCATACGAGTCGGGTGGCTGGGGTCCGGAGTCGGCCACGGAGATGCTGGCGCGGACCGGCCGGGAATGGAGGAGACCGTGATAGTCGACCTTGAGGCCACCACCACCACGGCGGTCAACAAGAAGTTGGACGGACTCCGCGAGGAGGGCGGCGCGTTCACCATGGCGAGGGTGCTGACCCTCGTCATCGCACCCGACAGCGAAACCATCCTGGAGGAGTCGATCGAGGCGGCCAACGCGGCCAGCCGCGAGCATCCGTGCCGGGTGATCGTCGTGCTGCCGGTGGACCGGGACGCGTCCGACGCCAAACTGGACGCCCAGATCCGGGTGGGCCACGACGCCGGCGCCGGTGAGGTCGTGGTGCTCAAGCTGCACGGCCCGCTGGCGGCCCAGGCCAGCAGTGTCGTCACCCCGTTCCTGCTGCCCGACACCCCGGTGGTGGCGTGGTGGCCCGACAAGGCGCCGCGGGTGCCGGCTCAGGATCCGCTGGGGCAGTTGGCCATTCGGCGCATCACCGACGCCACCTACGGCGACGACCCGCTGGCGTGCATCAAGAGCCGGCTCGAGGGCTACACCCCCGGCGACACCGATCTGGCGTGGAGCCGGATCACGTACTGGCGGGCGATGCTCACCTCAGCGCTGGATCAGGGTCCGCACGAGGACATCGAGTCCGCCGTGGTGTCCGGACGCAAGGAAGAACCGGCGCTGGACGTCCTGGCCGGGTGGCTGGCCAGCCGCATCGGCGGTCCGGTCCAACGGGCGGTCGGCGATCTCAAGGTGGAACTCGTCCGCAAGAGCGAGACCATCACCCTGAGCCGACCCCAGAACGGGGTCACGGCCACGCTGTCGCGCACCGCCAAGCCGGAGGCCAAACTTCCGTTGGCGCGCAGGGAGACTCGCGACTGCCTCGCCGAGGACATGCGCAGGCTCGACGCCGACGAGATCTACTTGGCGGCTCTGAAGGGAATCGCCGAGGTGGAGTATGTCTGAGACGATCATCGAGACCTACGCGGACACCGACACCCTGGTCGCCGCCGCGGGTGACCGGTTGGTGCTGGCGATCGTCGCGGCGATCGCCGAGCGCGACGCCGCCTACGTCGCGCTGACCGGTGGCGGCACCGGCATCAAGCTGCTCAAGCACCTCGGTGACCACGACGAGGCGATCGACTGGTCGAAGGTGCACCTGTTCTGGGGTGACGAGCGCTACGTCCCCGCCGACGACGACGAGCGCAACGACAAGCAGGCCCGGGAGGCGTTGCTCGACGAGGTGGCCATTCCGGCCGCCAACGTGCACGCAATGCCCGCCAGCGACGGCGAATTCGGTGACGACGTGGACGCCGCCGCCCTGGCCTACGAGCAGGTGTTGGCCGCCAACGCGCCCGACGGCTCACCGACCCCGAGCTTCGACGTACATCTGCTCGGCATGGGTGGCGAGGGCCACGTCAACTCGCTGTTCCCGCATTCGGAGGCGACCAGGGAGACCGAGCGGATGGTGCTCGGCGTCACCGACTCCCCCAAGCCGCCGCCGGTGCGCATCACCTTGACGTTGCCTGCCGTGGCCCGCTCACGCGAGGTCTGGCTGGTGGTCTCCGGGTCCGAGAAGGCCGAGGCGGTGGCCGCGGCCATTGGCGGGGCGGCGGCCGACGACGTGCCCGCGGCCGGTGCGGTGGGTCGTGACGCCACGGTGTGGTTGCTCGACGAAGCAGCCGCGGCGAACCTCTAGGAGCCTTCATACTGGCTGCCATGGCAGACAAGGGCGAGGGCAGGCGGCGGCAGGCTCCGGCGCGTCAGCGCATCAGGACGTTGACCCACGCTGCGCTGAACGCCGACGCCACCGTCGAGCAGGTGGAGTCGATCCTGTCCGATCTCGGGCAGACGCTCGCCGATCTCGACTCGGCGACGAGCAGCCTGGACGTCACCCTCGAGCGGTTCAACGCCACCATCACCCGGATCGACGAGTTGGCGCCCCGGTTGTTCGGAGTGGTCGACCGGCTCGAGGCCATCGTCGGTCGGGTCGAGCGCATCGTCAGCGTCGGCGAATCGGTGGTGGCACCGATTGCGGTCACCGAACAGATCGTCCGGGGCGCCCTGCACGCGGTGCGCAAGAGCACCGGCCTCTGAGGCGGACGTGGTCGGACCGCTCGACGTCCTGCCGGTGGCGCGGGGCGTCGGCCTGCCGTGGGACGTCGTGGTCGGCGACGCGGTCGCCGAGCTCGCCGATGCGCGTGCCGTACACGGGGATTCGTTCGTGGTGCGCAGCGGTGGCGACGATCACCTGTTCACCTTCTCCCCTGTCGGCGTCGAGTCGTTCTACGCGTTGCCCGAGGACGTGGCCAGCAAGGGCGTGGCCGACTACCTGATGCTGCGGCGCAAGCTGCCCGACGAGGTCTTCGCGGGCCGGCGCGTGTTGCCCGACGCGTTGTTCCGTCGCGACGACGTCTCCGCCTACCTCGACCATCTGGAACACGCCCTCGACGCGACGCAGGCCGAGCTGGGCGGCGCGGGGACCGTCGAGCTGTTCGCGCTGACCCGTCGACTGGGCCATCGCCTGGGGTTGGCGTCGTGGGCGGGGCCGGGCTGCGCCGACGGGGACACCTTCGAACGGTTGGTGACCGCGTTCGACGTCCTCGACGGGTCGGAGGCCTTCGTGCACCCCGACGCGATGGCGGCCGTCGCCGCAGCCGGCAAGGTGGCCGAACGCGAGGCGCTCGACGACGTGGCCGACGTCGTCGCACAGGCTGTGCGACAGGCGGATTCGCCTGGTGCGGACGACGGCGGGTTGTTCGACCGGATCGTCGCGGCGTGGGCGACGGAGCCGGTACCCGTCCGCGATCGCGGCATCGCGATGGACGTGGCGCTGATTCACATCGCGTCGATGTCGAATCTGATGGCCGCCCTGGGCTGGGCGGTGGTCGACCTGATGGGGCACCCCGGCCACGCGCGCCTGGTGGCGGCCGGTGACGCCGGGCTGGCTCGTCGCTGCGCGCTGGAGAGCATCCGGTTGGCGCAACGGTCGATCATGGCGCGGACCGTCGTGCGCCCCGTCGCATTCGACACCGGCGCCGTCGTCGTGGACGTGCCGGCGGGGTGGACCATCGCCACGCTGCTGCCGTTGCTCAACACCTCGGCGGCGCGGGGCCTGGAGGCCTGGGATCCCGACCGGTGGCACCACCACAGGTTGGCCGACACCAGCGGGCTGGCGTCACCGATGCTGGTGACCGCCTTCGGGCACGGCAAGCACACGTGCCCGGCGCAGTCGTTCTCCCTGGCCGCGCTGAGCATGGCGATGATCCGCCTGTTCCACGACTACGAACTGTCTCCGCACTGGGACCACCACCCACGCCCGGTGCCCGCCCAGATCGGCGGCGTCGCCCGGTCGGCCGACCAGTGCCTGGTCGACTACCGGCGGCGTTAGCACGCGGGCGTTCGCCCGCACGGCGGGATTAGGACTTCGCCGACTGCTGATACAGCGCGAGCTTCCACGTACCTCCGACGCGGTGGTACACCGAGGACATCGCGCCGACGAACGGCTCGTCGGCACCCTCACGCCAGCCCGTGCCGGTGTACACCAGCGCCGCGGTGTCGGGTCCCATTGCGACGAGGCGGACGTCGTCGATCTCGTAGCGCGTCCACGGAGGCGACTGGCCCAACGCCGACACCACGCCGTCACGGTCCATCACCATCCCGTTGGCCAGCACCATCAGCCCGTCCTCGGTCATCAGGCCGCCGTAGAAGCGGTCACCGGTACCGTCGCTCAACGACGTCCAGCCGCCGTGTTCGAGTGCCAGCAGTTCCTTGGTGGTCGTCGAATCGGTCATACCGATGGTTACCCATCCGATGTGCGCGGCATGCCCGCCCTCGCCTGGCCACCGCCCCGGATACAGCCGGGCCGACGCGACTTAGCCGCTGTTGCGCAGTGCGGTGGCCAACCCGCTCATCGTCAACAGGATCCCTCGTTTGACCAGATCGTCCTCGTCGCCCGAGCGGTACCTGCGCAGCAACTCGACCTGCAGGTGGTTGAGC
>Ga0209051_1001745_pt1 | contig 17332 bp, 10 predicted proteins | sample AraplaCvi_mMS_r2_2_FD_184286 | JGI IMG/M metagenome (GOLD analysis project Ga0209051, IMG submission 184286) | Arabidopsis root microbial communities from North Carolina, USA - plate scrape MF_Cvi_mMS_r2 (SPAdes) (version 2) | ecosystem: Host-associated > Plants > Roots > Endosphere | place...
CTGCAGCGCGCCGGCATCCGCGTGCGGATCATCAACGGCATCAGCGCCGGGTTCGCTGCCGCGGCGGGCCTTGGCGTATCGCTGACGCATCGGGAGCACTGCCATGGCGTCACCTTTGTAACCGCCCACACCAGCGATCATGGCGAACCCGACTGGGCGGCACTCGCGGCCACCGGCACCACGCTCGCCATCTACATGGGCATGGGCCGGATCGAAACTATCGCTGCGGCGCTGCGGGCGCACATGCCGGCAAGTACGCCCGCCGCCCTCGTCCAGTCGGCCAGCCATGTGGAAGAAGCAAGGTGGGTCACCACGTTGGAACAGTTGGGCGAGTACGCCGCGCGGGTGCATCCGGGATGCCCCGGCGTGATCCTTGTCGGGGCCGCCCTCGGGCTTGCGGACATGCGTCCCGAACCCGCGGTTCCGCGAGCGCAGGACGTGATCTCGATGGATGCCTGCGCGAGCTGATGCCCGGAAGCGTCCTGCGGCCGAACCCGTGCCCGAGTGCCATTGCGAGAGGGCTTTTCGATAATTCTGCTTCCTTGCACAGGAGGCGAAGCGGGTAGCCAGCGGTGCTAATGTCCGCCTTCGACCTATAGCGGTCATTTGCCATGGAGGCAGTAAGTACATGCCAGAACCAGTCAACTTCCCGAGAATTGATGCATGGCCAGGTTGAGGGAGGTTCGTGTTGAGGCCAGTGCTCTTGTCTCGGACCAAGACATGGTTGCACCGGGGTTCGTGTTCCGTGAGACCACGCATCATGTTGTGAGAATCTTCGAGGAGTTCCTCGCGCGCGACTTCACCTTGGATGGCTCCTCGGTTGTGCAGCTCACGCTGGGTGCGCGTCGCGACATCGTTCCCGAACATCTTCAGGTGCTGGGAGCCACAGAGATCCAAGTGGAGTCCTTTGACTTTGCGGCCTATCACGCGATGTCATCTGAGCAGCGCGAGTCGCAAGTACTTGAGCTGATCGAGGATCGCCTTCTATACCTCGCATCCATGCACGGTGCAGACTCCAAGCCGATCGTTGACGCTGCCGCCGCGGTGCGCCAGCACGGCTTCATGCTCGAAAGGGAGCGAACAAAGCTCGCGCGTTCGCTTCCGGGACGCGAGGGGCGGATACGTGTGTATTGCCAACTTGCTTCCGGATACGCTGAGCGATGGCTCGCTCGGCTGTTCGACAAAGCAGGACACCAGGTGCACGAAGTGGTGCTGAAGGAGCGGGGCACGGTGGACTTGCGCGGCCATTTCCACCATTCGGAACTGGCGCAGGGGAGCTTCATGCTGAAGGACGATCTCGATCGTCCAACTCTGTCGATTACCTGTGTGGGCGAACTGATTGCCGATTCCTCAGCGGACGCGCAAAGCTATTTGAAGCGCCATCCGTTCGGCCGCTAGAAGTGCGTGTCCGCTCCTGGCCGAAAGCGGACATCAGGGCCGGACTGCTCGCGCGGGCGGTGCTAACGTCCGCTTTCGACCGAGGCTGACCTCAAGGTGCGGGATGTTGCGTCGTACGAGCTTGATTACCTTCGTTGCCGGCGTGGTCGGGCTCATCGCGATCGCTTGCGCGGTGCGCCTCAGCCTCGATCCGAACCATTACCACTTCTACGAGGCCGCGGATCGGGCCGCGTGGGTGTATCGCCCAGGGCTTGTCGCGCTTGTGTGCTTGATGATCCTCGTCGAGGCGGCGCTGGTCTGGGGAGTGTTCGTGTCGCCGCAGCCGATATTCTGGCTCCGTTGCGTGATCGGCCTCGGCCTTCTCGGTCCGTGGGCCCTGCTTTCAACCAGCGTCTTCCTGCATGCACCGGGATATGTGCTGTTCCACCATCTATGGGTCTGGTCGCTGGTTATGGTCCTGGCGCTTGCTGCGCTAGTGTCGGCTGGGCGGCACGCTTGGTGGAGGCTTCATCGGCGAAAGAGCGGAGCGAAACGGCAGACGCCATGAAAGATCCGCTCCTGGCGGATAGCGGACGTTCGGCCGGACGAGCCCGCTGTGGCGATGCTAATGTCCGCTTTCGACCCAAAGCCGACATGGCCCTTTGCGTAAGCCTTGTAGGGGAGCGATGAAGAACTTCGCATTTGATTGTCACGAATCTTGAACGACACATGCCCGGAAAGCGCGGCCAACTTCGGCTTCAACCGGGCGGCCTTTCGGGACGCAGTCCTTGGCGGCGGCCCAGGTTGGCCGGGCGAATGTGTGGTTACGCTAGTGAATGCCGACCGACTTCGCAAAATCGACTCAGGCCAGTTCCATCGATTCTTGGAAGGCGTAGCAGTCGAATCTTCCTTTGTAAGGATTAGGTTCGAATGACCGCTCCTGGCCGATAGCGGGCATCGGGCCGGAGCAGGGCAGCTATCAGGTGCTAATGTCCGCTTTCGACCCTAAGCGGACACTATCTTGGTGGCGATAAATGACCTCGTTTATGGAAGGTATTGAGCTGGAAGCTGAGGAGTTCCTGCGAGGGAAATCATTGCCCGCACACGCGAAGCCCGTGTACATCGCCATGTGCCAGCACAGCCGCGGGCTGCCGATCGATCAGGTATGCCCACACTGCAATGGTGCGTTGTCAGTTGACGAGCGCGGAAGCGCGTGGATCTTCAACTGTCCGTGCGGTCGTTGTAAGAACACGCTAAGAGGCCTCTAACGTCTGGCCGATAGCGGACGTTCGGCCGGACGAGCCCGTTGCGGCGATGCTAATGTCCGCTTTCGACCCAAAGCGGACATGGACCCAAAACACTCATGCCACGTCGAGGAAGCCACGAGGGATGATCCGAGTCCAGGCCTGGATCGAATTCGCGATTGGCGGGACGCTCGCTGCATTGGCGATCTTGCTGTTTGCCAACGCGCGTCTTTGCTTCTTCAATCAGGCCTCGTGCGGCATGGTTGAGCCCATTGCAGGGATGTACGCACTTGCGCTTGCCTTACCTCTTCTTATCGCTGGCTGGCTGCACCGAGGCGGGCGGAGCTTTCCCGGGAATCTCGCGTATCTCCCCCTGATAGCGGCTGCTCTATTTCTGTACGGTCAGGCGCGCTCATGGTGGTAACCCCGACGGAGTGGTCGATGTCCGCTTCTGGCCGACAGCGGACGCACATTCGGTATTGATCCGGCGGGACTGTCGGCGGGACGAAAGCGGACCATCGCACGAGGCGAAGCCAAGGAGGTGACATGCACGGAAAGCTCGGTTGGGTCGTTGCACTGGTCTGGTCAGGGCAGGTATTCGCTGCGCCTGTGCAGGACACGGACAGCGTCGTGACGGAAGTGATCGAAGCGGCCAAGGCCAGCGCGCTGAATGGAGCGCGGCCGCACTGGCCGACCGTCGAGGCGGAGGCATACGCCCGGGCGGCAGCCTCGCCAGGCGAGGCCGGGCGAACGGCTGCCATCCGCTACGTGCTCGGGGCACTCGAGGATGGCCATTCCATGTACCGCCCACCGGCCACTTCGCTTTCGCCCGGCAGTGCGCAAGGGCGCCGCGTGCCCGTGGCCGTCGCGACGGTGAGCGACGGCGGTATCGCCCACCTCGCGATCAACGCGTGGTCGGGTGGGAACGACGCCATCATCGCTGCGTCCCGATCGGTGCGGGAGGCATTGAACAACGCGCTTTCGAACGAAAGGTGTAGGTTGGTGCTCGAGGTTTCCTCCAACAGCGGGGGAAACATGTGGCCGATGATGGGCGGCATCGCGCCGCTCTACGATGAAGGGACGTTGCTGACGTTCGAGGACCGCAGCGGCTCCGCGCAGGTCGTGAACGTGCGCGACGGCGCTTTGCGGATGAACGAGAGCATCTATCCGGCGGTCGCCCTGGAGCCGGTGAGCGAACGCCCGGCGTACATCGCAGTGATCATCGGCCCGCGCACCGCGAGTTCTGGCGAGATCCTGGCGCTCGCATTTCGCGACCAGGCCAACGTCCGCTTCTTCGGCCAGTCGACCGCTGGCGCAACTACGGGGAATCGGTCGATCCGGTTATCCAACGGCGGCCTGCTCGCGCTGACCACCTCGCGCATCCGCGATCGCTCCGGGCATGTGCAGCAGGGCCCCATCGAGCCCGACGTAATTTCCGCGATGCCCGCCGACGAAGCCGAAGCCTGGCTATCGAACATGTGCGACAACGGGCAGGCGCGTATGAGGAAGTCCGCTCCCGGCCGCTAGCGGTCATTTCATGCTTGGAGTGATAGGGGCGGATGCTAATGTCCGCTTTCGACCCGAAGCGGGAACAAACCTCGAAGCGCTCGGCTTGCGTCTGACACCTGCCATGAGGAACGACGATGCAGTGGGTAACAAGCGTCGATGACCTGTACGACTTCATCGGCTACGTGGTGCTCAGTGCGCCAAATAGCTTTCCGATAGAAGATTACCTACTGCCAGAACAACAGATGACCTTGGACATGGCCTTTGATGAGCTTCGGCGAGGCATCGATCTATGTCATATGGCAGATGACGCGAAACGTAGGCGCTTGTCGTCGGTGCTCGATCAAGCCTTGGCAGCCTACCAAGCGGGCGATGCGTTCAGGGGCGCCCATCTAGTGCAGGACTTCCAAGACCTGATCTTCAAACGCAGTGACTAGCAATAGGGCGTGCAACTCGCTCAGCTCAAACGGGTCAGCGCAGCGGTAGATGTCCGCTTCTGGCCGATAGCGGACCTTTCGACTTCATGCGCGGCCCCATCACGCCGAGTCGCACGGGGCGTTCGCGACTCAGCCCATGCCTGATGGCATCTCGTAGGATCCGTAGCCGCATTCTGGCCGTGGTTGGCCAAGCTCACCGTTATTCCGTGGGTGTCCGATGCTCCACGGGATAGAGCCATGATCGGCCGGCCGTCCTGGCGTTTGCCGCGCTGCGGGCGTTGTCCGATGCGCCAGTGCCGGATCGCCGAGGAGCCCCCCTGCGGAAACCCGCGATTGGAGCCGATGCCGTGTCTTTCGATGAGGTCCCGTACCAGTCGGAGCGCAACGGAGTGATGTAGCGGGTGCGGGGGCGCCTGGATACGTCACGTGCATGAGGAGGACGCATGGCCCGGTTGATCATTCGGACGGTCGTGACCCTACTGTTGGTGGCGGTATGGACGACGCTGCTGTGGCGTGGCTATGGAAGCGGCTGGGGATTCGCGGCGACGCCGGTGGCCAACCACCAGCACCTCGTGGCCGTCGCGTCCCCCGGGTTCATCCCAGGGCCGGTGGCGCCGGGCCTGCGTGAAGGAGATCTCATCGATCTGCGCACGCTCACGCGCTCACAGCGCGTGCAGATTTTTAGCGAGACCGCGCGCGACGACGCACTACCCCTCGAGGTGATGCGCGCCAACAAGAAGCAGACGGTTAACTTGCGGCCCTTGCCGTGGCGCCCCGATGCCCCTGAAATCCTGCTGCGATCGCTTGCATTGCTCTACAACCTGCTCGGCCTGCTATTGCTGTGGCGTGGTCGCGACTGGGTCGCATGGGGCCTTGCCGTCTACGCGATCGGTTACGGCATCAAGGACGTGGTTGGCCTCGTCGCGCCCCTGGAGGCGAAAGCCGTGTTGATGGTGACGCTCAGAGGCCTTCGCGACACGGGATTGTTTGTCGCGATGCTTGCCCTGGTGCGACCGGCCATCCCGGCGCGGCTGTCGAGCATGATGCTGGCCACCATGCTCTCGGTGGTAGCCGTCTACATGGCGCTCATGCTGCATGGATTCGCAACCCTCGTGTTCCAGGCGCGTTACGCCACAACCCTGTCAGCGGGCGACTTCGGAATGACGGTGGCTTCCACGCTTTCGGCGGTGGTGATGGTGTTCGGCTACCGTCGTTCGGATGAAGGCAACCGCCTCAGGATCCGCTGGTTCCTTGTCGGCACGGTGCTGCATGCCCTGTCATTCATGGTCTGGGGCGTGACGCTCTTTTGGTACGGCATGACGATGGCGCTGCTGGCGATGGGCTGTTTCACCTACGCCGCGTTGCGCCACCGCCTGGTGGACGTGTCCTTCGCCGTCAGCCGCACGCTGGTTTACGGCACCGTGGTGGCGCTCGTCGTGGGCGTTTTCGCGGTGCTAGAACACGCGATCGCGGGGCAGGCAATCGGCAAGCAAGCGGGACTTGTACTGCATCTGGTCGTGCCACTGGTGCTGGGCATCACCCTGCACAAGGTGCGCGAGCGCGTCGAGCACGTAATCGAGCGGCTGTTCTTCCGGCGCCAGTTCGACGCAGAACGCGCACTGCTGCGGCTGGGGCGTGAAAGCGCCTATATGGAGCGGGATGACCGACTGATCGTACGCACGCTGCACGACATATCCCGGCATGCGCGGCCTAGCCGCGTGGCGTTCTACTTGCGTTGCGACATCGGTTACGAACGTGCAAGGCAGGAAGGCGTGCCCGACTGGCCCGCGCGCATCGATGCCGACGATCCGGCGTTCGTGGCGCTGCGCTCGGGCGCGCAGGAGCAGGGCCTGCCTTTGTATGCGAGCGTGCTGGGGCCTGGAGGACTGGTGTTTCCCATGTCAATTGCCGGAAGGCTCGAGGGTGCGATCGTGTGCGGCGACCGGGCGCAGCAATACACGCGTGCCGAACGCGAGCTGCTCGGACGCGTTGTGCACGATGTGGGCGTTGCGCTGCACGGCCTGCGTGCGCGGCGCAGCGAGATTCTTCTGGAGGCGCTTGCGCGCGGCACACTGACGGTTCGCGAAGTACGCGAACGGGTGTTGCGAGCGACGCCATGACGGCTGTTCCGCGTGCGACGGTACCGATGCTGATGCCTGTTCTCGGTCCGAAACGGACGTTCGCCAGGCTTTCGCGATCACACCATATTGGCGGGCGATGCCTGGTCGCTTTGTCATCACGGATGTAGCGCTTACGGCCGTTCTGTGCACGATGTCACGGGAGCCCGGGCTTTCGCGCGCGAGTTGTTTCTGGAGGCGGCGCAACTTGCGCGAGCTTCGTGACCACTTTTGGCCGAAAGCGTACATAGGTGCAGGGCAGGGGATCTTGCACGAATTTGTGTTTCGCTGCGGCGCCGGCTCCTACCGAGACGCCGAGAAGCATGAGCCCGCGTTTGAGGTCCGAAGGTGATGCCGCGATATTCACTAGTTTGGGCAGGGCGTTAACCGTCAGTCCGATAGCGGCAGTCGTAGCTACGGTCCACGTAACAAATTTGTCCATCCGCGTTGTCACAGCGCGTGCGGCGTTACGCCACAACGATGTCCATCGGGTCCATCTGTCCTCCCCAGGTGCGATCCGGCGCACCCGGTTAGGTTATCGGATCAGGATTCGCCGACCCCGCGGTGGCGTACCTCGGCCAGTCCGACGACGACCACCTTGACGAGCTGCCGCCCGGAGGCGGCTCGTGCCTCCTGAGCCTTCCGTCTCGAGACGAACCCGGCGCGACGCAGTTCCATCTTGTCGCGCCACATCAGGCCGCGCAGGCGTTCGACGGTCATGCGCTGTCCATTGGCAGAAACCAGATGGCGGCCTCGGGCCTCGCAGCCGCCATCCGTACCATTCGTCCTCGAAGTCGAGGTTCATGCAGGCACTTCCTGTGCGAGGGGACAGAGATATCGACAGGGGTACGGCTACCTGAGGTAGGAAAAAGCCGCGCCAAGGTGTCGGTGATCCTGATTGATGTCGCACAAGGATTCGCCGCTGAATCAATTGGTTAGCAGCACCCTGATTGGCATTTGGACTAGCACTGTCGGACGGCGACACGATCCAAGGCCAATCTGTGTAGCGGCGACACGATCAGGGCAACGCTGCATGGTGCTTCGAGCGCGGATCGTACCCGGTCAGTCCTCCGCGCTCGCACGTCGCACGGGATGAAGAAATCCCGCCTCCGTCATCTTGAGCATCGTGAAGTCGATGAAGGCCGCCACGGCCTTGGGTAGTTGCCGCCGGCTGGGGTAGGCAAGGTAGATTCCGACGCTTTCGGTGCTGTAGTTCGGCAACACTTCGATCAGCTTTTCCGAGCGCACGTGCTCGGCGGTCACGAGTATGGGGAGCAGTGCAATCCCGAGCCCGGCCAGCGCGGCATCCAACTGCACCCGAAGCGAGTTGACGTGGAATCGACCGGCCACGGTGAAGCTGTTGATACCCTCCGGGCCCGTGAGCTGCCACTCGACCTGTCCGGAAGAGGTGGGCGCGGCGATGCAATCGTATTGCGCCAACGCCTCCGGTGAATCCGGCAGCCCGTGGGACGCTGCATAGTGGGGACTCGCCACCAGGGTTGCTCGGCTGGTTCCGACCTGTCTGGCAACCAGGGTCGAGTCGCGGTTGACGCCCGCTCGGATCGCCACGTCGATGCCTTGTTCGACCAGGTCGACCTTCTCGTCGCTGAGCACGAAATCCAGCCGTATCCGGGGATGCTCGGCGAGGAAAGCGCCCATCCAGGCCACCTCGAACCACCGGAAGAAGTCCGCGGGTGCCGCCACGCGAACCTTGCCGACGGGATGCTGTCCGCCGTCTGCAGCTTCCTGCGCCACCGCTTCCAATGCGTCGATCTGATCGGCGCTGCCCTGAAACAACGTTGTGCCGGCCGCCGTCAACGTGAGCTGGCGGGTGGTCCGCTGCAGCAGGCGCACCCCCATCTGCGCCTCCAGTTCCTGGATACGTCGGCTTACCGTGTTCGGCGGCATGCCGAGGCGACGACCGGCGGCAGCGAAGCTTCCCGCGCGCACCACCTGCACGAAGAGGGCGACATCGTTCAGGTCTGTCATTGCACCTCGATTCCTTCCATATCTGGACGAATCAAATCTAACAGGCCTGGCTAATCATGGCGCCCTTCCGCCCCTAGATTCCATGCCAACGCCGTGGTCCTCACGGAAGCGAGGTAACCCGTATGAACGCCATGACTTCTCCGATCGATGCCACCCAGGGCGGTCTGCCGGGCCGCGTGATCCAGTCGACCCGAGGCCGGGGCCACGGGCCGATCGTGCGTCTGATGAGCCCCGGCGATCTGGGCCAGCAGTTGAAGCCATTCGTGTTCCTCGACTTCATCGATACTCAAGGCAGGGCGAAGCCGCGCGCGAGCGACTACGGACTGCATCCTCACTCCGGCATCGCGACGCTGACGTGGCTCTACGAAGGGGATGTCAACTATCAGGACACGACCGGGCGGCGCGGGCAGATCTCAGGCGGACACGTCGAGTGGATGCAGGCCGGAGGCGGTGCTTGGCACGGCGGCAATTTCGGCGATGGCGATGGACGGGTTCGGGGTTTCCAGTTGTGGATCGCGCTTCCACCAGAGCTGGAGCTGTCGGACGCAGTGAGCACCTACCTCGCGCCTGAAGCGATTCCAACGCACGGGCCCGTCACCGTGCTGTTGGGCCATTACGGCGCGGCGTCGAGCGTGATCACGCCTCCGTCGCCGCTCAACTATCTGTCGATCAGCCTGCGCGCTGGCGAGCGGTGGACGTACGCGCTCCCATCGGGCCATGACGTTGTCTGGGCAGCCGTGAGTGCCGGAGAACTCGAACTTCCCGCGGGCGTGCGAGCGGGCGACATGGTTGTGCTCTCGCGGGGCGAAGAGATCGAGTTCAAGGCCCTGACGGACGTCGAATTCGTGCTGGGCTCGGCCGTGCCGCATCCGCATGCGCTCGTGATGGGCAACTACTCGGTGCACACCAGTCGCGCGTCGCTGCGCGACGGCGAGGCGCGGATCGAACAGATTGGTCGATCGCTGCTTCGTCGTACCAGCTAAGCCTGCCCGCCGGTGGCTGCAGTGTTGGCGCCGGGAGTGCTGGGGATCGAGAAAGTGAAGCTCGAACCGGGCCCGTCGTTGGCGCTCGCCCAGAGCTTGCCCTCGTGGCGTTCCACGATGGTCTTGCTTACCGACAAGCCCATTCCCATGCCATGCGGCTTGGTGGTGAAGAAGGCTTCGAAGATCCTGTCGAGGTCTTCGGTTGCGATGCCCGAGCCCGTGTCACGCACGGCGAATTGCAGGATGCCAAGGTCTGAACCAGAGGACTCGACGGTGATCATGCGCGAGCCCTTGTCGGCGTCTGCAAGGGCGTCCGCGGCGTTCAGCACGAGGTTGAGGATGACCTGCTGCAGCTGGATGCGGTCCCCCATGAGCAGTGGCAGTCGTTCGTCGAAACTGGATTTGACCACGATGCCGCGTCGCTGCATGTCGTGCGCGCAGATCGAAATGACCTCCTGCGCGGCCTCATTGAAGTTGAACAGTTCAGGTGCGAAATCCTGCTTCCGGTAGAGTCCGCGAAGGCGCTTGATCACTTCCGACGCGCGGTTCGTATCGCGGATGCTGCGTTGGGTCGTTCTCACCGCACCCTCGATATCCGGCTCATCTGCCGCGAGCATGCGCAGGCAGCTGCTCGCATTGGCCAGAATTCCGGAAAGCGGTTGGTTGACCTCGTGTGCGATCGAGGCGGTCAGCTCTCCCAGGGTCATCACGCGCGTCGCATGGGTCAGCTCGGATCGAAGTCTGTCGACCGCGTCCTCCGCCAGGCGGCGACGCGTGATGTCCTGGGAGACGCCGATACACTCCCGACGTCCGTCGTCATACTGGAACAGCACGGTGGATTGGCTCAGATACTTGATCCGGCCGTCCGGCATGATGATCCGCTCCACGTTCTCGGCGTTCTCCTCGCCCCTGAAGATGCGGGCGATCTTTTCCTCGACCAGGGCGCGATCATCGGGGTGAACGATCGGCAGGAGTGCCGGCGGGCCGAGATCCGTGGTGGGTTCCACTTCCCAGATCCGGAACATCTGTTCGGACCAGACGAGCTTGTTGTTGACGAGATCCCATGAAAAGGAACCCGTCTCGCTGATCCGCTCCGCGGTACGCAGGAGATATTCCCGTCGCCTGAGCTCATCCTCCGCGCGGGACCGCTCGATCGCGATACTCGCGATGTGTACCGCGCGCTCGATGATGTCCTGCTCGTGCGCTTGCAGGGTCGCTGGGTGGCGATGGTAGATGCACAGCGTTCCCAGGATGCCACCTGCTCTTGAACGGATCGGCGTACTCCACACGGCTCGCAGTCCGTGCCCAAGCAGCTGCTCGCGATACGGCGATTCCAGCCAGCGTTGATCGTCCTCCAGGTCGTCCACGAGCACCTGGGCGCTCTCGGCGACAGCCATTCCACAAGGAGCCAATGCGACGTCGACCGGCCGTCCGGTTACCAGGTCTTCGAGTGAGGTGGGCCGCGAAGGCGACACACTGAACTCGAAAACCGTCCCTGTTCCTTCCAGCAGGCGCGCTTCGCACAAGCAGCCGGGCAGGGCGCTCTCGGTCACGCTGCATAGTGTTCCGAGAATCTCGAGCAGAGGCCTGCCCGAAGCAATCGATTCGAGAAGTTGCCGCTCGTCCGCAAGCATCATGGTGGCGCGCTTCTGTTCGTCGATGTCGACGTTCACGCCGTACCACTTAATGACCTCGCCCTGGTCGTTGCGCAACGGATGTGCTCGGAAGCTGAACCAGCGATACGCGCCGTCGTGCCGCCGAACGCGCGCTTCCGCCTCGCCGCCTGCGCCGCTGGCGCCGACCTGTTCCCAGGTTGCGGTAATCGCAGCGACATCGTCGGGGTGGATCACGCGTATCCACTGCCAGTCTCGCAGCTCGTCTTCCCGCAGGCCTACGTAGTCCAGGTAATGGCGGTTGAAGAAGTCCGCGCCGCCATCCGCTCGCGCCGACCAGGCCAGCGTGGGGATCGTGTCGATGGTCAACCGGAGATTGCGTTCGCTTTCCAGCAGCGCGTCTTCGGCCAGCTTGCGGTCGTGGATGTCATTGACCACGCCGTGCCAGGCGATGATCGTTCCCTCGGCATCGCGAAGCGGGCGCGCCTGGTTATCGCACCAGCGGTATTGCCCGCTGTTGTGCATGAAGCGAACTTCGCGTCGATAGGGCGCTCCCGTAGCCACCGTACCGAGCCATGCGTCGACCGTTCCCTCACGATCTTCGGGATGAGTCAGGTGGACCCATTCGGACGCCATGATCTTTTCTTCGGCGCGACCGAACCACTCCCGCATCCGCGCATTGAGGTAATTGACCGAGCCGTCCGTGCCCGCCGAGAACACATTCGCGGGAATGGTGTCGATCGTCTGTGCGAGGCGACGTTCGCTCGCCCGCAATGCTTCCTCGGCGAGCTTGCGATCATGGATGTCGACGCACGAGCCGTACCATTTGACGATCCGTCCGTCGCCGTCGCGCAAAGGTAACGCCAGCGTCAGGATCCACCGGTATGTCTGGTCGGCGACATGGAAGTGGCGCACTTCGACCGAGTAGGGCGCGCCGCTCGCAATGCAGCCGCGCCAGATCTCGGCAGTGGGTGCACGATCGTCCGGATGGAGCAGGTTCACCCACTTGTCGTTCATCACCGTTTCTGCGGTGAGGCCGCTGTAGGCCAGCAGGCGCTCGTTGCAATAGTCGATGTCACCTTCAGCCGTGGCGCTCCACAGCATCTGCGGGAAGGTTTCGGCCTGGTGATGCAGATTCCGCTCGTTCGCACGTACGGCCTGCTCGGCGCGCTTGCGGTCGTCGATGTCGATCAACAGCACGTACCACGCGAGGATCGCTCCGTTCTCGTCGCGCAGAGGTTGCCCTCGGTTGTCGAACCAGCGGTACTCGCCGTCGAAGCGCCGCAACCGCTGCTCGATGAGATAGGGCATGCCCGACGTGATCGAGCCGCCGAATGCCTCGGCGACATGAGGCATGTCCTCGGGATGGACGGTGCCGTTGGTGCCCCAGTCGCGCAGCTCCTCGATCGTCTGGCCGCAGTACTCCTTGATCTTCGCGTTCACCTGTTCGACGCGGCCGTCGGGGCCGAGGATCGCGACAAGCCCGGGCAGGCCTTCGATCAGCGACGCCGCACCGAGCTGCATCGCCTCGCGGCGTTCCTCGCTCCGAAGCCTCGCATCCTGCAATGAGAGACGCGCCTGATTTCGAGCGATGGAGAGAATGCGTAGTTCGGTGTCGGTGGGAAAATCGTCCCGCGTGGAGGCTGCCACGAGGACTCCACTGCCGCGAGGAAGATCGATCGGAAGCGTGGCTATCGACATCGACGTGCCGAAGAGGCGGGCACGTGTGGTGGCGGGCCATCGTTGCGGGTCTTGGCCGAGCGATCGTCGAAGTTCTTCGTTCAACGCGGTCGGTTCGGTAGGGCCGCCACCCCGTGCGACTGCCCCACGAAGTTCGTCATCCAGCGCGACCAGCGCGAGGTCGAGCTTGAGCAATGACAAGACCTCTTCGGCCAGCGAAGCGCTGATCTCAGGCGCGCGGCACTCCGACCACGAAGCGGAACGTGCAAGCAGGTCCAGCAAGTCGCCCAGGCGGTCGCGTAAACACGCGATCTCGAGGTCCCGCTCATCGCGTGCGGCGGTACCGGTCACGGCGCACCGCGGACGTCGCGTCGCCGGTCCGCGCCGCAATCGGCTCGCTCCAGCCACACACCAGGAAATGCACCTCGCGCGGCGTCGGGGCGCCAGCAGCCGCCCAGGATCGAATTCACCCGACTCATCCAGTGTCTCCCATCGCTCTCCCGGTCACGGCCGGTCCTCGTCAGAACCCCGTGTCACGGCCACAGGCGCAACCAATATCACAGGATGGTTCGGTGGGGGCACGCGGCCCGCTTTCGGCCCGCCCGCCCCGACGGCGAGGGGAAATTTTTGCAAGGCGTACGGCTTCCTATCCGGCTGCTTCCGGGATCGAACGCTCCGCCGGGCGGGTCCACCTGAGCGATGCTAATGTCCGAAACACTCCGCAATGTGGCAAATGTTGAGTTCAAGCCAGGCGAGGTGGTCCCGTTGCGCTCGCGCATCCAAAGCCTTTTCGTTCTCGTGGTCGCCGGCCTGATCGCCGCGGCGAGCGCGCCCGCATGGGCGCTTGATCCCACGCTTGCGATCTCGAGTTACGGACACCGATCGTGGCGCGGCTATGAAGGACTCGGTTCGGGCCCGATCGGCGCGATGGCCCAGACCAGCGACGGCTACCTATGGCTGGCGACCCCGGATGGATTGCAGCGCTTCGACGGCATCACCAGCGTGCCTTGGCCGCCAGAAGCGCATGCCGGCCTCGCAGCGGATGGCGTCCGGACATTGCTGGGTTCACGGGATGGAACGCTGTGGATCGGTACGACAAAGGGTCTTCGGACTCTCATCAACGGCCGACTCACTGCATATCCAGGTTTCGAAGGGCGAACCATCAATGACATCGAGGAGGGTGCCGACGGGGCGATCTGGGTCGCTGGATCGCAGGACAAGAAGGGGCTGCTGTGCTCGATTCGCGGGACGAAGGTCGCGTGCCACGATCGTGAGGGCACGTTCGCCGAGGAAATCACCGCGCTGCATCGCGACAGCACTAACGCTTTGTGGGTATGCGATGGCAACCGGGTGTGGAACTGGACGGCCGATCCCTCGAAGTCTTACCTGATAGCACCCATAGCGCTTTCCAAACCGCGACGAGCGATGACCGAAATCGGCCCCGGGTCAGTCGTGGTGGGCATGGGGTATCTGAAAGGTGTCGCGAAGGTGGGGCAGGGCAAGGTGGAACCTCTGGAGCTGCCTGCCGCGGCGAGAGACTTCGTATACATAAAGGCGATGCGGGATCGCGATGGTGCGGTGTGGCTGGGCACCGCTGACTCGGGACTTGTTCGACTGCATAACAACCGCGTGGACACCTTCAGCTCCGCAGATGGGCTGTCCGGCGGCCAGGTGATCGATCTTTTCGAGGACCGGGAAGGAAATGTGTGGGTCGCCACGTCGCGAGGGCTGGACCAGTTCCGTTCGGTAGCCGTCGCGCCCCAGGCCAATGCCAATGGCCTCACCGGTCGCGGCCGCTCCCTGCTCGCGACGCGTGATGGCTCGCTCTGGGCGGGCACCAGCACCGGTGTGTTCCAGCTGGATCCGGAAGGAAAGCAATGGTCACTTCGACTTCCGCGGATGGGAGGATTGTTCGAGGATAGCCGCGGAACACTTTGGTCGCCTTCGCCCAGCTCTGTTGGACTGCTGACGTTCTCCAACGGCCGCATCGGGACCGCGTCTGGCGTTCCACCGGGCCCGGTCGAGGCCGTGACGGAGGACACCCTGGGCAATGTGTGGATCGCACACCGGTCGGCCGGCCTCATGCGTATGCGACCAGGTGAACGCGCCCACGTCGTTTCGGACCGCTACACGTTCTCGCTCAAACGCATCTCGACCATGATCCCCGATCCGTCGGATGGCTCCTTGTGGCTTGGCCTTTGGTCGGGTGAGGTGGAGAACGTATCCGACGGTCGAATTCGTGCGCATTTCGACCTCCTCGGACGAGAACCACGAAGCCGCGTCAACCAGATCCGGATCGAAGCGGATGGCACAGTTTGGGCATCCACCCAGCGAGGTATCAGTCGCATCAAGGACGGGCGCGCCGTTGAGCTCGCCACCGGGCTTGGGGAGACGTGCGGGGACGCCTTATGGTCGCTACGCGATGATCAGCGCGTATGGATCCTGACGCGCTGCGGCGTGGCGTGGAGCGATAGTGCCGATCTCGATTCACGCGCGTCCTCCGCGGCAGCAGGTGGAAAGCCGCAAGCGAATTTTCGACTGCTTGAACCGTGGGACGGCGTTTATCGGGAACTCGGCCTCGCCATCATCGGCCACACGACGACACCCTATATCTTCGCGCCGAAGATGGCCCGCACGCCCGATGGCCGCATATGGGCAGCAAGCGGCGACGATATCGTCACGATCGATCCTCGCCGCATTCCGTTCAACAAATTGCCCCCTCCCGTCCATATCCAGGGTGTGGTCAGCGACGGCCACGCTATCGCTCCGGGTTCTGATATTCAGATCCCACCGCGACCGCGGAACCTCAGGATCGATTACACCGGCCTCAGCTTCCGGGCACTGGACCGAATGCAGTTCCGCTACCGGTTGGATGGCTGGGATACGGACTGGCAGGAGGCCGGCAATCGCCGACAGGCGTTCTACACCGATCTTTCGCCCGGGAATTACCGATTCCATGTGATCGCAGCGAACGATAGCGGCGTATGGAATCGCATCGGCGACACCCTGGATTTCACGATCGAGCCGGCATGGTGGCAGCGCGCAGACGTGCGCATCGCCGCGATTCTCGCCATGGCTTTTGCGTTGTTTGCGTTCTACCGCATGCGTGTCAACCGCCTCGCACGAATGCTTGAGGCGGAAACAGCGTCTCGCCGAGAGATCGGCCGCCTGTACAGCGATCTGCAGGATCGGGAATCAAGAGTGCGGCGCTTGTTCAACGCGAACATCATCGGCATTTTTACGTGGCATCTCGACGGGCGGATCCTCGATGCGAATGAGGCCTTCGCAAGGATCGTGGGCTACGACATCGCCGACCTCATTTCGGGACAGAGGAAGTGGAAGGACCTGATGCCGCCGGAATGGGACCCGGCGGACGACCGGATCATGAGCGACATGCTGGCCACCGGCGTCGCGACGCCGTTTGAAGCGGAATACATCCGGAAAGATGGCGATCGTGTTCCGGTGCTCGTCGGCGCCGCGCTGTTCGACGCGAGGCCAGGCGAGGGCGTGGCCTTCGTCCTTGATCTCTCCGAACGCCGCAAGGCAGAAAGGGCCGCGCGGGAAAGCGATCGTCGCTCGCACGAAATGGAGCGCCGACTGGCCGATGCGAACCGCGTCGCGAGCGTCGGCTACCTGTCGGCGATGATTGCCCACGAGGTGAATCAACCGCTGTCAGGTGTCATAACCAATGCGTCCACTGTCATTCGGATGCTTGATGCCGAACCACCGATAAGCGGAGGCATTCGCGACGCCGTGCAGAGGATCATCCGGGACGGCAATCGCGCCGCCGAGGTGATCAGGCGACTGAGGGCGATGTTCAGCAGAAAAGCCCAAACCCTGGAGACAATCGACCTCAATGAAGCCACGCGCGAAGTCGTGGCCATGGCCCGGAAGGATCTCGAGAAGGGCGGCATCGACCTTCATCTGGAACTCGCTGAAGGACTTCCAGCCGTACAGGGCGATCGGATCCAGCTCCAGCAAGTCATCCTCAACCTGCTACGCAATGCGTCGGACGCGATGTCGAGCGTGCAAAACCGGCCCCGCCACCTGCTGATCCGGACAGGGTTGGGAGCTCCGCTCAGTGTCTGCCTGGCGGTGCGCGATGCCGGTATCGGATTGCCGGCAGGCGAACTGGAAACGCTCTTCGAGGCGTTCCACTCCGAGAAGGGAGGCGGCATGGGCATCGGCCTCTTCATCAGCCGCTCCATCATCGAGAGGCACCAGGGCCGCCTCTGGGCAGAGTCCAACGAAGATCATGGACTCACGCTCTCGTTTTCCCTTCCGCTTGATCTGGCCAGGACCGAACCTCACGACGCAGCTGCGAACATTGCGCGGGCCGGGGAATCCGAGTCGAACGTGGACAAGGGCCCACCCATGTCCGCGTCG